>OOAH01001686.1_pt1 | contig 18348 bp, 16 predicted proteins | sample 1671801 | NCBI WGS metagenome assembly OOAH01 (sample SAMN06348194, study PRJEB24527) | human gut metagenome | biome: human gut; feature: ankylosing spondylitis patient; material: feces | host: Homo sapiens | place: China | collected 2015-10 | reverse complement strand
TACCATCAATGGTCACAAAGCCAGCAGGATAGCTGTCAAAGAAACTGCCTGTCACCGACACATGGCACAGCACACCATCCACTACTGCAAAGCCAGCGGGGTAGCTGTCAATGGCGCTGCCCTGTTCTGACACATGGTACACTCCGTCTTCGATCTGCACAAAACCAGGCTGATAGACATCCAACTGACTGTTCGTATAGTGGTACAGCCTGCCATCCTGTACTTCAAAGCCGTTCTTTTGAAATAGACTTCCGCCCAAGCCAAATTTGCTTTTCTCTGTATCGATTCCCAGAAATTCCATCACTGCTTTGATGCAATTTTCATCTTCCTGCACCGGCGTGACCGCCGCCTGTTCCGCATGGGCCGTTGGCATCAGAAACATAGCCGATATCGCTAAAACGGAAGCCGTCATCTTGAGTTTTTTTAACATCTTTTTCATACCCCTCGATTTGATTTTATTGATACTCGTTCCAGATCTGCTCCTTCAGCTTTTTCTCCTGCCTGCGCAGGATTCGTGCCGAAAAGACTGCCGCAACAGCTGAAGCGATCATTCCAACGATTCCAATCACAAAAAAACTGTCCCGTGGACACACTCTTTCCCTCCTTATTTGAGCCATCCGCTTGATAATTGGCAAGTCTTGAAATATAATCATCACTTTTGTCAAGCAGACCGACTCAAACAATCATATGTCTCCCTCACTTTTTGTTCAGCACCCCATTATAACTTAAAAGCCATATATATCGCAGAGTACCCTACTCTACGACAATATTTTCTTTTAAATTTTACTGCCAATTCAGCTATCAGTCAAGGGAAAACAGTCCAAAGGCCAATAAATTTCGGGAATAATGTTTGGAGTAATCGACAGTTTCGCTAAAAACATTACAATTTGATTGTATGCTCCGTCAAATAGACCGTCAAACGAAAGGAATCTACCTATGGCAAGAAAAGGATTGAACATCTATAAGCGGAAGGATGGCCGATGGGAAGCTCGATACATAAAATCGCGAAATACGCAAGGGAAACCGCGATATGGCTATCTATATGCGACTTCTTACCATGAAGTTCGAAACAATTTACAAAGAGTTATTCAAGCTATGAATACTTATGATGCTGAAAAAGTCCCTGCTACAAATTGTAAATTCATGGGCTTTTCTGCTATATGGCTTGAAAATTCATCGACCAGTTTGAAGGAATCAACGTATATTCGCTACCGCACTTTACTAAATTGCTATCTTATGCCATCATTCCAGCAATTAGAGATATCAGAGATTACAAGTGAGCGAGTCTGTACCTTTTGTAAGGAGCTGGAAAAGCATGGAAAAAAAGATGGAACAGGGCTGTCCCCTAAAACAATTTCAGATATTCTTTCTGTTTTGAGGAGAATTCTGCATTATGCACAGGATCAAAATATTTCTATCGATGTGACTGCTTTCAACATAAGGGTCAAACAGACTCCAAAGGTAATGGGAATCTTAAGTCTGTCCGAGCAGACAACCTTGCAGGAATATCTAGTGAACCAGCTTGACTCTCTTAATCTTGGAATTCTCATCTGTCTATACACAGGAATCCGAGTTGGTGAGTTATGTGCGCTGACATGGGAGAAAATCTCTTTTTCTGATAAGACAATCTGCATCTGTCAAACGATGCAGCGTATACAAAAGCGTACTTCAGAAAACAAAAAGACGCATATCATAATCGCTGCACCTAAAAGTAGCTCAGCAAACCGTGTGATTCCCATTCCGAACACTTTACTAAAGATTTTGAGTCAATATCCAATGGAGAAAACTGGATATTTTTTAAGCGGGTCGTTATCAGAAGTAGTCGAGCCTCGTCGTATCCAGTACCGTTTTCATAAAATTCTTAAGGAATGTGGCATAGATAGGAAGAATTTTCATGTTTTACGTCATACATTTGCTACTCGTTGCGTTGAGGCTAATATCGATATTAAAACACTAAGTGAAATTTTAGGACATTCATCTGTTAGCATTACGATGAATCGATATGTTCATCCCTCATTGAGTCTAAAGCGAGATAGTATGGAGAAGCTTGCTGATTTCATCGCCGTCAAATAATCCGTCGATTTCAAAAAGTCAGCGCATAATCGTATTTTTGCAAAACAATTCGCAGAGTAAGGTACTCTGCGACAATCCGGAAAAGGAGAAGATGTACGATGGCAATCAAGCAGTGCACAAGGCATCATTTCTATGATGATGAAAAGTATAAGGTCTGCCCGATTTGTCTTTCGCTGTCTTCCCAAAACCATGAGAACGAAGATAGGACTGTAGCTTATACAGCACCACTCGATGATGCAGCAGACAAGACAATCGGCTATCAGGCACTGAAAGATGATGCTGTGGCAAAACCAACTGTTGGATGGGTCGTTTGTGTAAAAGGAAAAAACTGCGGACGGGATTGGCGATTACACGAAGGGCGGAACGATATTGGAACAGCAGTGAATGCAGAGGTTCCGATTCAGTTGACAGGGCAGGAATGCGGATGTGCCTGCTCAGTCATTTATGATGGAAAACACAAAGAATTTATACTGGTTCCCGGTGAGGTTTCGCTGGTTTATCTGAATGGGCAGCTGCTTTCGGAGCCACAGCTATTAGCAGATGGTGATCAGATGTGTGTGGGAGAGGAACAGTTATGTTTTCAAAGTTTTTGCGGAGAATATCGGTAGCGGTCATTGGCGTCATATTTTTGCTGGGGGCATTCAGCGGAATGTCGCTTTGTGCAAAAGCGCAGTCACCCGGTACCGGGGAACTTGAAGTTTTTCAAATCGAACAGGTCCGAGCAGAGATGCCACAGATTCAGGTTTATGTGCGGGGCGTGAATGCGAATGAGGCTTGTGAGGCGTATCTGGATGGAAACGCCTTAACTAGCACAGGAAGAAAGTCATTGGATGAAAACGGCACTTCCTATCTGGTCATGCTGGATATATCGGGTTCAATTACTTCGGAATACTTTTTAGCAGCCAAAGAACAAGTTGATGAACTTGCGCAGAATCTTGGACCAAAGGACAAAATCACGTTGATTACCTTTGGAGATACCGTTAAGATGCAGGTTTCGGACAGCCGGAATGCGGATGAGATCTCGGAAATACTGGCGTTGTTACAGGCAAAAGATAAAAAAACAAACCTTTACCGGGCGTTTGATCAGTGCCTGAGATATGTGGAGGCTGAATCACAGAAGGAGCGTCAGATCGTTCTGGTCATCTCAGACGGCATTCAGGATACAGGGGATGCGGGCATCACGCAGGAAGAACTTGAAACACGGCTGACACAGGCAAGTATGCCGGTATATGCGTTTTGTGTGGATACGGCAGATCGGCAGTCACGGGATGGGCTGGGGACATTTGCGCGCACTACGGGAGGCGAACTTTTTGTATTTGGCCCACAGAATGCAGCTCAGGTATGGCAAAAGTGGAAAGAACGGCTGAATCAAACTGTTTGTCTTGGATTTGAGAGCACTGCAAATTATGCTGATGGGGAGCTGCACACACTGCTCCTGAAAGAAACAGCCGGAGCGCAAAGCGATACAAGGCAGATTCGGATCACAAACTGGCTGGTGGATGATACTGCACCAGAGGTTATATCGTTCCGATACGACAATGAAAAAAATACGATCGAAATCGAATTTTCGGAGCCTGTTCTCGGCGCGGACAAAGCAAATGCTTATAGACTGAAGCAAAATGAGAAAACGCAAGAGATCAAGTGTGTCGTAGTCAAAGAGAAGCGCTGCTATCAACTGGTTTTGCCGGACGATCTCCCGCAGGGCGACTATACCTTGGAAATGTATGGCATCTGTGATGATTCGATGGAAAAAAATCCATTGAAAGAAAGCAGCTTTGACTTTTGCAAGCCATTTGAGCTGAGGGATGCCGGTTGGTATATCTTGGGCGGCGGAATCCTGTTTCTTCTTTTTATCGTAATATTCCTTTGGATAAAAAGAAAGAAAAACAGGGTAGGACAGCCTGTTGAAACGCAGAAAGTTGAATATGAGATCCAGCATATTGTTACCGAACCGAAGGCTGTGATCTCATCCGCAGGAGAAAACTCCAGCTCGGTTAAAATGCTTGTGGAGCTTGTAAGCGGAGCACAGGCTGGACGGCAAATCGAATGCACAATATATAAAAGTGCAATCTGGGGTCGCAGCAAAGAAATGTGTGATGTTTCTTTTGACGACCCGCGGATCTCAAAGCAGCACTGTGTCTTTGAGGTGCGGGAATGCGGCGTGGTACTTTCCGACCTGAACTCACACAATGGAACTTATGTCAACGGAATAAAGATTCCAGCGGAACACCTGCTTCATGTTGGGGATACGCTCCAACTGGGAAATATCGTTCTGCGCGTGATTCAACTTGCAAAATGAATGGAATGCACCCGATGATTCTGCGGCGGAATTTGTCTGTCGAGGATATAAAAACATTTTTATTTTGAGGAGGCCCCTATTATGACTTTGGTGAAATGTCCGAATGGCCACTATTATGATTCTTCCCGCTTTGGCAACAACTGCCCTCACTGCGGTATGAGCGGAGCCGCTAGTATCGGTGCAGACCAGACCACTGTGCCGCTGAATATTCCGGATGCGCCCCAGCCCGCCAATGCGGTAACGGAACCGCTGACTGTTTCTCAGCCCGTGGTTTCTCAGCCTGCAAATGTGACTGTACCGATTGTAAGTGATGATGACCGCACCCTGCCTGTGACCGCAGATATGTTGGATGGTATGGTAGAAAAGCCGGCACCTGTGGTCGGCTGGTTGGTTTGCACCGACGGTGTAAATAAGGGCACGGATTACCGCCTGCATCAGGGCCGCAACTTTATTGGTCGTTCACCTGAGATGGATGTTTGCATTCTGGGAGATAATACGGTGTCTCGCAGCTCGCATGCGATCGTAGTGTACGATCCCCGCAGCAATGTGTATCTGGCGCAGCCCGGCAGCTCGAAGGAACTGTTCTATGTGAACGACAAGCTGGTGCTGAACCCTGTCGAACTCAAGACTATGGATCTGTTGAACATTGGTGACACCAAGCTGATGTTTGTTCCTCTGTGCGGAGAGCAGTTTCACTGGTAAGCTGAAAGGATGGGGTTATTATGGTAAATCGAGTTGCGGATAAAGAAAGTGCCAAGAGCATTTTAAAACATAACGGAAATCAGGCTGCAATGATTGGTATGGAGATCTTATACACGATCATCTCCGCACTAACTGTCACAACTATGATGGCGGCATTTTCTGCGGCGGCAGTTAGTATCTATGGTACCACACTCGTTTCGCTTGTGGTGTCCTTCATTAACGATCTGAGCAGAGCTTCCATCTGGGGGTATTATAGCCCCAGCACGCTCTTCAGTCCATTCAAGTTTATTCTGATGGCACTGCTTTTCGTTCTGCTCGTGGCAGCAACGGGAATCGTAACAGAGATGCTCAAGGCACCGTTCGAAGTTGCGCGGTATCGCTATTATTTGTATCTGCGTAAAAATGGAACACGGACAAGTGCCAGCAGCATTTTTGAAAGCTTTGATTTCTTTGTGCAGTTTGCAATCGTTACGGGAACACGAGAAATTGTCATTCAGTGGCTTCCTATTGTAATTGCAGTTGCAACGGTGATCCTTACGTTCGTATTTTTGCTGTCCGGGGTTATCTGGCTTGCAGTTCTGATCCTAATGGTTGGTATGATCGCAGCGGCAGTCATCAGCGTTTACAGACGTCTCCAGCTTTGGCCGATGGCATGGGTGCAGGCGGATCATCCTCAGCTGTCGGCACAGCAGGTGATTGCACGTTGCAAAGAAATGACCGCAGGGCACATTGGAGATCTTCTGATTTTTGAGTTGAGCTATCTGGGCTGGTGGCTTCTCAATAATATTACCGGCGGTATTGTCGGCTTGCTCTATGTGACACCCTACTATAATATGACAAAGGCTCTGGTATTTGAAGAACTGAAGGGCCGCGCCATTGCTCTGGATGGCATCCAGAGCAGTATCGCCGAAGGTTCGGGTCTGACGATTGCAATCAAGCCGGAGGATGTTGCAGAAAAAATCAACAACCTTGGAAACAAAATTGAGCAAGAAAAAAAGCAGCGTCAGTCTGCTGCGCAGAAGAACGCGCCTGCACTTTTGGGTATTTCTGGTATGTATGCAGGTTCCAACTTCCCGCTTACGCCGGATCAGCCGGTGATTCTCGGAAGAGACAGCGCAACAGCCCAAATCGTGTTCTCTCAGGGAGCACAAAAAATCAGCCGTCGACACTGCGAGGTCATGTTTAACAGCCAGACCCAGCAGTATCGAGTCACAGATTTTTCCAGCAATGGCACCTATGTGAATGGAAGCCGCCTGCCTGCGAACGCTCCGGTGAAGCTTGCGCGTGGAACGGAAATCGCTTTGGGAGACAGCAACAACATTATGAAGCTGCTGTAAGCAATAAGATATGCCAGCCAAACAAGGAAATCGAATGGATTCAAAGCTGAAGATTCAACTGCTCAAGAAAAAACGAAGCTTTTCACAATATATCCTGCTTTCTGTCGTAACCTGTTCTTTATATCACTACTGGTTCATGGATTCGCTGGTAAAGGATGTCAATGAGATCTGCAAGAACGACGGACAGGATACCGTTGGTGTCGGAAAGATGATAGGATTCAGCATTCTGACATTTGGCGTTTATCAGTATCTGTGGATCGCAGAAATTGTAGACCGGATCTATGATAGTGCAGATGAATATGATGTAGAGATTCGGCAGGACAGCGAAAGCTTCTTTATCTGGATGATTTTGTTTCCATTCATTGGATATTTTATTGCAATGCACCGATTCGTTTCGGATGTGAATCAATTGGCTGCTGAATATGAAAAAAGACGGCATTTTGTAAAATGTACTAGCCCTATTACACAGCGTTCCCTGTCTTCCGGGCGGGGAACGCTTATTGGGTTAGCTGGGAGTCTGGCTGGGCAGGCGATTGAATTGAAGCCGGGACAACTGCTCAAGATTGGAAGAAGTGCTTCGGAAGCCTCTGTGATTGTGAATGGTGAGAAGATCAGCCGGGTACATTGTGCTGTCCAATATAATGGAAAACAGCTGGGGTATACCGTTACAGATCTTTCCAGAAATGGAGTCTTTGTTGATGGAAAGCGCATTCTCTACAGTGTGCCGACTTATGTGCCATCGGAAAGCGTTCTTTCTCTGGCAGATGGTGCAAATAAATTTCAATTGACATAAAGTCAATGGGAGTAAAAAATGAAAAACGCAAAAATTATAGCAGCAGTGGCAATCGTATTGAGTGCCGCAGTTCTGATGGGCTGCAGTCCGAGAAATGCAATGTCTACGCTGTCTACGGAATCCGATTCGGAAACAGCGGAAGTCTTTTCCCTGACGAAGGTTTTGGATTTGGGTACGAATTATCTCGTCTCACTGGATTATGAAAATGCGATTTTACAGTATATCGATATTATTCAGCATGACCCCAAAAACAAAGAAGCATACGCAGGACTTTATGCAGCCTATGCCGCACAGGGAAAAACAGATGAGGCAAACGAAGTCCTTAACAAGGCACAGGAAGTTTTTGAGGATGACGCAGAGTTTTTACCGGAGTTTTTAAAAGATGCAGATCTGATTTATAAAAACGGCGGTGGAAACGGACCGTTCCAAGTTCTTTCTGATCAGTACTGGAATGATGTTGACTCTCTCTTTGCGGAGAATGTAAGTCATGCATGGCTTGAGGCGGAACCTGATAATGCAGAACCGTATGCCTTGCTGGGAGCATATTATTCTGCGAAAGATGACAAAAACGGAATTATAGAGCTGTTAAACAAAGCAGAAGAGAATGGTGTTGACTTTAACGCAATCAACCAGAAGGTCGAAGTCAATTCGGATGGAACCTGCACACTGACGGTACAGATTGAGAATTTTATGAAGGGAGAAGATGGGAAAAGCTCCTCTGTAAAAGTTGAGTTGGATTCAGAGGACAATGCCAAAACTGCGACCCAAAAGGTGGCAGAAAAGGTAGCCGATAGTGCTGCAAGCAAAGTGGTGAAGGACAGCGGCCTTACTGGTGAGGCGGCAAACATCGCAAATTCGATGGCACAGGAGGCGCTCCGGAAGGGCTTGGGGAGCACGGAAAGCACGCACGGAACAAGTTCGTCGAGCAGCAGTGCGGCTCCCACATACGATTCTGCACAGGACGATGGAGCCGATGAAGAGTTTGACTGGTCTGAAATTGAATCGGAATTCCCGGCGTTCAGCGATGATCTGGCATCCTGAGATTTATACGGAGGTGTGAGTATGGATTATAACGATGCCAGCCAGTGGACAGCTGATCTGGGGAGCGGATACAGCCGAATCTATCCGCTGGGCGAAGGCGGAATGGGCACACTTTACTGTGCGCACAAAGATAGTTTGGACGTGGATGTTGTTATCAAGCGTGTGAAGCAAAAGTTCAAGGGACGGATGGATGAACGCGCCGAGGCAAACATTCTGAAAACGCTCAAACATAAGTATCTGCCGCGTATTTATGACGTGATAGAAAGCCAAAGCGGCTATGTCTATACGATCATGGATATGATACCGGGCGTAAATATGCAAAAATATGTAGAAACACATGGCCCGGTCGATCAAAAGCTTGCCTATCGATGGGCTTGTCAGCTTTGCGAAGTGACCGCTTATCTTCATTCGCAGATCCCACCGATCCTGCATTGTGATATTAAGCCCAGCAATATTATGATTACACCTTCCGGGGACATCTGCGTGATCGATTTTAACACCTCGCTGGTTTTTTCCAAGGGAGTGCTGGCGATTGGTGCAACGCCGGGTTATGCGGCACCGGAGCAATACACACGCCCGGAAGGAACGCATTTGACGCCGGATTCTGCTGAAACGGTTCCACTGGCCGAAACGATGCCATTGCGTGGATACGGAAATGCAGTTGCCTATCGAAACACGGCATCCTCTGGAAGCAATGCAAATGCTTCCGTGACGGCGGCGCAGGCAACGAATGCCGGTGGGTATGGTACAATTAGCAAGCGAACGGATGTCTACGGCATCGGTGCAACATTGTATTATGCTATTACCGGTCAGCAGCCCGGCCATTCGTTGAAAAGTGTCCGGCCAATCACAAGCTACAAGCTAAAATTCAGCCGAAGTTTTTTGCTTATTCTCTCCAGAGCAATGAAGAAACGGCAGGAAGAACGTTTTTGCGATGCGCAGGAGATGCTTCGTGCTCTGCAGGATATCCATGCAATCGATGGCCGCTACAAAAAGGTCGTTCGCTCTCAGAAAATCGTAGCAGCGGCTTCAATCATGCTTGCAATTGCAGGAACGGCCACCATTCTGCTTGGAACACAGCGAATCGGTGTGGAAAGATATGCAGCTTATGATGCTCTTGTGCGCAAAGGCCGCACGGCGGCAGAAGAAATGCACTTTGACGAAGCTGAACAGGATCTGAATCGGGCAATTGCAATCTATGATGATCAGCTGGAAGCGTATGTTGAAAAGGCTGTTCTTCTCTATCGGCAGGGTAAGTATCAGGAGTGTATCGATGCTGTTGAAACAACACAGTCCCGCGCATTGAAGTATTACAGTAAGCAAAGCGTTGCAAACCTTTACAATATTGCGGCGGAAGCAGACTACGCGCTGGAAGATTATGAAGCTGCAATCAAGATGTATCAAAAAGCTTTGGAGTATGCGCCGGAGGTTCCAAGCTATTATCAGGGGGCTGCCACTGCAATGATCCAGCTGGGGAACTTTTCAGGCGCAAATGATGTGCTTGAACAGATGAAGGCTGCAATCCCTCAGGCGGAGCAGAGCGGGGACTATCAGATCGTTCAAGGAGAACTGCTGAGAAAGCAGGGCGATTTGTCAGGTGCACTGCAGGCTACATATAAGGCAATAGAGACATCTGATGACAATGATCTGCTGGCACGAGCATACCGTCTTGCCGCGTCGATCTGCGAAGAGATTGGAGAAAATAAAATTTCCGAAGAGATCGAGCTGCTGGAGAACGGAATCGAAAGATTACCCGGTGGATATTACAATGCGTTGGCAGGACAGCTGGCGGCTTCCTATATCCGTCAGGCCGAGGTGGCCGGAAATTCCTCGTATCAGGAAAAGGCACTGCAAACATACCAAAAGATGGAAAACAATGGAAATACCACATTGGAAGTACGATTAAACATTGCAATGCTGCAGTATCAGCTACGGGATTTTACAGATGCCATGGAGACGCTTCAAGCGTTAAAGACCGACTATCCCAAGGACTATCGCGTATATAAATGGCTTGCATTCGTTCAAGGGGAAATTGACCTAAAAAATGGTGCGTTCTATACCAAAACACTTGAATACTATACAACGGCGGTTGAACTCTACCGTGCTGTACAGGCATCCGGTATGTATGACCCCCAGATGGACGAGTTGAACCGAATTGCAGCAAATAACTGGCAGTAAAAGAGGTGAACAAGATGACCGTAGGACAAATCATGGTGATATGTGGAAGTTGTCTGGTTGTGGCTGCTGCTCTGCTTGGCGTATTGGGAAGCATTCTTTTACATAAAAGGAAAAAGTCGGTTCTTCTTGAAATCGAACATGAATACCGCTGAGAAAGCAGGAAAAGAGCCATGAAATTTTGTTCCGCATATTATTCGGATATCGGGAAAAAAGAAACGAATCAGGACTCCCTCCTTCTGATGCAGCGCAGACAGCCTCAAGGGGACGAAGTTGTATTTGCAGTGATCTGTGATGGTGTAGGCGGGTTGAAAATGGGCGAGCAAGCCAGCGCAGAAGTTGTGACAGCGTTTCATGATTGGTTCAACAACCAGATCGAAGGGCTGTACCGGCAGGAAATTCCGATGACTGCGCTTTTTAATGATTGGGACAAGCTCATTCAGGAACTTCATGGATTGCTGAAGGAACACTCGGAAAATGCCGGCTTTCGCAGCGGGACAACGGTGGAAGCTGTGCTTCTTATGAAGAATCAGTACTACATCTGCCATGTTGGAGACTGCAGAACATACGTCCTTTCGGACACGATCGACCAGTTGACAACGGACCACACCGTTGTGCAGCGGGAGATAACGGAAGGAAGGCTTACGCTCCAGCAGGCAGCAAAAGACCCACGTCAGAGCCTTTTACTGCAATGCGTGGGAGCCGGCAAGGCGGTAAAAGCGGATTATCTCTATGGCGATATCAAGCCGCATCAGGTATTCCTGCTCTGCTGTGATGGTTTTCGACGCAGAGTAACGAGAAGCGAAATCAAGGAGATCTGCAAATATTCTACCAAGGAAAAGAAGCTGCATGATGCACTGGAAGAAGTGACCCAATTGTGCAAGAAACGAAAAGAAACAGATAATATTACAGGGATACTTATAAGCACCTTCGATAAACCAAAACGGCTGGTTCCGTTCTGGAAAAAGGATACGCCTGTAACATCAGGAGAACTCGTAAAAGATGTTTTACTGAAACATTATGATCTGGAAGATCAAACATTATAAAGCAAAGGAGACACTAGTATGGAAAACAATCGAGAATTTGCGACCTTCTTTTCAGACGCACCGAAAGGTAAAAAAATCGGTGCAGTCCTTTCATGGATTGCTACAGCAATCTTGCTCATTGCACTTTTTGTGCCGGGATTCCGGGTAAAGTTTCAGATACAGAATCAGAACGGTAAGTATCAGGATATTCCGGCAACGGAGACCTACGAACTGAATCAGGCGAAAGAGGCATGGAAGCTTAATATTCAACTGGGAACCAGCAAAATCTCCGGAAAACTGAATAGCTTCTTGGAAAATGGAAAGACGAGCGTGTTTTCCTATCTTTCGGATTCGAGTTTGCTGAATGCAAAGCTGCTGACAGCTGAAAACATTACTACTGACAAGGAATCTGGAAAGTCCCCAATGGGATGGATACTCTTGGCTGTATTTTTCGTTTTGATTGTTGCAGCTGCAATTGCCGGAGTGTATACCATGAGCTGGGTGACGCTGGCAGCAAACCTTGTTGGCGTGCTTGAACTGCTGGCGGTGTTCTTCCTCGTGTTCAAAAACAGATTCAATGAAAACGGTGCGAACCTTTTGACTGGGAGCCGAGTTGTTCCTGCAATGACCGCAGTTTTAATCGCGCTTTTGGTAATTGCCGCTATCCTGTCCGTTGCCTCTGTAATCGTCAGCTATGCAGTTCATTCCGAGGAGGATGCAGAGGGTGATGCCTACTGGGATGACGATGACGAAAACCGGAATGCGCCGACTGGTCTGATTGATGATAATGATACTGCCCCTGTGACCGGCAGCATCCCGTCTGTCTCGGCTGCAGTTGCTACTCTGATCCAGATGAACACGAGCAAGAGCTTTGCAATTATGAACAATACGGAGTTGGTCATTGGTAAGGGTTCTCAGGCAGATGTGATCGTCTCCAACCCGATTATCAGCCGTGCCCATGCAAAGATCAGCTGCCATAACGGTACCTGCACGATTCAGGATCTTGGCTCTAAAAATGGCACGTTCGTTGGGGATCAGAAGATTTCTGGAAACAATATCGTGGTTCTGACGGATGGTATGTACATCACGCTAGGAAATGAGATCTTCCAGTTCAAGGTTTGACTTCAGCAGAGGCTGGAATGAGGTAAAATAAAACGATGGCCACATTGGAAGAAAAGCTTTGTCCAGTCTGCTTTCGGGAAGCGATGGAAGGCGGAAAATGTCAAAATTGTGGATATGTTTCGGATGAAGCATCTGTGGGGAAAAACTACCTGCGGTCATTTTCAATTTTGAATACAAAATATCTGCTGGGAAAAAGTCTCGGACAGGGCGGTTTTGGCATTACCTATCTGGCAAAAAATATGTTGAATGGATCACGCTGCTGCATCAAGGAGTATTTTCCGTCCAATTTGATTCAGGGCAGAATGCCTGATGGCACGGTTGCCCTGACAGGCGAAGAAAATCGCTGTGAGTTTGAAGATGGGAAACAACGCTTTATTGAAGAAGCACGAACGCTGCAGGAACTTCGCGGGAATGTCTCTGTTGTTGATATTCAGGATTTTTTTGAAGAAAACGGCACGGCATATTTTGTGATGGAACTAATCGAAGGCTGCAATCTGCGTACCTTTAAGAAAGAACACAACGAAGAGCAGACTTTCAAGATGGCGCTTCAGATGTTGCTTCTGATCGGCAGTGCTTTAGCCGAAGTGCACCGATTTGGCATGATCCATGGGGATATCAGTCCGGAAAATATCCTGATTACACAGAATGGAGAAATCAAACTAATCGACTTTGGTGCGGCGCGTTCCTTCCGTCAGAGCAGTGCAAAGCAGGGCAGAAAGATTTATCTGAAGCCCAATTATGCACCATACGAACAATACACCTTAAAACCCTGTCAGGGGCCGTGGACTGATATCTATGCACTGGCATCAACTTTTTACTTTATTGTGTCCGGCCAGAAAATGCTGGACGCTTTGAGCCGGGCAAAGGGAGGAGCGTATCTTCCGCTATGGAAGTTGGCTCCAGCTGTTTCAAAACCATTATCAGATGTAATGGATCATGCATTGGCGTTTGATTACCATGACCGCTATCGCAGCATGATGGACTTTCTGAGTGCGCTGGAGCAGGTCGTTCAGCCGGAAGAATATGATATTGATCTGGGAGCACTGATGCCAAAGTCGAGAGCTTCCGGAACGGCAGTTGTTCGTCCGAAAACGGCTGCTGTGCATGACGATTCTGAAAAGGTGTGCTCTGTTGAAGAGCAGGATGTGCAAGAGCCCAGAGGCCTTGCTGCATTCTTCCATCCAAAGAAACGTAAGATGGCCTATCTGGAATTGACGATCGATTACAGAGAGACAGCGGGATGCTTCTCCAAGCGCAGGTGGTTACTTGAACCGAATTGCACGATAAAGATTGGCCGGTCGGCTACAAGTGATGTTATGATGCCCGCAAACAATCGAATCAGCCGAAACCATTGTGAGATCTTTTACAATGAAAAACGAAGAGATTTTACAATACGAGACCTTTCAAAGTTTGGCTCGTTCCTTTCAAGTGGAGAGCCAATGGAAAAAGGAAAACAGTATACATTGAGGGATGGAGACAGTTTTTATGTCCTGTCACCAGAGTATACGTTCAAGGTGGTGATTGAAGCGTGATCTCTCTTTTTAAGAGAAAAAAGTTAAAGGGGAAAGCTGCCGACGAAATGCAGGCGATGGATGATGTGACACAGACGCTTTTGTACCCGTCTGAAAACGATTCGGAAAAGACACTGTGCTTTGACAGCTGTGAAACCGACACAACGGAAATTGCCGGTTATATGTCGATTGGAACGAGAAACAATCAGCAGGATTCAGTTCGCTTCGACCATAACGAATTCAGCACAGTCTGTGTGGTATGTGACGGCATGGGCGGCTTATCCGGCGGTGAACGTGCCAGTGCTCTGGCGGCGCAGGGAATGACACAGCATCTGCTCGAAAATGCACAGGCGACGGATATTTCTACAGAGATGGGCCGTGCGGCACTGAGGCTGAATGAAAAAGTCAAAGACATCCGCGACAGCGAAAACCGCAAAATGGAAGCCGGAACAACATTGACTGCTGTATTTATCCGGAACGGAGAATTATTCTGGTGCGGGATCGGTGACAGCCATATTTATCTGTACCGTGCAGGTGAATTGCGGCAGCTGAATATTGACCACAATTTTGGTGTGCATTTGGATCAAATGGTGCAGGAGGGAAGCATTACCACTGAGGAGGCACTGCGTCATCCGCAGCGTGCAGCACTGACAAGTTATCTTGGCATTCAGGAACTGACATTGATCAGTGGAAATCGGATACCATTCCCTCTGCAAAAGGATGATGTACTGCTTCAATGTACAGATGGGCTGTATCGTTGCTTATCAGATGATGCAATCTGCCAGATTTTGAATGACACAAAGGATTTGAAGCAGGCCTCCAAGCTGCTGGTGGAAACGGCTCTGACATTTCCCGGAGCACATGATAATACATCGGTGCTGTTGACAAAGTACAAAGGCTAAAGTCAGAAAATATAAAAAAGAAAGGGGTGCAATAAAAAAGCTGGAAGAAGACGCAAATCAAAGGAGTGTTGCTTTATGACAAACAACAAGATTCAGATGCCTGCAAATTTTGTGGCTCTGAATGAAAACGAAATGTCTTGTGTTGAGGGCGGCGGTATTGTTTCACAGATCTGCTATGCTTTTGGCCGGATGTTCCGCAGCACCTACTATGATAACTGGGAGAGTGAGTCTAAGACCCTCGAACAGTCTCATGGCGCTGTTGTTTCCAAGAAAAATGGTGTCTACACCTACTCTGACGGTTATACCCACACGATGTCTGGCGGCAGCAACTGGGGCTTTACCAGCCTCGGCGATTTCTTCTACGGCATCGGTGATCTGTTTGCTGCGTTCTATCTGTAAATTCTAAGGAGTTGTGAAAATTCACAGCTCCTGAAACGAAAGCGATTCTTCCAGTTTTTTTATTGCATCGCAAATTTCGGTAACCCAAGCAAAGGAATATCATTATGAAAAAATCTACTGCGGACCATATGCACAGAAAATGCCGTAAGAACAACTTGGTATGGCTCTTTGCCCTGCTTGGCATTCTTGTACTGTTTCTGGGAACGATTTTGGCTTTTTTGATTTTCAGTGAGTTGTCGTCTAAGCCTGCTGAAACTGTTCGAGAAGTATCTGCGGTGAATGTAGAAAAAGACATCCCTGAAACGGACATGGGTGATCTGATTTATCACGAACCGGCAGCAGAGAATGTTGTAATGCAGGGCGGCTTTGGATATGTTAACAATGAGCTTCTGGTCACATTGGACAGTTCCGACAGTCTTTATGCGCTGAAGGAATACCTTGCGGGTATCGGCGGTGAAGTTGTGGGTGAAATCCCACTGACGGCGGACTATCAGATTATGCTTTCTGGTACATATTCAGAAGAAGAACTGGAAGCGTTGACGGAGCAGGTCAAAAGCCTGCCTTATGTGGAACGGTCTTCGCTGAACTATGCGTTTGAGTTGGAAGAGGATTCTTACCAGTATTATTCAAATGATCCCAAGTGGGATGATTGGGAATCAACGGGCGGAAATAACTGGAACATGAAAGCAATCGATGCACCGGGAGCATGGGCCTATCGGAATCAGATGGGGCCGGTCAATGTTGGTGTGATTGATAGGTGCTTCGATGCCGATCATGTGGACTTGAACTTTAGCGAAGAACCATACAATAATGATGATGGTACTAACTCGGATATGTCGCATTCGACACATGTTGCAGGAATTATTGGAGCAGAATTCAATAATAAAATAGGTATTTGTGGCGTTTCACCTAACACGAACATATATGGCGCAGCCCACATTGGAAATCTTGCCGCTTACAAAACGGCTCTAAATTATCTTATTGTTGAAAAGAAATGTAAAGTTATCAATATTTCAATGGGAATGCCGGATGACTGCATTTTCAGTGCCGGTAATGGAGATGTAGAACTTAAGAGAGATCTTGATAGGCTAAATCAAGAACTAGCAGAATGTTTGAAGGACTTGAAGGATCACTTGATGGAATTCGTGATTTGTAAATCAGCGGGAAATTCAAATGAGTATAGCTTTTTTAAGAGAGATGATGATGACACAGAAAATCCGCTCTACATCAATTTTAACGATTATCAAAAATATATGGCGGGAACCTATCCAGCCAACGAAAAATCGGACTGGGATAAAAAATATGAGCGGTATATAGGAAAAGTGTTAGAGAGTGACTGTATCTCAAAGAAAGAAGATGTGGATGCACGCTATAGTATATTTAGCGGAATTGAAGATTCTGAAGTTGAAAGTATGATTATAGTTGTGGGGTCAGCAGCTGTTTCTGGAAAGCACTCATATTTTGGCTGTAAGCATGATGGATATAGAGTTGCGTCATACAGTAATCGTGGAAGTAGAGTTGATGTGCTTGCTCCAGGGGGTGACAACGAAAGTACGAAATTCCCTGATGCTCAGATATATAGCACAATTCCTGGAGGCTATGGGTATTTGTACGGTACCTCCATGGCCTGCCCTCATGTTGCAGGTGTTGCTGCTATGATTTTTGGAATTGATCCGACTTTTACGGCCAAAGAAGTGAAGGATATTATAGTAAGTACTGCAACTGGTAGTTATGGCAGTGTTAAGGAACAATATCCGTTGTTAAACGCGCGTATGGCGGTCGAAAAAGCAATTAAACTGAGGAATAAGAAAGCAAAAGGCCAGATAGAGGATAACCGACCGTTTGAACCAAATGGTGAGCACCAATACCAAATCTTCTATGATAAGCTTACATGGGAAGAAGCAAAGGCCGCTTGTGAAGCCAAAGGCGGACATCTTGCCACTATTACATCAGAGGAGGAACAAAAGAAGTTGAACCTCTACAATGGTGGAAATCATAACCTTTGGATCGGCGGTTACAAAAATGCGGAAGGCCAATGGTGCTGGGTGACAGGTGAGCCGTGGGAGTACGAAAATTGGGGAGATGGAGAACCCAATAATTCCAGTAATGTGGTTGCGGATGAAAATTGTGTAGCTATGTGGCCGGAAAAATGGAACGACTTGGCAAACAGTAATACATATGAACAGGGCGGCTACATTTGTGAATGGGAAGCATCCGATGTGGCCGAGGAAACACAGGTCGAAGGTTACACAGGACACCTCTATGAGTTCTATACATTGCCCGAATCGGAGTGGGAGTCCGGCCCAATCACATGGCAGCAAGCAGAGAGACGCTGCGAGTGGAAAGGAGGTCATCTGGCGGTTATTGAATCGTCAACGGAAAATTTCCTTCTCTACAGTGCAATGAAAGCAAAAGGGTACGAGAATGCCTACTTTGGATTCAGCGATGAAAGCCCTGAAGGAAACTGGAAATGGGTCGATGGAACCAGCACAGCTTATACAAACTGGCATTCTGGTGAGCCGAACAATCAGGATGGTATTGAGCACTATGCAATGTTCTATGAAAAGTTTCAGGATGGGACGTGGAATGATGCAGATGGAATAATTGATGCCGGATGTGCCTACATCTGTGAATGGGACGACCCAACAGATAAAATATCCCAAGGAGATAGCTTTACAGATCAGCAACTGAGAATCATTGCAAAAGATTTGGGGGTCCCAGATGACTTGAATGTGGAAATCAAACAGTATCCAAAGACATATTGGAAAGCAGCAGGGCTTTGGGATATCTATGTTGAAGTGCTTCTGGACGGAAAAGTTATAGCATCGGGAAGTTTTGACGTGGAAACAGGAGAGATGGGACGCAACATTTATATCTACTCCCCTATCTGATACTCTTTTTCTGCAAAGCTTCTGCAAGCAGTGCATTCGTGCGCACAAATGCAAATTTTGCGTTGCAAAATGCTTGTT
>OOAH01001672.1_pt1 | contig 18510 bp, 12 predicted proteins | sample 1671801 | NCBI WGS metagenome assembly OOAH01 (sample SAMN06348194, study PRJEB24527) | human gut metagenome | biome: human gut; feature: ankylosing spondylitis patient; material: feces | host: Homo sapiens | place: China | collected 2015-10 | reverse complement strand
GGGCGGTGGTGTGAGAGGTCGGTAGGTGAACTAATCACCTACCACCTACTCGATTTTGGCAGAGACCGACTTATTTGCCTGAGGGTTGCGCAGTCTCGGGCTTTTCGCCCGCGTTTGCGCGAAGCGCCTCAATGAAGGTCGATTCGCTCAGAAGCTCCGGTAGGATCGTGGCCGTGCCGTCGGTCTTGTAGAGCAGGTAAAGCGGCACACCCGTACGTCCGAACTTGTTGAGCATCGCGGTGATGTCGCCGTCTCGGTTCGTCCAGTCGGCCTCAAAACGGGCGTAGTTGAGGCGGTTCATTTCGGCCGTGGAGGCGTCTGTGCGCAGCGCCGTGGCTTTATTGAACTGACACGTTACGCACCAGGCGGCAGTGAAGTCCACTACGACGGGCTGACCGCGGGCGATGGCAGAATTGACTGCTTCTTCACTCCAGGGTTGCCACTGATCGGACGCTGCAGCAGCGGCCTGATCCACGTGACGGTCGAAAGTGCCCAGGCACAGCAGCGCCACGCAGCCGATCGTGACCAACGTGCAGACGCCTTTGAGGACCTGAGCACGGCCTCGGCCGTACTGTTCGCGGCCGATGGACCAGAGAAGTCCAGTTACGGCTCCCATGGCGATCAATACCGTCAACAACCCGTAAGGCGTCACTTGGCGTGAGAGCACCCAAATCAGCCACAGAGCGGCGGCGGCCATCGGCAGCGCCATGATGTGCTTGAAGGTGAGCATCCAGGGGCCGGGTTTGGGCAGCAGCTTCATCCAGGCCGGAACCAATGTGAGAATGAGCCACGGCAGCGCCATACCGAAGCCGAGCGCAAGGAAAACGAGCGTGCTTTCGACGACGCTTTGCATCACGGCGTAGCCGAGTGCGGCTCCCATAAAGGGTGCCGTACAGGGCGAGGCGACCACTACGGCGAGAACACCGGTAAAGAAGCTGCCCAACGGTCCCGTGCTCGGCAGTTTGCGCACGGCGCGGCTGTCGGCCAGGTGCGAGGCGGCAGTGAACTCAAAGACACCCAGAAGGTTGAGCGTGAGTGCGCTAAACAGCAGGATCAGGATGGCGACCACCCAGGGTTCCTGCAGCTGAAAGCCCCAGCCGATTGCCCAGCCCAGTCCGCGCAAGACGACGAGAACTCCCGCAAGAAGCGCCATTGAAACCAATACGCCGCCGGTAAAGGCCAGGCCGTGAAGCGCCAATGCCCCCGTGCGACGCGAGCCGTCGACGAGCTGCAGAATCTTCAGACTCAGTACCGGAAAGACGCAGGGCATGAGATTGAGGATCAGGCCTCCCAGAAAAGCAAAGGAGAGCGCCGTACCGGTGCTCATGCTCGGTGCAGCTTCGGGAAGCTGAGCTTGAGGAGCGGTCGGTGCGGTTTGCTCGGGAGCCGCTTCTTTTTCCGGCGCCCAGGGAAGCGGAACTTCGCCCGGCTCGATTGCAAGCGTGGTCTCAATCGACCATCCGTCGTGATCCGGGCCGCCGTCGGCAACGATCACGCCCGAAAACGGCAGGGGAGTGCCCTTCTTGAGACTTTCAAGATATTCGGGAGCGGCCTTGAGGTAGAGCGACACTAAATCCTTGCCGATGACGACGCGATCGAGTTCCTTGAAGTCGACTAAACCTTCGGAAAGCGGGAAGAATTCCACGGTCTTTTCGATTTTGCCCGCAAGGGGGGCAAAGTCGATGCGAATGCGGCCGTCCTCCATGCGGGCGGTGATGTGTTCGCTTGTGACCTTTTCGGGAATCGACTTGAGCGTTTTTTCAAATTTTCCGCTTGTGCGGCTTGCCTTGGCGGCAACCTCGACGGGAAGACGCATGGACACTTCGGCTGTGCCGGGGATGCAGACTTCCTTGCAGGCAAGATAGTCGACCTTGGCGCGCAGCGTGTAGGTGCTTCCGTAGGGGGTTCCCCAAGGAATGTCGAGATTAAAAGGCAACAGAACTTCGCCGGAGTAGACGAAGTTGGTAATCGGGCCGAGCTTGTGCTTGGTCGGCGTCGGCCAACCGATTTGTTCGACGCTCCAACGGCGCGGCAGCTTCCATTCGACGCTCGGCGCGTAGCCCGAATCACCCGAGAACTGCCAATACGTGTGCCAGCCCGGCTCGTGCTTCAACAGAATGCCGATTTCGTTGGTGGCACGCGGTATGCCGGCGGTTTGTTTGGCGACCAGTTCGACGGTGACGGTTTTGGGCTGTCCGGGACCGGCCCCAAAAGGGGAGCCGGTCGGGGCCGCAGCGGCTGTAATCCCGGACGGAGCTGCACACACGGAGGCAGCTCCGACAAGGGCGATGAACGAGGCCGCTAGGTTGCGAAATAGCTTCATGCGAGGATGCAAAAGTTAAAGAGCCGCAAAGGCTTTGCGGGCCGCTGCGATGGTTGCGTCAATGTCTTCGTCGGTGTGAGCGGCCGATACGAAGCCTGCCTCAAAGATCGAAGGAGCCAGATAAACGCCTTCTTCGAGCATTGTGTGGAAGAACTTCGCAAACACGCGCGCATCGGCCTTCATGACGTCGGCAAAGCCGTTGGGCAGTTCCTTGAGGAAGAAAAGCCCCATCATGCCGCCTTGAGAACGTGCGCAGAAATCGACGCTGGCGTCCCGAGCGGCGGCGCTGAGACCCGTCACTAGTTTTTCTGTCTTGGCCGAAAGTGCTTCGTAGAAGCCGGGCTTCTGGATTTCCTTCAAAGTGGCAAGGCCGCTGGCAACCGCGACGGGATTGCCCGAGAGGGTGCCGGCCTGATAAACGGGCCCGAGGGGTGCAATTTTCTCCATCACGTCGCGGCGTCCGCCAAAGGCTGCGACCGGCATGCCGCCGCCGATCACCTTGCCGAGCATCGTGATGTCCGGAACGATGTTGTAAAGCGACTGCGCGCCGTGCAAAGCGACGCGGAAGCCCGTCATCACTTCGTCGACGATCAAAAGCGCACCGTACTTGGTACACAGTTCGCGCATCGCGTTCATGAATTCCTGCGTGGCGGGAACCATATTCATGTTGCCGGCAACGGCTTCGACGATGACGCAGGCAATGTCGTCGCCCCACTGTTTGAAGGCGTCTTCAAGCTGCGAGGGATTGTTGTACTCAAGCACGAGCGTGTGCTCGGTGGTGCCCGCCGGGACGCCCGCCGAAGACGGGTTGCCGAACGTGAGCATGCCCGAGCCGGCTTTCACGAGCAGACTGTCGCTGTGGCCGTGGTAGCAGCCCTCGAACTTGATGATCTTGTTGCGGCCGGTGTAGCCGCGCGCCAGACGAATGGCGCTCATGCCGGCTTCCGTACCGGAGCTCACGAAGCGCACGGCCTCGATGTTGGGCATGATTTTGATGACTTCTTCGGCAATGAGCGTTTCACCTTCGGTGACGGCGCCGAACGAGAGGCCGTTGTCGACGGCTTCGTGAACGGCCGCGACGACCGCAGGATGGTTGTGGCCGAGAATCATCGGGCCCCAGGAACCGATGTAGTCGATGTAGCGGCGGTCTTCTGCATCCCACATATAGGCGCCCTTGGCGCGGCGGATGAAGCGCGGCGCACCGCCCACACTCTTAAAAGCGCGGACCGGAGAGTTCACGCCGCCGGGAATGCTCTTTTGAGCACGTTCAAAAAGTTCTTCGTTGATGCCCATTTTCTTTCCAATTAAAAAAGTTTTTCAGCGCCCAAGCGGGATCGCCGCGAATTTGTGCGAAGTCTATCAAGACCAAATCGAGGTTTCGCTTAAGCGGACATATGGTTGCAAACTTGCTTGATCGGCTAGGCCGATGCCAACAGCTTGAGAATTTCTTCTTTGCTCAGGCGATTCGACATATTGGAGCCGTCAAGCAACGCATCGGCCAGGGATTTTTTGGTTGCGTGAAGCCGTAGGATTTTTTCTTCAATCGTATTCTCGGCAATCAGGCGGTAAACGGTAACCGGATTGTCTTGGCCGATTCGATAGCTCCTGTCGCTTGCCTGATCTTCGACGGCCGGATTCCACCAGGGATCCAAATGGATGACGTAGTCGGCAGCGGTCAAATTCAAACCCGTGCCGCCGGCTTTCAGACTGATGAGAAAGAGCGGTATGTCGCCGTGTTGGAACTGATCCACAAGTTTTTGTCTCTGAGCCGCCGGAGTCGAACCGTCCAGGTACAAGTAGCGAATGCCCTTTGTCTCGAGCTCAGCGCGAATCAGCGCCAGATGACTAGTAAATTGGCTGAAAACAAGCGCACGGTGGTTGCTTTGCATCAACTCTTCGACAAGGCCGATGAAAGCAGCCGTTTTCGAGGAAGCGATCTTAAGCGACTTGTTGATTAAAGCCGGGTGGCAGGCCGCCTGGCGCAGGCGAGTGAGCTCGGAGAGGGCTTCGATCGGGTTGATTTCGCCGCTTTCGAGTTGCTGCGAGGCACGCTCGCGCAGATTTTCGTAGAGTGCACGTTCCTCGTCCGAGAGTGCGACCCGAAGCGTGATCTCGGTTTTTTCCGGCAACTCGTCCAAAACCTCAGCTTTGGTGCGACGAAGGATAAACGGCGAGATCAAACGCTTGAGCAAGCGCTGACGGTCGCGATTCTGTGACTTTTCGATCGGCACGATGAAGCGCTCGCTGAAATCGGTGAAGTTGCTCAGAAGGCCGGGATTGGCAAATTCAAAGAGATTCCATATTTCACTCAAGTGATTTTGTAGCGGCGTGCCGGTTAAAAGCACTCGAGCGCTGCTTTTGAGCTGCATGGCCGCCTTGGACATTTTGGTGTCACGGTTTTTGATGGCGTGCGCCTCATCGAGTACAACCGTGGTCCATTCGCGGGTTTTGAGCTGATCGATTTCGCTAGTCATGACGCCGTACGTGGTCAGAATGATGTCTCCGGCAACGGCTTCTCTGACTAATTCTTCCCGATCGGCACTATTGAAGATTTTGACCTTCAGTGTTGGGGCAAAGCGGTGTAGCTCCTCGGCCCAGTTGAAGAGAACCGCCGCGGGCATCACGACCAAAGAGGGACCTTGAGCGGAACGGTCAAGCAGTAGCGCAATGGTTTGAAGCGTTTTTCCCAGCCCCATATCGTCGGCCAACAGTGCGCCGGCGCCCCAGTCGGCCAGACGTGAGAGCCACTCGAACCCTTCGACTTGATAGGCCCGCAGCTCGGCGCGCAGTGCGTTCGGCACGACGGGATTGAAGCGACTTGCCTTTTGGATGCGCTGCAGCATATCGCGGAAGCTCTGATCCGCATCAACGGCAACGCCCTCTTTTTCCAGATTTTCAATGAGGCCGGAATTGAAAACGGAAACGCGGATATTGCCTTTGCGATCCTTTGAGGAAAAATTGTCGAGCTGCTCGATTTGCTTTTTAAGCGAAGCAGTGAGAGCGACATATTCCTTATCGTTGAGGCGAATGAAGTTGCCTTGACTGTTGCGAAGTTTCTCCAGAAGGTCGGCAACGGAGAGGTATGTTTTGGCGTCCAGGCGAATCTTTCCTTCAACCTCAAGCCAATTGCCCATGCGCATAACGGAAAGCTTAAGATTCTCCGGATTGATTTTGGCCTTGGTGACACTGAATTTCACGCCTTCAGGCCATTCCACAATGGCTTCTTTGGTGTGCTCGCGAAGCACTTCCAGGAACTCAAGGCACTGCAGCGTGTCGACACACCAATTGTTTTCATTTTCAAGATTTTGCTCAAATGTCGCTAACGCTTGCGAGAGACAGGCGTAGTTGTCTCTTTCGGCTTTGAGATTGCGCACGATCTGCAGCGTTTGTCCCTTGATGTTGGCGGCAATGGCGTCAAGCCCTTTGCCCGGTTCGCAGAAGATATTGGCTTCCGAAGCGGGGCGCACCGTAGCGCTGATGCTGTACATCGCATTAGCGGTGGGCTGAATCCGGAAAGTAATGCGGTTTTCGCCTTTGAGCTTTTTGAGATTCGAGGCTTCTTTAAGCAGGTTGGACATGACCGGTGTGCTGCGCGAAAGCGATTCCAGATAGGTGGTGAGCTTTTGCTGCGCTTCTTCGGGAAACACAATCTCTTTGGTTTCCTGAATCATGAAAAGTTCATCGGCCGTCGGTTCAATCACGATAAGCCGTCCGGGGCCCGAGCGCTGCACGCTGATTTGGCCGAAGGTAAAGTCGAAGTCCGAATCGAGATTGTGTGCAAACTGCCAGCCCTTGCCGGAAGCCTTCTTCACGGAAATTTGCAGAGGAACCTTTTCAATTTCCAGGTGTTCGCCCGTTTTAGCGTCGACGACGTTGGGGTTGCCGACCAGAGCCAACATTGTGCTGGCAAACGGGAATTCCCAGCGACTGGCGTAGCCGAGCTGAGGACGCAGACAAGCGGCAACAATGCGATCCTGCTCGGTCATGCCTTCAACGCCGTTTTTGAATGCATTGAAGGAAAGCTCAACGCCTTTGGTCCAGCCGTTGCCTTTGCTTTTCTGCTGCTTCAAGGTGATCTTCCACGGGTCAAGACTCAATTGGTAGAGCACGCGCGAATGAGTCTGGCCGGCAGCTTTCAAGTTGCCGCGAATCTTTTTGGTGCGCTCGGAGCTCATGAGGCGATCAAGCGCAATTTCCCAATCGGGCTTGACAACAAAAGCGGGCAGCAGTGGCTTGAGTCCGGTGCGTTTCTCAAGCGCGAGGACTGTGTCGGTGTCGCCTAATTCGTTGGCGGTTTCTAGAGCCAGAATGCTATTACGCAGTAAAAGACTTTGTATCCGGGTGCCGAGATGCGACTCGGTCATTGTCCGTAATTTGAAGTGATTGGCAGTCAGCCGAAGCAGCAGAAGGTGCTTGGTGTTCAGGTAAGGCAGGCTGTACGAGCCGTTGTCTTCATTCCAGCTTGGGGTGAGCTCCGAGAAGTGTTTGTCAAGGCAACGGGGTGTCACCGGCGTGAGCGAGCCGCAGGCGGTGAGAATCCAGAAAGCAGACCTAGCGGAGTCTTCCTGCAGCTTTTTGGTCCGAGCAAGCGTTTGCATCTTTCGCAGACTGTCCGGATTGTCTTTGTCGCGGTAAAGCGCAATGCCGTAAAGCCAGTCCAGAAACCAGTTGTCGAATGAGCGCTTACCGTTGCCGAGTTCTTTGAGCGCTTTGCGCATCAGTTCGACAGCTTCTTTGGGCGGTTTTTGCTCGGACATGGACTGAACGGCGCGCACAATTTGGCTGTATTTGCCGTCGGCCGACATTTTGGCAAGCACTTCCTGCGGACGGCCGTTGACAACGAAGTCGCTCCAGAAAGTGAAGTAATCCTGCAGGTCGGATCTCGAGGAGCCATCTAGAGAATCAAGGATGTATTCGCGCAGTTCCGGGGGACTCAGCTCGATACCGTAGAAGTTCAGGTCGTGTTCGAACTTTCCAAGCTGATGAATTGCAACGGGGACCGGAAGCTGTCGGGCAAAGGCCACCCACTTAGGGTCGCGGAAAAGAGCATTCACGAGATCAATGGTGAGCGCTGCCCAGTCATCCCAGGCTTGAACCGTTTTTTTGTTGATCCGGAATTTCGGCAGGGTGTCGTCGTGCAAATAAGTGATGGCCGCGCACATCACCTCGTACTGAATATCCACCGGGATGGTTACGGATGAGACGCGGCTGTCACAAATCGGGCGCCAGAGGCGATAGGCCTTTTCCACTTCTTCTATAGTGAGCTTTTCGGCGGCTGTAGTAAACCCTTTGAACGTTTGAAAATCATCGCCTTCGTCGTCATCACTGCCGTACCAGGAAAAACTTTTGAAAAGTCTGGTGAACCAGCCCTGTGGCTCATATTTTGCGAGTGTATTGGAGAAACCATCCCGTCCGAATCCGAGTTTTTCGCTGTAGCTGTAAAGAAGCCAGGATGGCACGGAAGCGCAAACAGAGATGAAGGCGAGTACATCACGAGTGGTAATGCTTTTGTTCGCAGTTGAGGAAGCCGGGGACGGATAACGAGGCATAGAGGGCAAAAGGAGAGCAGAAGAAAAAATTCGATGGATTGTAACTGTTGCCGATGGTCTTCAGTTGGCGCGCGACCAAGTGAATCATTTGCGCACAGCATTTTTTGCGCGTAAAGTCTGCCGCTCACGTCGAGGTGAGGCGGACGGCCGCAATGAGCTTTGTTCTCTTTGAGGAAAGTCCGGACTCCGAAGGGCGCCGTAGCAGGTAACGCCTGTCCGCCGCAAGGCGAGGATTAGAGCAACAGAGACGAGCCGATTCAGTTCGGGTGAAACGGGCAATCTCTACGGGGAGTAACACCAAGTAAGCAGTCGCTGACCCGGCCCGGTGAGACTGCGGGTAGGTGGCTGGAGGCCTTGCGCGAGCAAGGTCCGAGATGAATGGTCGTCAACGCGGCCTGCGAGAGCGGACCGCGTCACATAATCCGGCTTACAGCCTCAGCTCTACGTGACTCAAAACACGAACGGGAGTGTCTCTTCTTCGAGAGCACTCCCGTTTTCTTAATGATCCGTCAGGCCAGTTTGATACGCCCGTCGACGGCGATCGCTTCGCCCGTAGCGTTGGAGATCATCAGCGGGTTGATGTCGAGCTCCTGCACTGCGGGGAAATCGGTCACAAGCTGCGATAGGCGCAGCAGCGTTTCCTCGACCTTCTTGATGTCGGCGGGTTTGGTACCGCGAGCGCCTTCCAATAGTTTGAAGGCCTTTACGGAGCGTACGAGATCATGAGCATCGGTGTCGGTAAGCGGCGCAAGCGCAAAGCCTACATCTTTCATCACTTCCACAAAAACGCCGCCCGTGCCGAACATGATCATCGGGCCGTATTGCGGATCGGCTGCAAGTCCGCAGACAAGTTCGCGGTTGCTCTTGACCATTTCCTGAATGATGACGCCTTCGAGGCCGTCGAGGATGCCGCGTTCTTCGAGTTTGGCGACCAGATCTCGGTACTGAGCGCGCAATTCGTCGTCGCTGCCGATATTGACGCGAACGCCGCCTACGTCGGTCTTGTGCGAAGTGCTCTTCGAAGTCATCTTCATGACGACCGGATAGCCTACTTCACGGGCTGCGGCAACCGCTTCGTCCTCGCTTGCGGCGAACTTGGCGCGGCACACGCGCACGCCGTACGCGTCGAGTACGTCGAGGCTTTCTCGGGTGGTGAGTTCAGTGCGGCCTTCGGTTTTGACCGCTGCAAAGATCGACTCGACGCGGTTCTTGTCGACGGCAAAAGCAGGAGTCGTGCCGATCGGACGCTGCATCCATTTGCGCTGCATATTAAGGCGCGCCAGACCGTCTACGGCTTCTTCGGCGTACATGAAGAACGGAATCGTCACTTCGCCCTTGGCGATTTCGCTGAAGAACTCGTTTTTGGTCATGAAGACGCCCAGGATCGGTTTTTCGGGATGCTGCGCCTTGATTTCCATCAGGGCCTTGGCAACGTCCGTGTCCTTGAGTCCCAGGAAGGGCAGATAGATCGAAATCACCATGTCGACGCCTTCGTCGGCCAGAACTGTTTCAAGCGTCTGGCGGTAGTGCTCAAGCGGAGCCGAGGCGATCATGTCGACGGGGTTTTTGACGGAAGCGGCTGCGGGCAGGAAGCTGCGCAGTTTTTCTTTGGTGGCATCCGACAGTTGCGCCATCTGCATGCCGTAGTCGATAACGCTGTCGGTGGCCATAATGCCGGGGCCGCCCGAATTGGTGATGATGCAGACGCGGTCACCCTTGGGAATCGGGCAGTTTGCAAAAACTTTGGCGGTCGCAAAAAGCTGCTTCAAGCTGTATTCACGGATGACGCCGGATTGACGCAGCAGTGCTTCGGCGGCACGATCGGATCCGGCGAGCGACCCCGTGTGAGAACTTGCGGCGGAAGCACCGGCGGCCGAACGACCGGCCTTAAGTGCCAAAACGGGCTTGACTTTGGTTACGCGGGACGCCAAACGTCGGAAATTGGCGGGATCCTTGATGGATTCCATGTAAAGCAAGATCTGCTTGACGTCGTCCTGATCTTCCCAATATTCGATGGCGTCCTCGGCGTTCACATCGGCTTGATTGCCGATCGAGACGAACTGAGCAAAGCCGATGCCCAGGTCCTGAAGAATATTGAGAATGCCGCCGCCCAAGGCGCCCGACTGAGACACGAAGCCGATGTCGCCGCGCACCGGAAGCGATTCGGCAAAGCAGGCATCCATGCGTATGTCCGGATGCGTGTTGACGACGCCCAGACAGTTCGGACCCACGCAGCGCATCCCGTATTTTTTAACGCGCTCGTAGAGTTCGGCTTCCATTGCTGCACCTTCGGCGCCCGACTCCTTGAAGCCCGCGGATATCACCACCAGCCCCTTGACGCCTTTTTCGTGGCACTGGTCGATGGTGGAGAGCACGAACTTGGCGTTGACAACGATTACGGCCATATCGACGGGGCCTTCAATGTCGAGAACGCTCGGATAGGCTTTGAGACCTTCAATCACGCCGCCCTTGGGATTGACGGGATAGATGGCGCCCTTGAAGCCGAACTCGATCAGGCGCTTCATCAAATCCGAACCGATGGTATGCGGTTTGGTGGAGGCGCCGATCACGGCGACGGACGAGGGACGCATGATGTGGTCAAGACTGTGCGACATTTTGGTTTCGTCTCCGAAAAAATACGATTGGCCGGCAAAGTACGTGTTGTGTTATTTCTTTGCGAGGTTTTCTTCAATGGCTTCCACGCTCATCAACCCGGTGTAGCGAGATCCGTTCGGGAAGATGACGGCCGGAATGGAGTTGATGCCGAGCTTTTGGCCGAGCTCAAGATTGCGGTCGAGTACGGCGCTGTTGCTGCATTGGCCGACTTCGGGAACTTGACCTGTGGCCATTGAGTCGAGGAAGGTTTTTGTCGGGTCGGCCGCGCATACGATGCGACGGGCTTCTTCGCGAGAACGCAGCACCGGGTACATGAAGTTGTAGACGGTGAGATTGCCCACTTTGCGCAGGTTCTGCTCGAGCAGACGGCAGTAGGGGCAGTTGGCGTCGGTAAAGACAATCAGCTTGCGTTCGCCCTTGCCGTAGACGACCTTGATGGCGTCCTTGAGCGGCATCTGGTCCCACTTGATGCGGTTGAGTTCTTCGAGGCGTTCGCTCGTGAGATCGCGTTCGGTAGCGGCTTCGAAGATGCGGCCGATGATGAGGTGCGACGCGTCGGCATCCGCGTAGAAGATGCGCTTGTCGATGACAACTTCCCAGAGGCCTTTGACGGGGGACTTCTTTACCGAATCGGGGGCCTTGCCTGCGGCGGCTTCAACCGCTTTGCTGATTTTGGCGATCTGGGGGTCGGCAGCCGCGAAAGCTGTTGAGGCTGCTGCCAGACACGCGAAAGTACAAACGAGTTTTTGAATCTGCATGTTCTGAATTTGTGGTGGGGCGGGCAAAACCGCAGTCATTTGCGTCCGAGCGGCCGCGACTGCGCTTGTGCGGCATATTAATCGGCTGTAGTGTAGCGAAAAAACGCTGACGCCTTACGGTGAAATAAATCGTTGCAATTGTCTCGAAAATTCGAAGCAAAACTTAGCATGGGCAAAGTTTCTCGTATTGATGCCGTATATCCCGCGGTGCGGGCGTTCCAGAGGACTTTGGACGAAAAACAAACCTAGTTTTCGGCTATGCGGGGACTAATTTGATGTCTCTACACTGAGGCTATCGAATGAAAGAGATGTTCACCGAAACGCTCTTTCGACATGACATACGTAATTTTTCAATCGAGTAAGGAGTGCATCATGTTCAAGATCAAAACCGTCGCAGCCGCTGCCGCCATCGCTGCCATCGTTGCCGTAGCTCCCGTGCAGGCTCAGTTTGTGGGCGGACCGAGCCATCTGACGACCGTCAAAGCGCTTGCCGACAGCGGCAAGGACGACCAGATTGTGACGCTCGAGGGTTTCATCACGCAGCAGGTCAAGCATGAGAAATACATGTTCCGCGACAGCACGGGCGAGATGCTCGTTGAGATCGACGACGAAATCTTCCAGGGACAGCGCGTGGATCCCAAGACCAAGATTCGCATCGACGGCGAACTTGAAAAGGACTTCATGGAAAAAGACAAGGTTGACGTTCACCGTCTTGAAATTGTTCGCTAATTAGCTGTACCGACGCGGTAGATGCTCTCGTTGGGAGGAATTGGAATGAGAAAATTCAAAACTCTGGCGCTTGCAGCTGCCGCTGTTGCTCTGTGTGCCGCCGCCTCGGCTCAAGCTCAGTTCGTAAGCGACAAACCGGCGGCGGCAGTCTCGACCGTGCAGGAGGTTCTGAAGAACGGGCGGCAAGATCAGCTGGCGACGCTTGAGGGTTACATTCTCGAGCAAGTCAAGCGCAAAAAATATGTTTTTGCCGACGATACCGGTCGTATCATTGCCGAAATCCCCGATAAGGTTTTCAGAGGACAGCGCGTTGATCCCAAAACGAAGATCCGAATCGAGGGGGAATTGGAGCTCAAGTACGCCAAGCAGGAGACGATTGATGTCCATCGCTTGACGGTGCTTCCGGGCAAGGATTAAACACAAAGTCCGTTTTATGACTGAAAAGATTCTTCTTGTCGAAGACGACCCGATGATCGGCGAAGCCGTTGTTCAAGCCCTGCAGGATGCCGGCAAGGTTTCCGACTGGGCACGAAGCGGTTGGGAGGCGACGGGCTTTCTGTCCGAAAATGCCTACGACGCCGTTTTGCTTGATTTGGGTTTGCCCGGCAAGGACGGCATGAGCGTGCTGCGGGAACTGCGAGTTAAAGACGGTGAAACACCGGTGATTATTCTGACGGCCCGAGACGGTCTTGACGATCGTCTCGCCGGACTTGATGCCGGCGCCGACGACTACGTCGTCAAGCCGTTTCACATGTCCGAAGTATTGGCGCGTTTGCGTGCAATCGAAAGGCGCAGAGCCGGCGCTCGCACCACGGTTAAGGTACTCACCAACGGTGCCATGAGCCTTAACTGCGAAACGAAGTCCATCAAGATTCATGCGGCCGAGGGTGACAAGGAAGTACCTTTGAGCAAACGTGAATTCGATTTGATGGAGGCGCTTATGACGCGCCCGGGCGCCATTCTTTCTCGAGCTACGCTTGAGGAGCGAATTTACGGCGAAGGCGACATGCCTGAGAGCAACGCACTTGAATTCATTATTCACGGGCTGCGCAAAAAACTCGGCGCTCAGGCGATCGGAAACGTACGCGGCCTGGGTTGGATGGTTCACAAAGGCAAAGTACCCGGTCGATAGACTGCCATGCAATTCGGCAAGAAATCACTTTTAAAGCGTGTCGCGCTTTGGTGTGCGGGCACGCTTGCGCTTTTTTCGCTCATCACGGCAGCAGCAAGTTTTGCGATCGGCTACGAGGAGGCCAAAGACCGTCAGGACGATATTCTCAAGGAAGTTGTCGGCATGTTGTCTCGCGACATTGTGCAGCAGCGGCAGCGGGACAAAATTCAGGAACTTACCTACGGAGGCTTTTACGGGCCGGGTTCTGAAAAAGGCGACAAGCTGCCTCAGTACGGGGCGCTTACCATGGATGACGATCTATTTGAAGATCGCTTCCAGCTTGATGACGACAGTAAGGAAGCCGTAGTCAAGCCCGGCGAGACGGTTTTGGTGCGCATGCTGCATAAAAAAGGCCGAGCCATGACCGTGACTTTCCGCGAAGCCTACGACAACGGGGCGCATACGGCTGAATTTGCGGGCGACACTTATCGTTTTTATCTTCGAACGTTGTCGGACGGGACACATGTCGCGGCGGCTCAGCAGTTGAGCGAGCGCAATGAAGAAATTTTGATCCGTGCCCTTACGACAGCCGCCCCGATTCTGATCCTGACGCCGGTGATGCTCCTTGTGCTGCTTTTGGTGTTGTGGCATGCACTCAAGCCCGTGCAGCAGCTCGTCAAGGAAATTCAGGAACGCAAGGCCGACGATCTGAGCGAACTCAAATTCGAAGGCGTGCCGGAAGAGATCGAGAGCATCATGACGGCCGTCAACGGGCTGCTTGCTCGCGTAGAGGATTTGCGTGGTCGGGAAATGCGGTTTGTAGCCGATGCTGCGCATGAACTGAGAAGCCCGGTTACGGCGTTAAGCCTGCAGGTCGATCGCCTGAGCGAAATGAAAATGTCCGAAAGCGCCAAGGCCACGGTTCAAGACATTCGGGCCGGAATTGCGCGCTTATCCAGCCTCATCGCCCAACTTTTGACGCTCAAGCGAGTGCAGGCCGGGCAGGACGTCACTGGCGGAGATCAGCCTCAGAGTGCCTCTTGCCTTAAAGTCGTGACTTCTGTTGTGGAAGACATTTACTGGGAAGCCGACCGAAAGAACGTCACCGTTGAGGTGATCGGCTTTGAGACCGATGAGGCGAGCAAGACCGTGGTAGCGATGCCCGAATCTTCACTTTTCTGCCTTGTTCGCAATTTGGTGCACAACGCGGTCAACTATGTGCACGAATCGGGAGAGGTAACGATTTCGCTCAAGCACGAAGACGGTCGCGTGCAGCTGGTCATTGCCGACAATGGTCCTGGTATTCCGGTAACGGAACGCAGCCGGGTGTTTGATCCTTTCTACAGGGTTCTTGGAACGCAGCAGACCGGAACAGGACTGGGGCTGGCCATTTGCAAAACGATCGCCGATCGCTATGGCTGCACGCTTGCGCTTGATTGGACGAATCCTTCGGCGCGTAAAGGACTCAGCGTTACGGTCGATATGCCGAGAATATGAGAAAAGCCTTGCGGCGGCGCCGAAGGCTTTTCGCTACGCTACACGACCGGTTTGCCGCTCGTTTCTTTCTTTTCGATTTCCACAAGCAGCTCTTTGGCTCGATGCTGTGCAAATTCAACGTTGGGCACGAAATTAGCGCCAAGGCTTTGGGCAATTCCCGTGCGTTCGAGCTGACGCTGCGGATGACCGGTGGCTCCGGCAATGATCAGTTCGTGGTTGCGGCGTTTTAGGGCTCGCATGAACACCTGCAGGATGTCCATGGCCGAATTGTCGATGTTGAGCAGGTCCGTGCAGTCGAGAATCACCACTTTGGCGGCATCCGGCGCGGTGATGCGCTTGGGATCGGTAACGTCTTCGAGTTTGCTCACGGAACCGAAGAAGAGTGCGCCCGTGAGCTTCCAGCATTCGACCGTTGCGGGCATATCGAAGGGCAGCGTCTGGCGCGTGACGCGCGTGAGCGTATTCATGCGGTAGATGAAGAACACGCATGAAACGAGTAGGCCCACTTCGACGGCAACTGTCAGATCGAAAATAACCGTCAGAAGGAAGGTTGTGATGAGCGTTGCCTTGTAGCTCATCGTCATCTGGCGCAGGCGGGAGAATTCGCGCCAGTTGCCCATGTTCCAAGCAACGAAAAAGAGGATGGCGGCCAAGGCGGCAAGCGGAATGTCGCCGGCAAGCGGAGCTGCGGCCAGAATCACCACCAAAAGCGTCAGGGCATGCACGATGCCTGCGACGGGACTTGCTGCGCCGCTTTTGATGTTTGTGACCGTACGCGCGATGGTGCCGGTAGCGGGAATGCCGCCGAAAAACGGCACGATAAAGTTGGCGACGCCTTGTCCCATCAGCTCTTGATTGGGATTATGGCGGTCATCGGTCATGGCATCCGCAACGCGGGCGCAAAGAAGACTTTCGATGGCGCCCAGAAGCGCAATCGTGATCATCGGTCCGATGAGGTGCTTGAAGGCTTCCCAAGAGAAGTCGGGAAGCGTCAGATCGGGAAGCTTTTGCGGAATGCCGCCGAACTTCGTGCCGATTGTCTCAACCGGAAGATTGAAAACCGAGACGACAACGGTGGACGCAACGAGCACCACGACCGTGCCGGGTAAATGAGCCATCCAACGCTTCCAAGGTGCGCCTCCCATGACGTAGCCCTTGGGCCAGAACTTAACGATGAGAAAGCTCACGAGAGCCAACGCAAAAGCGTAGGGATTGAACGTGTCAATGTGAGCGTACAGCGTCTGAATTTGATGGAAGAAGTCGGCGGGCATTTTCTCGATCGTCAGGCCCAAAAAGTCTTTGACCTGACTTAGGCCGATCAGCACGGCGATGCCGTTTGTAAAGCCGATGACGATGGAAACAGGAATAAATCGGATGAAGCTGCCGAGCTTGAAGAGCCCCATTAAGAAAAGGATGACCCCCGAGCCGATGGTTGCCAACAGCAGGTTCCCAAGTCCGTAGTTGGCGATGATGCCGTAGATGATGACGATGAAGGCGCCCGCAGGACCGCCGATCTGCACGCGGCATCCGCCCAGAAGCGAAATCAGAAAGCCCGCAATGATGGCTGTGTAGATGCCGGCTTCGGGAGGAACGCCCGATGCAATGCCGAAAGCCATGGCAAGCGGCAAGGCCACCATACCGACGGTAAGGCCTGCGCTGATGTCGCGCGTGAGCATTCGGGTGTTGTAGTTTCTGAGCGCATCGAACGTTACGGGATGAAAACGCTGAACAGGAAGGTTGCTCAGAAATGCTTTGGCGGAAGAAACGAACGACATGGCAAAAACAAAGGCGTCGAATCTCGGTCGCAGGCGTTGGCCAGTTGGGCCGGGAAGGTTTCAAAGGACCCGATATTCTAAGCGAGGCGCGCCGCAAGCAAAATCAGGATCAATCCTAAAAGTTTAAAGAGGTGAGCACCAAACAACAAACGACCGGAAGGCAAGCGCCGTCCGGTCGTCTGTAGCTTTTGAAAAGCTCGAAGAAGATCAGTGCGGATACAAGGCGCCGAGCAGACGGGCGCCGGTGGCGTTCGTCACTTCGGGCAGATTGCCCGGTTTTTTCTGCAGGAAAGCCCAGGCCAGCCACGCAAAGGCCATGGCTTCCACGTGCATCGGGTCAACGCCTAGAGCGGATGTGGAGCGAACGTAGACCGATTCGCCTGCGCATTCGCGAATCTTCTGGGCGAGAGCGCCGTTTAAGGCACCGCCGCCGCAGAGATAAATCTCCTCGGTGCGGCCGGCAAACTTCTTGATCGCATCCGTGATCGTGCGAGCCGTTAGCATGACGAGCGTTGCTTGCACGTCGGCCGGTTCAAGCGGGCCGAACTCGGCGAGCTGCGCTTCAAGCCACTCAAGGTTGAAGTGTTCACGGCCGGTGCTCTTGGGCGGCTGACGATCGAAGTAGGGATCCGAAAGGAGTTTTTCCAAAAGCGCTTCGTTGGCGTGTCCCGTAGCACCCCAGGCGCCGTTCGTATCGTAGGGACGTGCGATGTGCTTGCGGCACCAGGCGTCAAGCAGAATGTTGCCCGGACCGCAGTCAAAGCCGATGATCTTGCCGTAGCCGCGGCGGGGAGGCAGGAACGTTACGTTGGCAATGCCGCCGATGTTGACGACCGAACGGGCCACTTCGCCCATGAAGACTTGACGGTGGAATGCGGGAACGAGCGGCGCGCCTTCGCCGCCAGCAGCGATGTCGCGGGCGCGGAAGTCGCTGATGACGTCAAGACCGGAAAGTTCGGCCACGAGCGCCGGGTTGTTGAGCTGCAGCGTCCAGCCCTGATCGGGGCGATGACGGATCGTTTGACCGTGGATGCCGACGGCAGCAACGTCCTTGCGGCCGATATCGGCTACGTCTAGCAGTTCATTGATGCAGGTGACGTAGAACTTACCGAGTTCGACGGAAGCCTGGCCCATGCGATCGATTTCGTTGTCGCCGGGCTGACACAAGGCAAGCAGCTTTTCCTTGAGCGGCTTGGGAAATTCGATATGGTGATGGCCGGTAAGACGCGGTCCCACTCCGGAAAAATCGACGGCGACGGCATCGACGCCGTCAAGACTGGTTCCTGACATCAAACCCAGGGTCACTGTCTTGGCCATGACTGAAAATCTCCGATTTGGTTTGGGATGTTTTTTGGTTTTGGAGAGCTAATTCTAGTTGGTTTGCGAAGAAGCGTTTTTGTTCTGAAAACTGCTCACCTGCACCTTCTGCAGACGCGCCAGCTTGGCGCGCAGCGGCGCGATAAGCACCTCCATCTGCGCAAACTGATAGGGCGTAAGCTTCTTGGTATCGGGCAGCCGCACCGTCATGGGGTTGATCTGCACGTTGCCGAACTTCAGTTCGTAGTGCAGGTGCGGACCGGTAGTCAAGCCCGTTGCGCCGACTCGGCCGATGACTTCGCCGTATTTGACGTTTGTGCCCTTTTTGATGTGCGGAGCGATCGATGACAGGTGGGCATAGAGAGTCAGAATGCCCGGTCCGTGAGTGATGCGGATGTAGTTGCCGTAGCCTGTGCCGACGCCCGCAAATTCCACCGTGCCGTCGGCGGCGGCTCGCACCAGCGCGCCCCAGGGAGCACGGAAGTCGGTGCCTAAGTGAGGTCGCAGAACCCCCGTGACCGGGTGTCGGCGCAGCGGCGAGAATTCACTTGTGACGCTTTGCACGTCCAAGGGAACGCGCATGAAGGTTCGCCGGGAGATATTGCCCTCGGCATCGTAGAAATTGCCGCCTGCGTTGTCGTTGTCGAATCGGAAGAGCTCGGTGGTTTTGCCTGCGTGATCGAGCTGCATCGCAAGCAGTTTGCCGTGTCGGACGAAGCTGCCTTCGGCAAATTTCGTTTCGTAGATGAGGCGGAAAGCGTCTCCGCGCTGCATTTGGCTCACGACATCACGATCAAAATCGAAGGCCGAATGCATCTGCTCGACGATTTTGGCG
>OOAH01001665.1_pt1 | contig 18552 bp, 14 predicted proteins | sample 1671801 | NCBI WGS metagenome assembly OOAH01 (sample SAMN06348194, study PRJEB24527) | human gut metagenome | biome: human gut; feature: ankylosing spondylitis patient; material: feces | host: Homo sapiens | place: China | collected 2015-10 | reverse complement strand
TTCTCCAGCCTCTGCCTTTAGGCAGGGGTAGTTGACGCTCCATCTTCCTTATTTTTGCTGTGCTCGACCGCGGCATCGGGCTGCTCTTCGGTTGCACTCGAATTCACATAGGCATCGAGCGTAAATAGAACAACCAATCCGTTTGGCTCTGCTTTTTTAAATTCCAATTCACCGCCGTGGCTATCGGCAATGCCGCGTACAATCGACAACCCCAATCCCAACCCCTCGGGCTTGACGCTTTGCATCATCGTCGTCAATCGCTCAAGCTCTTTGTCGGTCAGTGCCTTGCCGTTGTCGCGTACTTCAAGGCGGCAGCGTCCGTCTTCGAGTCTGCGCACAGTTAGGTTTATGCGCACGCGGTTCCCTTTAGCGGGCTGCACTTCGCTCGCGTTTCGAAGCAAATTCAAAACCAAGAGCTCGAGTTCCAGCGAGTCGCCCAGAACGGGCGCGGCGGGCGTTTCATAGTGCTCAATTTCTGCCTTCACCGAAGTGCTCACTTTGAGCGCTCTCACGGCGCGGCGTGCAATTTCGACCAAGTCGCAGGGCTTGTGCGCATGCTTTTGCTGCTTGGCGTAGCTCCTGACGCGCCCCACAATGCCGGCGATGCGCTGCGCTTCCGTTTCGATGCCGTCGAGCGCCACTCGGATATTGGGATCCTTTTGAGCCTGTTCGCCCAGCATCAGATCGAGAATCGTCTTGAAGTTGCAGATGGCACCCACGGGCGAATTGATTTCGTGCGCAATCATCCCCGACATTTGGTTCACAATGTTGCGGCGCTCAAGGTGCCCCAGTCGACGGCGGTGTTCGCGAGCCTCAGCCTCCATGCGGCGCTGCTCGGCAAGCGTTTCGGACAATTCGCGTGTGCGGCGGCGCACCAACACCTGCAGCAAAATTCCGTAGAGCACAAGCGACAGCAATACGGCTCCGCCCGCCCAGAAGGCAGTCCGATGCCGCGCGTAAAGCGCCTTGAAGCTGAAGTCCTTCAGGTAGCTGTATGGACCGGCCTTTAATTCCCTAAACAACGCATCCACATTGGCGTGCGGTACGTAGGCAAGCCACTCGAAGCTGCCTTCGGATTCCTGGCTCATCAATGCCACGGTGACATCGCGCACCATCTTTTCGGGAGTCCAGGAAAAACCCACAAGGCTCAGATCGGGATAAAGCGCAGTGGAGCGCCGGCAGGCAAGCGCGTCGTCGGTGATATCGTGAATGACTTTGAGTTCGTCTGTTTCAGCAAGTCCCTGATGCTCAAGCGACTCGAGAAGACACGTCGGGAACACGGCGGCGTCGACTTTGCCGCCCCAAAGCGCCGCGACGACTTCAGGGTAGTAGTCGAAAAGAAATTCCGTTGAAGCAAAAAATTCGTCGGGATCAAAGCCTGCCTTTTTGATTTCACCCATAGCGGCAAGCCACCCCGGAACCGAATCGGGAACACCTGCCACGATGTTTTTGCCCTTTAAGTCTGAAATGTCATTGAGGTCCGTGCGGCTTTTGAGCGTTACAAACACCGAACCCGTACTTTGTGCCGCTTCCTTTGCCAAAGCCGTCTTGCGCGTGGCGATGCGGTAGGATTCAATGCCTTCGCGCTGCCAGAGCGCGTCTTCGCCAACCGGGGCAAACATAAAGTCGGGACGAATCAGGTTTAGCTGCGCCAGTCCGTCTGCCATCATGATCACGCGCAGGCGAAACTGAGTGCCCGGCATGGCGCGGCTGAGTTTTTCCAAAGTGGAAATGAGCATTTCCCGTTCGCGCACAAGATCGGCCTTGTCCGAAACGCCGATTGTCACGACGGGAAAAAGAGTTCCGTCGACCGAAGTGCCGGAACGACGTTTTTCTGAGGTCACCTCTGTAAACGCCGTGACGGAAGCCGACGAAAGCACGTCGACAGTGTCTGCGCCGCTGACCGATTCGGGAACCGCTTCGTAGGAAGGCGCGATTGACTGCGCCGCCGTGATCTGACCGGGCATGAATCCACTCAACAGAACGCTCGCAGCAAGAGTCAGCGCTATCCTCCCGAAGTGCGAGACTCGGGATGCCTGCTGGCGAAAGCGGTCATAGACGCGAACGAACACGGGACTGAACTGTTGTTGGAAAAAGGAAACGAGAAGAAAATTCTAAAAAAATCCGCGCTGCTTTTTGAGTCGACAGCGCGGATTTCAGATAAAGAGTTAAGTGAACTTACTCTTCAAACGTGCCCTTCACGATGATTTCGCCGTTGCGCATCATCTGGCGACCCTTGGCAAACACATGAACAAGATTCATGTTTTCGTCAAAGAGGTTGAAGTCGGCGCAGCCGCCGGCCTTCACGAAACCCTTGCCGGGCAGCTGCAGCGCCTTGGCAACGTTGCAGGTGATCACCGACAGAGCCGTCGTCATCGGCACGCCGAGTTCACCGATCAGGCGCTTGACCTCCTTCAGGTTGCAGGCAACGCCGCCCACACCCAGGCCGACCATTTCGCCCTTGTCGTTAAAGCGCGGCACGGAGCCGTGGCCGTCGGAACTCATCGTGACGTGATCAAGCGGCACCCCCGCTTCGAGCACAGCCTTGACGCCGTGAGCGGGCGTACCCACCGCGCACGAGCCGCCCGTGGTGATGTCCACGTAGCCGCCCGCAAGACCGAAATTGATGGCGCCCTTGAAAACGTCGGGGTGACGTGCACAGTGCGTCGGACGGATGTGCTGAATCGGCATGCCGCGCTTGACGCATTCCAGAAGCATGTCGAAGGGCCCGACAATATTGCCGAGGTGAATGTGCAGAACACCCAACTTGCCCGCGACCATTGCGCCCACACGAATCTGGGTGAGCAGCCGCATGACTTCTTCCTGCGTCGGGAAGCTCGAGCGATGGTCGCCCATGGCAATCTTCACACCGAGCACTTCGGGCACGAAGTACAGATCGTCGCGCACGCAGCTCGTAAGCGTCGTCGGCGGATAAGCGTAGTTGCTCGTGTACATCCAGGCAGACACACCTTCAGCCTGCAGGGCGCGAACCTTGCCGAGAAGGTTGGGCATGGAGCGGCTCGAACCGTCGGTGCCGGAAACGCCCACCACGCTCGTGGTACCGCAGGCAACGAGTTCGGAGAGAACGAGTTCGGGCGTGCGGGTCTTGGGGCCGCCTTCACCGCCGCCACCCGTGACGTGGATGTGCTGGTCGATGAAGCCCGGGGTCATGATGAGCCCCTTGGCGTCGATCGTTTCGAGTTCGGGCAAGACGGCAGTCAAGTCCTTACCGACGGCAACGATCTGCTTGCCGACGGTCAGAACGTCGCAAATGCCGAGGTCTTCAGGCGCATAGACGTGTGCGCCTTTGATGAGAAGTGCCATTTTTTCAATCTCCTACACAAACCGCATTAGAGGAAAATCTGAGCGGCGATCACATTGACAATCATGCCTAGCACCATGACGGGAATCGTACGGCGGATGAGTTCGATCGGCGTGAGACCCGCAATACCGGACACGGCGATGATGACGCCCGAAATCGGGCTCATCGGACGAGCAAGACTGGCGGCCAACTGAACCGGAACCACCAACGCCATCGTGTTGTAGCCCACGCTCGCGGCCGCTTCGGGAAGCAGCGGCGAGAACGCGAAGAACGCGGAGTTGCCAGAACCCGTAACGATCGTAGCGATCGCCATGATGGCCATCATCACGAAGAGCATCAGATAAAGACCTACGTCCTGTTGGGCGGCAGCCATCTGAATCATCGTGGAGATGCCGCCGATCTTAGTAAGACCCAAGGCGAAAAGTTCGGCGCAGATGATGAGCGCAACGGTCGAGGTAAAGACCTTGCCCATGCCTTCGAAGAAAGCCTGGAAGTCTTTGCAGACATCCTTGAAGGCACGGCGCGTGATGAGGTCGACCACAAAGGAAATCAGAATCGAAACGATGATGGCGGTCACCAGATTGAGCTTGATGCCGGCGTAGACCATCGGCGAGAAGATGATCAGCAGGAAGAGTGGCAGAATCGGCAGAATCGCATAGTGCGCGGGACCGGCGCCGGCAAAGGCGTCTTCGGTATTGCCTGTCGTGGCGCTCGTGTCGTCGACGATGCCTTTGGCAGCTTCGCGGCGGTCAAACCAACGCTGCACCAGAGCATGACCGACAGCCACGGCGATGATGATGCAGATTGCAACCGGAATCTGGCCGGTTACGAAGTAGGACACCACATCGGTATTGAGGAGGTCGGCTGCGCGCATCGAGTTGGAAGAACTCGGGCCCAAGTCCAAGCAGCAGGTCGAACCGATCACGGCAGCAGCCGCGGCGCGGCGAACACCGAGCTGAACAAGCAGCGGGTAGACGGAAGCCATCAGCAGCAGGCCGAGACCGACAGCCGAGTTAATGAAGAGCGCCATGCACTGGCCCACAACGTAGGTAAGGCCCAACAGCACATAAGGCGAATGAATCGCCGAGAGCGGACGCACGCAGAGCTTCACAAGCGACTTAGAAGCACCGATCTTATTCATGTAGAACGAAAAGCCGCCGATGGCCATAATGTTCAGGCCCAAACCGGCAATGCGGCTCTTCGTGAGGTCGGTCATGGCCTGCGCAAGATCGAAACCGAGGAAGTTGGTTGCGGTCTTGGCGGAAACCGGAGCGTTGCCCATGTAGGCGCCGATGAGCAACAGCACCAATCCCAGAACCAGCAGAATGACAGGCGGGTAGTAATTTTTAATGACGAAGTACGCCAGCAGCACGACGGCCAACAGCGTACAAATAACTCCAAACATAGGGATCTCCCATCGTAGTTTTTGCAGTACGACTTGGGGTCGGCGGTCTGCGCCGCCTTCGCGGAAGTCAGCTAAATGTAAATTTTAGTATCTGCAGAAACATTTAGGAATCAACCTACAACATGACCTGCATTGTCACGAAGTCATTCGAAACGGCGGAAGTATTGACATTGTGTAATTTATAAGTTACAGTGTGACTTATAAATTACCAAGGGGGTTTATGCAGATCGTCAAGACATCCACCTTCAACACCTGGCTTGACAAGCTCCGAGATCGTCAGGCCAAAAGAATCATCATCTCGCGAATCGACCAACTTGCATACGGTCTGCTTGGAGACATTAAACCGGTAGGAGAAGGCATCAGCGAGTTGAGAATCCACTACGGTCCGGGATATCGCATTTATTGCAAGCAACAGCGAGAAATACTGATCATTCTGCTGTGCGGTGGCGATAAAAGCACACAAGAAAGAGACATTGCCAAGGCAAAAAGACTGGCAAAGGAAGTGCAAGATGACAGAGAAACTGACGCCGTTTGATACTGCTGAATACTTGGAAACTCCGGAAGATATTTCCTTTTTTCTGAATGAAGCTTTGGCTACCGGCAACCCCGGCTACATTGCTCACGCGATCGGTGTTGTCGCCAGAGCAAAAGGAATGACGGATTTAGCCGCCAAGACAGGCATCGCTCGTGAACAGCTCTATAGGTCGTTCAGCGGAGAGGGCAACCCCACTCTTAAAACAACATTCCGAGTTTTAGATGCACTCGGTGTGAAACTGACTGCAGTTCCTCAAAATCCATAAAATTGCCCACGTCTTAGGCTCGATCCACAGTCATTATTCATGTCCGACTTGCAGTCCATTCTCACTTCCACACTTGAAAGCCCGCAGCTTGCCGCCGCCACACGCCGCCTTAAAACGAGTTCGGTACCCGGTGCCAGCCGCTCGGCAGCCTTGACGGCGCTTGTGCAGCTTGCGCGCGGTCAAAAACGCATGGCGGTGCTGATCTGCGCCAACGCGTTCGATGTCGCACGACTGAGTCAGGAAATTGAGTGGCTCGATCCGACGCTCAAGGTTTCCTGCCTACCCGACTGGGAAACGTTGCCGTACGACACCATGAGTCCGCATGCGGACCTAGTGAGCGAACGACTCGAGACGCTCTACAACCTCACGAGTTCGGACATGGATGCGCGTCCGGACTTGCTCATTGCTGCGGCCAGCACTGCGGCGCAGCGTTTTTCGCCCAAGTCCTATGTCGCAGGCAACACGTTTTTCTTCCGTACGGGGCAAAGCGTCAGCACCGGCAAACTGGAAGCCGACCTGACAGCCGCGGGATACGGCCGCGTCGAACAGACGATGGCCCCGGGGGAATTCGCCGTTCGAGGCGGCATCGTCGATATTTTTCCGATGGGCGCGGATTCCCCTCTTCGACTCGATCTCTTTGACGACGAAATCGATGCCATCCGCTCGTTCGATCCGGAAACCCAGCGCAGCACCGGCAGCGTCGATCGCATCCGTATTCTTCCCGGCCACGAATTTGCCTTTGACGAGGATGCGCGAAACCGCTTTCGCGCCGCCTGGCGCGCGGCATTTCCGGGCGACCCCAATAAGTGCCCCGTCTACACGGACGTGGGCTCGGGCATCTGTTCGCCCGGTATCGAATACTATCTGCCGCTCTTTTTCGAAGAAACCGGTTCCTTAGCGGACTACCTGCCTGAAAACGCCCTCTTCATTACGCTCGGCGAAACACGAGACGCAATCGACGCCTTCATGCGTCAGACCGAGGAGCGTTACCGGTTCCTTTCGCACGACAAGGAACGTCCGGCTCTGCCGCCCGAAAAACTCTTTGACAAAGCCGACAGTTTCTTTGACGCCATCGCGCCTTTCGGCCGCATTTCCTTAAAGGCTCCCGAAACCGGCATCGAGGAGTCGCTCACGATCGAGCGTTCGGCCAAGGACCCCGCCGCCAAACTCAAGGACTTCATTGCCAAGCGCCGCATGGAAAAGATGCGCGTGTTGGTGGTGGCCACAGGCTCCGGGCGCGCTGCGCGCCTTCAGGAACTCTTGCGCGACGGCATCCGCGAACCCGATCAGGTTGCTTCCTTTGAAGAATTCGTCACCGGCAAAGAGGATGTGGCGATCACGGTGGGCCCGCTTTCGGGCGGCTTTGTGCTTACTCAGGAAAAGATTGCCGTCGTCACCGAAACGGAGCTCTACAACACGAGAGCCTTGGTGCGCCGCCGTCACGGCCGAACGACCAACGTCGAAGCGATCATTCGCGACGTCAGCGAACTGCGCGAAGGCGACCCGATTGTGCACGCTGCCCACGGTGTGGGACGGTATCACGGTCTTGAAACCATTGAAACCGACGAAGGACCGGCCGAGTTCGTTCGAATCGACTATGCCAACGATGCCAAACTTTTCGTGCCTGTGTCGCAGCTCAACCTCATCAGCCGCTACACGGGTGCGGACAACGAACACGCCCCTTTAAACAGTCTGGGCCGAGGCGACTGGGAAAAAGCCCGCCGCAAGGCCGCGCAGAAGGTTCGCGACACTGCTGCCGAACTGCTGCATCTCTACGCCATGCGCGAAGCCAAGCAGGGCTTTGCCTTCGAAACCGAGTCGGGCGACTACGAAGCCTTCTGCGAAGGCTTTGCCTTTGAAGAAACGCCGGATCAGGCTGCTGCCATTGCTGCCGTCATCAACGACATGCACTCGGGCCGTCCGATGGATCGACTGGTCTGCGGCGACGTGGGCTTCGGCAAAACCGAAGTGGCTTTGCGAGCCGCCTTCATCGCCGTCATGAACGGCAAACAGGTGGCCGTGCTCTGTCCCACTACGCTTTTGGCCGAACAGCACGCACAAACCTTCAAGGACCGTTTTGCAGCCTGGCCCGTGAAAGTTGCCGAGCTTTCGCGCTTTCGCACGAGCAAACAGACCGCGCAGACGATCGAAGGGTTGGAAAGCGGAGCGGTCGACATCGTCATCGGTACGCACAAGCTTTTGAGCGAATCGGTTAAGTTCAAGCGCCTCGGACTGGTCGTGATCGACGAAGAGCACCGCTTCGGCGTGCGCCAAAAGGAACGCCTTAAGAGCTTGCGTGCGGAAGTCGATGTTCTGACGCTCACCGCCACACCCATTCCCAGAACGCTGGCCATGAGCCTCGAAGGCATCCGCGACTTTTCCGTCATCGCGACGGCGCCCCAAAAGCGCCTGGCCATCAAAACCTTTGTGCGGCGCGAATCCAAGGCGCTTATTCGCGAAGCCGTCATCCGCGAGCTCAAGCGCGGCGGTCAGGTCTACTTTCTGCACAACGACGTGGAAACGATTCAGGCGCGTGCCGAGATGTTGGCCGAACTCATTCCCGAAGCCCGCATTGCGGTTGCGCACGGTCAAATGAACGAGCGGGAACTTGAACGCGTCATGCGCGAGTTTTATCGACGGGAATTCAACGTGCTCGTGTGCACGACCATCATCGAAACCGGCATCGACGTACCGATCGCCAACACGATCATCATGCACCGCGCCGACAAGTTCGGGCTTGCGCAGCTGCATCAGCTGCGCGGCCGCGTCGGCCGCAGCCACCACCAAGCCTACGCGTACCTGCTCATTCCCGACGAAGGGGCAATCACGAAAAACGCCGAGCGGCGCCTTGAAGCCATTCAAAACCTCGAAGAACTCGGAAGCGGCTTTTACCTGTCCATGCACGATCTGGAAATCCGCGGCGCGGGCGAAGTATTGGGCGACGAACAGTCGGGCGAAATGGCGCAGGTGGGCTTTGAGCTCTACACGCAGATGCTCAAGCAAGCCGTCGACTCGATGCGACGCGGCGAAGAACCGGCCTTTGCATCGCCCTTCGAAACGCTCACGGAAATCAATCTTCACCTGCCGGCGCTTTTGCCCGACGACTATGTTCCGGACGTGGGCACGCGCCTGTCGCTTTACAAGCAGTTGGCAGGCGCGCAAACCCTTGAAGAACTCGGCGAGTGCACGGACGATTTGGCAGACCGCTTCGGCTCTCCCGTGCCTGCAGCCAAGACGCTTCTAGCGGTGCACCGGCTTCGCATCGAATGCGCGGCCCTGGGGATTCGCAAGATCGACGCAGCCGATCAGGCGATCGTCTTTACCTTCTCGACCAAGCCCGCTTTTGATCCGGCCGTAATGTTTACGCTGCTGCAAAAGCGCCGCGATCTGCGGGTTCTGCCCGGCGAGACGGCACGTCTTAAGATGACGGGCGACTTCACCGTTGCCGAAAAGAGGCTGCAAAGCGTACGCACAATTGTGAACGCCCTTTTGGACAGTCTTCCTCGCGACAAGCGCCCCTAAGGAAAACGACGCCGCAGCGCCTTTGCCGCAAAGGCATTGAGCCGGCAAACGCTGCGGTAAAATCCTCGGAATTGTCAGTAGTTTGAATAGCAATGTCGCCCACTCGTCTTCAGCCTCCGCAGCCTTTTGCGTTCACGGTCATCAGTCCCAAGGATGAAACGATCGCAATTGAGTTTTTTGCCGTACCCCGCTTTGCTGCGGAGCACATCGGCGTCATTCGCATCGACTGGGGCGACGGCGAGGTTTCCACACCCGACGTGGTGATGACCTCTTCCATCTCGGCCGACTTCGAGTCCGAGAAAGATGCCGGGCCGCTTGAAAGTGTTGTGTGCACGCACCGCTACAGCGAAGACGGCAAACGGACAATTCAGATTTCGACGCCCTCGGGATTTCTTCCCTTAAAGCAGCTGCCCTGCCAGACTCTTTCCGTGTCGACGGCCTTACCCACGCTCACCGTGGGCGAAACCGATCCCGAAGGCCGTCCTGAAGCTTCCGACACGCTCCCGCGTCTTTTTGTCGAAGATCCCAAGACGGGAGCGGTGGCGCTCAACTTTCTGTGTGCGGATTTCCTCGCAAACAATCCCAACCTTGCCTATTTCGACGAGGCGTTTCGCGGCATTTCCGTCAAGAGCATTCCGGCCACGCTTTTTTCGCCCTGCCAAACGGTCAAAAGCCTCGTGCGAACCTTTGCCGAAAGCAAGATCACTTCGATTCCCTACGGACTGCTGCGGCATGTTCCGACGCTTTCTTTGTGCGAAGAAACTTTTGCGCATTGCAGTGAGCTTGAGGACGTCGACAATCCCTTCGGCGACAAAAAGAACCTTCCGGTGTGTCTCGAAGGCTTCATGCTCGGCGCCAAGCCGCGCCTTTTTGCATGGTGCGACAAGGGCCGGCGCGACGAAGCAGGTTGGATCCGTCCGCGTGCGAGTCTTCAGGACCCCGCTTTCGAATTCGACTGGCATGCCGGACTCGATCCCAATGAGCCGATTGTTGACTTCTACCCGATCGATCTGGAACTTAAAGGCGACTTCTTTGTGGAATGGGGCGACGGAACGAGCGAACTCATCGACTGGGAAGCAACCGACGCACTTGTGCACGCCTACGCCAAACCGGGCGTTTACCGCGTGCGGCTGCATCACACGGCAGGCGAAGAGGTTCGCCCCTTCCGGCTCGGTCTCGGCCTCACGGCCGTCTACACCGCGCTTCCGGCTTTTCATCCGCGCACCGTCGACGCCTTGGGAGACTTCTGCGGTTGGGCGGCGGATCGACGTGAACTCACGGCCGTGCCCGAAGATCTTTTTGCCAACAATCCCGATATCGTCAATCTCGAACAGGCTTTTGCGGGCTGCGTCAAACTCGTCTCGGTTCCCGACGGCATTTTGTCGGGCTTGACGAGTCTCAAAACCGCCGACGCGATGTTTGCTTTCTGCAAGCGTCTTGAGAAACTGCCCGCAAGCTACCTCGAAAGTCCGCATTCGCCGCGCTACGACTTCTTTGCAGGCGCACCCGTTGAAGCTCAAAAGGAGGCCGCCGCATGACCAAGTTCATTGCCGAAGTGACCGTGGGCAAGCGCGACCGCATCGTAACGCTGCGCATTCCCGCAGGAAACCGCATCGCGCCGACATTGAGTCAGGTGACGGTGACCTTTGACGGTCAAAGCTCGCAACACCGCCGAGAGCCCGTCTCGAGCACGGTGCTCGAATATCACCCGATGCCGGGCACGCATCGGCTTGAGATCGATTTCGGCGGTCCGATGCCAGCGGGCACGCTTATTCTGCCCGAGCAAACCACGGCCATCGTCTCGCCCATTCCGGCGCTGCACGACGACGAAACGGGAATGTTGAGCACCGCCGGTCACATCTGGAATCCCGCCAAGCCTCCGCGTCGCCTCTGCAGCCTCGTGTCGTCGCTCTTTGCGCACAACACGCATCTAGTTGCGCTTTCGGGGACATTTGCGGGGCTCTCCGAACTGCACGAAGTTCCCGAGTCGCTCTTTTTCCCGCTCATCTACGCCAGAACCTTCACGGGCGTCTTTGCCTTAAGCGGCATCAGCAGCGTTAGTCGTCAGCTCTTTACGGCCAATCTGCAGGCTGAAGACTTCTCGGAGGCCTTCATGGGCTGCAAGAACCTGCACTCGATTCCGGCGGAACTCTTCAATACCAACACGCACGCACGCCTATTCGACCGCACGTTTGCCGAAAGTGCGCTTGCCTCCGTGCCTTCGTCGCTCTTTGCAAGCGTTGCCAAACGCGGCTCTTACATCGAAACCTTCGCGCGCACGCAGATTTCTCAGGTTCCCGAAGGCTTGATGGCGGGAGTGCAGCCCGCCAACGTCGACGGCATGTTCGAGCCCGCTCAAAAGCTTGATCACGACCCGTTGAACATCAAAGCCGCCGCCGTTTTCCCGCAGGACTTCTTTGTCGACACGCGCGAAGCGGCCGGTGTTCCCACCAAGCGGGCTCTGCGCTGACGATGCGGCTGCCGCTAAAGGCAGCCGCACGCTTTAAGCTGCCGAATTGAGCGCGTGCAGTGCATAACGAACAAAGAGATTGCAGGCGACGAGCAGCCCGTCCTCATCGATATCGAAGTAGCCGTTGTGGTTGGGCCGATCCGTACCGGGCTTGCTGCTGTGCGTGCCGAAGTAGACAAACGTCCCCGAGCAATGCGGCAGATAGTCGGCAAAGTCTTCGGCCATCATTGACTTGGGATAGTCGGAAACGATGTTTTCTTCGCCCACGATTTCACGCGCAACGATCTTGGCGTCTTCCGTAGCGGCCGCATCATTGATGAGCGGATTGGAGTAGTTCTTGATCGTGACGGTTGCCTTAGCGCCGAACATCTCTGCCGTCTTTTCGGCAATGTCGACAAGACGCCGATTGGTCGCCTCGCGCACCTCGTGGCTGAAGGTGCGCACCGTGCCTTCGAGCACGGCATCTTCGGCCACGATGTTGTACTGAGTGCCTGCCCAGGCTTTGCCGATCCCGACAACAGCGGACTCCATCGGATCCGTGCTGCGGGCCACAATACTCTGAAGCGCGACAACAATTTGGGAAGCCACATAAAGCGCATCGACGCCCTTGTGCGGCATCGACACGTGCGCCCCCTTGCCTTTGACCTCGATTCGGAAGAAGTCGCAGCTTGCGTTGAGCGGTCCGGCAACGATGCCGACCTGACCCACGTTGAGCGTATTGGTGACATGCTGGCCGTAAATGCGATCGACGCCTTCAAGCAAACCGGCCGCCGCAAACTGCCGAGCCCCCTGCCCGATTTCCTCGGCCTGCTGGAAGAAGAAGCGCACTTCGCCGGCGAACTCATTTTCCATGGCCTTCAGAATGCGTGCTGCGGCCAGAAGCGTCGCCGTATGCCCGTCGTGTCCGCAGGCGTGGCAGCACCCGGGGTTTTGCGAGGAGTACTCGCATTGTTTCAGGTCGTCCATCCCAAGCGCGTCCATGTCCGCACGCAAGGCAACCGTCTTCGGCTTTCCGGCAATCTTCTTTTTTCCCCGAATGAAGGCAAAAACGCCCGTCTCGCCGACGCGTCTGTGTTCGACGCCGATCTTGTCGAGCTCTTCTTCAATACGCGCCGAGGTTTTGAATTCCTTGAGGCTCACTTCGGGATGCGCGTGAAAGTAGCGGCGCATGCCGACGATGTAGTCCTTCTGCTCGAGAACGCAAGTGTCAATGGCCATGTTTGAAAATCGCTTTCAAAATAAAAGGAAACCGGCGGAGCAATTGCTTGCTTGTGTTTCCGTCGGTTGTCGTTTCTCTGCAAATTAGTACGTGTACTTCTCAGAACCCGCCCACACCGGAGTGAAGGCACCCTTGTAGACGGTCACGAGCGTCTTTGCGGTTTCAGGCGTGTGGTAGGCATCAACCACCTTCTTATAGACGGGATTGTCCTTATCCTTGCTGCGCGCCGCGATCACGTTGAAAAGCTGACCGACATTGGGATTGGTCTTGGGATCGATGTTTTCGGCAAAGATCGAATCCTTCTTCGAATCCAATCCGGCCGTGTAGGCATTGCCTCCGTTGATAAGCGCAGCCGACACATCGGGCAGAATGTTGAAGAGCACGCCCGATTCCGCTTCGCGAATCTCGATCTTGACGTTGTACTTCGTGATGTCGGTCTTGGTCGGGACATAGCCCTTGGCCGGATCGCACACGATGAGACCTGCGGCTTCAAGCACCTTCAGGGCACGGCCTCCGTTGGTGAGGTCGCTCGGGATGGCGAAAATATCGCCGTCCTTGACGTCCTTCATGGACTTGAGCTTATTTTTGTTGTTGAAGACGCGAAGCGGCGTGATGAGCGTGTCGCCGATCGCTTCGATCTTGTAACCGTTTCGTTCGATGTCGTTTTTCAGATAGGCCTTGTGCTGGAAGGCATTGAGATCGATTTCACCGTCGGCAAGCGCACGATTGGGCGTTGCATAGTCGGAAAACTTCACGAGCTTGACCTGAATCTTGTCCTTCTTAAGAAGCTCGTTGACCGTATCCCACTGCGCGTTGTAGTCGCCCACAACACCCACCTTCACGATCGTCATGCCGGCAGCGGCCGCATCCTTTTTGTTGTCTCCGCAGCCCGTAAGCGCCACAGCCGCAATGCTCAGAGCGGCCAGAGCAGCAGCCGCTTTTCCGAAATGCAATCCCTTCATGGTTTTCTCCCGATCTAAATTAATGCGTTGATTTTTTGATGATGATGTTGCCGAAAAACTGGAACACGCTGATGATGAGCAAAATGATGATCACGGTCAGCCAGATCATGTCTCGGTAGCCCATCTGATAGCCGTATCGAATAGCGAAGTCGCCGAGGCCGCCCGCACCGATTGCGCCCGCAATCGCCGTGATGCCCACAAGGCTCACAAACGTAATCATGGTCACGCGCGTGATGCCCGGAATGCTTTCTCGCAAATAAACGGAAAAGATGATTTCACGCGGCGAAAAACCCATGGCCTGGCTCGCTTCGATGAGCCCGTGGTCGATATCGGCCAGAACCGATTCGATCTGACGGGCAAAAAACGGCACGGTACCCGCCACAAGCGCCACAAAGGAGCCCGTTACGCCGGAACCGGTCCCCACCAAAAAGCGGCTCACCGGAATCAGCAGCACAATCAAAATGATGAACGGAATCGAACGAATGATGTCGATGCCGCGGTCAAAGACCGTAAAAAGAACGCGGTTTTCAAGAATGCCGCCGGGACGGCACACGGTGAGCAGCACGCCGACGGCCACGCCCAACACCCAGGCAATGGAGCCCGAAACGGCAAGCATCGTAAAAGTTTGCCCGATGCACTCGAGCAGCTCTCCGCTCAAGCGTTCGAAATTGGGCATCAATTGATTAATGAAGTCCATTCTTGAGCTCCTCTACGAAAACGCCGTTTTGCTTGAGATAGTCCTCGGCTGCCGCCACGGCTTGAGGCTCGCCCGTAAGCACCACGCCCAACTTGCCCAAAGCAGCTCCCTGAATGAAGTCGATGTTGCCGAAAACGATATTGGCCCGGACGCGGAATCGTTCGTAAAGCGCCACCACCAGAGGTTCGCCCGCCGAACCGCCCGTATAGGTCAAAAGCAAAATCTTGCCGCCGTCGGCCACTTCGCTGTCGAGCTGCCCGCTTTCGACCAGTCCCAGAAACTTCTTCACATTGTTGGCCGTGTTGATGAATTCCTTGGTCAGATCGGCCTTGGGATGCGCAAAGATGTCCGTGATGGAACCCTCTTCGACGATGCGCCCGGTCTTCATCACCGCCACCCGATCGCAGATTTCCTTGATCACCGACATCTGGTGCGTGATGACGACGATGGTGAGCTTAAGCTTTTGGTTGACTTCCTTGAGTAGCTTCAGAATCGAATGCGTGGTCTGCGGATCGAGCGCACTGGTCGCCTCGTCGCACAAAAGCACCTTCGGATCGTTGGCAAGCGCCCGAGCGATGGCCACACGCTGCTTTTGACCGCCCGAAAGCTGTGCGGGATAAGCGTTGAGCTTGTCGGAAAGTCCGACTAGCGCCAACAGCTCCTTGATTTTTTCGGTCTTGGCCTCTTTGCCGAGCTCGGAATGCCGCAGAGCCAGGGCAATGTTGTCGAACACCGTTCGGCTGGGCATCAGGTTGAAGTGCTGGAAAATCATGCCGATGCGGCGGCGCACGACGCGCAGATCGGCGTCGGAAAGCGTCGTGAGATCGGTGCCGTCGACAATCACGTTACCCGAAGTCGGGCGTTCGAGAAGATTGATGCAGCGCACCAGCGTGGATTTGCCGGCGCCCGAAAACCCGATTATCCCGAAGATTTCCCCGGGATTGATCGTAAGCGAAACGTCGTCGACCGCCGTCACGCGGCCTGCGTCCGTATTAAACGTTTTTGTAATGTGTTTGAGTTCAAGCATCTTTTGCAAATGTGCTTTCTTGGTTTGTCATGCCGGCACGCTCAGGTCGTACACCGAACCGCACAACACAACTTCGGCACAAAGCCGGAAGAAAAATCGATAGACGGGCCTGCCGGATCGAAAGCTTCGATATCGGTCGGAGAAAAATCGAAGCCGCGGATAAATCCGTGCAAAGCGGCACAAGCCCTGCGCCGGTCAATCAGCGCATGAGATGAGAGCGACAGTAGCGGGTAGAAACCGCAAATGAAACAAGCGTTGTGCTAAACGAACACATGTCTGGCAAGAAAGCGTGAATTCTTGGATTTGCACGAATAGCGTAGTCTCCGATTTTGCCGGCGCTTTGTCAAGATGCACAAACTACCTAACTTCGACAACGACTACGGACTTCGGACTCTCAGGCGTAGAATCAATTCTTATTTGAGATTTGCGCCGCCCTGCGGCAATTTAACTGCTATGAATGTTTTTGTCGTCATTGCCATTGCGATGGTGCTCATCATCGTGGCTCTTCGCAAAAAGGTGCCCATCGGCCCTTCGATTTTGGGTGGGGGCCTTCTGATCTGGGTTCTCGTCAAACCCGAAGTCGCGCTTCTGGGCCAGGCCGCCAAAGAAATGCTCACGATGCAGCGCACCTACGACCTGCTTCTTGCTCTCTATTTCGTGGTCTGCCTTGAGATTGAACTGCGCAAAAGCGGCTGCCTCAAAGGCATGGTCCAGTACCTCAACCACCTGATTCACTCGACAAAGGTGACGCTTGCGGTGATGCCCGCCTTCCTCGGGCTGCTGCCTTCCGTGGGCGGGGCACGCTTTTCGGCTCCGATCGTCGACAACGCTTCCAAGGGCATGACGATCAAGGCCGAAGAGAAAGCGATCGTCAACCTTTGGTTCCGCCATATTTTCGAATATTCGAGCCCCATCATCCCGGGCATGATTCTTGCCTGCTCGATCGTGGGCATCGGCGTGGGCGAATTGATTGTTCATCTGGCATGGGTCACAGCGCTGATGTTCATCATCGGCTGGATTCTCTTCGTGCGTCCGATGAAGTTCCAGGACATCCGCGCGCAGCAGATGATCGACGATCCCGATTTTGACCTCAATCACGCGCGTACCGACTTCTGGATGTCGATTCTGCCGGTGCTTGCCGTCTTCGTTCTGATGGTCTTTTGCGGCATGGGCGCTGCGATCTCGATGGGCCTCATCGCCGCTCTGATGATTCCCGTGCTGATGGGTATGAACCGCGCGGTCGGCGTCAAGGAAGTCTTCATCGGCGCCATCGAGTGGAAGCTGTTGCGCGACGTCTCGTGCATTCTCTTTTTCATCCAGCTTCTTGACGTCACGGGCGTGCTCGCTCAAGTGGTGACGAGCTTTAGAGCCGCTCCGCTTCCGACGCCGGTAATCATCGCGGGCTTGAGCTTCTTGATCGGTGTTCTCACCGGTATGTCGCAGGGTCACGTCGCAATCGTCATGCCGATTGTGGCGCTTCTGGCTCCTCAGGCGCCGCTCGATCTCGTAGGTGTTGCGCTCGTCTTCGGCGTCGGCGGCCAGATGGTGACGCCCACGCACGTGTGCCTCATCGTGACGCTTGACTACTTCAAGGCGGATTTCTTTAAGACGCTGCTGCCGGTGGCGCTTGCCGAAGCGCTGTTGCTCGGCACATTCTCCGCCTACACCTATCTCACCTGGAATTGAGCAGTTCGGTAGAGCTCGAACTCTGAAGCAAAGCGGCGGCCAAACGGCCGCCGCTATTTTTCAAGCGTCAAGGAGTGCTCTCCCTTTTCTTTTTCCCTCTCTCCTTCAATGCCTTGACCCGAGCCGTATATGCGGCAGCTTGCTTCTTCCAAGCCTTCCTGCAGGCATCGACTTCCGATTTGAGACAAATGCCGACTTCAGGATCCCAGGTTTCGTCGGCATCCAAGCACAGCCATTCGCGCATACTCTTAAGCTCAGCTTCGTCTTCTTCGGAAAGCGTTCCGTCGGCCGCTCTCGTAAAGATATCCTTGAAATGCCGGTAACCGTAAATTCCGCCGCAGTCTTCAGGCGGATTCGCGCCTTTTTTGGCCACGCATTCTCCGAAACCGTCTCCCTCAGGATCCCAACCGTCAAGCTTGACATCGACTTCCCAGCCGTCCCCGAAATCGTATCGATAGACAAAACGAGTGTACAGGCGGCCGTTCTCTACCAAAGGCACATCCGGCGTCGCGTCGGATTCGTCGCCGAAGTCCCACCCGAAGTCGTCTTTCTTTGTAATGCGCCAACAGTCGAAAGTTCCGCGAACGGAACGAAATTCCCACAGATGACAGTCCTGCCAGCCGAAGGCCGCTTGGATGGCGTAATGCAGGTCGTTATAGGTGGCCTCATCGCCCATAATGATTTTGCGCCAAACCGGCGGTTTGGATGCACCGACAAGTTTAAGGATGTAATGGAGCGCCATAAGAAATACAAAAAACGCGTTTAGAGCATACCGCTTCACAACAGCGGTTCGACTGTAGTGCATTGTACGGTGGCAAGCGGGAGTTTTTGGGCTCAGACACTCAACTTCGTGGCACCTACCGGACAATCGGCCACAAGAAAGGCGAACCTCACCTGCCGATGAGATCCGCCCGAAATGCCGAAAAAGTTCTGCTTATTTCGATTCGATACCCGTTACTTGGAAGTCAAGATCCGTGATCACGGCCTTGATCGCGTCGTCGGTGACGGTGTCGTCGCACTCGATCACGGCGCGCTTTTCCTCAAGGCTCACATCGACCTTGGTGACGCCTGCCATCTTCGTGAGCGCCTTGGTGACAGCGCCCGAGCAGTGCGGGCAGTGCATGCCTTCGATGGAAATGATTTTCTGCATGGTTTTACTCCTTTGTTCTTCAGGAAGTTGATAGGACGCATAAGAAGCGCCCGATGTTGAAACGGAATTTTTCGAATCCTTTGTCGAGGGTTTAAAGCCTCGGAGACGCAGCGCATTGGTGACGACGCACACCGAGCTCATGCTCATGGCGGCCGCTCCGATCATGGGATTGAGCGCCCAGCCGAGCGTCGTATAAAAGACGCCGGCGGCCACCGGAATTCCCACGGCGTTGTAGAAAAATGCCCAGAAGAGATTCTGCCGGATGGTCCGGACGGTGAGACGCGACAGACAG
>OOAH01001655.1_pt1 | contig 18638 bp, 15 predicted proteins | sample 1671801 | NCBI WGS metagenome assembly OOAH01 (sample SAMN06348194, study PRJEB24527) | human gut metagenome | biome: human gut; feature: ankylosing spondylitis patient; material: feces | host: Homo sapiens | place: China | collected 2015-10 | reverse complement strand
CTCCATCATGTAGGGGTTGCCAGGGAAGCCGCCGCAGGCCAGCAGGACGCCGTCGTTGGCGTTGTAGCGGATGAAGTGGCCATCCTCCGTGCTCTGGGCGATGATGCCCGTGATACGGCCGTCCGCGTCCTTTTCCAGTTTGGCAAGGCTGGTCTTGAAGTCCACGGTATAGCCCAGTTCCTCGATGTACTGCTGCAGCAGAACGTTGCGGGGCGTGCCGGACTTGGACTCACTGGCCATGTAGTTGTGCTCCTGCACCGGGAAGAGGTAATCGGTGTTGTGCTCGCCGTTCTCATCCGGCCACTTGGCCTCGTCCCCTGCCGTGAACTCGCACTCCCAGCCGTACTTGTCTTCCAGGATGCTGCGCATGAAATCGTGCATGGCGGCAGACTCGTTGATCCAGGTCTTGACGACGCGCTGGTCGCACTTGCCGGAAGCATAGCGGGAGATCTCGCTCAGGAGCTTGGCCTTATCAGTGGCGGGAGCGCCTGCGTCTTTGGCAGCGGAGGAATCGATGGCACCGTACCAGTGGCGGGTGTCCTGCACGGCGCTGTTCTGCTCCACCACCCGGAAGTTCAGGCCGTTGGCAGCGGCATAGGCAGCGGCAAACATGCCGCCGTTGCCAGCACCGACAATGACGATGTCGGTGTCGATGGTCTCGGTGATGGCAGCCTCGTCGATGTCGGGCTCCTTGCCCAGCCAGTCGGTCTCATCGCCGGTGGGCAGCTGGACAGAGCTGATGGTCGCTTCGCCCTTGGCCTGTGCAAAGCAGCTCTTGGCCGCTTTCATCACGGCATCGGAGGTGATGGTGGAGCCGGAAACACCGTCGATCTCGCCGTTGGCGGAAGAGAGCAGCTGCTGCTTGAGCTGGTCGGCAGCGGCAGCGCCGTAGGAAGCGGTCTCGCCGGAGGTATCCACCACCACATCGGTGACAGCGCTGTCCGAGAACGTCATCGTGACCTTGACGGTGGAAGAGATGCCCTCCGCGGTGCCCTCATAGGTACCGGGGATGTAGCTGCCCGGGGCAGCGGAAGCTGCACCCGAAGAAGCAGCACCGCCCTTACAGGCGGCCAGAGCACCTGCGGTCACACCGGACATGGCAGCAGCGGCTGCGATTTTCAGAAAGCCTTTGCGGGAAATCTTGTTCATGGAGGTTTGATCCTTTCCTTGCTTCGTGATTTTACCATCTTATCTGCCCTTTGACGGGAAAGGGCGGCTTTGTTCGATAATAATTTAACACAAATCCCCAGCCCTGTCCTTTAAGAATTTTTAAGCTTCTTTGCCGCTTCCCAGCCCGATTTCCCGTTGATTTTACACGGGCCGGGCTGTTTTGTTATTTTTTTGCTTATCTTTTTCAAAACAAAGCGCCCGCTGCTTAAGTTTCCTTAAGAAGCGGGCACTCATTCCCTAAGCAATCTTAAATTTTCAGTCCGCACCACGGCCCTCCGGCTGGAAGATATCGCCTTTGCCCGATCTTGCCGCGCAGGTTGTGGATGTGCACCTGCACGGTGCGCACATCCCCCAGGCTGTCCTTGCCCCAGATCTTCTGGTAAAGCTCGTTGGCGGTAAAGAACGTGTTGGGGTACCGGACAAACAGCGAGAGGATGCGGTACTCCATATCGGCCAGGTGGATGCTCTGGCCGTCGTGCTCCACACTGTGGCGGTTGGCGTCCAGCGTAAAAGCCGCGCAGTGATAGCCATTGACATTGGGCTCGGCCGCGTCCATCTGCACCCGGCGGATGTTGGCCATGATGCGGGCCAGCAGCACTTTATTATGATAGGGCTTTGTGAGGAAATCGTCACCGCCCATCTCCAGCGCCCGCACCACCGTGTCGGTATCGTCCAGGCAGGAGGTAAAGATGATGGGGCAGTGGTGCCAGCTGCGCAGCCGCTGGCACAGGTCCACGCCGTTGGTATCCGGCAGCAGGATGTCCATGAGGATGACATCAAATTTTTCCCGGGCGTGGCTCAGTGCATCACCGCCCGTCTCAGCGCACACCACCTCAAAATTCTGCTGGCTCTGCAGAAAATACCGGGTGGTGTCGCGGATCACCGGGTCATCTTCCACCATTAAAACGCGGATCATCCCTATTTGCTCTCCCCTTTTTGGCTATTCTTTGTTATACTATTAACAGTATACCGTATCCGGTTCAAATTCTCAACTGGTTTCTGGGGGAGGAATCCAACATGAAATGGAAAAAACAGCTCTGTGCCGCGGTGGCGGTGCTGCTGGCACTGGGCATCGCACTGGCGGGCATCCTGCTCAATCAGCATTTTCTCGTTCTTTCCGGGGGCATCTCACGGACAGAGATTCAAAGCCCCCTGGGCGACCTGGTCCGCAGCCATCTGCAGCTGGTGGCGCTCATCGTCTTTGCCACGCTGGCCGCTGCCATCCTGGCCCTTTACCACTATAAAAAGCAGCCGGAGCTGCGCTATTTTCTCCTCTATCTGGCAGTTCTCTTTTTCTGGGGCACCCTGGTAGCCTTTTTCCCTGCCGGGTTTCAGGGGCTGCTCCAGCGGTTCATGCGGCTGTTTTTTGCCATCACGATCCTGGCGTCGGCCCTGCTCTCCGCAGCGCTGCTGGCCCTGCCTCTGCCCGCCAAATGGGTGGTGCCCGCCTCGGCAGTCTTTCTGCTGCTGGGGCAAGTCCGCTTGCCCATCCTGCGGTTCGGCACGCTGACGGCCAGCATGTGCATCTGCCTCTACCTGCTGCTTTCAGCCTACCTGCGCGGGTACGAAGCCGCCGGGCTGCTGCTCTTTCCCTGCGCCATCACAACAGGGTTCCGGGTGTGGGCCCTGCTGCCCATTCTCCCCTTTTATGTAGAGTGCTACCCGCTCTACCTGCTGCGGTGCGCCCGGGTGTTCGATATCCCGTTTGCGCTGGGCTGCATGACTTACGTCTGCCGCCGCTTTGCTTTGCAGTTTGACCGTACCGAGCAGCTGGCCCAGGAGCTGGACACCCGGGTCATCGAGCGGACCCGGGCCCTGACCGAGGAGACCGAGGCCCGCAAGAGCATGATGCTGAACATCTTCCACGACCTGCGCAGCCCGCTGTTTGCCGTGAGCAACGGGCTGGATACCCTGGCCGAGGCTCCCGACGCCCTGCCGGCCCTGCTGCCGGCCCTGCAGCAGCGGGTGGCTTTTGTCCGCAGTCTGACGGAAGACCTTTTTCTGGCGGCCAAGCTCGAGCAGAAGCAGGTGCTGCTCAATGAGGACCGGGTGACCCTGAACGAAGCCACCGCCGCCGTCTGCGCCGCCTGCCAGAGCGAAGCCGCCCAGAAAGGGGTCACCCTCCGGGCGGAGACGGACTGCTTCCTGCCCGTCTGGGGCGACAACGTGCGCTTACAGCAGGTGGTGCAGAACCTCGTTACCAACGCCATCCACTATACCCCTGCGGGCGGTGTGGTCACAGTGACCTGCGCGCGGGAGGGCGGAGCCGCCCGGGTGACAGTGCAGGACACCGGGTGCGGCATCGCGCCGGAAGATCAGACAGCCGTGTTCGACCGCTATTTTCACACCACGGCCAACACCAAGCACGATTCCACCGGCCTTGGGCTGACCATCGCGCAGGAGCTGGCTCATCTCCACCACGGGGAGATCACCCTGCAAAGCGAGGTGGGCAAGGGCAGCCGCTTTACGCTGAAGCTGCCAATTTTGGAATAACGACCTTGCCCTCTCAGGCGCGTCCGCGTCAGCTGTGGCGGAGAGGTTGTCTTAGTTTTTAAAGTAAGCGTTCTGCACGGCCAGCAGCACCCCGGCGCGGCTGGCTGCAAAGTTCAGGCCGCCTTGCAGATAGCAGGTGTAGGGCTCCCGCAGCGGGCCGTCGCAGGAAAGCTCGATGGTGCTGCCCTGGGTAAAGCTGCCGCTGGCCATGATGACCTCGTCGGTGTAGCCCGGTTCCGGAGAGGGTTCCGGGGCGGCGTAGCTGTCCACGGGGCTTGCGGCCTGAACTCCCCGGCAGAAGCCGATGAGGGCGTCCGCCGTACCGGCATCAAAGCAGGTGACGATGTCGTTGTGAGCCTCGCAGTAGCGCGGGATGGGCTTTTTGCCCACCAGTTCCAGCAGGCACTGGGCGTAGATGGCCGTCTTGATGGCCTCGCAGACTACGCCGGGGGCGTAGTAGAAGCCCAGATACATATCGCGGGGCGTCTCGAGGGTGCAGCCCAGCTCCTTGCCGAGGCCGGGAGCGTTCAGACGGTAGGCGCAGAGCTCCACGAGGTCTTTCCGGCCTGCGATATAGCCGCCGGTGGGGGCGATGCCGCCGCCGGGGTTCTTGATGAGGCTGCCCACCACGAGGTCTGCACCGGCCTGGCAGGGTTCTTCCTTCTGGGTGAACTCGCCGTAGCAGTTGTCCACAAAGATGATGATGTCGGGGTTGGCGGCGCGGGCGGTGTCGGCCACCTTGCGGATGGTGTCGAGGTCGAAGGCGTTGCGCTGCAGGTAGCCGCGGCTGCGCTGGATGTGGCAGACCTTCGCGCCCGGGGCCTTCTGGGCGATGAGCTCATAGTCCGGGGTAAAGTCGGCCTTCAGCGGGGCCTCGTCGTACTTGATGCCGTAATCCATCAGGGTTCCGGTGCCTTTGCCCTTGCCATCCAGACCGATGACGCCTTCCAGCGTGTCATACGGGCGGCCCGTGGCAGCCAGCAGGGTATCGCCTGCCCGCAGCAGACCAAAGAGGGCCACGGCCAGCGTGTGGGTGCCGCTCTGGAACTGGCTGCGCACCAGTGCATCTTCGGCGCCCATCACCTCGGCAAAGATCTGCTCGAGCTTGGCGCGGCCGGTGTCCCACAGGCCGTAGCCGGTGGTACCCAGCATATCGGTGGAGGACATCTGGGTGTCCGCAAAGGCTTTCAGCATCTTGAGCTGGTTGTAGTCGCGGATCTCCTCCATGTGCCGGAAATAGGGCTGGCAGAGTTCCATGGCCTGTTCATCCAGAGCCAGGACTTCGGGTTTGAAATCAAAAAAATGGCTTAACATTGACATATTAGATCCTTTGGGTTTCTTATTATTTTTTACGTGGAGATATCCCCGCCGATTTTACTTTGCGGGCGCTTCATAGCGCGCATACTCGCCCAGTTTTTCGAAGCCGAGGCGGGTATAGAAGTGCACCCGTTCGGGGGCGCAGAGGAAAACAGGCTGGAAGCCTTCTGCCGAGAGTTCGTTCGCCAGCCGGACGATGAGCCGCCCGCCGATGCCCCGGCCCCGCAGAGGCTCGGCCGTTTCCCCGCAGGCCATGTAGGCCTGACCGTTGGCAAGGGCATAGGCCCCGACGGTGCAGGCAAGCGTCTCCCCCTGCCAGAGCGCCCAGACGCGGGCCCTGCCCCGGCTGCGCTTGGTGCACAGCTCGGAGTAAAAGTCATCCCGCCGGGCAGGCCGGGCCGGAAAAAGCGCCTCTGCCACCGGGCGGGCCGCTCGCTCCGGCCGGGAGCCCGGGTAAAACAGGCCCAGCCGCTCAAAGTCCGCGCGGTGTTCCGGCAGATTTTTGCAGTTGATGCCCCGGGCGGCTACTTTGCCGCCCTCTTCCAGCAGGATAATCTCATCCGCCGCTTCCAGCCAGAGGTCTGCCTTATGGTCGATGGCCAGAATCGTCCGGCCAGAAGTTTTCATCCTCAGCAGCATTTCCAGCAGCTGGACTGCCGCCTCGTGGTCCAGGTTGGCAAAGCTTTCATCCAGCAGGATGCAGCGGCTCTCCATAACGTAGAGGCAGGAAAGGGTCCGATCCAGCAGCGGCGCAATGCCCAGCTCCACGGCGGCCCGGTCGATCCGGGCATCCATCTCCCCGGCAGGAACGCGGATGTTTTCCAGACAGAAGCGCATCTCCTCCCGCAGGGTGTTCATACAGAACTGCAGGTCCGGGTTCTGGAACAGCACCGTCAGGTAAGCGGCCCGTTTCTGCGGGTCCAGCGTTTTCAGGTCCTGCCCGTACAGCCGGATGGTTCCGCCCTCCAGAAAACCACCGTTTTCCGGGTACAGCCCCGCGGCTACCGCGGCCAGCGTGCTTTTGCCGCAGCCGCTGCCGCCCATCAGGACCGTGAGTGTCCCGGCCGGGATGCTCAGGCTGGTATGGTCCAGAATGTTGCGTTTGCCTTTTTCCTGATAGCGGAACACGACATCTTCCAGCTCCAACGCGGTGTTGGCCGACATTTCTTAATCCTCCAGGTCAGCGTCCTGTGCCTGTGCCACGGCATAGCCTTTCAGGACACCTGCCTTGACGAGGCCGTCGGCCAGCATCGGGGTGATAAAACCGTCAAAGACGATGGCGCTGATGATGCGCACCACCAGCATGATGGCCAGCACGGGGATGGCAATTTTGTTGTAGCCGCTGATGAACAGGTTGTAGATCAGGGTCAGGACCGAGCAGATGACAGCGCCCTCGATCATGGTCATCCGGTCAAACTTCTTGTAGCGTTTCAGGGCAATGATGAGCTCAAAGCCAAGGCCCTGCACCAGGCCGGACAGGATGATGATGGGTCCAAAATAGTTGCCGTACAGGCACTCCAGCACAGCGGCCAGCAGCTCGGCGATGAGGCCGGTGCCGGGCTTGCGCATGACATAGATGCCGAACGCACCGGCCATGAAGTAGATGCCGTAGAACGGCTCATAGCCCAGAGAGGCCATGCCGAACGGGGTCAGCATCCCGTACAGAACGCCGCCAATGTAAGTGCAGCCCAGATAGACCACACCGAACAGCACAGCGCTGATGGCAATGAGCAGAACGTCTTTCAGTTTCCAGTTTTTCGTATTCATTTTAGTTTTCCTCCGTCGGGCTGTTGCAGTTCATGGTAAAGTGCAGGACATAGTGGTGGACCGCCGGGGCGTTCTCCATCAGCTCACAGACATGGGTCAGGTAGGTGAACACATCCTGCACGTCGCCGTCGATGCGGGTGGCATAGTGGATGGTCTTGGGGTTCAGGCCCTCGTCCTGCGCCATGTACCACACCTTGGCGATCTCGTCGATGTACTGGGCATCCCCCAGCGGGTACAGGGCCAGCTTGCAGTGGACCGGGAAGTGGATGTCTTTCACCAGTGCCGCATTGGGGGCCTCGCCCTCACGGTTCAGCACGCTGTCACCGGACACATCGCCCGGGCAGCCCTTGGAGAACTGCCCCTCCAGCGCCATGTGGACGCCGGGGCGGTAAGCGTTCAGGAACAGTGCCTGCACAGCGTCCGCCACATAGGGCAGCTTGCCGCGGTAAACGGTCGAAAGGGCATCCGTCTCACTCCACACCGCAGAGGTATTCGTCTTTTCCAGCGAGCCCAGAATGATCTCGATGTACTTGTCCGACATGGGGTACAGGGTAAAGCGGCAGCCCGCAATGGGCAGCTCCGTGCCGCGGCCCGCCCAGGGCAGGTCCGGGCGGTTGCAGCCGGTACAGCAGTTTTCGGTTTCCATAGTCGTTCCTTCTTTTCCATTTTTGTACAAAATAAAAGGGATGCTTTTCGTCCAGGAAAAGCATCCCTTTTGCCAGCAGGCACGGCAGCCCGTTGTAAAAAGCGACAGAAATGCTTTTCCTACGCCGGTATTACCCGGATCAGGTGCAGGGAGTCGGGTGTGAACCCTCTCAGCACAAGGCCCCTCCAGCATTCTGATGATTCTCTTTTTATTTGCCACCGCATAGCATACCGCAGCCGTACAGAAATGTCAAATATTTTATCTTAAAATCACCGATCAAAAAAGCGCAAAGGCTTTGTTTCCCGCTTGGAAAACAACCTTTGCGCTTTTTGTGAGATGTCCCTGAGCGGATTCGAACCGCTGGCCTTTCGCTTAGGAGGCGAACGCTCTATCCAGCTGAGCTATGAAGACGGATACCATATTATAATACCGCAACTTCCCCACAAAATCAAGTTGAATCGGAAAGAAAAAAGGTGTATCCTATAGGAGAGGCGCTCATGCGCGGCATGGGTGCAGAATGAAGTGCAGGTGCAGCACAGGCGGCCCGGCACAAAAAGGAGCCAACTTATGGGGATGAAACGGAAAAAGAGAGCACAGCGTCGGCGCGGCTGGCTGCTGGGCAGCAGTGCAACGCAGGTCATCTGCATCAGCTTTGTGCTGCTGATCGCGCTGGGAACGCTGCTGCTGACACTGCCCATTTCCAGCCGCAGCGGTCGGCTGGGCGTGGTGGATGCCATGTTCACTGCCACCAGTGCCACCTGTGTGACAGGTCTGGTCGTGCGGGATACCTGGACGCAGTTCACGCCCTTTGGGCAGGCGGTGGTTTTGCTGCTGATCCAGGTGGGCGGTCTGGGCCTGGTGACCCTGACCAGCTTTTTTGCGCTGGCTGCCAAACGCCGGATGGGCTTTAAGGATCTGCGGCTGCTGGGAGAAAGCGTTTCGGCCAGCGGCTACTCGCAGGCCACCGATGTGCTGAAGATCGTGGTCAAGCTGGCGATGACCTTTGAGATCATTGGTATGGTGCTTCTGATGATCGCCTTTGTGCCGCAGTTTGGTGCGGAGGGCATCTGGATCAGTGCATTCACGGCCATCTCGGCGTTCTGCAATGCGGGCTTCGATCTGTTTGGCCGGTTCGGGCAGTATTCCTCGCTGGCTCCCTATGTCAGTAATTATTATGTACAGGCTGTGATCATGTTCCTGATCATGGCGGGCGGTCTGGGCTTTATGGTCTGGGTGGAGATCGGCGAGTGGCGCAAGAAGCGGCACCTGTCTCTCCATGCCCGGATGGTGTTGCTCTTCTCCTGCATCCTGTGGGTGGGCGGTGCTGTCCTCATCGGTCTGATGGAGTGGAACAACCCCAAGAGCATGGGCGGGCTGTCCGTGCCGGGCAAGGTGATGGCAGCCCTGTTCCAGTCGGTGTCAACCCGTACTGCCGGTATGAACACCATCGACCTGGCCGCCTGCGGGCCCATCACCAAGCTGCTGATGAGCGTTCTGCAGTTCATCGGCGCGGCTCCCGGTTCCACCGGCGGCGGTGTGAAGGTGACCACCTTTGCCGTTCTGATCCTGACCATGCGCAGCGTGGCGCAGGGCCGGGACGATTGTGTCATCGGCGGCCACCACATTGAATCCAAGACCGTTTACCGTGCGCTGACCATCATCATGCTGGGCATGGTGGCAGCGCTGGGCTCTGCCGTGGTGGTCTATTACAACACATCGGATGCCGTAACGGTCATTGACGCAATCTTTGAATCCTGCTCCGCCTTTGGTACCGTGGGCCTTTCGGTGGGCGTGACCAGCCAGCTGAACACCGGGGCCAAGCTGCTGTATATGCTGGTGATGTTCATGGGCCGTGTGGGCCCGGTGTCCTTTGCCATCAGCCTGACCAGCAAACCCGATGACAACAAACGCAAGATCCTGCCCGTTGGACAGATCAACGTGGGATAAGAAAAAATGGACGGCTCTCGAAAACGAGAGCCGTCCATTTTTTATGTGCAGTCAGCGTGGAAACGTTCCGGGAGCGAAATCATTTGCTGTAGATCTCCACGATATTCAGCAGGATTTCGGTTGCCTTGTCCATGCGCTCTACGGTGGTGCATTCGCACACGCCATGGAAGTTGAAGCCGCCGGTGCCCAGGTTGGGGCAGGGCAGGCCCTTCCAGCTCAGGGTGGCACCATCGGTGCCGCCGCGCACAGGTACTTCCTCGGGGGTCAGACCGGCCTTTTCGATGGCCTTGCGGGCGTTCTCCACCAGATGGAAGTGGGGCTTGATCTTTTCCAGCATGTTGCGGTAGCTGTCCTTGATCTCCACCTCCACGGTGCCGGGGCCGTACTTGCCGTTGAGGTAATCGGCAATGTGGAGGAGGTTATCCTTCTTGTACTGCAGCTTATCGGCATCGTGGTCGCGCAGGATGTAGCCCAGCTTTGCGTTGGTCACGTCGCCGTACATCTGGCAGAGGTGGTAGAAGCCCTGACGGCCCTCGGTGGTCTCGGGACGGGCCATGATGGGCAGGGCCGTGTGGAACTCCATGGCCACATTGGAGGCGTTGATCATGGCATCCTTGGCGGAGCCGGGATGCACCGAGAAGCCGTGGATGGTCACGGTGGCGGCAGCTGCGTTGAAGTTCTCATACTCAATGCCGCCCACGTCACCGCCATCAACGGTGTAGGCGAAATCCGCGCCAAAGCCCGGGATATCGAAGAGGGACGCGCCCTCGCCGATCTCCTCGTCGGGGGTGAAGGCGATGCAGAGCTTGCCGTGGGGGCGGCCCTCGGCAAGGAGGATCTCGGCGGCGGTCAGGATCTCTGCCACACCGGCCTTGTCGTCTGCGCCCAGCAGGGTGGTGCCGTCGGTGGTGATCAGAGTCTCACCCTTGAGGTCGGCCAGGAAGGGGAAGGTGGAGACCTTCATCACCATGCCGGTGGCGGGCAGGGTGACATCACGGCCGTCATAATTCTCGTGCAGGATGGGGGAAACACCCTCGCCGGAAGCATCGGGGGCGGTGTCCATGTGGGCAATCAGGCCCAGGGCAGGCTTGTCCTCACAGCCGGGGGTAGCGGGGATGCTGCCGTAGACATAGCAGTGCTCGTCTACCCGGGCATCTTCGATGCCCAGAGCCTTCATCTCTTCCACCAGCTGGCGGGCCAGGTCAAACTCCCGCTCTGCCGAGGGGTGGGTGCCGCTCTCAGGGTCGGAGGTAGTGTAAACGCGGACATAATTCAACAGTCGCTCGTATGCACGCATAAAAATGCTCCTTTGCTTGTATTTGATTCTATGATACGCTTTTCCGCGGCAATTTACAAGAGGGTGCAGCAGGGGAGCGCAGATCGAAGCGCAGTAAAACAACAAAAACACCGTCAGCCCGTTGTGTCAGGCTGACGGTGTTCTGTTTGAGGGGAGCGTTTAACGCTTGTATTTGGCGGCCGTCTGCAGGCGCTGCATGGCGCGGTCCAGTGCGATCTTGCTCTGGTAGTACTCGTGCATGCTCTGCTTGTGCTGCAGGCGCTCCTCGGCCCGGATACGGGCAGCCTCGGCGCGGTTACGGTCGATATCCTCGGGCCGCTCGGCGCTGTCCACCAGCAGCAGGACAAAGGTGGGGGTCACTTCTGCAATGCCGTCGCCCACCAGCACCTCGCGGGTCTCACCGTCCACGGTGAACTTTGCAATGCCCATGTGCAGGGCCACCAGCACGGGGTTGTGCCCGGCCTGCACGCCGTACACGCCGTCGCCAGTGGGCAGGGTCAGGCTCTCGCAGTAGCCCTGATAGAATTCACCGCTGGAAGCCGTGATGTTCAGGATGAACTTTTCCATCAGTTGGCACCGCCCTTTTCCTCCGCCTGTTTGTCTGCGTACTTCTTGCGGGCATCCGCAAGGGTGCCCACGTTGAAGAATGCCCACTCGGGCAGGTCATCGCACTGGCCGTCCACAATGGCGGCAAAGCCCTTGACGGTCTCTGCCAGCGGGACGTACACACCCTTCAGGCCGGTGAAGTTCTCGGCCACTGCAAAGGGCTGGCTGAGGAACTTCTGCAGCTTGCGGGCACGGGTGACGGTGAGCTTGTCCTCTTCGCTCAGCTCGTCCATACCTAGGATGGCGATGATGTCCTGCAGCTCCTGATAGCGCTGCAAAGTGGCCTGCACCTTGCGGGCCACACGGTAGTGCTCCTCGCCCACGATGTCGGCTTCCAGAATACGAGAGGTGGAAGCCAGCGGATCGACAGCGGGGTAGATGCCCTGCTCCACGATCTTACGGCTCAGAACGGTGGTTGCGTCCAGATGGGCGAAGGTGGTTGCAGGAGCCGGGTCGGTCAGGTCGTCGGCGGGGACGTAGACGGCCTGTACCGAGGTGATGGAGCCGTCGCGGGTGGAGGTGATGCGCTCCTGCAGGGCACCCAGCTCATTGGCCAGGGTGGGCTGATAGCCCACGGCGGAGGGCATCCGGCCCATCAGGGCGGAGACCTCGCTGCCTGCCTGCACGAAACGGAAGATGTTATCAATGAACAGCAGCACGTCCTTGTGGGTCTCCTCACGGAAGTACTCTGCCATGGTCAGGCCGGTCTCGGCGACCCGCATACGGGCTCCGGGAGGCTCGTTCATCTGACCAAAGACCAGCGCGGTCTTATTCAGAACGCCGGAAGCGTTCATCTCGCCCCAGAGGTCACAGCCCTCACGGGAGCGTTCGCCGACACCGGTGAAGATGGAGTAGCCGCCGTGCTCGGTGGCCACGTTGTGGATCAGCTCCTGGATCAGCACGGTTTTGCCGACACCGGCACCGCCGAACAGGCCGATCTTGCCGCCCTTGGCATAGGGAGCCAGCAGGTCGATGACCTTGATGCCGGTCTCCAGAATTTCAGTTGCAGGTTTCTGCTCCGCAAAGCTGGGGGCCTTGCGGTGGATGGGCCAGTGGGGCAGATCGTCCACCGGGCCCTTGCCGTCGATGGGGCGGCCCAGCGGGTCGAACATGCGGCCCAGAGTGCCCTCGCCCACAGGGGCATTCAGGCCGTGGCCGGTGGCGGTAACTTCCATCCCCTTGCCCAGACCCTCGCTGGCAGAAAGCATGATGCAGCGCACCGTCGTTTCATCGACGTGCTGCGCCACCTCCATGGTGCGCTCAGTGTCCTCTGCGGTCACAGTCAGCGCTTCCTGCAGGGCAGGCAGCTTGCCCCCGGTGAACTTGACATCCACCACGGGGCCCGCTACTCGAATAATAGTTCCCTGTATCATACAATTGCCTCTTGCATTATGTTGTGTGGGATGTGTTTCTCCCCCAACGGGGGAGAAACACATCCAGCATTACTCGTTATTCTGTACCGCCGCCGCGCCGCCGATGATCTCGGTGATCTCCTGGGTGATGGAACCCTGACGGGAGCGGTTGTACTCCAGCTCCAGATCGTGGATCATATCCTTGGCGCTCTTGGTGGCGGAATCCATGGCGGTCATGCGGGCGCTCTGCTCGGCGCAGAAGCTCTCGGTCATGGCACCAAAGATCATGCCGTGCATATAGATGGGGGCCGTCTGCTCGAACACCGTCCAGGCATCCGGGAACATCTCCACCTCGCCGCGGGGGTCGCCCAGACCCTTGGGAGCAGGCGTGAGGTGGGCACGGTCCAGCGGCAGCAGGCGTTCCATGACCGGCTCGCTGGTCAGCGCGTTCTGGATCTTGGTGTAGACGATGTAGATCTCGTCCAGTTTGCCGGACTTGAAATCATCGATGGCATCCACCGTGATATCACGGGCGCGCTGCAGGGTGGGAGCCGTGGCACCGTAATGGAAATCCTCCACCAGACGGGGATCCTTGCGGAACAGGGCACGGTAGCCTACCTGACCGATGACATAGAACCGGTCGTTCTGGTCGGCGTGCTCCCGCAGGAACTTGAGCAGGTTCTGGTTGTAAGCACCGGCCATGCCCTTGTCGGCGGTCAGCACGATATAGGCCCGCTTGGGGTTCTCCAGATCCCGCTCGTGGAAGAAGGGGTGCTCCGGCTCATCGGGCAGGTGGGGCACCACGCGGGAGATGGTATCCCGCATCCGGGTGAAGTAGGGCAGAACATTCTGGTAGTTCTGCCGGGCCTTGCGGAGCTTGGAGGAGGAGATCAGGTACATGGCATTCGTGATCTTCATGGTATCCTGAATGCTCTCGATCCGCTCCTTGAGCAGCTTACTGGATGCCATTGCTCTCCCCTCCCGCGAATGCCTTCCACGCGGTCAGGATGGTGTCCACCTGTTCCGGGGTGATCTTGCCCGTGGACGTGATCGCGTCCATGGTGCCGGAAACATCGGCGTGGAACTGGCGCACAAAGGCATTGGTCTTTGCGCGCTGGTCAGCCAGCGGCAGGTCGTCCAGCATCCCGTGGGAAGCCAGGGTCAGCACGACCACCTGCTCGGCATCGGACTTGGGCTGGTACAGCGGCTGCTTGAGCATCTCGGTCAGGGCTTTGCCGTGTTCCAGCTGGCGGCGGGTCTCAGCGTCCAGATCAGAGCTGAACTGGGCAAAGGACTCCATATCCTTGTACTGGGCCAGCTCGATACGCAGGTTGGAATTGGCCTTCTTCATGGCCTTGGTCTGGGCGGCGCCGCCCACACGGGAGACCGACAGGCCGACATTGACGGCGGGGCGGTTGCCTGCGTTGAACAGGGCGCTTTCCAGGAAGATCTGACCATCGGTGATGGAGATGACGTTGGTGGGGATGTAAGCAGAGACATCGCCCGCCTGGGTCTCAACGATGGGCAGGGCAGTGATGGAACCGCCGCCCAGATCGTCGCGCATCCGGCAGGAGCGCTCCAGCAGACGGGAATGCAGATAGAACACGTCGCCGGGGTAAGCCTCACGGCCGGGGGAGCGGCGGAGCAGCAGGGAGATGGCACGGTAGGCCACCGCATGCTTGGAAAGGTCGTCGTAGACGATCAGGACGCTCTTGCCCTTGGACATGAAATACTCGGCCAGTGCAGTGCCCGCATAGGGTGCGATGTACTGCAGGGGAGCGGAATCGGAGGCCGTGGCAGCCACGATGGTGGTGTAGCTCATGGCACCGTGCTTCTTGAGGTCCTCGGCCACGCGGGCGATGGAGGAAGCCTTCTGGCCGATGGCAACATAGATGCAGAGCACGCCGGTGTCCTTCTGGTTCAGGATGGCATCGGTGGCAATGGAGGTCTTGCCGGTCTGGCGGTCGCCGATGATCAGCTCACGCTGGCCGCGGCCGATGGGGAACATGGAGTCGATGGCCAGGATGCCGGTGTGAAGCGGGGTATCCACGCTCTGGCGCTCCAGAATGCCGGGGGCCTGCTTCTCGATGGGGTTGTAGCCTTCGGCGTTCACCGGGCCCTTGCCGTCAATGGGCTCGCCCAGCGGGTCGATGACACGGCCCAGGAAACCATCACCCACAGGGATGCCGGCGCGCTTGCCGCTGCGGGTCACCAGAGTGCCCACGCCCACGGTCTCGGCACCGTCGAACAGCATAATGCCCAGCTTGCCCGGGTCCACGCTTTCGACCATGCCCTTGGCACCATTCTCAAAGGTGACGATCTCGCCGTAAACGGCCTTGTCCATGCCCTCCACCTGCACGATGCCATCGGCAGAGGAGATGACCACGCCGCCCTCGGCAGAGGTCTGGGCAGGCTTGTAATCCTCGATGCGGGTCTTGAGGGTGGCCAGAGAGGGCTTGCCAGCCATCATCTGGTCCAGCTGGTGGCGGCCGGAGTTGTCGAATACCCGGTCGCCCACCTGCAGCACATAGCCGGAGAGCAGGCTCTCGTCCACCGAGACATTCAGGATGACCTCAGTGGCATCATAGAGCTTCTTGACCTCGGCCTTGATGCGGGCGATGTCCTCTTCACGGAGCTGATGTGCGGCGCGCAGATCGGCCTTGACGATGCGGTTCTCAGAGAAGAATTCGCGGCTGAACTCAGTTGCCATGCTCAGCACCTGCTTTCTCCAGCAGATCGTCCAGCAAACGGGAATCGTCCTGCTCGGTCAGGTTCCGGCTCAGCAGCTTCTCGCACATGGCGCGGGCCAGTGCGGTGGTCTGTGCGTCGGCTTCGCGCAGCTTGTGCTGGCGCTCTGCCTCAGCAGCGGCCTTGCCCTCGGCTACAATGGCATCGGCCTGTTTCTGGGCCTCGGCCAGCAGCTGCTGCTTTGCAGTTTCGGCCTGCTGCTCGTAAGTCTCGCGGCGGGCAGCAGCCTCGGTGTCCACATTGCGCAGCTTGTCCTGCGCAGCGTTCATGGCCGCAGCGGCCTCCTTTTTGGAGGTCTCGGCGGCATTCAGTGCGTCATCCACCTGTTTCTGACGCTGTGCGATGATCCCCATAACAGGCTTGTACAGGAATTTCCGCAGCAGCAAAAACAGAATCAGAACGTTGACGACTGTATACAGAAGATTCAGATTCAGTGTCAGCATTCGTCATGCCTCCGTTATCAACCCAGGAACAGGATGATCAGCAGTGCAACGACGAAGCCGAAAATTGCAGTACCTTCTGCCAGAGCAGCGCCCAGCAGCAGGTTGGTCTGAATTTTACTAGAGGCCTCCGGCTGGCGGGAGATGGCCTCCGTTGCCTTGCCGGTTGCAATGCCGATGCCAATGCCGCCGCCAATACCAGTCAGCGCTGCAATGCCAGCGCCCAGAGCGATAAGTCCGTTCATAATTTTAATCTCCTTTTGATTTGATGATGGAAAGGGTTTGCTCTTCGTCTCCCATGGTCTCCTTCATAAACAAAGAGGTAAGGAACACAAAGACGTAGGTCTGGATCAGACCATCGAACAGGTCAAAATACAGGCTGAAGATGGCAGGCACGAACACAGGCACCACCAGCTTGATCAGCTCCATAATGACAAAAGCGCCCAGCACGTTGCCGAACAGTCGCATGCACAGGCTGGTGGGCCGGATGGCCACCTCCAGCACGTTCATGGGGGCCATGATGGGGGTGGGGGCAGCCAGGCTCTTGAGGAAGCCAACGCCGCCGCGTGCATGGATGCCGGCATACTCGATCAGGCAGATGCTCATCAGAGCAAGGGCCGCTGTGACGTTCAGGTCCTTTGTGGGGGGCTTGATGCCGAACACACCGATCAGGTTGGAGCAGCCGATGTACAGCGCCACGCTCATCAGATAGGGGACATAGCGCTTTCCACTTTCGCCCAGCAGGCCCACAAAGAAATCATTGATCGTAGTAACGACCGTTTCCAGGATGGCCTGCCGCTTGGTGATGTGATCCACCCGCAGATTCCGCGTCAGCAGGATGGAACCGATGACAAGAAACGCCATGATGCCCCAGCTCACGACCACGGACTCCGGAATGGAAAGCCCGAACACCGTGACCATGTCAACATTCAGCTCTTCTTTCAAAGCAGCAGTCAACGCATTCATTGATTAGCACTCTCTCCTTTCTTAATTTGTGATGGTATCATAGCACGATTTCTGTCGGTTTTACAGCCCTCCACCTAACATTCTACTTTTTGTTATATTCCGTTTCTGCTTTGGATGAAAACAGTTGTGCAGATTGCAAAAAGTACGGGTGAGAAACTATGCGATTTGCACAATTTCTTTGCTGATTCTTAGCCATCTGTACCATTTTCTGGCCTTTGGATGAGGTGAAATCGACATTATTATTCACGGATTGTATAGCGGGCATATCAGATTTATATAGCTGAATGCTCTGTGATGATACCTGTTTAAGATGCCGGAGCAGTGTCTGCGATGGCCCTGCACGATCTGCGGGGCAGAGCCTTTGCCCGGGGAGGTGGAGCAGTGCACTGGAAGGACGAAATTCATGTATCCCAGAAAATTGGACTTTTGATGCAAAAGTATGTCTGATTTGTTGTGCACTCTGCGAATAGACAAACTGTGCATCTTCCTGTATAATAAAGCCAGAAACCAGAGAAGTACAGCAGAAGCTCAAATGAGAGCTAACCCCGCTGACTTTAAGTAGAAAGGAGCGAGACCGATGGTTGATATGGAACCCGCACAGTTCGGACAGACTGTCGGGATTCGCTGAGAAGCAAAACAGAGGCTCACCACAAACGGGATGTTTCCCCCGTATAAAAACACAAAAACGAGAGCCGGTCTTGAGCATCAAATAATGCGAACAACAGAACAGTCTGTCGAGTATAAAATCCCATGGCAATTCAAATAGATCCGCCGGAGAGTGATCCTTATGAAAACTTTACGGAGACCTGTATTTGAATAATCGAAAAGGAGAACCTCCAATGTACTAAGTAGTGGAACCCTTGGCAAATCTAACTCGAAAGAATGTGGTAATATGAAATTCATCTCCATGATTCGTGTTCCGCACTCCAACAGTTGAGAAAAGGGTCAATCCAATGTACTAAGTAATGTGTCCCCTGAAAATTCCAAGTTCTTCATCGTTTCCAAAGGAGATCATTCCAATGAAACGTACGGTACAGACCGAAAAATGAGGAAACCGAGGATAAGAGGCTTATGACTCCGAAGAAGTAAGGATCCTGCCGGATGGTGGCTTGCAACCGCACCATCCGGCAGGTTTTTTTGTTTGGGCCGGGAAAGATTCCGGCCCTTTTTTATTTTGCGAGAATGCAGCCGATGTCTCTTGACAATTTCTCCTGCAAGCGTTATTGTTAAAAATACTGTCTATATTTTAAGGTAAGGAGAACATCATGCCACAAACTACCACTGCGCCGCGCAAAAAGACACGGCTGATGACCGAGGGCGGCATCTTTAAAAACCTGCTGTTGTTCGCTGTGCCGCTGATTTTGGGCAACCTGCTCCAGCAGCTGTACAATACGGCCGATTCCATCATCGTGGGCAATTTCCTGGGCAGCAACGCTCTGGCAGCCGTTGGCTCCAGCGGCTCCTGCTCATCGGCTTCAGCCAGGGCGTGGCCGTGGGTGCCGGCGTCGTGGTGGCCCAGTACCTGGGGGCCAAGGATCGGGAGGATGCCCAGATTGCCGTGCACACCTCGCTGGCCATTGCAGCCATCCTGGGCGTTGTGCTGACGGTGGGCGGTATCCTGGTCTGCCGCAGCCTGCTGGTCTGGATGAACACCCCGGCTGAGGTGCTGGAAGACGCCGTGACCTATATGCGGATCTACTTTGGCGGCGTGCTGTTCAGCATCATTTATAACATGGCGGCCGGCATCCTCAACGCAGCGGGCAACTCCCAGCGTTCCCTCATCTACCTGGGCTGTGCCTCCATCACCAACATCATTCTCGACCTCGTTCTCATTGCCGGGCTGCGGATGGGCGTGGAGGGCGCGGCCATCGCCACCGATATCAGCCAGC
>OOAH01001653.1_pt1 | contig 18663 bp, 16 predicted proteins | sample 1671801 | NCBI WGS metagenome assembly OOAH01 (sample SAMN06348194, study PRJEB24527) | human gut metagenome | biome: human gut; feature: ankylosing spondylitis patient; material: feces | host: Homo sapiens | place: China | collected 2015-10 | reverse complement strand
CAGGATCAGCACCACGACCACTGCAATAGCGATCAGGCAGCCGCATCCGCTGCCGCCACGGCCACCGCCATTGTTGTTGTGGTTTCCACCACTACCGCCGGACGAGCCGCCGAAGTTGCGGTTGAACGCCGTCATGTCATTCCGGCAATTATTTTTCAGTGGAAAACATGTTTTTCCTGTTCAAATCCACCTGTCCACCTCATACAGTAGCAACAAGGGGGTGTTGCTATGATTTTACCGCTGCTGCAATTTTTTGCCTCAAAATTTCTGCTTCTGGCCCTTCACCTGGAGGCCGGAAGCTTCCCACGGCCATTGACCGCTAAAGAAGAAATCGAAACATTTGCCGCCCTGCGGGCAGGTGACTCTACCGCCCGGGAAAAACTCATCCGGCACAATCTGCGCCTGGTGGCTCACATCACCAAAAAATATTACGCCCAGCCTTGCGATCAGGATGATCTCATCTCCATCGGTACCATTGGCCTGATGAAAGCCGTGGACACCTTCGACTCCACCCGCCGGGCAAGGTTTTCTACTTACGCCAGCCGCTGCATTGAAAATGAACTCCGGATGCATTTCCGGCGGCTGCGGCGGGGCGGAACGATGGTTTCTTTGCAGGAAACGCTGGAAGCCGGAAAAGAGGACACCACCCTCACCTTTTCCGACGTTTTGCAGGACAGTTTCTGCATGGAAGAAAATTGTGAGCGTCAGGAAGAAGCTGCCCGCCTGCGCCAGCTCATTGAGGGGCTGCCTGCCCGGGAGCGGAAGCTGATTTTGCTGCGCTACGGCATGGCCGGCCAGCCGCCGCTCACCCAGCTGGAAACTGCACAGCTGCTGCAGATCAGCAGAAGTTACGTTTCCAGGCTTGAGACCCATGCACTGGAGCAGCTGCGCAAAGCGTGGCACTCTTAACGATCGGGTTCATTGCCTTTCAGCCCAGCGCCACATCCAGAACCATCATCAGGCTGAACCCGACCGCAAAGAGCACGGTGCCGATATCAGAGTGCTCGCCCTGCGACATTTCCGGGATGAGCTCTTCCACCACCACATACAGCATGGCACCTGCGGCAAAACTGAGCAGATATGGCAGAGCCGGCACGATGACGCTCGCCGCCAGAATGGTCAGCACTGCACCGATGGGCTCCACGACGCCGGACAGCACACCGCCCCAGAACGCCCGGCCTTTGCTCATGCCCTCTGCCCGCAGGGGCATCGAGATGATGGCTCCCTCCGGGAAATTCTGGATGGCAATGCCCAGCGAAAGAGCCAGCGCACCGGCCGCCGTGATCTGTGCTGTCCCGGATAAGTACCCTGCGTAGACCACCCCCACTGCCATGCCCTCCGGGATGTTGTGCAGCGTACCGGCCAGCACCATCATGGTGGTGCGCTGCAGCTGGCTGTGGGGGCCCTCAGCCTGTTGGCTGTTCCGGTGCAGGTGTGGGATGATATGATCCAGCAGCAGCAAAAACAGGATTCCCATCCAGAAACCCACCACCGCCGGGAAAAACGCCAGCTTGCCGAGGGCTTCTGACTGGTCCATCGCAGGGATCAGCAGGCTCCAGATGGATGCCGCCACCATCACGCCCGCTGCAAATCCGGTAAGCGCCCGCTGGATGTAGTCTCCCAGCGATTTTTTGAGGAAGAACACGCTGGCCGCCCCCAGCGAAGTGCCCAGAAACGGGATCAGAATCCCATAAAATGCATCTGTCATTGAATCAACTCCTTGTCAGTTGGTTAGTTATATATAACCGCAAGGAGAGTATAGCGCATCTCTCGTCTTCCGTCAATGCATTTTGTGATTGATTCTATATGGGTGCATCAAGAGAGGGCTGTTGGGGCTTATTTTACAGCCTGTTTCAGCCGCTCCAGATCATCCGCATCCGGGTGAGAAAGAGCCTTGTCGAAATTCTCGATCATTGCGTCCAGATTGGGCAGATGAAGCGGCTGCTTTTTCATATTCTCATATCGCTGGCGTACCGACATCGGCATCTTTCCCTGACACATGAAGCTGCCGATCACCGTGTTGCTGCTGTGCAGATCTTTTTGCACGGCTTTCAGGATCTTGTTAAAATATTCTTCGCTGCCGCCAAAACCAGCGGTACCAAACAAAAACACCTGTTTTCCCCGCAGCTGCTTCAAAAAGTCCGAAGAACTTTCATCCGCTTTTCCCTTGTCCGTCCAGAAGCCCACATAAAGGGTGTCCGCTTCCATGGCGGCAGAGTTCGGGTTGCCAAAATAACAGCAATCTGCCTGCGGCAGGCAGCTGTGCAATGTGTCTGCCAGTAATTCCGTGTTGCCTGTTTTACTGCTGAATACGATTGCGTAACTCATTTTTTCTCCTTTGGCTCATTCAATTCCTTGTATTGCGTAACGCATCAGACTTTCTGTGAGTTGCACTTTTTGAAGTTCAGAATAGACTCGGCTCCCCAAAAAATTCCGCAAAAAAGATTTGCCAGGAATGGAAAGGACGATTTTTCATCTGGTTTTTCAATGACATCAATACAAGTTCTGAGTACACAAGCAACTGTGCACAAAGTGCAAAGCACAGCAGGCAAATAATTATTCTTTTTCATAACCATACCTCCCATAATATTTTCTGATTATAACGCATCCCAGTTGATTTTTCGATCTCGATAGAAATACTCTTTGTCGTGTTCACTAATGGGGCGCAGCACATGGCACGGGTTGCCTACGGCCACCACGTTAGCAGGAATGTCTTTTGTTACAACGCTTCCCGCACCGATCACGGTATTCTCCCCAATGGTAACACCCGGCACCACGATCACGCCAGCACCCAGCCAACAGTTGCGTCCGATGCGGATGGGCAGATTGTACTGGTATGCTTTCTCACGCAGGTCCGGCAGGATCGGGTGATTGGCGGTTGCAAGGACGCAGTTCGGACCGATCATGGTGTGCTCCCCGATGTAGATATAGGTATCATCCACGCAGGTCAACCCGAAGTTGGCATAGACATAATCGTCCATGTGAACGTGCTTTCCGCCCCAATTGGCATAAAATGGCGGCTCGATCCAGCAGCCTGCGCCGCACTCTGCAAGCATTTCTTTCAAAAGCTGCGCCCGTTTTGCGTGTTCGGAAGGGCGGGTATGATTGTAATCATACAGCCGCTCCATGCAAAGCTCCTGCTCTGCCATGATGGAATCATCCGTGGGGTCATAGACTTGTTGGCTGTGGATCGCATTTTCAGTCGGCATCTTGTAGCCCTCTTTTTTGTGAATCGTTTTCATTTATAGCGGCTGCAAATACGCTTATGCTTTTTGGGCTTCTTTTTCTCGCAAAGCATCATAAACGCAGCGGGTTCCCTGATGTGCCATCAATCCGCCCAGACACTTTTTGTTGCAGCGGACGCAGCGGTGTATCTGTTTTGCCTGCCCGTTTTTCAGCTTGTTCACCCAATCCGGGTCTGCCAGAAGCTGGCGGCTCATGGCGGCGCACTGGATACGTCCGCTGGCGAGCTGCTGCTCCACAAGATCCGGGTCGTTCAGACCACCGACACCACAGATGGGCAGGTCGGTGTACTGCCGCACCTCATCGCAGAATTTGAGGAAGCATCCCGGTTGGCTGAAATAGGGATGATCGGCGGGCGGGATGGTGTTTTCCAGTGCGGAATGGTTTGCCAGTGTTACATGGAAGCTGGTCACACCCGCCTGCTCCAGCAGCGGAACGAACACCGGCAGTTCTTCTTCCACCACACCGGCATTGCCAAAGTGCGGGTTTTCCTGCCGGACGGCCAGCTTGTAATCAATGGGCATCCCCGGAACCGCCGCATGGACAGCCGAGACCGCTTCCGCCGCAAAACGGGCGCGGTTTTCTGCGCTGCCGCCGTATTCATCGGTGCGGTGATTGAAGATGGCCGAACTGAAACTGCCGCACATCCGGTCGCCATGCACCTGCACCATATCAAAGCCAGCCTGTTTTGCCAATGCTGCTGCTTTGCCGAATCCGCTGATGATCTCATGGATCTTCCGCTGAGACATATTGGTAATGTACGGTGCCACTTCTGCATTCAATTTTTCCCGCAGCTGATCCGGGGTGATTTTTTTCAGCAGGACACCGGGAATGTATTTGAACATCGCCAGCAGATTGGAATCGCTCTGGTGCAGCTGAGCACAGACTTTGCAATCCGCATCATGGGCGATTTTCACGACCTGCTGGTAGAATGCAAAGCCTTTGGTGTCAAATAGAGATTTTTCAAATTTGCTTTTGCCCACCGGGACATCGCCCACGATGATCATGGCACAGCCGCCCTGTGCAATGGCACGGATCTTTGCAAGGTATTCTTCATCCGACAGCCCGAATGTTGTCGGCGCAAAAATGATGCGGTTTTTCAGCTGCATCCCACCATAATGGATCGGACTCAAGATCGTTTCGTACATCATTTGCACACTTTCTTTTGCACTGCTTTTTGCAGTAATGTCAGCAGCTGCTGCCGCTCCTGCGCTGTCAGTCCGCCCAGACTCTGCGCATCCCAGTCGATAAAGACCTGATGACAGACCACAAAGGCGTTTTCACCCCTCTGGGTCAGCTTCAGGTGGTAGCTGCGCCCATTCTTTTCTTTCGTCAGAAAGCCGTCTTCGGCCAGCTTGTTCAGGCTGCGCTGGGAGTGGCCCCAATCCAGATGCAGAGCTTTGGTCAGTTCCGAGGGCGTACAATCCGGATGCTTTCCTACATAAATGACAAAATATATCAGACCGAAGCTCAGACCCAGTTCCTGTAACCGCTGGGTCGTGTAAGCGGCAAACTCTCTGTACAGGGTCAGAATGCAGGAAGATACCGTGGATGGCTCCATTTTGTCAACTCCTTCTGCGTTTGAATGGAAAGCATTATAGCACTGTTACTTGACAAAGTCAAGTGTTTTGACTGCACTGTGTTTCGGGCGAAAATATGAAGGTGGACCGGAATTGCCCGAATAGAGAGATGATCCCCATATCGTTTAACGCACTGGTCTTATGACGGGGGCGTTTTTTGTTATCTGAAAGGCAGATGGAACGTACATTGTTCGTACATGGCGAGGGCAAAAAGAACATACACGCGACAGGCTCATGGAAAGGACATAAAAACTTAACAAAGAAATTTGCAAAACCCCTTGATTTTTGACTCCAAGATGAGTACAATACACTTAGCACTCAAGGAAAAGGAGTGCTAAAGAACCGGAAGGGCGCAGCCCCCGGGACATAAAACAGTTTATCTTTTATATTTATAATAGGAGGGCAAGAACGATGAAGATCATTCCTCTTGCAGACCGTGTTGTTATCAAGACTGTTGAGGTCGAGGAGACCACCAAGGGCGGCCTCATCCTGACCGGCAGCGCCAAAGAGAAGCCTCAGGTGGCACAGGTCGTGGCCGTTGGCCCCGGCGGTGTCGTGGACGGCAAGGAAGTCAAGATGACTGTCAAGGTGGGCGACAAGGTGCTCACCAGCAAGTACTCCGGCACCGAGGTCAAGGTGGACGGCGAAGAATGCACCATCGTGCGTCAGGCCGACATTCTGGCCATCGTGGAGTAAGCGTCTTTCCCTCACACTGGATAATCAAGCTTTTACGAAGGAGCGATAAAATATGGCTAAGCAGATTAAGCAGGGCGAGGAAGCCCGCAAGGCACTGTGTGCCGGTATCGACACTCTGGCAGATACTGTTAAGATCACCCTCGGCCCCAAGGGCCGCAATGTGGTGCTGAGCAAGAAGTTCGGCGCCCCCGTCATCACCAACGACGGTGTGACCATCGCAAAGGAGATCGAGCTGAAGGACGAGTTCGAGAACATGGGTGCACAGCTGGTGCGTGAGGTCGCTACCAAGACCAACGACGCCGCAGGCGACGGCACCACCACCGCGACCGTTCTGGCACAGGCTATGGTCACCGAGGGCATGAAGAATGTCACCGCCGGTGCAAACCCGATGGACATCCGCCGCGGCATGAGCAAGGCTGTTGCTAAGGCTGTCGAGACCATCAAGGCACACAGCCAGAAGGTCAAGGACTCCAACGACATCGCCCGCGTCGGCACCATCTCTGCAGGCGACCCCGAGATCGGCCGTCTCATCGCCGAGGCGATGGAGAAGGTCACTTCCGACGGCGTCATCACCATCGAGGAGAACAAGACCACTGCCGAGACCTACAACGAGATCGTCGAAGGTATGCAGTTCGACCGCGGCTACCTGACCCCCTATATGGTCACCGATACCGACAAGATGGAGGCTGTTCTGGACAATGCCGCCATCCTCATCACCGATAAGAAGATCAGCGTCATTCAGGACCTCGTTCCTCTGCTGGAGCAGGTCATGCAGAACGGCATGAAGCTGCTCATCGTGGCCGAGGACATCGAGGGCGAGGCTCTGTCCACCCTCATCGTCAACCGCCTGCGCGGCACCCTGAACGTCGTGGCTGTCAAGGCTCCCGGCTTCGGCGACCGCCGCAAGGAGATGCTGCAGGATATTGCTACCCTGACCGGCGGCACGGTTGTCTCTGCAGACCTCGGCTACGAGCTGAAGGACGCTACCGTTGACATGCTGGGTCATGCCCGTCAGGTCAAGGTCACCAAGGAGAACACCACCATCGTGGGCGGCGCCGGCGACAAGGACGCTATCGCATCCCGCATCGGTCAGATCCGCAACCAGATCGAGGCCGCTACCAGCGACTTCGACCGCGAGAAGCTGCAGGAGCGTCTGGCAAAGCTGGCTGGCGGCGTGGCTGTCATCAAGGTCGGCGCTGCTACTGAGGTCGAGATGAAGGACAAGAAGCTCCGCATCGAAGATGCTCTGAACGCAACCAAGGCTGCTGTTCAGGAAGGCGTCGTCGCTGGCGGCGGCACTGCTCCCATCAACGCCATCCCTGCTGTCCGTGAGCTGTGCGATACGCTGGAAGGCGACGAGCGCACCGGCGCTAAGATCGTCCTGAAGGCTCTCGAAGCTCCTCTGCGCCAGATCGCCAAGAACGCCGGCCTCGAGGGCAGCGTCATCATCGACAAGATCATCTCCGCCAACAAGCCCAACTACGGCTTTGACGCTCAGAATGAAGTCTACGTCGAGGATATGATCGCCGCCGGCATCGTTGACCCGACCAAGGTCACCCGCTCCGCTCTGGAGAACGCAGCATCCGTCGCTGAGATGGTTCTGACCACCGAGAGCCTCGTGGCCGACCTGCCCGAACCCCCGGCTGCTCCTGCTGCCGCTGGCGGTGACATGGGCGGTATGGGCGGCATGTACTAAGCTGCAGCCTTTCCCAAAACGCGCATACTGTTTCAGTATCTGGGGCAGAGCTTCTTCGGAGGCTCTGCCTCTTTTGTGTACCGTCCCTCTTTTCTGCCCATACTACCGGGCAGGGAAGGGGGACTTTTTATGTCGGGCCGGAGAGTGCTTGCGCTGTACGGGGCGCTGCTGCTGGGGTTCGTGGCAGTGGTCTGCAGGTTGTACTGGCTCTGCTCGAACACGGACTACGCCGTGCGGGCGGCGGCGCAGAGCGAAGCGGTCCTCCGCCTGCCTGCGGCGCGGGGGAACTTTTACGACTGCGGCGGTCTGCCGCTGACGGGGCTTTCGGAGCAGTGGCTGGCCCTCTGCTTCCCGGGTGAGAGCAGCTACGCGCGGCTCTACCCCTATGCGGACGCCGACGGGCAGGCCAGGCTTTACCGGGAGCGGAATACTTCCCGACCCTTTCTGCTGGACGTGGTGCAGGATGTAAGTGGACTGGGCGTGCGGTGCTATGCTGTTCCCCGGCGGTACGCCGCTGCCCCGCTGGCAGAACAGCTCATCGGCTACCTGGACAGCGAGGGCCACGGCGCAGCGGGCCTTGAGGCTGCGCTGGACGATGTTCTTTACACCGGCGAGCGGGATACCCTGCACTGTGCAGTCACAGCGCAGGGACGGCTGCAGCGGGGCAGCGAGCCGATTTTAGAAAAAGCAGACTCTGCCCCGCAGGGTGTGCGGCTGACCCTCTCCCGCAGCATCCAGAGGGCCGCAGAAGGGGTGGCAGCGGAGAGCATGGCCACCGGGTGCATCCTTATTATAGATGTAAGCAACGGCAAGGTGCGGGCCTGTGTCAGCCTGCCGGACTTTGATGCGGCCAATGTGGGCGAGAGCCTGACGGCTCCGGACAGCCCGCTTCTGAACCGCGCTTTTTCGGCCTATGCGGTGGGCTCAGTCTTCAAACCGGTGTTGGCCGCAGCGGCGCTGGAAGCAGGAGAAGGGGACTTCGCCCGGGAGTGTCCCGGCTACGACGCCCTGAACGGTCAGGTCTACCGCTGTGCCGGAAGCGTGCCTCACGGCCTCGTGGGGCTGGACGGCGCTCTGGAAAAGAGCTGCAACGGCTACTTTATCGAGCTGGGGCGGGAATTGGGGCCGGAGCGTGTCCGGCAGATGGCGGCAGCGCTGGGCTTCGGGAAGGGACAGGACATTGCAGACGGCCTCCGGTCGGCTTCTGGCGTTCTGCCCGAAGCAGAGACACTCGAAAACGAGGGGCAGTTTGCCAACTTCTGCTTCGGACAGGGGGAGCTTCTGGCGACGCCCTTACAGGTGGCCGGGATGATGAACACCATTGCGGCGGGAGGCGTCTACCACACCCCGCTTTTCGTGGAGTGTACCGTGGATGAGACGACGGGCGAAGAGCTCACGCCGCTGGCACATCGTTCGTCCCGGCGGGTGTTCGCGGTGCAGACGGCGGAAAAGCTGCAGGAGTTGCTGGCGGGCGTCGTGGCAGAGGGAACGGGCCGGCAGGCCGCCCCCTCCGAGGGGACTGCCGCCGGAAAGACCGGCACCGCCCAGACCGGCCAGTTCCGGGATGGCGAAGAGCTAAAAAATTACTGGTTCGCCGGTTTTTACCCGGCAGAAAAGCCCCGCTGGACCATCGTGGTGATGCAGGACGCCCAGACAGAGCCGGAAGTGTCCAGCGCAGCCGTCTTTGCCCGCCTGTGCGACGCACTGAGCGCCGGGGAGTGAATGGTTTTGCTTTTCTGCTTGCTTTTTTGGCCGAGGTATGTTACTATATACTTGTATTTGTATGTTTGTTATCCAAATTTAACAATAAAAGGAGCGTTTTCATCCATGGCAGTCATTGAAATCGTCGGCGGCGTCATTCTGCTCGTCGTCTCGGTGGTCATCTTTGCCCTCACCCTGATGCAGCATACCCACGGTCAGGGTCTGGCTGGTGCCATCAACGGCAGCGCTTACGGCGCAAACAACACCCGTCTGACCCCTGCGGACCAGATGCTGGCAAAGGTGACCCGCATCGCCGGTATCATCTTCTTTGTGGTGGCCATCCTGGCCTGCGTGTTCGCAAGCCGTCTGGCCTGAGTATGCGCCCGCAGCCCCGTGATGAAAGCGGGGCTGTTTTTGTGTCTATATATTGTTATAAAAAGAGATAAGAGGGAAGAAGCCGCGCCCCGGTGGAGGGCGGGCTATGGTAGTTAAGGAGAAAGAAAATTTATGTCAATGCGCGATAAGATCGAACATGCCATCCAGAACCAGCCCTGCACCGTCAAAGAGCTGAAGCAGAAGTTCGGCGGCGAGCGCGGCGCAGACCGCAAGGTGATGGAAGCTCTGGACGAACTGGTGCGAGAGGCTGTCGTCTGCCAGCGTCAGGGCGTGTTCTTTACCGTCCGCTCCGGCCGTGCCGACAAGGCTCTGCTGTGCAAGGTGGTCAAGCTGGGCAAGAACTTTGCCTTCGTCATGCTGGAGGACGGCACCAGCGACATCTTCATCCCCGGCCGCTTCACCAAGGGCGCAATGCCCGGCGACGACGTGCTGGTGGAGAAATTCGAGCATCCCCGTGTGGAGGGCAGCGACGAGGGCGCGATCCTCGCCATCCTGACCGAGAAAAACGACCTGGTCGGCACTGTGCGCCGGGTCGAGGGCCGTCTGCGCTTCGTGCCGGACGACTGCCCGGCCATCACCATGCCGCTGGCCCGCGACTGCGAGGGCGGCGCAAAGGACGGCGACAAGGTAGCCGTCGAGATCCTGAACCGCGGCAACCGTCAGGAAGACCACCGCGTGGGCGTCGCCATGCGCTTCGGCAGCTCCGACGAGGCCAAGCGCTGCGCCAAGGCTCTGCTTTACGCAAAGGACATCCGCACCCGCTTCCCGGATAAAGTGCGGGATGAGGCCAAGAAGTTCGAGGGCGCAGAGGTCTCCGAGAAGGACTGCGAGGGCCGCATGGACCTGCGCGCCCTGCCCATCTTCACCATCGACAGTGCCGAGACCAAGGACATCGACGACGCTATCAGCCTGACCCGCACCTCTGACGGCGGCTTTGAGCTGGGCGTCCACATCGCCGACGTCTCCAACTACGTCAAGCCCGGCACCGAGCTGGACAACGAGGCGTTCAGCCGCGCAACCAGCGTCTATTATGCAGATCAGGTCGTTCCGATGCTGCCCAAGGCCCTGTCCAACGGCATCTGCAGCCTGAACGAGAACGAGCTGCGTCTGGCTTTCTCCTGCCTGATGCGTCTGGACAAGGAGGGGAATCTGACGGATTACCGCTTTGTCAAGTCCATCATCCGCAGCCGCGTCAAGGGTGTCTACTCCGAGATCAACGCCCTGCTGGCCGGCACTGCCGACGCCGAGATCAAGGCAAAGTATGCCGACGTCATCGACCAGCTGCCCGCTATGAAGGAGCTGTACGGCCACCGCGCCCGCCTGCGCAAGGAGCGCGGCTGCATGGACATCGAGAGCGGCGAAGTCAAGCTCATCCTCGACGAGAATGGCCGTTGTATCGATGTCAAAAAGCGCACTTCCGGCGAGAGCGAGAGCATGATCGAGGAGTTCATGCTGCTGGCCAACCAGTGCGCCGCCCACTTTGCCCGCGTCAAGCAGATCCCCTTCGTCTACCGCGTCCATGAAGAGCCCAACGCCGAGAAGCTGGAGCGTCTGCACGCTCTGCTGCAGGCCTGCGGCATCAATGACCACTTCGCCAAGGACGTTCCCACTCCCAAGGAGCTGAGCGCCATCCTCGAGGGTGTGCGCGGCACCCCCTATGAGCAGATCATCAACACCGGTATGCTCCGCTGCATGTCCAAGGCTCTCTACGAAGAGAAGCCCAAGGGCCACTACGGTCTGGTGCTGAAGGACTACGCCCACTTCACCAGCCCCATCCGCCGTTACCCCGATTTGGCCATCCATCGCATCATGACCGATATGCTCAAGGGTACCGAGAAGGAGACCATGATCCTCCGCTACACCGATTTCGCAGAGCGCGCCTCCAAGCAGTCCAGCGAGCGCGAGGTCATCGCCATGCAGATCGAGCGGAAGGCCGAGGACTGCTATAAGGCCGAGTATGCCCGCCGCCATCTGGGCGAGTGCTACGAGGGTACCATCTCCGGCGTGACCCAGCGCGGCCTCTTCATCGAGCTGGACAACGGCGTGGAGGGCTTCGTGCCTGCTTCCAGCCTGACTCCCTCCGGCACCAGCCTGACCGAGGGCGTCCGCCTGACCGACCCCGCTTCCGGCAAGACCTGGAGCCTCGGCGACAAGATGATGATTACCATCGTCCGCGCCGACGTCAACCTGGGCAAGATCGACTTTGAAGTGGCTCCCGCCGCCAAAGCCTGAGGAGGGGAGAGCATGAGCATCCGTCATGCACTGCCCGCTGATGTGGACACACTGGCCGACATCGAAGCTGCGTCCTACCCGCCCGCTGAGGGTGCGTCCCGGCAGAGCATCGCCGGGCGTGTGGCCGTCTACCCGGACTGTTTCTGGCTGCTGGACGAGGGCGGCGAGGTGAAAGCTTTCGTCAACGGCTTCGTCACCGATATGCCCGACCTCACCGATGAGATGTACGATGACCCCCATCTTCACACGCCGAAGGGTGGGTGGCAGATGATATTCAGCGTCGTCACCGCCCCGGCCCATCGGCACGAAGGCTGTGCCTCCCGCCTGCTGCGTCAGGTCTGCGCCGACGCGAAAGCCGCCGGGCGCAAGGGCATCGTGCTCACCTGCAAGGAACGGCTCATCGGCTTTTATGCGCAGTTCGGCTTCGTGGATGAGGGCGTTTCCGTCTCCACCCACGGCGATGTGGTCTGGCATCAGATGCGGCTGACATTCTGAGTCATCATAAAACTTTTTATCCGTCTCCGGTACGCCGGGGGCGGATTTTTTATGCAAACCTGTCCATTTGCCAAAAATTGCGGCAGTTGGGCGGTTTTGTTTGTTGTAGGGCGGGAAGCGGCGGGGTATACTGATGCCAGAACCAAACAAGCCGGGGCCGAACGTGCTGCCGGTACAGAACAAAATGGAGGTCACGTCTATGTATTATTCCAGTGGCAATTACGAAGCCTTTGCGAGGCCCCGCAAGCCCGAAGGCGTGGATCGCAAATCGGCTTATATCATCGGCAGCGGCCTGGCGGCCCTGACGGCAGCCTGCTATCTGGTGCGGGATGGCCAGATGAAGGGGGAGAGGGTACACGTTTTTGAAAAAGACCCCCTGCCCGGCGGTGCCTGCGACGGCCACAAGTACGACGTGGGCTATGTGATGCGGGGCGGCCGTGAGATGGACAACCACTTCGAGGTCATGTGGGATCTGCTCCGCTCCATCCCTTCGCTGGAGACCGAGGGAGCCAGTGTGCTGGACGAGTATTACTGGCTGAACAAGGCCGACCCCAACTATTCCCTCTGCCGCGCTACCGTGAACCGGGGCGAGGACGCCCACACCGACGGCAAGTTCGGCCTGTCGGATAAGGGGGCGATGGAGATCATGAAGCTGTTCTTCACCCCCGACGAGCAGCTTGAGGACAAAAAGATCACCGACTTTTTTGACGATGAGGTGCTCAACTCCAACTTCTGGCTCTACTGGCGCACCATGTTCGCCTTTGAGAACTGGCACAGCGCCCTCGAGATGAAGCTCTACCTCAAGCGGTATATCCACCACATCGGCGGTCTGCCCGACTTCACGGCCCTCCGCTTCACCCGGTATAACCAGTACGAGTCCATCATCCTGCCCATGGTCACCTACCTGAAAGACCACGGCGTCCAGTTCTACTACGATACGAAAGTCGTGGACGTCCAGTTCAGCCTCGAGCCGGGCAAAAAGCAGGCGGCGGGCATCACGGTAGACCACAAGGGCGCGGTGGAGACCATTGATTTGACCGAGGACGACCTGCTCTTTATCACCAACGGCGGCTGCGTGGAGAGCTGCACCGTCGGCGCACAGAACAAGGCCGCGGGCTTCGACCCCGCCATCAAGCCGGGCAACGGCTGGGACCTCTGGAAGCGCATCGCCGCGCTGGACGACTCCTTCGGCCACCCGGAAAAGTTCTGCAGCCAGCCGGAGCTGAGCAACTGGGAAAGCGCCACCATCACGACGCTGGATGAGAAGATCCCCCGGTATATCCAGAAGATCTGCAAGCGCGACCCCTTCAGCGGCCGCACCGTCACCGGCGGCATCGTCACGGTAAAGGACTCTAAGTGGCTCATGAGCTGGACCCTGAACCGGCAGCAGCAGTTCCGGGTACAGCCCAAAGACCAGCTCTGCGTCTGGGTGTACGGCCTGTTCAGCGATAAGCCCGGCGATTACGTCAAAAAGCCCATGCGGGACTGCACCGGCCGGGAGATCTGCATGGAGTGGCTCTACCATCTGGGCGTGCCGGTGGAGGACATCGCAGAGCTTGCCGAGCACAGCGCCAACACCGTGCCGGTCATGATGCCCTATATCGACGCCTTCTTCATGCCCCGCGCGAAGGGCGACCGCCCCGACATCGTGCCGAAGGATGCGGTGAACTTTGCCTTCCTCGGTCAGTTCGCCGAGACCGGCCGGGACACCATCTTCACCACCGAATACTCCATGCGCACCGGCATGGAGGCCGTGTACCGGCTGCTGAACATCGACCGGGGCGTGCCGGAGGTCTGGGGCAGCACCTATGACGTCCGGGCGCTGGTGGATGCCTCGGTGAAGCTGCGGGATGGCCGGAAGCTCACGGACATGGAGCTGCCCCTTATGGGCCGCATCGCCCTGAAGGAGGCGCTGAAGAAGATCGAAGGCACCGACCTCGAGAAGTTCCTGCGCCAGTATCACGCTATCTGACAATAACACTCCATTTTTGATCCCTCCATAACCGGAAGACCGGGTCGCTGCAAGCCTGAGGCAGGAAGCAGCGGCCCGGTCTTTTGTGCTGATTTGCGCGAGATTTCATAAAAAGTCGTACTCATAAAGAAAACTATTATGCAGAATGACCATCTTTGTGCTTGCTCTTTCGGCGGTTCTGTGGTAAGCTTAAAACAAAGAATGCGGCACAGCGGAAGAGAGGCTGTGCCGCAAAAACTGGTCTGGAACATAAAGGAGGTTCTTTTTCGTGAAACACTTTATTTCTCGCCGCAATTTCCTGAAGGCTGCCGGTGTCACCGCCGCTGCCTCCGCCATGGCTGCTGCCGTTCCTCAGGCTTCGGCCGGTTTCCTGACGGGCAAGGATGCCGCTGTCACCATCCTGTACACCAACGATGTCCACACCTACATCGACAACAAGTCTCCCAAGCTGACCTATGCCGCTATCGCTGCCATGAAGCAGGGCTACGTGGATGAGGGCAAGCCCGTCCTGCTGGTGGACGCAGGCGACCATATTCAGGGTACTGCCTACGGCTCCATGGACAACGGCGCTACCATCATCGAGCTGATGAACGAGGCTGGCTACGACATCGCTACTCTGGGCAACCACGAGTTCGACTACGGCATGGCCCGCGCAAAGGCCATCATCAAGGAAGCGGACTTCCCCTATGTCTCCTGCAACTGGGTGGACCTGCGCACCGGCCTGCGCGTCCTGCCCGCTGTCAAGCTGTTCCCCGCAGGCGGCAAGTGGATCGCATTCGTGGGCATCACGACCCCCGAGTCCTTCACGAAGTCCACTCCTGCCTACTTCATGAACGCCAAGCAGACCAAGTACATCTACGACATCCTAGGCGGTGACGACGGCAGGAAGCTGTACGACGCCGTCCAGAAGGCCATCGACAAGGCCAAGACCCTGGGCGCAGACATCATCATCGGTCTGGGCCATCTGGGCGTTGACCCGTCCTCCTCTCCCTGGACCAGTGAGGAAGTCATTGCCAACACCACCGGCTTTGACGCCTTCATCGACGGCCATTCTCACACCGTCATGGAGAACAAGCAGGTCTACGACGCCGCCGGCAAGGCTGTCACTCTGACCCAGACCGGCTCTTATCTGGCAAACGTCGGTAAGATGACCATCGCCGAAGACGGCGCGATCACCACCGAGCTCATCTCCACCGCTGATGTCTCCGACGCCGCTGTGGCCGCTACCGCAGAAGCCTGGATCAACGATGTGGACGCTATGCTGGGCGAGCAGATCGCCACCACGGACATCAAATTCTACATCAACGACCCCGCTACCAGCAAGCGCCGCATCCGTATGGGCGAGACCAACCTCGGCGACTTCGTGGCCGACGGCATCTATACTTACTTCAACGAGGTCGAGCAGCTGGACTGCGACATCGCTATGATGAACGGCGGCGGCATCCGCACCGATGTGGACGCCGGCAAGTGGACCTTCAAGACCTGCAAGCAGGTCAGCCCCTTCGGCAACGTGGCCTGCCTGATGTCTGTTACCGGCAAGCAGATCCAGGATGCTCTGGAGTTCGGCGCCCGCTTCGTCGGCCCGGAGGGCAAGGAGAACGGCGGCTTCCTGCATGTTGCCGGTGCGACCTACGAGATCCACACCGACATCCCCAACACCGTCCTCACCGACGACAAGAATGTCTGGATGGGCAGCGCCACCGGCACGCCCCGCGTCCAGAACGTGCGCATCTACAACAAGAAGACCGGCGCTTACGAGCCGCTGGACCTGAACCGCACCTATGCGCTGGCCGGCATGAACTACACCCTGCGCAATCTGGGCGATGGCTTCGCCATGTTCGACGGCGCAGAGCTCATCAAGGACTATGTCTCTGAGGACTACCTCGTCATGTCCACCTACGCCATGATCTTCGACGCCGTGAACGATGTGCCTGTTCTGAGCAGTGCCAACAGCCCGCTGGCAAGCTATCCGGGCTACCTGCTGAACTACGAGAATCCGTATGGTGCAGGCCGCATTCAGGTCGTTTGAGGGATTTAGCGCGTAGCCCTCTCAGTCACCTTCGGTGACAGCTCTCCCAGAGGGAGAGCCTTTGGCAGGTCGGGCAGCATTGTGCTGGACGCCTGAAGCCTGATATAACGTAAAAAGATAGTGCCCTGCTACAGAGATTCACAGCAGCTTAACAAGGGATATTGTCCCGAAGCTGCTGCCCTCTGTAGCAGGGCACTCCTGTTTTAGGATAGAGTAAGCTTTGCTCGTCCAGTGTGAACTTGACCGGCACGCCAGAGGCTCCCCCTTTGGGGGAGCTGGCGCGAAGCGCCTGAGAGGGCTGAGAGGCTTTCGCTCAAGGCTCAACCCTTCGCAAACAGCCCCTTCAGCGCCAGCGGCGTCACGATAGAGGACACGACGATGAGCAGGATGACGGCGGTGAAGTAGACGGAGTCCACCACCCCCACGCCGAGGCCCTTCTGGGCCACGATGAGGGCCACCTCGCCGCGGGTCATCATGCCGACGCCTACCTTGAGGGAGTCCGGCCAGCTGAAGCGGCAGACTTTCGCGGCGAGGCCGCAGCCGATGATCTTGGTGATGAGGGCCACCACCACGAAGCAGACGCTGAAGAGCAGGATGGTGGGGGTGAGGCCGCTGATGTCGGTCTTCAGGCCGATACTGACGAAGAAGACGGGGGAGAACAGCATATAGCCGCTGATGTCCACACGGCGCTCGATGTAGGGCGCATCTTCGAGGGAGCAGAGCACGATGCCCGCGATGTAAGCACCCGTGATGTCCGCGATGCCGAAGTACTGCTCCGCGATGTAGGCCATGGCAAAGCAGAAGGCGAGGCTGACGATGGTGATGCGCTGGGTGTGGGGGTTGCGATGGTCCAGCCAGAGCATGGCCTTGTGGATGATGAGGCCGATGACGATGGCTGCGATGAAGAAGAGGACGGTGTCCAGCAGCACATCGACGAGGCTGGTGTCTGCGCCGCCGCTGGCACCCAGCACGCAGGTGAGCACCACGATGCCGATGACATCATCAATGACGGCTGCGCTGACGATGGTGGTGCCGAGGAAGCTCTTGAGCTTGCCCAGCTCCTGCAAGGTGGCGACGGTGATGGAGACGCTGGTGGCCGTCATGATGGTGCCGATGAAGAGCGCCCGATAAAACTCCGGGCTGCCCAGCGCCGAAAAGCCGTAGAACAGGCTGTAGAGCAGGGTGCCGCCTGCCAGAGGCACGGCCACGCCCACGCAGGCGATGAGGGTGGCGATGGGGCCGGCCCGCATCAGCTCCTGAAGGTTGGTGCCGAGGCCGGTGGTAAACATCAGCAGCACGACGCCGATCTCAGCAAAAATGGCGATGGAGTCGCTGGGCTGCACGAGATTCAGCAGACAGGGACCGATGACAAGACCTGCGATGATCTCGCCCACCACCTGCGGCGCCCGGCATTTGCGGGCGAGCAGCGCGAAGAACTTTGCGCTGATGAGGATGAGGGCGAGATTCCGAAAGATGGAATACATATGCGATCCTTCCTTTGACGTTAGCAATCGTCCTGCTCCCCCGTAAGCCCTGCCATGCGCCGCGCACGAAGACAGAAGGGGAGAATGACATCTTTTATTATAGTCCATCTTTCGGCGAAATGCAAAGGAAAACTGGCTTGAAAATGACTAAGGATGCCATATAAAAGAGATATGACGGATATACTGGAAAAGCATAAAAAGAATGATGAGGGAGATTTTGCTGTCATGCGCTCAAAAATACGAAAAAAATCCTGCGGGAGGGCTTGACAATTTTTGCGGGGCTTGCTATAATAAATTGCTGTCTGAACAGACACGCCGCACAGTCCGCGCGACGCCGCGCTGGCTGTGTACCCTTGGCCTCATATTCTTGAGGCCCTTAAGTCCAAAAGGAGGTGCTACAAAATGGCAAAGTACGAAACCATGCTGATTACCAGCGCTGCTCTCGACGAGGAGGCTTCTTCCGCTCTCATCGGTAAGTTCAAGTCCCTGATCGAGGCTAACGGTACCATCGATTCCATCGATGAGTGGGGCAAGCGCCGTCTGGCCTACCCCATCAACGATGAGGAGGAAGGCGTCTACACCGTGATCAACTTCACTGCTGACCCCAGCTTCCCCGCTGAGCTCGACCGTGTGTACAAGATCACTGAGGGCGTTATGCGCAGCCTGATCGTTGCCCACGAGGAGTAATCTTTTCGTGACGAAAAAGGAGTTCGTATTATGTTGAATGTTGTAGCGATCATGGGCCGTCTCGTGGCGGATCCCGAGCTTCGCACCACCCAGAGCGGCACCAATGTGTGCAGCTTCCGCATTGCGTGTGACCGCAACTTTGCCCGTCAGGGCGAGCAGCGTCAGGCCGATTTCATCGACATCGTCGCATGGCGCCAGCAGGCAGAGTTCGTCTCCAAGTATTTCCAGAAGGGCAGTCTGATCGCCATCGAAGGCAGTCTCCAGACCCGCCAGTATCAGGACAAGAACGGAAACAACCGCACCGCTGTAGAGGTCGTGGCAAACAACGTCAACTTTGCTGGCTCCAAATCGAATGGCAGCAATCAGGGCGGCGGCAGCTATCAGAATGCTGCTCCGTCCTACCAGAACGCAGCCCCTGCCCGTCCGGCTGCTGTGGAGGCAGCTCCCAGCTA
>OOAH01001630.1_pt1 | contig 18918 bp, 24 predicted proteins | sample 1671801 | NCBI WGS metagenome assembly OOAH01 (sample SAMN06348194, study PRJEB24527) | human gut metagenome | biome: human gut; feature: ankylosing spondylitis patient; material: feces | host: Homo sapiens | place: China | collected 2015-10 | reverse complement strand
AGATCTGCGAGCAGATCGGCGTGCCGGTGCGCACTTTCCGGCGCTGGTGCACGCAGGACCCGCGCATCAAGCAGGCCCTCAGCGTAGGCGCGGAGGCGGCGCTAGCCAGCGTGGAGAACGCCCTGTTCAAAAAGGCCCAGAGCGGCGATCTGGGCGCGATGTGCTTCTTTTTGAAAAACCGAGATCCGGAGCATTGGAGTGAGCACCCGGAGCTGAGAGGTTACGACGGAAAGGTGGTGTTTGTGGATGACATACCAAAGACGGCAGCCCCCAAACCTGCTGAAGCAGCAACTGAAACTAAGCAGCCTGATCATCCCTGAATACTACGCCGCCCACACCGCCATCTGGTCGGGTGAGTACAACGAGTATCTGGGCGACGGAGGGCGCGGCTCTCTCAAATCGACGTTTGCCGCCACCGAGGTGGTGCTGCTGGTGATGCGGGTGCCGAACATCCATGCCGTGGTGCTGCGCAAGATTGGCAACACCCTCGCCACCAGCGTTTGGCCGGAGTACAACCGCGTCATCGACCGCATGGGCATCCGGCATTTGTGGAAGCAGACCAAGAAGCCCTATACCCTGACCTATATCCCCACCGGGCAGACCATCCAGTTCTATGGTCTGGACGACCCCGGCAAGCTGAAATCCATCGCCGTACCGTTTGGCTACTTCGGCGTGATGCACTTTGAAGAGTTCGACCAGTACGACGGTCCCGAAGAGATACGAAACGTGGAACAGTCGGTGTTCCGTGGCGGCCCCTTCAGCTTTTCCTTCAAGACCTTCAACTCCCCCGCCATGGCGCGGCATTGGGTCAACCGGTACAAGCGGGAGGCAAAACCGAAGCAGTTCCGGCATCACACCACCTACCTGACCACCCCGCCCGAATGGCTGGGCCCCCGCTTCTTCGATGACGCTGAGACCCTGAAGCAGCGTGACCCGGTGGCCTACGCCCACGAGTATCTGGGCGAGGTGGTGGGCTGCGGCACCGCCGTGTTTGAGAATCTGGAGCTGCGGCCCATCACCAGCGAGGAGATCGCCGGGTTTGACCGCCGCTATTACGGTCTGGACTTCGGCTGGTACCCCGACCCGAACCATTTCGGCGGCATGAGCTACGACCACGCCCGGCAGACCGTCTACATCTACGAGGAGCACCGGGCCCAGAAAGAGACCGATGCCCAGCTGGCCGAGGTGCTCAAGAGGCACCTGCACGATGAGATCATCGCGGACAGCGCGGCCAACCGGTCGATCGCTACACTGCGGGATCTGGGGTTCAGCCGCCTGCGCGGCTGCCGGAAGTACGCTGCCCACGGCGGCACATCCGTCACCGACGGCATGAAGTGGCTGCAGAGCCGCGCAAAGATCGTCATTGACCCCCAGCGCTGCCCATGGACGGCGCGGGAGTTTTCTGAATACGAATATGCCATTGACAAAAAGACTGGCGAAGTGATGCCGGGCTTTGTCGATGCGGCAAACCACAGCATCGACATGACCAGATACGCCCTTGAGGACGTCTGGCAAAAGAGAGGTGTACAGAACGCATGATAAACCACGCCGACATTGAGAACATCATCGGCTGCAAGACCCTTGTCACCAACCGGATGCAGCGGGCCATTGAGGACTGGTACGATGCAGCCATCAATGGCCTGCCGATGGACAAGAATCCGGAAACCCTGACCCTCGACCTGCCCGCGCTGATCTGCGCAGAGCTGGCACGGCTGACCACGCTGGAGCTGGAAGCCACGGTGGAGGGCAGCGACCGTGCCGACTGGATCAACGCCCGGCTGCAGCGGGTGCTCACGCCCCGCAGACGGCGCATCTTCACGGTGGCGCTGGCCCTTGGCAGCGGCATCTGGAAGCCCTACCAGAGCGGCAAAAAACTGGGTATTTCCTTCTGCAACGCGGCCCGGTACTTCCCCGTGGCCAACGACGTAGAGGGCAGCCTGACCGAGGGCGTGTTCATCGACAGCATTCAGGATGACGATAACTACTACCACCGCATGGAGTGGATGCACGTGCTGGAAAGCCGCGCAGATCTGCGGGATGAAGAGCTGGCGCAGCTGGAAGATTACGACCTTGCAGCGCCCACACAGTTCCCCTGCACCAAAGTAGTCAACCTGGCCTTCCGCAGCGCAACACAGGACAGTCTCGGCAGCCCGGAGGATCTGAGCATCCGCCCGGAGTGGGACGACATCCAGCCGGTGGCCTACCTGACCGGGCTGGAAAAGCTCCCGGTGGGTTACTTTGTGACACCCATCGTCAACAGCGTCGATCCGGACAGTGAGCTGGGCGCGGCTATGTTTGAACCCGCCCGCAAGCAGATCATCGATGCCGACGAACAGTACACACGGCTGGACTGGGAGTACGAGGGCGGAGAGCTGGCGGTAGACACGGATGAGAAATTTCTTAAGCCCAGCGCCACCGGGCAGCAGTTGTCCAAAGCACAGGCGCTTAGGGAATACGGCGTGCCGCCGGAAGCCATCGACAGCACGGCACCGCACCACAGAGAACGGCTGTTTCACGGCATCGATGTCAACACCGGTATCACCGACAGCACCCCGTTTTATCAGGTGTTTTCCCCTGCCCTGCGTGACGGCAGCTACCTATCCGGTCTGAACCAGTATCTGCGCAATGTGGAAAGCCACGCGGGCCTGAGCTTCGGTGTGCTGTCTCAGGTGGCAGACGTGGAAAAGACCGCCACCGAGATCGTCAACAGCAAGCAGAAGCTGTACTCCACGGTCTCCGACCTTCAGGCAGCACTGGAGGACGCTCTGCGCGGCCTGATCGATGCGCTGGACTACTGGGCAGATCACATCCCCGGCGCACCCGGCAAAGGCAAACTGAACATCTCCTTCAAGTGGGACGACAGCATCATCCTTGACCGCCTGTCCGAGATGGCCCAGTGGCAGCAGGAGGTCAGCATGGGCCTGCGTAGCAAGACCGAGTACCGGATGCACTTCTTTGGCGAGGACGAAGAGACTGCTACACGGGCAGTGCAGGCCATCCAGCAGGAGGCTGGGGCCAATGACATCCTGAAGGGAGTGATCGACAATGGCGACGGCTAAAACGAAATTCGCCCGGATGAAGCAGACCGCGGAACGGCTGGACTGGCTGATGGCGAACGCGCGCATCCTGCGCAGCCCTGCGCTGTGGGAGAAATACTACGAAGCTCTGCGCGTCGTCCGGCTGCTGGGCTTTGAGGTCACGGTGGAGGGCGGCCGCTACCACCGGGTAACGCCATGCTGACCCCGGACGAAGTTAACGGCTACGCTGGGCTTATGGCGGCCCCGTGGGACGAGCTGAACGAACGTATCCTGCGGGACATGGTGCGCCGGATCGTCAAGGCAGGCAAGATCACCTCCACAGCGGAGTGGCAGAGCTTCCGGGCGCAAGCGCTGGGCGCGAGCCGGGCATACCTTCTGCGGCAGATGCAGGCCATTGTGCAGGAGCTGGGGCCCCAGGAAGCCGCTGTGTTTGCCCAGGCAATAAAACAGGCATACACCAAGGACGTGCTGGATGCAGCCGCAGCAGGCCGCGCTCTGGCCCCTCTGGGCGAGAGTGAGGAAGCGCAGCAGCTGCTGGAAAGCGGCTACCGGCGCACCATGAACACCCTGTACAACCTGACCCAGAGCCGCGCTGTGATGGGCAACCAGAACATGGTGGAGACCACTCAGCGGCAGCTGGCGTATTATCTGGACATGGCCCACATGGATGCCGCCAGCGGCGCGTTCAGCTCCGACGATGCAGCACGGCGAGCGCTGAATGCTTTAGCAGCAAAAGGTGTGGGGGCTATCACCTACCCCAGCGGCCACGTGGACACGCTGGACGTAGTGGTGCTGCGAGCTACCCGCACCGGCATCAACCAGACTGCCGGAGAGATCACCCGCCACAACGCAGACGCACTGGAATGCGATCTGATGGAGCTGGATGCCCACGTGGGTGCCCGCACCGGCGACGGCGGGCAGGACCTGACCAACCACAGCTGGTGGCAGGGCCAGATCGTCAGCCGCAGCGGCCGGCACGGCTATCTCTCGCTGGACGATATCGGCTACGGCGACGTGCGCGGCTTCATGGGGGCCAACTGTGCCCATAACTGGGCAATGTACTGGGAGGGCGCAAGTGTTCGCAGCTACACCCCCGAACGGCTGGCTGCGATCAATGCGGCTACCGTAACCTACAACGGTAAGGATATTGACCGGTACAAGGCCACCCAGATGCAGCGCGCCCAGGAGCGGCAGATCAGGGCCGACAAGCGGGCGTTTCTTGTGGCGAAGGAAAGCGGCCAGAAGGATGCCGAAAAGGCCGCAGCGGCAAAGCTGGCGGCCTCTCGTGCAAAGATGAAAGACTTCCTCAGTCAGACCGGGCTGCAGCAGTACCAGCTGCGGGAGAGCGTGCCCGGCTTTGGCCGCAGCGAAGCGGCCAGCGCAGCCGCGCAGGCACGAAAATGAGTGTGCTGGACTTCTTGAAAAGGCCGTGCTATAATTCAGGCCAGAATAAAGGAGGTTTCACACTATGAAGATCAAGAATCGAATCCGGGCGGGCATTGTGCTGCTCGCCCTCGCACTCGGCTTGACCGCCTGCGGCGGCAGCTCTTCCAGCACCGCCAGTAGCGCAGCATCCAGCGCGCCGGCCAGTTCCGTGAGCGAGAGCGTCAGCGCCGAGCCGGAAAGCACCAGTGCTGCACCGGAGAGCGCAGTCAACACCGAAGCTTCGCCTTTGGACGGCATCAAGTTCTCGGTAAGCAAGGTGCGCAACGATAACACCGGCAACTGGCGTATTTCGCTGATTGCAGAGAACATCGACATGAGCGAGTATGCGCTGGACTACTACAAGCAGTATTTCACCGACGACAGCGAGATCCACTTTATTGTGAACTTCAACTACAACACCACCACGAAGATCATGAACATGGGCGGGCAACTGGATGTAACCGTGCAGGACTACGTCCCCAAAGAGGAGCATGACGCAAATACTCTGGGTAGCGGCACCGTTCTGGCCGAGTATTTTGTGGACAAGGAAACTGGCGAAGTTGAAAAGATCGGCTGACAAATAAGCAAAGCAAAAGCCCTGAAGGAATGCACCTTCAGGGCTTTTCTTGTTGGGTCAATTCACCGGAACATATCAACAACATATTCAACTGCGGCTTTCGCTTCCGGGGTGAGCGGTCGGGTACACCACCCACGGTCATAATAAGCAACCTCCTGCCAGTAACGCACATCGCCCGGCGGCAGTTGACTGACCCAGAGCTTCAGGATCCTGCCGCCGTCGATACCAAACTCGCTGTGCTTCTCGCAGACCTTGGCCTGCCACCGAATCTCCGAGCCGTTCAGCTCGAGGCTATCCTCGTGCCAAAGCTGGCTGTCCACGCACATTTCCGTTCGGAATCCCCGCATCACTGATCACCTCCATCATAGTCCACCACATAGCCGTTGTACACGAAGTTCTCTGCCGCCATGGCAGCGTCGAGGACCCGGTTTGCATACTCGGCAGCCTCCTCCGGGCTCTTGAGGCCGAGGGAGGCCCACTGGACACCCAGCCGAACCGGTGCGCCCTGCTGGGCAAAGTTACGGTCGAAAATCCGAATGCCGTCCCACTTGGTGAACTGCGCCTGAAGCGCGCCCAGCGCCTCGTTGTACACCTTCCAGTTGACCTTCTTCATAGATTAGCCCTCCTTCACCAATTCGTAATGCTTGATGCTACCGTCTACAAATCTCCGGCCCTGCAGGATCTCCACGCTCTGGAGCAGAAACTCGAGGTGGGCCATATCGATAGCCCCGCAGGAGCCGGGGTCGCGGAGCAGCTGCTCTGCCAACGCGTCCTGCATCTTGACGGTGTAGCAGGTCTCACCGACGATCTTCTCGCCATTCTCGATCTCCGCGGTGTCATAAGTGATGTTCAGCTTCTTCATGATCACTATTCTCCTTTCGCAGCAGCATTGCGGATTGCCCGCTCTTCGTTCTCCTGATCCAGCGCCTGCGCAAAAGCATCCAGCGCGCTGGCCCTCGTGATCGGCCCGAACTCCTTCACAAAATAGGCGAAGGTGCGGTCGTCCCAGCACTCGACGTAGCCGTCGCCGCCCTTACCGTAGTTCTCGCGGGCCAGAGCCATGAACTGGTCGAAGGTCAGCGCCGGAGGGTTCGGCTCGGTGTCCAGAGGGACGACCCTCGCATAGGGGTGTCCCCTGCGAATGACCTGCGTCAGTTCGGTGTCAGCCGCTGCCCGTTCAGCCCGGCAGCCGTAGACCTTCAAGGTGCCGTCGTCCTTCTCTTCGAGGATCGCCCAGTTGTAGGTGTGCGTCTTGCTGGTGCGCACCAGCTGGCCTTTGTAATAGAATTTCATGGTTCAGTCCTCCTTCAGCTCGTGCAGCAACTTTTCCAGTGCTGCGATATGATCCTCATAATACAGACCGCCGCGGCGGGAGCCGCAGTAGCGGGAATAAGAAATCTTCCAGCGGCGAATCTGCTCCTTGCAGGCAGCCACCGGATCGGCGGCGGTCTTGATCTCTTCGATGCTCAGATCACGCATGGTTCAGTCCTCCTTGTTGGTGTACTCGTCGGTGTCACGGCTGGATTCGCCCATCAGAAACACCCGGTGCTTGCCCTTGGCATCCCTGACCCAGTCACCGCCCAGAACGGTGAGGGTGAAGATCATCCCTTGGTACTGACCCTCGGCGCACACCCGGGTCGGCTCCGGCAGGTCCTCCCGGTGCATGACGCACCACTGAGAGTCCATACTGAACGCCAGCATCCCCAGATGGCCGCGCAGTTCCTTCTTCTTCATGGTTTAGTCCTCCTTGACCAGCTGCAGCATCTTAAACACGCGGTCCCACTGCTCCTGCGAAAGGGTACCGCCATTGTTCACCACTGCTTCGGCCGCGTTGATTTCCAGCCGCATCTCGGTCTTGCTCATCTCGTTCGGATTTGCCATTTTTCGTTTTCCTCCGTTATTTTTTATCCAGAAACCCTTCCGATGGCTGTATGTTACCTCTGCGCAGAAACAAAGTCAAGTTGTTTTTGATTTATTTTTTAATTTCTTTTTGTTGTTGACTTTTGTCCCGGCAAGTCATATCCTTGTGGCAGGAAGGAGTGACCCAAAATGACCACATCATCCAGAGTGAAAGCCCTGCTGGAACTGACCAGCACCGACCAAAGCACTTTTGCCGCAGCGTTCGGCATGACCACCCCGCAGGCCATGAGCAACAAGCTGCGCAGGGACAGCTGGTCGGCAAAAGACCTCGCCAAGGCTGCCGTCCTCTGCGGCGCAAGGCTGGCATTCATCCTCCCGGATGGCTCCCAGCTTATCCTCGCCCCGGACGAGAAGTGACCGCTACACCACAAAACACCCCGCGCTGAAGAGGACAATCCTCCCGGCGCGGGGTGTTTTGCTTGCATACAGTTGCAACAAAAATCTTGTCAGTTGCAACAAAAGGTTGCATACAAACTTTGTAGCCACGAAAAAGTGAGTGTTCATGCGGGTTTTGGGGCAAAGCATACAGAGGCATACTCAAGTTCTTATCCTGACCCTGAACAGAAGAAAAGAAGAATATACATGCGTGAGAACGCGCTTGATGCCCGCACGCGTAGGGTTTATAGGGATTTTGGTATGCTTTGTTTCAGGTATGCAAGCGCTCAAGTCATAACGTTTTTACCCGCCGGAGTGTGATACGATAGCACCAGATTACACCGCGCACCCGGTGTCAGAGAGGTGCAAGGGCCCGCGCACAGCAGCGCGACAACAATGCTGTAGGCCCAATGGGAGGTAGACCATGAAACGTGAGGATTTGAGAGCCATCGAGGGCCTGACCGAAGAGCAGATCAACGAGATCATGCGCCTGCACGGGCAGGACGCAGCCACCTACCAGGCCACTGTACAGGGCCTGCAGGCGCAGCTGGCCACTGCACAGCAGGGCCTGGCGGCCTTCGACGGCGTGGACGTTAATGATCTGCGCAGTCAGATCACCAACCTGACCAATCAGCTGAGCCAGCAGGCTGCAGAGTTCGCCTTCAACGGTGTGCTGCGCGCTGCGGCCCACGAGGCCGGTGCTCTGGACGAGAACGATGCTATCGCATTGCTGCCGAACAGAGCTACACTGCGCGAGAGCAAGAATCAGGCTGAGGATGTCAAGCAGGCATTCGCTGACCTCAAATCCCGCAAGCCGTACCTGTTCCAGCAGGGTGCCCCCGCCCCGCAGGACGGCGCAGGCCCCGAACCGCAGCCGGGCAACGAGCCCCAGGGCAACCCGATCATCATCCCGAAGCCCCGCAGCCAGGGCGGCAACGCACAGCCCACCCTGCAGGAGTTTCTGGCAATGACCGGCGCGGAACGCATGGCCCTGCGCACCCGTAACCCGGCACTTTTCCAGCAGCTCTCTGCTTTGGTGAGAGCTGCACGACACTAACGAGGTAACTGAACTATGCCTATTCCCGGCACTTTTGGCGGTTTTCCGTTTGACCCCGAGGTCTATCAGGGCTTCGTGGATCAGGAAGCCACCTTCTCCGATTCCATCCTTGCCTCCGGCATTCTGGCAAGCGACCAGAGCCTGGCCGCTTCTCTGGACAACGGCGGCACGATGGGCACCATCCGTTTCTATAACCCGCTGGACCCTGACACCGACGCCCCGCTGGTCCGTGATGGCACCAATGATAACGTGCCCACCGAGATCTCCGGCGGCAAGCAGTCCTGGATCCGCATCGACCGCATGAAGGCATGGAAGGCCACCGAGCTGACCCGTGAGCTGACTGCCGCCGACCCTATGGCCGCTGTTGCCCGCAACACCGGACGCTACTGGCGCATGTACAAGCAGAGCCTGCTGGTCAAGCTGGTGGATTCCGTTCTGGGCCTGTCCGGGCTGGCAAACCATACCCTGACCGTCAAGACCGGCGGTGTCACTGCCAACCAGCTGATCGATGTGCAGCAGTCCGCCCTGGGCGACTTCTCCGGCAAGTTCGGCCTGCTGGTGGTGCACTCCAAGATTCTGGCCGAATACAAGAAGCTGGGCCTGCTGAACTACAACAAGTACGTGATCACCAACGTGCTGCAGAAGGAGGTCAGCCTGCCCACCATCAACGGTCTGGTCGTGGTCGAGAATGACCGCGGCACCGACGACGGCACCAACTACAACAGCTTCCTGCTGGGTCAGGGTTCCGTTCTGGCTGCCAATCCTAAGGTCATCACCCCGGACTACACCGAGTATGACGCGGCCAAGGCAGGCGGCACCGATATCCTGTACAATAACCGCTCCTTCATCCTGCACCCGAACGGTGTCTCCTTTGACGGCGATAAGATCAACAAGCCCACCCCGACGGATGACGAGTTCACCAACAAGGCAAACTGGGCGCTGAAGTTCGACCACAAGAACGTGCGCATGGGCAAGATCACCATCCCCAAGGCAAACTTTGCCGAGGAGTAACCTATGGACAGCTGGCTGACCTACCCTGAGTACCTCGCGCAGCACCCCGGATCTGCGCTGACCGAGGCAGAGTTCACCCCGCGGGCGGTGGACGCGGCATTCTTCATCGAGAGCGCCACACGCTGGTGCGCCAGCCTTGCCGAAGAGCCCGAACAGCTGGCGCTTCTGGCACAGTGCCAGTCCCGTCTGGTGGCCCTCTCCGAAGAGGTCAGCGCCAGCTGGGACGGTGTGACCAGCGTGAGCAATCACGGTTACACCGAGAGCTATGCCAGCGGCATGGATATGCAGGCGTATCTGGGCAAACGGCAAAGCCAGATCGTGCACGAGGTGCTCTCTGCTCCGTCTACCCGGTGGATGCTGTATCAGGGCGGCGTGTATCACCCGCCCCGCAGACGCTGAGAGGAGGCCCGCCATGCGCAAACCTCTTCTCGCAACAAAGAGTGTCACGCTGGTGCATTGCATCCGGCAGGGCACTGGCAGCACCAGCTACACCACGGTGCTGTCTGGCGTGAGCTGCCGCGAGGTGGCCGCAGCCGGTACCGGCGCACAGTCCGGTGCAGGCTCCGGCTTTGCCCCGAAAAGCAGCTCCGAGATCTGCATTTTTCCGGGCCACTCCACAGCAGCCCCGCAGAGCACGGCAGAACCGTCGCTGGACGCAGCAAGCACCTTTCTCGACCCTGCCGCCTTCAAGGCCGCAGACGAAGCCGCAAGGGCCTGTCACTGGACGCTGGCCCCGGAGGACAAGGTAACGCTGCCTAGCGGGCACGTCGGCACCGTCACCAGCGTACAGGATAACCGGGACGGGCGCTGCCCGCACTGGTACGTGGAGGTAACAGGATGAGCGGCCCGATCAACCTCGGCATCCACTGGGACCCGAACTTCCAGAATCGCACCGAGGCAGGCTTTCAGCGCCTGCAGAAGGAAGCGGACGGCGAGTTCATCCGGCTGGTCACGCCCTATGTCCCGGTACGCACTGGGGCGCTGCGAGACAGCGCCAAGGACAGCACGGTGCTGGGCAGTGGCTTGATCCGGCACACCACGCCCTACGCAGCCGCGCAGTACTACCGTCTGCCCTGTGGGCAGGGTGTCCGAGAGGACGGCTGCGGGCCTCATTGGGGTGAGCGCTGCGTAGATGACCACAAAGAGGACTTTATCCAGTTTGTCAAGACCCGTGCTAAGGAGGTCAACAAATGAGCCAGACCGCAGACATCAAAGCCATGCTGGACTGGCTGGCCTCTTGCCCGCTGGCAACGACGCTCAACAACGGGGATGTTGTGTTCTCCATCGAATATCTGGGTGCCGACACCGGGCAGATGCAGTTCTCACTGGAAGCTACACCCACGGCAATGGTGCTGGAGCAGTTCTTCCTCGGCAGCCGCCGGGCGAAGAACTATGTTCTGGCATCCCGCATGGTCTACTCGCCCGAGGTCGTCCAGCAGGCCGCAAACAGCGCCTTCTGGGATGAATTTGCCGAGTGGGTAGAGAAACAGTCCGGACGGCGGAACCTTCCGGCGCTGTCTGACGGCAAAAAGGCCGAAAAGGTGGTCTGCCTGTCCCCCGGATACATCATGAGCCAGGATGCCAGCAGCTGCCGCTTCCAGATTCAACTTCAACTCCAGTACTACCAGAAAGGGAGATAATCTATGACTGTTGCCGAAACTCTGGCCGCGCTCAAGTCCGAGAAGGACATCGAGCCCAGCGCCGACTATGCAGGCGAGGAGAACACCGACGACTTCATCCTCGCCATTCAGACTGATAAAACCAAGCAGACCAAAGAATCCGCATGGATCGTCTGCGCCGACCACGTGAAGGAACACTCCGGCTCCCTGAATGCTTCCACCACGGACGAGGCGTTCATCCGCACCGGTACCGTCACCACCAAGACCGGCACCCAGCGCACCCTTGCTGTCAACGGCAACCGCTGCGTAGGCGACGCGTTTCAGGATTTTGTGCTGAGCCACAAAATCAAGTACGGCACCGGTAAGGACGTGATCGTACCCTACGTTTACTTCAGCGTCCGCACCGGTAAGGGCGAGACGGGCAATGCTTCTCTGGTCGTCACCAGCGACGTGGGCGGCTCCGCAAACGCCCCCGCCACCTTTGCGGTGGACGTTAAGGCCGTCGGCACGCCCAAGGACTTTAACTACCTGACCGACGTCACCGCGTAACATAAAACCAATATCGCCCCTGTCACCTCTGGCAGGGGCGCATTTTATAGGAGGTACAGATACATGATCATCTGTGGACAGGAATTTGAATTTTCGGCGCTGAACGCCAACGACCTCGACCGTATGGACGCGGCGCAGCAGCACATGCAGGCGGCTTCTGACCGCGAGAGCAAGCGCGCGCATACGGGCACCGCCGACATCCTGCGCGGCCAGTGCCGCCTTATGATGGGCTACTTCGACGAGTTGCTGGGCGAGGGCGCATCAGAACGTCTGGGCCTGGACGGAAACAACTTTGGTGCCTGTGTCCGTGTGACGAACGCCATCAAGGAAGCCATCGCCGCAGAGCAGGCCACCGTAAAGCAGGCGGCTGCAATGCCCATGAACCGCGAGCAGCGCCGTGCCGTTGCTAAACAGAAAAAGACCGTCCCCTACAAGGTCATTTCTACGCCCAAGACTACAACCGAGGACACCTTCATCCGTGGTCAGACTGAGGTCTCTTACGGTGGTGAGCCCGACGTGGTGGTTCCCGCTCTGACCGACGAGCAGAAAACCGAGCAGCTGATCGATGCCCGGCAGGCCGTAGACGCTCTGCGGGACGATCCTGATGCCATGCAGCAGCTGGCGGCATACGCACTGCAGATCGCCGCAGAGCGCCATGTCTGATCTGCTGCTGGACGAGTTGCCCACCCGGTGGCACGGACACGAGATCGTCCCGGATTTCCGGCCCATGGTCTGGCTGGTCAACTCCTATGTCCGGGGCAGTGTTAACACTGACCCGGTGGGCTTTGCCCGGAGCGCCCTCTGGCGTTTTTACAAAGACCCACACTGCTTTCTGACGGACGACCAGATGCTCTTTGACGGGTACCGGCACCTGCTGGAATTTTATCAGGCGGGTGAAAAGGCGGCATCCGGCGGTGACACCTCCGGTGAATCGGAAGCACCAGCTACACTGCCCTTTGATTACCAGTGCGACGCGCCGTACATTGTGGCCGCGTTCCAGCGGCTGTACGGCATCGACCTGACGACCGAGCACGTCCACTGGTTCCGCTTCCGGGCGCTGCTGCGGGGCGTGATCGGCGAGGACTGCATGTTCAGCCGCATCATCGACTGGCGCACCGCAGACCTTTCCGACATGGACCCGGAGAAGCGCCGCATCTACGAAGAGCAGCGGGAACGCTTTGCCCTGCCCGCTGAGCTGAGAGGGGGTGCAGCACGTGCGCAGACCGTCGAAGAGCACAATGCAAGCTTCATTGCCCGTTTCCGTGGCCGCTGAACGCGCTCCCATCCCCTGCCCGCACTGCGGCAGACCGCTGCCGGTATGGGCAGAACCACACGCCGCAGCTGTCGGCGTGTGGGTAAAGTGCAAAAATCCCGCCTGTAAGCGGGAAATCGAGATAAAACTTTAAGCCTGTGCCCTTGTGCCCGCGCTCACGACTGAGAGGTGGACACACGTGGCAGATTACAGCATTACCGGCGATACCAAGCTGGACACCAGCGGCTTTACCAAAGGCGTATCCAGCATGACGGTTGCCGCTGGTAATCTGATTTCCGACCTGACCAAGACCGCCGCCACCAAGCTGGCGGGCCTGGCAAAATCCTCGGTCAGCGTCGGCATGAATTTTGATGCGTCCATGTCCCAGGTAGCCGCCACCATGGGTACCACGGTGGATCAGATCGACAATCTGACCAAGGTCGCCAAAGAGATGGGCAGCACCACCAAGTTCACCGCTACACAGGCAGCGGATGCTCTGAACTATCTGGCGCTGGCGGGCTATGACGCAAATAAAGCCGCCGAGGTGCTGCCCAGCGTGCTGAATCTGGCTGCGGCAGGCGGCATGGATCTGGCCTATGCGTCCGATCTCGTCACCGATGCTATGGCCTCGCTGAATATCGAAGCCAACAAGCAGAACGTGGACGACTTCGGCAACAAGCTGGCCATGGCGGCCAGCAAGGCCAATGCCAACGTTTCACAGCTGGGTGAAGCCATCCTGACCGTGGGCGGCACCGCAGCCAATCTGAAGGGCGGCACAACCGAGCTGACCACCGCTCTGGGTCTGCTGGCAAACGTGGGCATCAAGGGCGCGGAGGGCGGTACCCATCTGCGCAACATCATCCTGTCGCTGCAGTCCCCCACCGACGAAGCAGCCAAAAAGATGCAGAAGCTGGGCCTGCAAGTCTACGATTCGCAGGGCAAAATGCGCGGGCTGAACGACATTTTGAGCGACCTGAACAGTGCCATGAATGGCATGACGCAGGGCCAGAAGGACAGCATCATCAACCAGCTGTTCAACAAGACCGACCTCGCCGCCGTCAACGGCCTGCTGGCGGCGCAGGGTGATCAGTGGAACACCTTGGCCGCCCAGATTGATAACGCCGACGGTGCCATGGGGCAGATGGCTGAAACTCAGATCGACAATCTGCAGGGCGCTATGACCATCATGTCCTCGGCGTTCGAGGGGATGCAGCTGGCCGTCTATGATGAGCTGGAACCCACCCTGACTGAAGCGGTCAAGTGGGGCACAGACTGTCTCACCCAGCTGACCACCGCCCTGTCTGAGGGTGGCCCCGAAGCTATGCTGGCCGCTGCCGGTGAGATCATCTCCGATCTAGCGGCAGGCATTGCCGAGCAGCTGCCCGGGCTGATGACCACCGGCGTGGAGATCATCACCCAGCTGGCCCAGAACCTGACCGACACGATGCCTGCCATGCTGGACACCGGTGCTGAGGTGCTGGCAGCCCTCGCGCAAGGCATCATCAATGCCACTCCCGCCCTGCTCACCAGCGCCACCGAGATCATTGCCGAGTTTATGCTTTATCTCGGCGACCATGCAGACGAGATCATGGACACCGGTATGCAGCTGCTGGAGAGCCTCGTCATCGGCATCACCGATAACCTGCCCCAGCTCATCACGGCGGCAGCTGCCCTGATCGCCAAATGGGCAGCTGCCCTGATCGCCCATCTGCCGGACATCCTCAAGTGCGGTGCAGCTATGCTGACCACGCTGGTGGACGGTATTGTCTGCAGTCTTGAGAATCTGGCGGAGGCCGCCCTCGCCTGCGTAGCAAAGCTGGTGGGCGTGTGGGACGGCAGCATGGACGAGTGGGGCCATATTGGCGAGAACATCGTCAGCGGCCTGCTGAACGGTATCAAGGGCGCATGGAACAGCCTGATCAAGTGGGTCAGCAACGGCATCAACGGCCTTGTCTCCGGGGTCAAGGGGCGGCTGGGCATCCACTCCCCGTCCAAAGTCTTTGACGAGATCGGCGTGCAGGTTTGCAACGGTCTGGCTCAGGGTCTCAATCGTGGAAATAAGAAGGTCAAGGACGCAGCCAAGACCGTGGTCGCGTCCGTAACCGACAGCGCCACCACCCTCACCAATGGCGTGGCCAAGACCGTGGAGACCGTCACGGAACGGATGGCGAACGGTGCTACACAGCAGAAACAGACCATCACCGAGACTTCCCGGCAGATGGTGGGCGGTGTGCTGAAGGACATCAAAACCATCACAGAGGTGGCTGCGGACGGTACCAAGACCGTCAAGCAGACCATGGAGACAGTGCGGGAGACCGCTAAGACGGTCACCTCCACCTTCGAGACGCTGGCAGACGGGGTCAAGACCACCACCCAGACCGTCACCGAGACCCTGACCGACGGCACCGAGACCCAGAAGCAGGTCATCACCGAGGTCTACGACGACATCGTGGACGGTGCCCTCGTGACCATCGAGCGGGTCAAGACCATCGCCGCAGACGGCACCGTGCAGGTGGCCGAGCAGATCAAAAAGTCCAGCGCAGACACCTTTGACGGCCTGTGGAAGGAGCTGCAGACCGAAGCAGATACCGGCGTGCTGGGCACCTTCGATGACCTGTACACCGCCGTCAAGAATCAGGACTGGCTGGGCATCGGCAAGTGGGTGGCGAGCACCATCTACGGCGGTCTGACTGCCGACCAGAAGAAGCAGGTCAATGATTTTGCCCTTGGCATCGTGACTAAGCTCAACAAAGCGCTGGGCGGTGCCCGCGATCAGCTGGTGCAGGGTGCAATTGATCTGGGCGGGCAGATCATGAACGGCCTGACCGGCGGCTTCTCTGAGGTCTGGCAGCAGGCGCAGGGCCTCGGCTCCACCCTGATGGAGATCTTCGGCGGGCTGAAAGCACCGCTGAGCAATGCGGCCCTTGCCATCAGTCAGGGCCTGAGCGGCGGTCTGCTGTCCAGCTTCCCCACCATTTTTGCGGGCGTCGCTTCCTTGATCGGCGCGGTCGGTGCAGCCTTTGAAGGCCTGCTGACCGCGATCTCCGCCGCGCTGAGCGCGACTGTTTTCGGCATCCCGATGGGACTGATCGTGGCAGCGGCAGCGGTCGCGCTGGGCGTTGCCATTGCTGCCATCGTGGGCAGCATGGGCGGCTCCAAAAAGAACGTAAGCCACGGCGGCGGTTCCGCTGGCGGCGGTTCGTCCGGCTCCGGCGGCATGGGCAGCGTGGATATCACCACCGGCACCGGCAGTCTGGAAGATGCCATCAACGCCAACACCAAGGCGCTGGAAAAGACAAACTCTGCCCTTGCCGATATGATCCGGCAGGCGGGGGCGCTGGTGCTTTCCGACAACATGCGTCTGGGCAGCACCGTGGCCGCTTCCGGCACCGCACAGGTGGTGTCCGCTGCCAACAGCTACCACCGCGAGGGTGATACCAACATCACCCAGAACTTCTACAACGGCCACGACACCGCAGCCGCACAGCAGCGGGAAGCCCGCTGGGAAGCCGACAAGGCCAAGGCCCGCAAACGATGAAAGGAGGACACTGTGCTCTTTAAAGACCATCTCAAGATCGTGACAGATGCCGGTGCCGTCCTGCATCTGGGCTGGGACTACGACATCCCCTACTTTCTCGACCCGCTGAACGGCATCGACGTGGACTTGAAAACCGCGCAGGGTGTCAATCAGGTGGGCGACACCGTGGAGGGGCAGAGCGTCTCCGGCGTGTCCCGCACCCTCGATGTGGTGTTCTGGGGCGCGTATGCGCTGGACAATGCCCGGGCGTTCAGCAAAAAAATGCCCTACTTCACCAAGGGCACCCTGTACTTTGGCGACCACTATTTCACCCGGTTCGTGCTGCAGAAAACGCCCTACTTTTCCAGCTACACGCCGCAGCCGCGCTGTTCGCTCATGCTCTACAGCGAAAAGCCCTTCTGGTACGACCTCAACGCCGTCAGCAGCGTGCTGGGCGGGTATGAGAAAGCGTTCCGTTTTCCCGTCTGCTACGACAGCCACATCTACGGCATCAAGCGGGACGGTACGGCGGCGGTGCTGCGCAACGACGGTTCGCTGCCGGTGCCCTTCACGGCCACCCTGCGGTGCGACATGCCGGTGACACACCCCAAGGTAGTGGATCTGCAGACCGGGGCCTTCATCGGCTTTGACCTGACCCTGCAGCCGGACGAGACGCTGGAAATCTACCGCAGCACATCCGACCGGCTGGCCTGCACCCTGACCCGGGCAGGCGTGACCGAGAACATCTTTGCAAAGCTGGACGAGGACAGCACCCTCACCGAGCTGCAGCCCGGGGATAACGTGCTGAGTATGCAGGCGGAGAACGGCTCCGGCTACCTGCAGGCAGCCGTCAGCTTTTACCCGATGGAGGCGGGCATCCTGCCCGAACCGCTATGAGAATAGACGTTTTGGACGCAGACACCCTTGCCCGCGTGGGCTGGGTAAAAGTATGGCACTCCCTCTACTGGGACAGCCCCTATTACTCCGAGGGCAGTTTTACCCTTGAGGTGCGGCCCACCGCCGAGAATTTACAGCTTTTGCAGGAAGGGCGCTGGCTGGTGCGCAGCGACGAGAACCCCCGCATCCCCATGCGCATCTGCTCCCGCGACAACCAGAACGAGGACGCAAATTTGGTCGTGAGCGGCTACCCGGCAACGTGGCTGCTGACCAAGCGGGTGTCTGCGGTGAGCATCAAGAACCAGCCAGCGGAAGCCGCCATGCGCAGCCTTGTGAGCGCCGCTAAGCCGTGGCCTCGCCTTGAGCTGGGCACCGAGTACGGCTTTGACACGGTCTTTGAAAAGCAGACCTCCGGCGGCACGGTGTTCGACTACTGCAAGACCATCGGGCAGGCGTGCGACCTCGGTTTTCGGGTCATTCTGGACGGCAAGGGGGCTGAAAAGAAGCTGCTCTTCGAGTGCTTCCGGCCCACCTTCGACCCGAACCGCCGCTACAGCCCCCGGTGGGGCAATCTGCTGAATGCCGGGTGGAGCTTTGCCGACACCGACTACGCCAACGTGGGCCTCGTGCAGGGCGCTGGCGAAGGTGACAAGCGGGCCACCGTCTGGGTGGGGGATGTAAACGCCACCGGCTCCGACCGGCGGGAAATGTACGTCGATGCCCGTGACGTGCAGCCGGAGGACGGCGAGACCAGCACCAGCCAGAGCTATCTGGAAAAGCTGGCCGACCGGGGCGGCGAAAAACTGCTGGGCCAGCTGCGCACCGGCAGCATCGAGTTCGACGTGGACGATGATACCCTGCAGGTGGGCGACGTGTTGAGCGCCAGCCTGCCGCAGCTGGGCTACACCGCCATGGTGCGGGTAGCCGACATCATCACCCAGAGCGAGGACAGCGGCACCACCCGCACAATCCGGCTGGGCACGCCCAGCTGGCACAAGACCTGAAAGGAGGACTTTATGGCTGATATCATTACTTACCCCGAAAACGGCATTACCTACGATGCCGACGACGCTTCGGGTTACCTCGCCACCCGCCTGAGCGGCGTGTACAGCGCCGAGGAGGATTTCTCCGTCACAGCACAGGGCGGCCTGAGCGTGCAGGTGAGCGCCGGTCAGGCATGGGTGCGCCCGGCGCGGTTCAAGGGCCGCAGTATCATCATGGAGCAGCCCACCACCTTGGCGCTCACCGCAGCGGACCCTGTGCGCAGCCGCATTGACCGCATCGTGCTGCGCTACGATGCCGCCGCCAAAAAGACCAGTCTGCTGGTGCTGGAAGGTGTCCCGGATTCTGCCGGGCCTGCTGCTCCGGCCATCACCCGCACCGAGCTGATCTACGACCTCTGCCTTGCCGAGATCAAGCGCCCTGCAGGCTCCACCGCCGTTACCGTCGCCGACATCACCGACACCCGCGCAGATGAGACCGTCTGCGGCGTGATGCGGGACGGTGTGCATGGCATCCCCACCGGCACTTTGGTGCAGCAGTTTCGAGCTGTCATTGACGCACTGAAAGGGGAAGCCGCCGATAAGCTTGGCTACTACCCCGTGGGCTGCGTCTACCAGAGCACCGACCCCACCAGCCCTGCCGCCCTGTTTGGCGGCACATGGGAGCAGATCGCATCGGA
>OOAH01001622.1_pt1 | contig 18974 bp, 18 predicted proteins | sample 1671801 | NCBI WGS metagenome assembly OOAH01 (sample SAMN06348194, study PRJEB24527) | human gut metagenome | biome: human gut; feature: ankylosing spondylitis patient; material: feces | host: Homo sapiens | place: China | collected 2015-10 | reverse complement strand
TCCCGGCAGGTTGGCTTGCAAACTTCCTTATTTCCTATGCGGCGCTCAGAAGATCGTGGCCAGAGGATAAAGCGGCGGTATCTCAATGATTTCATGCAGTGGAGAGGTGCTTTGTTCTGACGGGTTTCACTTACAGAGAATGTGACGCGAAAAAAATTCGCCGGTGTTCCGTTCAGAAAATCAGATGCTCGCTAAAATATCTGTCAGTGTGGCGACAAATGCTTCATCCTGCTCCTTCGTCCGCTTTGCACTCCCCTTGGGGTGCTTTCCGGCACGGAGGAGCTTTTTGTTTTCATACCTCCGCAGCATGAGAGCTTCCATGTTGTCGGCGGTGTATTCCAGACCGTTCTGGTTCAGCACCCGGGCGCACTTGGCAAGGCACATACTCGCAAGGCCGTAGTCCTGTGTTACGACAATATCCCCCGGCTTTACCCGGTTAACGAGGGCAAAATCTACGCTGTCTGCCCCTTTATCGAACACCAATGTCTGCGCACCTTCCCGCTCGATTTGGTGGGCGGTGTCGCACAGGATGGTAACAGGAACGCCAAACCGCTTTGCAATCTGCAATGTCAGGTCCACCACCGGGCAGCCGTCTGCATCAATCAAAATGGTCATGTGTGTTCCTCCATCGCCCACCGAAATGCCTTTGCCGTGCGCAGGTCAGCGTCCTTAAAGTGCCCGCCGCTGTTCCACTCAAGGGTGCAGTCTGCGCCACGCTCTGCAAGTCGGCTGTGCAGGGTGCGGATGTTATCACCTACCGCAGCCATGACAGCGTTTTTCGTATGCTCTTCCTTGTTGCCAAGGCTCAGATAAATGTGCTGTGCCTGTATCGGGTGCCGCTGTTCAAACTCCATCCAGCCCGGAAACCACACCGAGGGCGAGGCGGCAGCGATACCATAGAACAGATCAGTCTGGGTGGATGCCCACAATGCAAACAACCCGGCCAGCGAGTAGCCGCCCAGAATGATTTTGACATTTTCCGGGAGAGGATACTGCTGCTTCAGTGTTGGAATGACCTGTTCTGTCAGAAAGCACAGGGTGTCCGCGGCCTTACCGCCGAAGCCTTGTTTTCCCCACACGGCAGGGGCTTCCCACGGGGAAAGTGCATCGTTCCAGCTTTCCACCGGGATGGCCGCAAACAGAAAGTGGTGCGCACTCTGTGCAATAGCGGCAATCTCGCTTTCCATGCTTTGCAGCTCATGTTCGCCTGTCATTTGGAACAGTAGGTATTCTGCATGGGCTTCGCCGTAAATGCGGCAAGGTCTGTTCCCGAGTTGCATTGTCTGTGCGGTCATTGCAGCATCCTCCCGAAAATTTTCGATAAGCCCAGTATAGCAACCGAAAAATCATTTTGCAATTCAAAAGGCGTTCGCATTCGCAAGCAGTGTCTTCGTAAAAAAGCTGGCACCTGATTTGAAGTTGTGCGAGGCTTCCAGAGTGATGTATCAGCAGTTTTTGAACGATCATGCCGTAGCCCATAAGCGGCAGACGAACCGGGCACGTGGGATCTGAACAGGGCAGCGTTATTCAATACCGCTAAGCTCGCGGTACAGCGTGCGGGCATAGGAATCTGTCATGCCGCTGATATAGTCGGTGACCATCAGCAGCCGGAGGTACAAGTCAAAAGGTTCCGTGCCGGTTCGGGCGTTTTGGTAATCCTGCTTGTAATTGCCGGAGAAGATGGCGAGAAGCTTTTTGTCGGCCTTGGAAGGTGCCTGCCCGTCGGTGCAGTATGCAGAGTCATAGTACAGCACGGCGGGAACAAAATGATCCAGCAGAAAATCGAGAATGACCTGTCCGGACAGCTCCAGTTTCAGGATACCGGGCGTATCGAAGGCGAATTTCCGCATGGCCCCTTTCAGGATGTCAATGGTGATGGCGTGATTGGTTCCTTCAAACAGATCACCGCAGTAGGTTCCGGCCATGATCTCTTTATATTTGCAGGAAAAACGGTAGATGGCTACATACATCAGCCACTGACGCGTTTGGGTGAGCCATTTTTTAAATGCAGCGCTGTCGTTTTCTGGGGTGTGGTCTGCACCGCGCAGCGCGGAAAGTTCTTGGATCCGCTCATCGGAGAAGTACTCAGGGCTTCTGTGGGGAACGATCTTTGAATGGTCATAAGAATTTGTGTAATATTCAATGAACTGGTCAAGGGTGAACAGGCCCTTTTTAAAGGCATCTTCCAGATCGGCAGTAGAATATGCAATGTCGTCGGCTGCTTCCAGCAGGTAGGTCAGCGGATGGCGCACGATGCCTTTGTCGGGAGTGGTGGTCCCAACCGCTTCCGAGATCTGCTCAAAAGTCTCCTGTTCTGCAGCGAAGAAGCCGAGTTTGTGCTTTCGGATATCCGCACTGCCTTTATCAACGGAGCAGGAGTCGGTGGGATATTTTACCAGCGTGCTGATGATCGCTTTGGACAGATTGAGGCTGGAACCGTGTTTTGCTTTCAGCAGGATCCGCAGCGCCTGTGCATTGCCCTCAAAATTTTCCAGATCAGCGATCATCTGCGCGGATAACCAGCTGCGAAGGGGCTGTCCTTTGTATTTTACATGGTCAAGGTTCTCTTTGAACCAGTCGCCGATCACGGTCTCACCGAAATGCCCGAAGGGCGGATTGCCGAGGTCGTGCAAAAGGCCGGCGCAGAGCAGGACTGATGCGATGGCTTCGGCATCCTCCGGCACGGCAATATCAGTTGGCTTGTACTGTGTTGTGTTTTTGGAGATCATGATGCCAAGCTGCCGGGCGATCGTGGAGACTTCGATCGAGTGCGTCAGGCGGGTTCGTATGAAATCACTCTTGTCCAGAGGAAACACCTGCGTTTTATCCTGCAGCCTGCGGAATGCAGCGCTGGAAACGATCCGGCTGTAGTCCTTTTCAAATGCATTGATGGGATACTCCTTGAACGAATCGGGCTCAGGAGGTTCAGAAGAGAGCTTTTCAGTTGACAGCAATTTTGCCCATTCCATAATCAGTACACCTCGCTTTTGAAACGTCGTGATTAAAAATCTGCAAAAGGCATCGGCCTTCCATCACTGCCATTATACAAAAGAAACGCTGCTCCGGCAACAAAAAACGGATTCTCTGAAAAAAAACACAAAAACTGCAGCTTGAACATGTGCAGAGTTCCAATTTATTTCGGGATCCGAAAAAAGGAAAGCGGAGTGTTATGCTGCGGTGTACTACTTCCGTCAGATGCACCCGAAATTGAATCAGACAAAAGCTTCCCTTTCCGTGGGCTGCGTGCCTGCGGCGGGGAAGCTTTTTTGTATGCCTGCGGGGCAGGAACGGCGGGATATCAGCCAGATTGCACAAAACGCATTGCACAAAATTGAACAGCTTTTCAGGAAAAAATCTTGCTATTCCGCTTGCGCTCATGTATAATGGACTTGACTTGAAAGGTAGGATGTTTAAAAACACTCTGCCGTATGCTGCTGCAGATGACTTGAAAGGTGGAACATGGGATGTTGTATAAGAAAGCTTCTGAGATGAAACCCACTCCGATCCCCCATTGCATGGGCGGCGAGGGCACCGTGATGATGGAACGCCTGCTGGATGCGCCTGCCGAAATGCTGGGCAAGGGCCGCGCCTACGTGCGCCACACGCTGGCACCGGGCGTGACCATTGGCAGGCACACGCATGAGCACGAGATGGAAAGCATGGTCATTGTCTCCGGCCGCGCTGTCCACATCATCAACGGCGAGGAGCAGATCTTGGAGAAGGGCGACATCATTGCCGCCATGCCCGGCGACACCCACCAGATCGCCTGCCTGGGCGACGAGCCGCTGGTGCTGATCGCACAGGTGCTGTACGAATAAAGGAGGAGCTTCAGATGGAACAGATCCGCAGTGCCGATGTTCTGGCTAATTTTCCGCAGGTGGATGAGGAAAAACTGAACGCCGCCCTTGCCGCCGAAGCTGCCGCCAGCAACCGCAAGATCATTGTGCTGGACGACGACCCTACCGGCGTACAGACGGTACATGATGTTTGTGTTTATACAGATTGGACGGTGGAAAGCCTGCGCAAGGGCTTTGCTGCGCCGGAAAAGCTCTTCTTTATTCTGACCAACAGCCGCGGCTTTACCGTGGCCGAGACCACCAAGGCCCACCGCGAGATCGCGGAGAACACCGCCAAGGTGGCCCGCGAGTTCGGCATGGACTACCTTATCATCAGCCGCGGCGACTCCACCCTGCGCGGCCATTACCCGCTGGAGACCGACCTGCTGCGCGAGGTGACGGAGGCTGAGAACGGTTACAAAATGGATGGCGACATCCTGTGCCCCTACTTCCGCGAGGGCGGACGCTTTACACTGGACAACGTGCATTATGTGCGCTACGGCGCAGAGCTTGTGCCCTGCGGCCAGACCGAATTTGCCAAGGACGAGACCTTTGGCTACCACGCCAGCAACCTGTGCGAATACATTGAGGAAAAAACCGGCGGCAAAGTCCGTGCAGGAGACGTGACCTGCATCTCGCTGGAAAGCCTGCGCGCCATGGACTTTAACGGCATCGAGGCCCAGCTGCTGGCGGTTCACGATTACGGCCATGTGATCGTGAACGCAGTGGCGGACTGCGATGTGAAGGTGTTTGCAGTGGCACTGTACCGCGCCATGGCAAAGGGCCGTCACTTCACCATCCGCAGTGCGGCCGCACTGGTCAAAGCCATCGGCAATATTTCCGACCAGCCGCTGCTCACCCGGGAAAAGATGGTCACGCAGGAAAGCAAGGCAGGCGGCATCATCGTGGTGGGCAGCCACACAAAAAAGACCACTGCCCAGCTGGAAGAACTGAAAAAAGTACAGGGCATCGAGTTTATTGAGATGGACAGCGACAAGGTGCTGGTGCCGGGCGAGCTGGAAAAGGAAGCAGCCGCCATCGTGGCCCACTGCTCACAGCAGATCGCAAAGGGCATCACCTGCTGCGTGTCCACAAAGCGCGTGGTGCTCACCCTGCCGGACGACACCCCGGAAGCAGCCCTCGTGCGCAGCGTTGCCATCAGCGATGCACTGCAAAGCTGCGTGGGCAGGCTGACCACTTCCCCGGCTTTTGTGGTGGCAAAGGGCGGCATCACCAGCAGCGACGTGGGCGTGAAGGCCCTGCGCGTGAAATGCGCCAAGGTGCTGGGCCAGATCCGGCCGGGCATCCCGGTATGGCAGACCGGTGCCGAAAGCCTGTTCCCCGGCACGCCGTACATTATCTTCCCGGGCAATGTGGGCGAAGTGCCCACCCTGCGGGAAGCGGTGGAAATTTTGCTGGGCTGACAGCTTGACGATTTAGAATTGTCTCCGCTCTGCTCTGACAATATCAGAGGAAAAATTATTTTAAATATTGCAAACAAGCCAGCCCTGCGGGGCTGGCTTGTTTGCTTTTTCACGGGAAGGAGTCGTGGCGGTTAACGGCGTATTGCCTGCGCTGGCTCCCTGCGGGAGCATTCGCGCGGCAGATAAGGCAAACGTTATGTTCAGGCCCCGCTCCCCTGCGGGGAGCTGCCGCCGTAGCGGCTGAGGGGCCTTGAAATCGGCGCAACACAAAAAATCCTTTAGCGCAGCGACTTGGATTTTTTTGTATGGAGCCCAACAGCTTTGGGGTTACTAGGGGCGAGCAGCCCCTAGTTCGTGCCTCCCGCGCCTCGAAAGTAGCGGGTGCTTTTCTGGTTCTCTTTTGGCACGCAAAAGAGAACGTATCCGGCGGAGAAGAATTTTATAAAAGCCATAAAACCTGCCCTACACGATTGCGCTCTGCGCGGGAAGCCGAAAAACAAAAGCCGGAAAATCCGCAGATTTTCTGGCTTTCTGTACGCGTTATCAATCTTTTTTTGCTTTCTTTTTCTTCTTCGCTGCCTTTTCCTCCGGCTTGTTCTTCATCAGCCTGCCGAGGGATGCGGCAGTGTATACGCAGAAGCAGCCCACCACCACGATCAGCACGACGGCGCTTGCGTCCAGCGCCACGGTGCCGGCGCGGACAGCGGCCAGATACAGTGCCAGCAGCACCACGCCGCCGCCCAGCCACAGGCTGCTGCTGTTCACCTGCTTTTGCCACTCCTGCTGCGGCGTGAGCGGATGCTGCTGCGCCTTGCCCTGCCGGGCCTTCTTTTTCCAGATGTTATCACTTTGAAACGGATTCATGTTCCGGTGGCTCCTTCCCTGTCTTTTTCTTTAAGGGTATTATACGCCGTAAGATGGGATGATGTCCAGAAATAAGTGGATTTTTCACCACCTGCATCCCACATTTGTGCAGAACGACCAAAACCGGCCCGAAATATCGGCTATTCGCCAATTTACTTTTTGCGGGCCGAAGAGTAATCTAATGGTAGGATGTAAAGACGGACAAGCTGTTGAGATTGAACTAAAGGTAGGATGTAGCAAAGAGCCTTTGCTGCGGGCTTGTCCGGCACGAGAACGCGAAAAACAAAAGGAGGCTTTTCCGTTATGAAGGTAGGTCTGATCTATACCAGCACCACCCCGGAACTGATCGAACTGGTGGAGCAGGAGGTCAAAAAGCAGCTGGGCGATGATGTGGAGCTGTACAGCCTGCAGGACCCCAGCATTCTGGCAGATGTCCGCGCGGCAGGCTATGTGACCACTGCACCGGCAGCACGCCTGATCGGCATGTACATGAAAGCTGCTGAGGAAGGCGTGGATGCCATGCTGAACCTGTGCAGCAGCGTGGGCGAAGTTGCCGACAGCGCACAGGACGTGGCAAAGTACATTGGTGTGCCCATCGTCCGCGTGGACGAGGAGATGTGCCGCGAGGCTGTCCGCAAGGGCCAGCGCATCGGCGTGATGGCTACCCTGCCCACCACGCTGGAACCCACAAAGGGCACCATCCTGCGCATGGCCCGCGAGTGCAACAGGCACGTGGAACTGGTGGACTGTCTGGTGGACGGTGCATTCGGTCTGGATCAGGATCAGTTCAAGGCCCGCATGACCGAGATGGCCGGTACCATTGCCGACAAGGTGGATGTGATCGTGTTTGCACAGGGCAGCATGGCCTACTGCGAACAGTATATCGCCGATAAGTTTGGCAAGGTGGTTCTCAGCAGCCCCCGCTTTGGTGCAGCCGAGCTGAAAAAGGCGCTGGAAAAGAAAGGCACCATTTAAAAAAGGAACAAGAGCCGGAGCACGAGACCGGCTCAGGAGAAGATATTTTTTTGAAGGAGAATTCTTATGAAAAAGATGATTTCCCGTCGTGACTTCCTGAAGGTGGCTGGCATTTCCGCTGCTGCTCTGGGTCTGGCTGCCTGCGGCGGCTCCGGCACCAGCACTGCTGCTTCCACTGCCTCTACTGCAGCTTCCACCGGTTCTTCCGCTGCCGCTTCCGGCTCGGCTGTCACCCTGAAGCTGGGCTTCTCCACCAACGAAGAAGACCCCCGTGCAAAGGGCGCAAAGCAGTTTGCAGAAGAAGTTGCCGAAAAGACCGGCGGCGCTGTGGAAGTTCAGCTGTACCCCTCCGGCCAGCTGGGCGGCGATGCTGACCTGATCAACTCTATCGCTCTGGATTCCGGCACGGTGGATATCATCATCACCGACGCTTCCAACTTTGCCACCTACGATGCAAAGATGGGCATTTCCGCACTGCCGTTCCAGTTCGAGACCTTCGACGATGCATGGGCATTCATGGACAGCGACATCGAGGCTGCCGCTGAGGAAGGCCTGCTGAGCCAGAATATGCGTGTGCTGGCCCACTACTGCAACGGCTTCCGCTGCGTGACCAACTCCAAGGGCCCCATCAACAGCCCTGCCGACATGAACGGTCTGCTGATCCGTACCCCTGAGAACCCCGTCATCATGGCTACCATGACCGCTCTGGGTGCCAACCCCCAGCCGCTGAGCTTCTCTGAGCTGTATCAGGCTCTGCAGCAGAAGACCTACGATGCACAGGAAAACCCCATCCCTGTTATCTACAACAACAACCTGTTCGAGGTTCAGGAGTACCTGAGCATCACCAACCACATCTACTCCGGCATGTGCTTTACCATTGCCGAGAGCAGCTGGAACAAGCTGAGCGCTGACCAGCAGCAGATCGTTTCCGACGCTGCAAAGGCATCTGCCGATTACGACCGTGAGCTGAACGAGCAGCAGACCAACGACCTGGTCTCCGCTCTGGAAGAGAAGGGCATGAAGATCAACAGCCCGGAACTGGCTCCGTTTGCAGCTGCGACCGAAAAAGTCCTGACCGACAACGCTGATACCTACGGCGACCTGCTGGATCAGCTGAAGGCATGGAAAGAAGCCCGCTGAGATCACTGACCAGAAAACCTTGAAATAAAACCGAAGCAAAGGGACGAGGGGGCGTGCCCTTCGTCCCTTTGCATTTTATCTGAATCGCACTTGGAAAGGAGTTTGTACTGTGAAAAAACTGCAAACCACTCTGGACAAGATCACCACCCTCATTTCCGCCATTCTGTGCGCGGCTATGATGGTAATTCTGTTCGCAAACGTTGTGCTGCGCCTGATCCCCGGCATCGGCGGCTTCAAGTGGTACATGGAGAGCAGCCAGTATCTGAACGTCTGGTCCATGCTCATTGCCTGCATTGGCATCAACGCCATGGGCACCAACCTCCGCGTGGAAGTGGTGGATTCCATCCTCGGTAAGACTCCGCTGGGCAAAAAGATCGTTGTCATCATCCGTGATGTGTTCATCATCCTGTTCTACGTCATGGTCACCTACGGCGGCTACCAGCTGTGCACCCGCGCAAAGCAGGCCGTTTCCACCATGCCGCAGTTCACCATGGGTCAGGTGTACACCATCTTCCCCATTGCCGGTGTGCTGTGCATCCTGTCCGCCGTTCTCAATCTGGTGGTTGAGCTTACCACGAAACCTGAAGGAGGCGAATCCAAATGATCGCATGGCTGCTGATCTCATTCTTCGTTCTGCTGTTTCTGGGTGTGCCCATCGCCATGAGTCTGGGCCTGTCCGCCATGGGCGGCATCCTGTTCCTGGGCGGCGGCAGCACCGTCACCATTGCCCAGCGCATGTTTGAGGGCATGAACAGCTTTGCACTGCTGGCCATCCCTCTGTATACCTTTGCCGGCTTCACCATGTCCAAGGGCGGTATTTCCAAGCGCCTGATGGACTTCTGCTACTCCATCGTCGGCCACATCTACGGCGGTCTGGCTCACGTGAACGTGCTTTCCAGCATGATCTTTGCGGGCATCTCCGGTTCCGCTGTTGCCGATACCGCTGGTGTTTCCGGCATGTTCATGCCGGAAATGATCCGCAAGGGCTACTCCAAGAACTTTACCGTTGCCGTTACCGCCATTTCCTCCACCATCGGCATCATCATTCCTCCGTCCATCCCCATGGTGGTCATTGCCGGTATCTGCGGCATCTCCACCGGTAAGCTGTTCCTCGGCGGCATCATCCCCGGCGTCCTGTGCGGTCTGGCACAGATGATCGTCAGCTACTTCCTCGCTAAGAAAGAAGGCGTGCCCAAGGAGCCCGGTCACTTCACCATCGGCCCTGTGCTGCACGGCCTGTGGGAGAGCTGGCCCGCCCTGCTCATGCCTATCATCATCGTGGGCACCATTACCATGGGTATCGTCAGCCCCACCGAGGCAGGCGTGATCGCTGTTGTTTACGGTCTGTTTGCCGGCGGCATCATCTACCGCGAACTCAAGTGGGAGGACATCAAGTTTGCCTTTGCAGAGACCGTCCGCACCAGCGGCCGTATCTTCATCGTTATCGGCGCTGCAAAGCTGTACACCGTCATGCTGACCACCGCAGGCTTTGATAAGTGGGTGGCCAAGACCATGCTGGGCTTCTCCACCAACCCCACTGTCATTCTCATCGTGATCCTGCTGATCTTCTTCATCGTCACCATGTTCATGGAGTCCATCGCAACGCTGACCCTGTTCATGCCCATCCTGTATCCCATTGCTCTGGGCGTGGGCATCAACCCCATCGTGCTCAGCGTCCTGATCACCGTGGTCATCGGTGTTGGTCTGGTCACTCCTCCGGTGGGCATGTGCATTTACGTTGCCTGCGATCTGATGGATGTTACAGTCGGCGAGGTGTTCCCAACATTGGTGCCGTTTATTGCGGCCACCTTCGTCTGCATTGCCCTGATGGTCGCCTTCCCCCAGCTGATCCTGCTGCCCACCTATTTGATGGCGTAACCGTTGCGTCCGCTTTTCAGATATGGTAAAATAGTGGTGAAAGTTCAACGTATGATGTTTGGAGGCTTTCTGCCCCAGAACGTTCCACGTTGAACGACCCCGAATATCCACCGAACCGGATTTGGAGGCGGAACTATGTCAATGGAACATCCTGAAAAACAGAAGAATGCGGTAAAGTCTGTAGTCGATCAGGTCATGGATGGGATCATCTCCCAGATCATCGACGGCACCCTGCATCCGGGCGACAAGCTGCCTACCGAAATGGAACTGTGCAAGCAGTTCGGCGCGGGCCGCAACTCGGTGCGGGAAGCTGTGAAAAAGCTGCAGGCCTACGGCATCCTGTACATCAAGCGTGCCGACGGCACCTTTGTGAGCGAAAACTACAACCAGAAAATGCTGGACCCGATGCTGTACAGCATCATCCTGCAGAAGAACAGCTGGCAGGAATTTGTGGAACTGCGCTCCGTCATCGATATCGGTACGCTGAATATTATCATTCAGCGCAATGATATCACATCCTTTCTGCCGGACCTGTACCGCACCTTCGGCGAGCTTTCTGCCGAAATGCACTCGCCGGAGCCTTCGGTGGACAAGGTGCTGGAGCTGGACAGCCGGTTCCACACCCAGATCGCCAATGCGGCCCAGAACCCCATGCTGGCCACCATCACCGAGTATATCACCCGGCTGACGCTGCCCAGCCGTCTGGAGACCACCCGCAAGGTGCTTGCCAAGGGCGAAGAGGAGATCGAGCGGTTCGTAGAGCTGCACCGCCAGCTGCTCAGCGTGATCGAGCGCAGGCAGGTGGACGAGATCGCCGCTACAGTGCAGGATCACTACATCTTCTGGAAGAAGTAAGCATACAGGCCTCCTGCCTGCCGTAAAAGGCGGGCAGGGGACTGTGAGTTTATAAGATGGGATGTTTGTGCTAAAATGACGTTAGCATCCTTTGTTAAGCTTCTCCAATGCGACATGCAAGGAGTGTTCATCCAATGAAAAAAATCATGATCTCCGTGGCCCCCGTTGCGGCCACAGACATTCTCATCAATCCGCGGGCCATTGCCCGGGATGTGTATGAGTGCTACAAAAACGGCGCGTCCATGGTGCATCTGCACTGCCGCGACCTGAACGGCAACCTCACCCCGGATCTGAGCCTGCTGGAAGAAACGGTGGCCTACATCCGCGAGATGTGCGACATCGTGGTGGAGATCTCCACCGGCGGCGTGTCCAACCTGACCATTGAGGAACGCGTGCAGCCCTGCTACCCCTCCTGGGTGGAAGCCAACAGCCTGAATGTCGGCTCGGTGAATCTGGGTACCTCGGTGTACCAGAACCCCATCAAGGATGTGGAGTACTGCGTCAAGACCATCATGGACAACAAGAAGATCCCGGAGACCGAGGTCTTTGAGCTGGGCATGATCAACACCGTGCGGGAACTGAACGACAAGTTCCACTTTGTAAAACCCATCCTGTTTGCACTGGTGTTCGGCCATGGCGGCGAGATGCCTGCCACGGTGCCGGCCCTGCGCCACATGATCCAGGCGCTGGAAGAGAACTTTCCAAACGGCGACTACCTGTGGGGCTACACGCAGGCCCACCGCGAGGACTGGGAAATGGTCAAGACTGCGCTGGATATGGGCGCTTCCACCGTGCGCATCGGCTTTGAGGATTCGGACATGATCGCGCCGGGTGTCCATGTGGACAACAACGCAGCGCTGATCGCAAAGGTGTCGGACATCGTAAAGTCCAAGGGTATGATGCCCATGACTCCCGACGAGGTGCGCGCCATGCTCAAGATCCCGCCGCTGCGCCGTTAAAAAGGAGGAAAGAAACGTATGGTGATTCAAGGCGTTACTTACCTCTCAGACTTTGAGGTAAAAAAAGCCATCATGGAAATGGCCCGTCGGCTGGAAGCCAAGGGCTGGCTGGTGGCCGGTGACGGCAGCATGAGCGTCCGCGTCGGCCCGCAGGCCGTGTGGGTGACCGTTGCCGGTGCCGACAAGGCCGCGCTCACGCAGGATATGCTGGTGCGCGTGGATATGAATGGCAAGGCGATGCTCAGCGCAAAGCCCAAGCCCCTGCCCGAAGACCTGCCCATCCATCTGAAAATCTATCAGGAAAACGAGAACGCCCAGTGCGTGATGCACACCTATCCGGCCTGCGCGGCTGTGATGGGGATGCAGGGCCAGACCGTGCAGCCTGCAGCGTTCAGCCCCGCAGTGCGGGCGCTGGGCCGGGTGCAGCTGCTGCCCGCCCAGAACGTGGACGCACAGGCACAGGCTGTCAGCCTGTTGTGCCGCACCGATAAGGCTGTTCTGCTGGAAAATGACGGCTGCCTGACCTGGGGCAAGACCCCGGCAGATGCGGCCCATCTGGTGGAAGCACTGGATTACTACGCAGCCGTCACCGCAAAGCTGGGCTGCGCAGGCTGCTCCAAATGCGGCAGCTGCGGCGGTCACTGCACCGGCTGCAGCAAGTGCGGCGCACCTGCCGTGCAGCCCATGGCTCAGCCCGCTGCACAGCCTGTGGCAATGGCAGTACCCGCCGCACAGCCTGCCCAGCCGGTGAGCCTGCCGGGCGTTACCGGGCTGATCCAGCCGGGCATGGCGCTGCCCACCCTGCCCAAACAGCAGGCGGCTCCTGCCCCTGCCCCGGTGCCCGCCGCACAGCCTGCGGCAGTCCCTGCAATGGAAGCGGCCCCGGCCGCACCGAAGTCCGCAAATGCCCGCGATGCCGCAATGGCCGAGGTCATCCGCCGGACGCTGAAGAGCTTTCAATAACAAAAAGTTTCGTTTGATCCAACGGATATGACCTTTACGGAAAGGAACGAAAACCATGGATATCAGTTCGCAGGAAATTGAAGCGATCGTCAAGCAGGTGCTTGCCGGTATGGGCGGTGCACAGACAAGCTCCGCCCCTGCAGCCTATACCGCTGCACCCGGCGGTGCAGCAGGCGACCGCGGCGTGTTCGAGAACGTAGACGACGCAGTGGAGGCTGCATGGAAAGCCCAGCGCGACTGGGCGGCCAACTACAAGATCGAGGACCGCCAGCGCATCATTGAAGCCATCCGCCGCTGTGCCCGCGCACATGTGGAGGAGTGGTGCCACAAGATCGTGGAAGAGACCGGCATGGGCCGCTATGAGGACAAGGTGGAAAAACATCTGGCCGTCATCAACAAGACCCCCGGCCCCGAATGCCTGACCACCGAAGCCAAGAGCGGTGACGCGGGCCTGATGCTGGAAGAGTACGCACCCTTTGGTGTGATCTGCTCCATCACCCCCACCACCAACCCCACCGAGACCATCATCAACAACACCATCAGCATGATCGCAGGCGGCAACACCGTGGTGTTCAACGTGCACCCCCGCGCAAAGCGGGTGTCTGCCGACTGCCTGCAGGCGCTGAATACCGCCATCATCGAGGCGGGCGGCCCTGCAAACCTCATTACCATGACCCGTGAGCCGACCATGGAGAATGTGGACAAGATGGCCGCAAACCCCAAGATCCGCCTGATGGCAGGCACCGGTGGCATGGGCATGGTGAACGCCCTGCTGCGCAGCGGCAAAAAGTGCATCGGTGCCGGTGCAGGCAACCCGCCCGTCATCGTGGACGAGACCGCAGACATCGAGCTGGCAGGCCGCAAGATCTACGAAGGCGCTTCGTTCGATAACAACATCCTCTGCTTTGCAGAGAAGGAAGTGTTCGCCGTGAACACCGCCTACGACGGCCTGCTGCACGAGCTGCAGAAGCAGGGTGCCTACCTGCTGAACAAGGCCCAGACCGAACAGCTGGTGAACATCGTGCTGCAGCCCAAGAAGGGCGGCGGCCACGAGGTGAACAAAAAGTGGGTGGGCAAGGATGCCGCCCGCATTCTGGAGACCATCGGCGTGCATGTGCCGGATACTTGCCGCCTTGCCATCTGCGAGGTGCCTGCCGACCATCCGTTCGTGCTGGTGGAGCAGATGATGCCGGTGCTGCCCATCGTGCGCTGCCAGAGCTTTGAACAGGCGGTGGAAAATGCCGTGGTGGCCGAGCACGGCAACCGCCACACCGCTTCTATCTTCTCCAAGGATGTGGATCACATGACCCGCTTTGCCCGGGTCATTGAGACCACCATCTACGTAAAGAACAGCGCCACCAAGGCCGGTGTTGGCATTGGCGGCGAGGGCCACTGCACCATGACCATTGCCGGCCCCACCGGCGAGGGCATCACCTGCGCAAAGAGTTTCTGCCGCCGCCGCCGCTGCATGTTGGCCGAGGGCGGGCTGCGCATCATCTGAGTTTTTGAAGGACGAAACCATCACATACAATTTTTTCAGTGTTCTGACAGGAGGAACAACTTATGAAAGCTCTGGGTTTTATCGAGACGAAGGGTCTGGTTGGCAACATCGACGCTACCGATGCAATGCTGAAGGCTGCTGACGTTGAGTTCATTGGTTCCGACACCATCGGTGCCGGTCTGACCACCGTGATCGTTACCGGCGAGGTGGGCGCTGTCAAGGCTGCTACCGAGGCTGGCGAAGAGGCAGCTTCCCGCGTGGGTGAGCTGTTCTGCGTCAACGTCATTGCACGTCCTCACGCAGATCTGGCCCGCATCATGCCCGCCAAGGGCCCCGCTACCGGCAAGTCCGGCCTGCCCGCAGGCGAGCAGGTGCCGCTGGATGCCGCTCTGGGCATGATCGAGACCAACGGCCTGACCGCTTCCATCGAGGCAGCCGATGCCATGCTGAAGAGCGCAGATGTCTCTCTGGTGGGTCAGGAGAAGATCGGCGCAGGCCTTGTTACCGTGTTCGTGCAGGGCGACGTTGGCGCTGTGAAGGCTGCTGTTGAGGCAGGCCAGACCGCTGCTTCCCGCATTGGCGAAGTGGTCAGCGCACTGGTCATTCCCCGCCCGCACGCAAGCGTGTCCGAGTGCATGCCTGAGCTGCGCTGAACCCTGCGCTGACGCTGCATAAGAAAGGAGCGCTGTGCCTTGGTTTACCATGACATCAGTCAGGAACAGCTGCTGCTCCTGATCACGCAGGCCGTGCAGGCAGAGCTGCAAAAGCGCAGCCGTCAGGTGCCGGTAGGCATCTCGGTGCGGCACATCCACCTTACCCGCGATGATGTGGACAAGCTGTTCGGCTATGGCTACCAGCTCACCCCCAAAAAGGCGCTGAGCCAGCCCGGCCAGTTTGCCTGCGAGGAATGTCTGGACATCATCGGCCCCAAGGGCGAACTGAAGCATGTCCGCATCCTTGGCCCGGAGCGCAGTGCCACTCAGATCGAGCTGGCGCAGACCGACTGCCGCAACATCGGCATCAAAGCGCCGGTGCGTTCCAGCGGGGATACAAAGGGTACGCCGGGCGTGACCCTGCGCGGCCCCAATGGCACCCTGACTGTGCCGGAGGGCGTGATGATCGCCGACCGCCACATCCACATGACTCCCGCACAGGCAGCGGCCTTCGGCCTTGCCGACGGCGACCGCGTGCAGGTAAAGATCGACGGCCCCAAGCCGGGCGTGATGGGCGGGGTGCTGATCCGCGCAAACGACAAATGTGCACTGGATTTTCACATCGACACGGACGATGGCAATGCCTTCCTGCTCAAGCAGGGGCAGCTGGTCACCGTGCTGGGCAAAGAGGAGTAAGCTATGATTTTAGGGATCGTCAAGGGGACCGTTGTCGCCACCCGCAAAATGCCGGAGCTTGTAGGCTATAAGTTCCTGCTGGTGGAGCCGGTGTTCGGCTCCAAAAAGGATACCATCGTGGCGGGCGACAACATCGGCGCGGGTGTAGGCGAGATGGTTCTGGTCACCACCGACGAGACCACCCAGCATGGTCTGGACCATCCGTCGCCCATTGATGCTTTCATCGTGGGCATCGTGGACAATCCTCCCACCCTGAGTAAGTAACACCCTGCAAGTTTTGCCGCAGAGAGGGGCTTCCTCCCGGCGGGATCGTGAGGCTTAAACAATGAAAATTATTATCATCGGCAGCATTGCCGCCGGGGTTTCGGCCGCCGCCAGACTTGCCGCCGCCCAGCGCGGAGCGCAGATCACCGTCTACGAAAAAGGCGGCTTCTACTCCTGCGGCACCGGCGGCCTGCCCCATTACCTGTGCGAGGATCTGGACAGCCTGAACAAGGCCATTCAGGCCAAGGAGACTGAGCTGAACGCGCAGGGCATCGCCGCACATCTGCGCCATGAGGTGCGCGGCATCGACGCAGCCGCCCGCAAGGTGACGGTATGTGATCTTGCCACCGGACGCGTGTTTGAAGACCACTACGACAAGCTGGTGCTGGCCACCGGTTCTTCCAACCGTGTGCCGCAGGTGCCCGGCAGTGACCGCGTGGGCGTGCAGACCCTCAAGACCGTGGAAGATCTGATCTTCCTCAAGGAGTTCGTCCGCACCCCCTATGTGCGGGACATCGTGATCCTGGGCGGCAGCTGGGCCGGTTTGGAGATCGCAAAGTCCTTCCTCAAGCTGGGCCGCAATGTGCGTATCATTGAAAAAGAGCAGCAGCTTTTGCCCCAGTTTGACCCTGAGGTGAGCAAGCTGATCCAGAAGGAGCTGGAAGCGCAGGGCGTGCAGTTCAATCTGGGCGAGCAGGTGTGCTCCTTCCCAGGCCGTACCTTCGTGGAGCAGGTGCAGACCAACCGCGGCACCTACCCCTGTGACCTTTGCGTGGTAGCCATCGGCGTTACCCCCAACACCGGCCTGCTGGCCGGTACCGGGGCGCAGCTGGCACCCAATGGCGCTGTGCTCATTGGTGCCGACCTTGCCACCAGTGTGCCCAATATCTATGCCGTGGGCGACTGCGCAGCCTGCCGCGACGGCTCTCTGCGCACCAGCAGCCTGAAGGTGGCGGATCTGGAAATCGCCCGCACCGGCCTGACCGAGACCGAGGCCCGCAAGGCCGGTCTGCGGGTCAAGAGTGCAATGGCCACCGGCACCGACCGTCCGGGCATCTGCCCGAACCCCCACCGCATCACCATCAAGCTGGTGTATGAGGCCAATACCCGTCAGGTGCTGGGTGCGCAGGCATGGGGAGAAAAGAATGTTTCGGCCCGCATCAACGCCATTGCCGTTGCCATCCGCGCTGGCATGACCGTGGAAGCACTGGGTCAGGTGGATTTCGTCTATTCCTCCTCGTCCTGTTCCATTTGGGACCCGGTGCAGATCGTCTGCGGTCAGGCACAGTAAGCGGAGGGTGAACACATGGCAGAACGCATCAACGCCGTCAAGACCAGCTTTTTTGGCAAGGGTGCCATCCGTCTTCTGGGACCGGAGCTTCAGAAGATGGGCATCCGCCGTGCTTTGCTGGTGACGGACCGCTTTCTCTATGATTCCGGTGCCGCTGCCCGGGTCGGTCAGGTACTGTCCGATGCCGGTGTGGAGTACGCCGTGTACTACAATGTGCAGCCCAACCCCACCGTACAGGTGGTGAACGACTGCATTGCCGCAGCCCGTACCCTGCAGGTGCAGCTGCTGGTGGCCCTGGGCGGCGGCAGCGCCATCGATACCGCTAAGGCAGCCAGCATCGTGGTGGCCTGCGGCGGTACCGTGGAACAGTACGAGGGCGAGAACAAGTCCTCCAAGCCCGGCCTGCCCATCGTGGCGGTGAACACCACCGCCGGTACCGGCAGCGAGTGCACCTCCTTCTACATCGTCACCGACCCTGTCCGCCACAGCAAAATGGCCATGGTGGACCCCAACTGCATGGTCAGCATCGCGGTGAACGACACCGACTTCATGTCCTCCATGCCGCCCAAGCTCACCGCAGCCACCGGCATGGACGCGCTGACCCACGCCATCGAGGCGGCGCTTTCCAGAAACGCCAACCCGCTCACGGACAAGGATGCCTACTGGGCCATACAGGCGATCGTGCAGAACCTGCCCCGGGCCGTTGCCAACGGTCAGGATGAAGCCGCCCGTACCATGATGGCCTACGCCGAAAATGTGGCAGGCATGGCTTTCTCCAACGCGGGCCTTGGCATGGTGCATGCGATGGCACACGCGCTGGGCGGACACTACAACCTGCCCCACGGTGTGTGCAATGCGGTGCTGCTGCCCTACGTGCTGGCCTTCAACAGCCGCAGCCCGGTGTGCCGGGAGCGGTTCATGACCATTGCCGCTGCCATGGGCCTGCAGGACACTTTTACCCCGGACACTGCCGCACCGGCAGTGATCCAGTTTGTCCGTCAGCTCAGTGCAGGGGTGGGCATCCCCGCAAACCTTGCGCAGCTGAACAAGGTGGACCCTGCAGATTTTGCCGCGCTGGCAGAGCTTGCCCTGCACGACACCTGCATGTCCACCAACCAGATCACCCCCACCCGCGGCGAGGTGGTGGCGGTATATACCGCTGCTTTCCGCGGATAAACTTTGAGACCTCCTCCATTTTTCTCCATACCCAAACAAAGCCGCCGCTCTCCCTCTGCAAGGGAATACGGCGGCTTTGTGCTGTAAAAAGGGGTGATGGGATTGTTTTTAAAGAGGGTTCTGTTATAATAAAATAAAAATGCGGCGCAGAATTAAGAGGAGAAAGCGATGGAAACAAGAGAAAAACAGGCGTACCTGATAGAAGCACATAAATGTGATGAGATGCTTCTGACCCTGTTGCAGATGCTGGATGTACCGTGGAATGATATATTCATCCACATGGACAGCAAAAATACGGACTACCAGCCGGAAACGGTGGAGTGCCGCATGAAATATGCGAAAGTGTTTCACGCAAAACGGCACAGTGTTGTGTGGGGCGGTGTCAGTCAGGTAAAAGCGGAGCTTGTGCTATTGAAAACAGCAGTGGCCCATGGCCCGTATCAGCATTACCACCTGATCTCCGGTGTGGATCTGCCCATTCAAACACAAGAAGATATCC
>OOAH01001619.1_pt1 | contig 18989 bp, 17 predicted proteins | sample 1671801 | NCBI WGS metagenome assembly OOAH01 (sample SAMN06348194, study PRJEB24527) | human gut metagenome | biome: human gut; feature: ankylosing spondylitis patient; material: feces | host: Homo sapiens | place: China | collected 2015-10 | reverse complement strand
TCCGTTCAATCAGGCAGAAGCTTAAGTGTAATCGTTTTCTTTCGAGTCAGCCTCGAAGCCCGTTTCAATTTTTCTCTTCGTTTGCAGTGTTTTTGAGCCCATGATCAACATGCATTTGTATTGGGTCTTTCTTCTGGTTGCCATTCCGACCATCCTCTCGCCCGGCCCCGGCGTTTTGATGTCGCTTACCAATTCCATGCGCTACGGTCTGCGCACCGCACAGCCCGGCATCTTGGGTGTTGCAGCGGGTACGCTTGTGGTGGGCATCGTGTCCGTGACGGGCTTAGGCGTGGTGATTGCCACTTCCGAAACGCTCTACGCCGTAATCCGCGTCGTCGGCATTCTTTTTCTGCTGTATTTGGGCTACAAGAAATTCCGCGCCAAGCCCTTTGCCCTGAGGCTCGCGCACATTGAAAATCAGGAGTACGGCGACACGCCCGTAGAAAACGTCAACAAAAAGCACCTTTTCATCGAAGGCGTGCTGCTGCAGATCAGCAACCCGGCCCTCATCATCTTCTACCTGTCGCTTTTCCCGCAGTGCATCGACAAGGAGCTCACCTACTGGCCGCAGGTGACGATTCTGACGCTCAACTACTTCTTCCTGGTGTGGATCATTCACTCGGGATACGGCTGGCTGGGATCATTGGCGGCAGGCACGCTTTTGAAGCCCGACTCCTCGATCTGGATCAACCGCATCGCAGGCGTTGCGTATTGGCTGCTCGGCGTTGCCTTCCTGTGGCAGATGGTGACGAACTGGCACGCTTAGTCCGTCGCCGTAGACGCTTGCATCTTTTCCGCGTCCCAGGTCGACGACTCTCTTTTCCAGTCTCTGGTGAATCGTACAAATCGGATAGCCGATTTTGTACGATTATCGAGTAAAATCGAGTAAAAATCGAACCACATCAATTCGATTTCTAAAAAAGTTCTGATATATCAAAGAATTAGTCGTACAATCAAAAATGTCCGATACGAAAAAAATCGTACAAAACACTTTCAGAATCCCTCGTTACGAATCTCAAACCGTCGAATTCAAAAGTGCATGGACGAAAGAACCCATCATTAAGACATTGGTGGCATTTGCCAATACCGCCGGCGGCGACCTCTATATCGGTGTCGAAGATGACGGACAGCCGATCGGAGTCGGCAATCCCGACCAAATCGTGCAAAGCATTGCCTCTGTCGTGAGTGACCGCATAACGCCGTCCATTGTCGACTGCTTGAGCACTGAAATTCTTCAAGCCGGCGGCATGGCAATCGTGCATGTCCACATTAATCCCGGACGGATGCGTCCGTACACAACCGATGCCAAAAAAGCTGAAGGCGTTTATCTGCGGGTCGGCTCAACCAACACACGTGCCTCGCTCGACGACCTTGCCCTTATCGTGCGGCAGAGTTCACCCACTCCGTTTGAACTCCAATTCTCGCCGGTGCAGACGCTCACCTTCACCGAGATGGACCTCTTCTGTCAGGATCTCGGCATCACAATCGATCCCAAAAAGCACCTCCAGTATGGTTTTTGGGACGCAAAAGCCGGTCGTTGGACCAATATTGCCTACCTCTGTTCGGACCAAAGTCCGGCAGAGTGCATCTGCACGGAGTTCATTGACGACGGCCAGCAGAATCCGATCAACATCGTCAAGTACAAAGGTTCCTTATTCGCTCTGCTTCGGGATACTCTCGCCTACGTTTCGAAAACCAATCTCTACTCGTTTTCCGCACCCACCGACGGTTCATTGCAACGAGTCGAGCGGTATTGGATTCAGCCAGACGTGGTGCGCGAAGCACTCGTAAACGCCATTGCTCACCGCGACTACAGCGAACCCATTGCCACACGATTGACGCTCACGCCTTCTGCGCTCACGATCACAACCTACGGGGGACTTCCCGGGCTCGATCAGGATCTTGTCTTTTCAGGCATGATGACTCGCTGCCGCAACGAACACCTTGCCATGCTTCTGATGCGTCTGAAGCTTATGGAAGGTGTCGGCAACGGCTTTTTCGTGATCCGTAAGGCCTATCCCACACAGGAACTGGATTCGCTGCTTGAGCTCGGCCCCAAGCGTTTCACGATTCGACTGCCGCGTGTTAAGCCCTCAATAGCCTCGTCCTCAACCAGTTCGGGGAGCATTGAAGAAAATATCGTGCAGTTTCTTCAGACTCAACAATCGGCAAGCCGACGGGAATTTGAGCAAGCGTTGCAAGTGAGTCGAAGCAATTTAATCCTGCATCTACGTACGCTTGTGAACCAAGGCGTCATCAAGAAAATCGGTCGAGGCCCGGCCGTACGCTACTGTCTGAAGAAATAGCTTCCAACAGTCTCAGCGGAATACCGTTCTGTTTCTGAGCACCAGCACAAAACAGACCACGAGCATTCCGCAGACCATCAAAAACGCAGCAGGAAGCGATACGGCCGACGTCACGGCGCCGATCAAAGCGGGGCCGGCCAAGAGCCCGCCGTAGCCCACGGTGGTCACAACGGTGATTGCTTTGACGCTGTCCATGCCGGGCGTTCTCGAAGCAGCCGAAATCACCAAGGGTGCGACATTTGCAAGACCCAGTCCCATTGCAAAAAGCGAAACGTAGGCGGCTGCGGGTGTCGGGAAGAACACAAGAGCGGCCAATGTCGCAAAGATGATGCCGATGCCGACCGACAACATCGCAATTGGTCCGACGCGCGCGGTGAGCGCGTCGCCTGCCAGTCGCGAAATCGCCATGGCGATCACAAAAAGCGTATAGCCTACGGCGCTGGCTTCCTGCGGTACGCCCGCGTAGTCGCGCAAGTAGATCGCACTCCAGTCGAGCATGCTGCCTTCGGCAAGAAAGATCACCGCACAGACAATCGCAAGCAGTCCCACGGGACCCGCGAGCCCCAATCCGCCGCCTTTCCCAACCTTTTCCTTTTTGGGCGTTTCGACGGGGTGGTTTTCAATGCGGCGCAGAATCATGACCATCGCAAGCGCCAGAAGGACCATCAGCGTACCGACGGCCCCCAAAGGAGAGGCCCCCAATACAAACATCGTTGTGAGCGCCGCGGCGGAAGCCACCTCCCCGATCGAATAGGCCGCATGCAGTCCGCTCATGATGCGGGCCTTGTTGCGGTTTTCCAAGTACGTGCCGTAGATGTTGACGCTTACCTCAAGGCAGCCCAGCGTCACGCCGTAAGCGAGCAATGCGGCCGCTTCAAGCGCAAAGTTGGGCGCAAGCGCCAGCACCACCAGGAGAAGACAAGATGTCAGACCTGAAACGGCAATCGCGTTGCGCGCACCGATGCGCTGCGTGAGCGTTCCTGCCAACGGCATGCCCAAGAACGAGCCCACGCCGAGACCGAGCAGCAGAAATCCGAGGATGTAGGGCTCGAGCGCAAGCTTGGTTTGCACAAAAGGAATCAGAGGAGCCCAGGAGGCTACCGTAAAGCCTCCGGCGAAAAAACCGATGCGGGCCGCCCAAAGTTCGGCTTTGGAAACGGCACCTGCCTTCGCATGGGTTTTGTCGTCGGATATTGCGGTCGGATGTTGAGCGGGCAGACGCATATCGAGCGCCGCGGCGGCGCTCATGGGCTTTCTTTTGCTGGTTTGGTTGAGCGACATAGGCATTCCTTACAGAGTTTGTCATGCCGCCATTGTGACATCGGAAATTTGAACTTTCGAGTTAGAATCCATCAAGAATCTGATGGTGTTTTTTTATGACGCTCAAAATCGACGAACTTCGCTCCTTTGCCGCAGCAGCCGAAACGGGCTCCTTTTCCGAGGCCGCAAGGAATCTGCGCCGAGCTCAATCGGTTGTCTCCATGCACATCGCCGGCATGGAAGCCGAGCTCGGGTACAAACTCTTTGAACGCACGCCCAAGCCCGTGCTTACGCCCCGCGGTGCCGAGCTTCTTGCGGGTGCCCAACGGCTTGTAGCGGAAGCCGACCGCCTGCAGACACGAGCGGCCGCTCTCTCGCAAACCGCTTCGCCCGCGCTTTACATGGGAATCGATTTGGCGCTCGAAGCGCCCGTCATGATCGAGTGGCTGCGTCTTTTTGCCAAAACCTTCCCTTCCGTGCGCCTGCAGGTGGAAAACATGACGGGATCCGAAGCCGACTGGTTTCTAGCCAAAGCCGGCATGAATCTGGCGCTCGTTTTTTCATCCAAACCGGCGCTTGAAAGTGACGAACGAGTGCTCGGCCGAACACCCTTGTGCATCGTCACGAGCAAGACGCATCCGTTGGCAGCACTCACTCACCCCACCTTGGACGACTTAAAGCGCCACCGACAGATCGTGGTCTACGCGCGAGCTCCCGAATCGTCGCCTCCCGCCGTCGTCTCGACCGATCATTGGGAAGTCGACAGCGGCTTGTGGGCGCTCGGGCTTGCGGCCAAAGGCTTGGGTTGGACAATCCTGCCGAAGTTTCTTCTCTTAGGACAGTCGCCGTATCGCAACGCGGTCACGGCAATCGAGTCGCCTATGACGCTGGAGTCGGAGCGATTGGTACTACGAGGTCGTCCGGGCGAAGTGAGTTCCGACATCCTCAACTGGTGGACGACGACAATCGGCCGCTACAGGCAGAAATTGGGACTGGCCGATTAATTGGGGCTTGCCGATTGACGGGAACGCCAACAAAAGACAACTCAGTGCAACTGCAGCTTTCACTTCGGCGCTTTGCACTCAGGCTTGCTCATTCACCGCGAACTCGACGCTTGCTATCCTCACTCGTGGATAATGTCATGGCGCTTAAATTAACAACATCCAAACTTCTCGAACATGAATACTCAAACCATTCCGCTCTCCAAGGCTCGGCGCAAACTAACGGAGTTGATTGTCAGTGTAAATCAACCGAACGGCCAACCTGTATTAATCAGTGTTCTAGGTAAGCCCGCTGTCGCTCTTATTTCAGTGAAAACTTACGAGGATTATCTCAAAACAAAACACCGTGAAGAATTTCACGAAATTTTCGACGAACTGGATAACCTGAACAAAGTCCTGGCAAACAAGAAATGAACAGTATGCACACCTCTTCACCGAACGATCTTGAAGACATGGAGATTTTGGGAAACTAGCGACAAAATGCCTGCTACTGAATTTACCGCGTACCATCAGACGTTCAAAAAAAACGCCGGCTGTCTCAAACTCGAACAACCGGCGCTTTTGGGTCACAACAGTGACTTCAATCAGAGCTTGTCGGTGAGCTCTTTGATGACGTCAACTGCATCGGCCTCGAGGTAGTAGTCGGCCATCTCGAAGATCGGAGCTTCCGGATCCTTGTTGACAGCCACGATCACCTTGGAGTCCTTCATGCCGGCCACATGCTGAATGGCGCCTGAAATACCGAAGGCCATGTAGAGCTCGGGTGCGACGATCTTGCCGGTCTGACCGACCTGCGTCTCGCTCGGCACGAGGCTCATGTCAACGACGGCACGAGTGGAACCCACGGCAGCGCCAAGCTTGTCGGCAAGCTTATCGAGCGCAGCAAAACCCTCTTCGTCAAAGAGACCGCGGCCGCCCGCCACAACACGCTTGGCGGTGAGAAGATCGGGACGATCGCTTTCGACTTCCTCGATGCTCACGAACTTAAAGCCGCGGGAAGTTGCTTCGACTGCAAGGGCTTCAACAGCAGCATTGCCGCCCTCGGCAGCCGCTGCCTCAAAAGAGGTCGAGCGCACCGAGGCGACGACCGGGGTTGCCGTGGTCTTGACGGTAGCAAGAACCGAGCCCGCATAGATGTAGCGCTTGAATGTGTCGGCCGAGACAACGCCGGCGATTTCGGTAAGAGCCGAAACACCGAGCTTGGCGGCCGTACGGGGCATGGCGGCCTTGCCGGACGTGCCGGCGGTAAAGAGAATATGGCTGTAGGAGCCCGCGGCCTGCGCCGCGCAGACGGCGTCAGCCATTGCTTCGGGCATGCAATGCGCAAACGCGGGACCGTCGACGGTCAAAACCTTGCGCACGCCTGCAGCCTTGGCCGCTTCGCTTGCAGCGCCCGAACAATTGCAGCCGACAACGAGGACGTCGACGTCGCCGCCGATTTCAAAGGCGGCCTTGAGAGCATTCAAAGTCGAAGGCTTGAGCTGAGCGTCGGAGTGCTCTGCAATCACAAGAATGGTCATTTCGATTCTCCTCAGAGCACCTTGGCGGTATTTTTCAGAACATCAATGAGTTCGTCGACACTGTTGAGCTTGACGCCGGCGCTGCGCGCAGGCGGCTCAACGGCTTCGATCATCTGCACGGTGCGCGCACCGATGTCGGCAAGTTCTGCTGCTTCAACGGCGTCCACAGGCTTTTTCTTTGCCTTCATCATGTTCGGAAGCGTCACGTAGCGGGGCTCGGCCAGGCGCAGATCGGCCGAAACCACGGCCGGAAGTTCACCCTCGACCTTCATGAGGCCCGTATCCGTTTCACGCACGCATGTGATCTTCGTGCCGTCGAGCTCGATGCCGCTTACGTTGATCGCAACGGGCATATCGACAAGCGCCGAGAGCATCTGCGGCACCTGGCCCGCATCGTTGTCGATCGCCTGCTTGCCCAGAAGCACAAGGCCCAGCTCTTCGCGCTTGACGACGGCCGCCAAAAGCTTGGCAACGGCAATCGGCTCGAGCTTGGTGTCGTCGTGCTTGATGTGCACGGCACGGTCGGCGCCCATGGCAAGCGCCACGCGCAGCGTGTCGACCGTCTTGTCGGGGCCGATCGAAACGGCAACGACTTCATCGGCTTTGCCGGCTTCCTTCAGGCGTACGGCTTGTTCGACGGCGATTTCGTCGAACGGATTCATGGACATCTTGACGTTGGCAATATCGACGTCCGAGTGGTCAGGGAGCACGTGGACCTTGACGTTGTAGTCCACGACGCGCTTGACCGCAACAAGAATTCGCATAAAAAACTCCAATCCTCTGCCCGCGCATCCCTCATAGGCATGCGCCTCAGATCTGTATTGAGCACTAACAAAAGCCGACTAATTATAAAGAGGCCTGCTCGCGCTTTGAGGCGTCGAAAAATGCGACTTTCATCGCCGACTTGTGCGCTTAAGAAGCTCGAATCGAAGCCGGTTCGGAGTGTCCTCAACAACGAAAATTTCCTCGCAGGACGAGGAATTTATGACAACAAGATGACAGTTCAAAGGTGAATTTCGATTCATCGATTTTGCGTGTGTAAACGGCGTCAAAACTCGTTCAAAAGCAACATTTTGTGACACAATCGAATTAGAAAAACAAAGATAAATCAATTGTGTATTACGAGTCGGCTGAGCACTGGGTTGCACCAAGCGGAAGCGTCCGACTCAGGTTTTTACGGGAACGAGAGCTATGTCAACAAAGAACACCACACCGAGACTGCCGCCTCTGAAACAAATCCTGCTCTGGATCGTCATCTGGGCGCTTGTGATCATCGCCATTCGCCTGATCGGCTGGGGCGTCGGCGAAGCCTGCGACGGCACCGTCAACTGCCTGATTTAGCAAAGAAAGTTCGATTGAGCGATAATTCATTGCAGAACATGGCTTTGGCGGCCGGAGTGCAGTGGAAGTCCTCCTGCAGCTCGTCTCCTTTGCTTCCGAAAGCGCCTCTTTTTCCGCGCCTGCCTCAGGCCGCCGATTTTGCCGTTGGCCATTGTTAAGAATCCTCCCAAATACGTACGCCTTTTGACGCCGAGCTTGCGGTAGCATCCTCGGCTTGTTTGTGGCATAGTTCGGGCACCGATCAAGGCGCAGCGGTTCGACCGACGAAATGAGCGCCTTTTGTTGTTTCTTCCGATAAAAATTTCCGTTTGCGCAAGGCTTGCGGTTGAGTTCGCCCTCTGCAACATCCGGGCTTGAGCTCCCTATCGCCTTGTTTCTTCAAGGACCGACATTTCGGTCCACGTGGGTTTGTGTGCGCTTTTTTCACGCATCCCGGCATTTGCCCGACGAACGGCTGACGATTTCAACCTTTTTTCGCTATTTTCACTTTTTTAGGAGACACATCACATGTTGTCCGACATCGAAATTGCCCAGAACGCCAAGCTCAAGCGCATCGACGACCTCGCTCACGAATGGGGCCTCGAAGACAGCGAGTTTGAACCGTACGGCTGGGACAAGGCTAAGCTCACGCTCAACCCCGAACGCAAGGCAAACGCCAAGCTTATTCTCGTCACCGCCACCTCGGGCATGCCCGCGGGCTCGGGCAAGACGACTACTTCGATTGCTCTGGCTCAGGCTCTAAACCGCCTGGGCAAGAAAGCCGTGCTTGCGCTGCGCGAACCCTCTCTGGGTCCGGTCTTCGGCATGAAGGGTGGCGCTGCGGGCGGCGGCTACTCCCAGGTGCTGCCGATGGAATCGGTCAACCTGCACTTCACGGGCGACTTCCACGCCATCACCGCCGCTAACAACCTGATCGCCGCCCTGGTGGACAATGCGCGCCATCAGCGTCAGATCGACCTCAAGGAAGTGACCTGGCGCCGCGTGCTCGATGTCAACGACCGTCAGCTGCGCAACATCGTGACGGGCTTGGGCGGCTCGGCCAACGGCACGCCCTCGGAAGCAGGCTTTGACATCACCGCTGCAAGCGAACTGATGGCCGTGCTTTGCCTGGCGACCGACTTGGACGACCTGCGCGCCCGCATCGATCGTCTGGTTCTGGGCATCAAGCGCGACGGCACGCCCTTTACCTGCAAGGAACTCGGCGCCACCGGCGCCGTGATGGCTCTGATGCTCGACGCCATGAAGCCCAATCTGGTGCAGACCCTTGAAGGCACGCCCGCACTCGTGCACGGCGGCCCCTTTGCCAACATCGCACACGGCTGCAACTCGGTAGTTGCAACGCTTGCCGCCATGAAGCTCGGCGAATTCGCGATCACGGAAGCCGGTTTCGGTTCGGATCTGGGCGCCGAAAAGTTCTACGACATCAAGTGCCGTCACGCGGGTCTGCGTCCTGCAGCCGTGGTGCTCGTCACGAGCTTGAAGGCCCTTAAGTGGCACGGCGGCGTGGCTCTGCCCGAAATCGGCAAGCCCAATATGGAAGCCCTCAAGAAGGGGCTCGTCAATCTCGATGCACACGTTGCCAACCTCAAGGCGTTCGGTCCGGAAATCGTCGTGAGCATGAACCACTTCTACAACGATCCCGAAGACGAAATCGCCGTTCTTCGCGCTCGCTGCGAAGAGCTCGGCGTTCGCTTTGCCATCAGCGACGGCTTTGCCAAGGGCGGCGAAGGCGCCGAAGATGTTGCCAAGCAAGTGCTCGAAGCCGCGGCAGCTTCCACGGGCGAACTGCACTTTACGGTCGAAGACGACGATCCGATCGCCGTCAAGGTCGAAAAGATCGCCAAGCGCGTCTACGGTGCGGGTTCCGTCTCCTTCTCGGAAGCCGCCAAGAAGGATCTCAAGACCCTCACCGACATGGGCTTCGGCAATCTGCCGGTGTGCATTGCCAAGACCCCCTTCTCGCTTACGGCCGATCCGAAGGCTCTCGGCGCTCCCAAGGGGTTCGATCTGCCCGTGCAGCGCGTCATTCTCAACGCGGGCGCCGGCTTTGCCGTCGTCACCACGGGCGCCATTATGCGCATGCCGGGTCTGCCCAAGGCTCCCGCCGCGATGGTGATCGACGTCAAGGACGGCAAGATCACGGGCCTCGCCTAATCCGTAAAAATCATTGAAACCGGCTCGAAGACTTCGTTGGGCCGCAGATCTCCATACTCCCGGGCATCGTCTGCGGTGTGCCGGGAGTTTTTTCGGCAGCATTTCGGCACAACTTTTTTCCGTACGGCGTCACAGTGTCGTCAAAAAACCGTCGTATCGTTCGCAATCGAAATAAAAATGCGAAAAACTGCAATAAAAAGAACAAGATATGACGACAAACTCAATTCTGACCGTCCGTTTGGAGGATGGCCATCATGGCGATTGCGTGCTCGGAACTTTTGATCCGGCAAACAACGCCTTAAACGCCAACGACAATTGGAAAAACGTGTGCGTCAATCCGACGCTCGAGCCCGCCGGCGGCGTCTGCGCACGAACACTCATCACCGATTCCCTGCCCGATCTCTGGGGCCGCAAGGTGGCCCGCCTTCTGGAAGAAGCCCGCAGCCGCCGCAACGAAGTCAAACCCCGGGCAATCACCGATGCTTTGCTTTTAGCCTGCGTTGCCGACAGCGACCGCATGGGGGCGCTGCGTTTTGCTAAGCCGTCCGACCCCGAGCACTATCTCGGACAACGCCGCTACCCCCTGCCCCGCGAATCAGATCTTCCGGAACTTACTTCGATTGCCCGACGCATCGAAAGCGACGACATTCTGTCGGCTGCCACGCTTGAAGTTTTTGCCGAAAATGCGACCGCACTAGGCGGCTCTCGCCCCAAGGCAAGCTTTGTCGATGCTGCGGGCCGCCTGTGGCTTGCCAAATTTCCGAGCATCGACGATGATCGAGACAAGGGCGCCTGGGAATATGCCATGGTGCTTCTGGCTGCCGAAGCCGGCATACGCGTACCGAACGTTCGCCTGATCGACATCGGCGACGCACGCGGCCGCATTTTTGCCTCCAGGCGGTTCGATCGCACCGAAAACGGTGCGCGTCGGCACTATCTTTCGGTACGTGCGCTTTTGGGCGCATCCGACAACCGAGAGCCGCGCAGCTACCGCGACCTTGTCTCCTTAATCGATCGCATCTGCTTTGATCCCGAAAAAGAAAAGGAGGAACTTTGGCGCCGCACGGTTTTTAAGTGCCTCATTCACGACGGCGACGACCACCTGCGCAACCAAGGCTTTCTTTTGACAGAGCGCGGCTGGGAATTGTCGCCTGCGTTCGACCTGAATGCATCGCTATCCAAAACGCATCTCACGCTCACCTACAACGGCGGCCGACGCGATCTTGCAGCCGAGTCGCTTTTGGCTGGTGCAAAAGACTGGGGAATCGATCAACAACGCGCACGCGAAATCTTTGAAGACGTAAAGACCGTTTTGGCCGACTGGAAGAAAGCCGCCCGCGAGCTTTCCATTTCTGAGGAAGAGATCGAGCGGCTGCAGCCCGCGTTTGAGGAAATTCGATGACACCCACGTGGAAAACGAAATTCGCTTCGGTTCTGCCGTGCAATGCCGATGCGGCCGATAGGCCACGTTTCTTTCATTTTTGTGCGAAACAGGCCAAGAGCGATTCCAAAGAAGTAAATCTTTGTACTTTTGCTTAGGTCGGATGGGGGCTTTTGCCTACACAGCAATAAATGTTTTCACGTTTTTCGTCTTACTCCCTCCCTAACGGGATGTCGGCCTGCTAGTCTGTTGCGTCATTCGGCTCATTTGGAAATTTGCGAGGAAAGGATTGACATAAATGCCGCAGATTCTTTTTATTCACTCGAGCGCTTTCGCCGGGGAAGTCCGCAAGGAAAATCAGGGCTCCTATACGCGAAAAATGGCTCGTATTCTGCGGGAGACGATCCGCGGACGGGGCGTTAAAGTCGCCGAACGCGACGTGGCGGCCAAACCGCCCGGAATGATCGATCAGTCCTTTCTGCAGGCCGCAAGAACACCGAGCGATCAGCGTACCCCCGAACAAGTGCAGCGCTTGAAGGAAAGCGACGAGCTGGTCGGCGAAGTGCTCGCAAGCGACGTTATCGTCATCTCATGCCCCGTCTACAACTTCGGTGTGCCCGCCCCCTTGAAGGCCTGGATCGACAACATCGTGCGCGAAGGCAAGACATTTACCCGCGGAGAAGGCCGCAACGCCAAGCGCATCTACGGGCTTTTGCACAACAAGCTCGTCGTGTTGCTGCAAAGCTCGGGCGGCTCGGGCTATCAGACAGGAGGCAACCGCGAGGCTCTGAATCACGCCGACAAAGCAGTCGTCGCGGTCTTCAGCGAACTCGGCGTGCACAAATTCGACACCGCTACGATGGAAGGCGTCTGCGAAGAGTCCGACGAAACGCTGGAGCGCAATTGGGTGGCGTGCGAACGGCGGCTGGCAGAAATCGCCGACCGCATCAAGATCCGTTGGCGCGACATGAATCGAGCCGGGTAATCGCTCCGCACTCTTTTCTCAAAGGCGCTTTGGGCTTTCTCTCCTAACCTCGGCCCAAAGCGCCTTTTCTTACAGACGTAAAAAAGGCGGAAGACCCTAGTCCACCGCCTCTTTGAGATCGAACCGGCGCTTTTGCGCCGGCTCTTGGAGTTGTCACTCCTACTCTTCGTCGTCTTTCTTGGCTGCTACAGGCTTACTGCGCGCAGCTTCCAGATCGTCGAGATACTTTTCGTCAATGTCGCCCGTGACGTACTCGCCGTCAAAGCAGGAGCAATCGAACCGTTCGATCTTGGGATTGAGGTCCGACAAGGCGCCCTTCAAGCCCTCCACCGTTTGGAAAATCACGGCGTCGGCGCCGATCTGGCGGGCCACTTCGGCTGCATCCGCACCGTGACCGCAAATGAGCTCGGCACGGGTGGGCATATCGATGCCGTAGACGTTGGGGAACATCACGCGGGGTGCGCTCGAGGCGACATAAACCTTCTTGGCGCCGGATTCACGAGCCATGCGCACGATTTCGCGCATCGTCGTGCCGCGCACGATCGAGTCGTCCACCAACAGAATGTTCTTGCCTTCGAATTCGACCGGCATAGCGTTTAGCTTCTGACGCACGCTCTTTTTGCGCATTTCTTGGCCGGGCATGATGAAGGTGCGGCCCACGTAGCGGTTCTTGATGAAGCCTTCTCGGTAGGTGATCTTGAGTTTTTCGGCCAGCTGCTGCGCGCACGGGCGGCTCGAGTCCGGAATCGGCATCACGACGTCGATGTCGCGCAGATTGAGGTGCTCGGCCACTTCGTTGGCAAGGTATTCGCCCAAGCGCAGACGGGCGCCGTAGACGCTGATGCCGTCGATGTAGCTGTCGGGACGGGCAAAGTAAACATACTCGAAGGCGCACGGATTGAGCTGCGGATTTTCGGCGCACTGGCAGCTTGAGAATTCGCGGTCCTTGGAAATGAAGATCGCTTCGCCCGGAGCCAGATCGCGCACGAAGTCGTATTCAAGGCCCACCATCGTGACCGATTCGGAGCTCACCAGGTAGTCCGTCGTGCCGTCGGCTTGCTTTTGCGTGCCGAAGCAAAGCGGACGAATGCCGTTGGGATCGCGGAAAGCGAGCAAACCTTTGCCTGCAATCAACGCCACCACGGCGTAGGCGCCCTTCACGCGCTTGTGCACGCCGCGCACGGCTTCAAAGGCAATTTCGGGAGTGAAGTAGCCCGAGGGCGGAACAATCTTCATGAGCTCGTCGGCGAGCACATTCAAAAGCACTTCCGAGTCGCTCGAGGTGTTGATGTGGCGGCGGTCCTGCTGATAGAGCTCGACGGCGACTTCCTTGGCGTTGGTGAGGTTGCCGTTGTGAGCAAAGAGAATGCCGTAGGGGGCGTTCACGTAGAAAGGCTGGCTTTCTTCGTTGGAGCTCGCGCAGCCCTGCGTCGGATAGCGCACGTGGCCGATGCCGGCGCAGCCGGTCAAATCGCGCATGTTGCGCGTTCTGAAGACGTCGCGCACAAGGCCCATCGCCTTATGCATGTGAAACGTCAACCCGTCGAGCGTACCGATGCCGGCGGCGTCCTGGCCGCGGTGCTGCAGCAGCAGCAAAGCATCGTAGATGCGTTGGTTGACGGGTTTCTGGCTGATCATGCCGACAATGCCGCACATATCCCTTTTTCCTCAAGGCTGGTATTGCTTAGGGCGCGAATTGTATCTGAAAACGATCGCGCTCCGCATTTAAAAAACCGGGAAACTATCGCGTTTTCCCAAACGCAAGAGGACCCGCTATGGGTCCTCCTGAAAAATTCTTTACAAACTGCGTTTGCCGCGCATGTCCGCAATGGCCGCGGGCAAGTACGGAATCGAGAAATCGATCACGCGCTCGGCGGGCACAATGAGCACCGAATTGCGCCAGTAGCCCGTTTTGACCGCGCTCGTAAGCCCCAGCACGAAGACCACCGCGCACACGATCACGATGCCGCGCATGAGTCCGAAGACGGCGCCGATCGCCCGATCCTCAAAACTGATGGAAGCGGCCGCAAGAAGCTTGGCGAATACCTTGCCCGCCAAACCGATTGTAAAAAGCGTACCGACCACGATGCCCACCGCGGCAAAGGCCGTGCGAATCAGAATCGAAACCGAAGGCAGCGGGATCATTTCGCCCAATTCCGGAGCAAACCGCAGCGCGAGCAAAATGCCCAGTACCCAGCCGACGATGGCGAGAATCTCGCGCACCACGCCGCGCGAGACGCCCAAAATGGTCGAGAAAAACAAAACGGCCAGAATGACCCAATCGACTTCGTTCATTGTTTGTCAGATTTGTTCGGTTCGGGTTGGGCGCACCGACGACGTCATCGATGCGCCTTTCTCTTGTCTTATTTGCTGTCGGTGTGCACGCCGCCGTTGCTGATGGAATTCAAAGCAAGGATGTCCAACGCGCGCTTGGCGTCTTCTTCGCTTGCAAAGCGACCCACGCGCACGCGCCACAGGTCGCTTCCGCGACGACGGACGATTTCGGTGTAGCTCGGCAGCCCCAATTTTCGCAGATCGGCGGCGACTTTTTCGGCAGACTCCTTCTTGCTCGTCGCAACCACCTGAATGAAGTAGCGGCCATGCGTGACGGCGCGCAGCTCACCCTCGGCCTTGGCGGATGTCGCACCCTTGTCATTCGTTTTGGCAACGCTCTTAGAAGCGGCCTGCGCATTCTTTTGGGTGTCTTTCGCCTTAGCTGTCTGCTTCGGGGTTTCGGTCTTTGCGGTCTTTTTCTGGGCCGCAGCCGACTTTTGCTCGGGCGTCGTAATGGGCTTGGCGCTCGCCGTCACCGGATTGTCGCTCTTGAGGCTTTTGGCCGAAGGCGGCTCTTGACTTGCGATGTCGGTGGGCAGCACCTTGGGCGACTTTTCGGTGCGGTTCAAGGGCACCACCTTGGCTGCCGTATCGTCCTGCAGCGACGGAATTTCAAGCTTGGCCCCGCGCTCGGCGTACATGTCGTTGGGCTCGAAAAGCGCGGGCGCAATGATGGCCACCAAAAGGCACAGCGCAAGCAACCCGAGCAGACGGCGCTTATTTTTGACGCGCGCCACCTGCCGACGATGCTCTTCGTCTTCGACTCGAAGCTCCATGTCGTCCAAAGGCGAATCGGGCCGTACCGCACTGCCGCGCGGAGGATTGGGTCCGAACAGTTTTTGAAACTTGTCGAGCATGAGAAATCGTGGCCGAAAAACGAAGCGATGAAATCGATTTGAAACTGTAAAAAAGAGAGCCCGGGAGCCGATGCGCTCGGCTGCGGGCTCCCGCTATGCTGCGTTTCGAGCGAGGCTTACTTCACTTCACCCGAAGCCAGCTGTTCTTCGCGCAGGTCGTGCTTTAGGGATTCCATGATCCCGGTCACCGTCACGAAGGAGCCGAATCCGATGATTTTAACAGTCTCGGGACCTTCGGTGACACTTTCGGCCAAAGCCTTGCGAAGCGCATCGTCGATCGAAGCACAGGTCACGACCTTGCCCATGTCGACTCCGCCCTCTTCCATGGCGTCCATGAGTTCAATGGCTTCGGCGCCGCGGGGCTTCGGAAGTCCCGTCACAAACCAACGGTCGATGTGACGGTTCATGATGCGGGCAACGGATGCCATGTCCTTGTCGGCAAACATCCCGAACACCGCCCAGACTTTGTCGCCGGGCTGCGTGGTGCGCGCGAGATTTTCGGCCAGCACTTCGGCGGCCTGCGGATTGTGGCCCACGTCGATCGTCACGGCCGCACCGTGTTCGTCGGCGTTTTTCACATGCTCGAAGCGCGCCGCAATGACGACGTTTTCAAGACCCTCGACCACAGCCGACCGCGTCACGGGCAGGAAGTCCTGCATGACGGCCAGGGCGGCAAGGGCGCCCGCAGCGTTTTGCAGCTGCGCCACGCCCGAAATGGCAGGCTTGGGCAGATTGCGCCATTCGGTCGTATGAATCGTCGCCATGGAGCGAAGCTCCATCTCGAAATCCCACATGCCGTGGTGACGGTACGTAAAGAAGTTCTTGTTCCAGACGTAGATCGGAGCAAGCAGTTCGTGCGCGTAGTCGTAAACGGTCTGCGGCGGATTGGGATCCGTGACGATCACGGGCTTGTCGTGGCGCATGATGTGCGCCTTTTCCCAGCCGATCTTTTCGCGCGTATCCCCCAGGTACGCCGCGTGATCGATGCCGATGCTGCAGAGGATCGCGCAGTCGGTGTCGATGGCGTTCATGGCGTCGAGCCGTCCGCCCAGGCCGATTTCCAGAATCACCGCGTCGAGCTTGGCGTCCTGGAAAATCTTGAGAATGGCAAGCCCCGTGAATTCAAAGTACGTGAGCGGCATGTCGCCGCGGGCCGCGTCGACCGCCTTAAAGGCTGCAATGAGCGTTTCGTCGTCGACTTCGTCGCCTGCAATCACGCAGCGCTCGTTAAAGCGCAGCAAATGCGGAGAGGTATGCATGCCCACGCGATAGCCCGCATAGCGAAGAATCGATTCGAGCAGGGCGCACGTGCTGCCCTTGCCGTTGGTGCCCGCCACCGTAAAGACGGGGCACTCGAATTCGATGCCCATGCGCGCAATCATTTCCTTCATGCGCTCGAGCCCGAGATCCATCGGTTTTTCATGGATTTTTGAAATGTAGCCGAGCCAATCGTTGAGGCCGGCTTCTTTGCCCGGGGCGGTTAGTGTTGTTGTATTGGCCATTGAGCTTTACTCCATGCCTTTGGCGGCGCTCCCTACACCCGCCGCCCGTGGGTGTCTGCTTCGAATTCTGTTTGCGTCTTCAACGCCGCGCGCAAATGTCTACGCACACGGCGTTTTCGGCATCGGGTCTTACAGCCGCGATGCGCTGCAGATGCCGATCGTTGTCGGTTCTGCCGTCTTCAAATGCAAGGATATGCCATTCTGAGGGAATTAGACGCAGGAGTTCCCCCTTCTCTAAAAAATGCTGTGGGTTTTTAGGTCCAAATCCCAATATGGACTGATCCCGCGTGAACGTTTCGTACAAAAAGAGCCCTCCCGGCCGCACACAGTCGAGAAGCTCGGAAAATCGAGGCCGCCACAAGTAGTTGATGCCGACGACGGCATCAAACGATTCGGGCTCAAAGGGCCACGGGTCGTTTTCAAGGTCGGTGAGCAGGTATTGAACACCGTCGACCGGTTCGGGCGCCAAATGAATGTCCGCTGCAGTGACGCGACAGCCTAAACCCGCGAGGAAACGCGTGTTGCGTCCGTTTCCGGCGGCGATTTCAAGCACGCGCGAACCCGCCTTCAGGTACGGCGAAAAGCGGATGAGCCAGGCGCTTGCCAAATCGGCTTTGGTGGACACGTCGCGGGCCATGTTCGAAACGATCTCCTCTTTTACTTTCCCTTCTGCTTGCCGACCTTTTAAGGCTTAAAAAATCGCGTTGACGAGCCAGCTGCCGAACATCATGAACGGCCGCACGAAATAGCCGACAAGTCCCGTCACGATCAGCACCAGCAAAATGCCCATGCCCCAGGGTTCGGTGCGCTGATAGGTGACGGCCGCCTGATACGGCAGCAGGCCCGATACGATGCGCCCGCCGTCAAGCGGCAGAATCGGCAGCAGATTGAAGGCCATCAGCATGAGGTTGACCGAAATGCCGGCGTAGCAGAAATCAAAGAGTAACTGCGCGGCCGCCTGAGTCGAGACAAAACCGATTCCGAGTTTAAGGAGCAGCGCCCAAAGCAAGGCCTGAACGAGGTTGCAGCCGGGGCCGGCGAGCGCCACCCAGATCATGTCGGTTTTAGGATTGCGCAGATTGCGGAAATTGATCGGTACGGGTTTTGCCCAACCGAACAAAAGGCTTGAGCCGCCGGAGAGCAGACTGCCCAGCAGCAAAACACCGGGCACGAGCAAAGTCCCCACCGGATCAATGTGTCGGATGGGGTTGACGGTCACACGACCGAGCACCCAGGCGGTTCGGTCGCCGCAAAGCTTGGCGATGTAGCCGTGGGCTGCTTCGTGCAGCGTGATGGCTAGAATAGCGGGAATAGCCCAGAGGGCGATTGTAGAAAGCGTATCGAGCATAACGGGTTTGATCGTAGCACGAGCGCTCGAGTATTCGGCTCTTTAAGCGCGAAATTGAGTAACGATTTTTTAAGCTCCATAAGAAAGACCCCTGCCATTTCTGACAGAGGTCCTTGATTTTCTATTTGTTTGTCGGAAGCGATCTACCTTAGGCAAACCGCTTCAGCAACTCGCAATTAGAACACTGCGCAGGCAGCAAAGCCGAGTGCCACGGAGAACACGATGGCGAGAACGCCCGGCAGGAAGAAGGCGTGGTTGAACACCCACTTGCCGATGCGGGTCGTACCCGTGTCGTCCATCTGCACGGCGCCCAGAAGCGTCGGGTAGGTCGGCAGAACGAACAGAGCGGACACAGCAGCGAAGGAAGCAACCAGCATGTAGGAGTCGCCGGGGTTGCTGGCGGAAATGCCGAGAGCAGCGACGACAGCAGGCGTAATGGCCTTAGCGGTAGCAGCCTGAGAGTACAGCAGCATAGCAGCGAAGAAGTACACCACAGCGAGCAGAGCCGGATACTGGGCAACGGTCGAAGCGGAGAATTCCTTAATTTCGGCAGCGTGGCCGGACACGAACGTGTCACCCAACCAGGCAACGCCGAGCACGCAGACGATAGCCACCATACCGGACTTGAAGACGGACGTGTTGGCAACGTTGCCGACGTCGATCTTGCACATCACGGTGATGCCGCAGCCAACGAGGAGCATCAAGCTCATGATGGCGGCGTCACGGCCGACGATAACGGGCTTGATCAGGCCGACAGCCGGCGAGATAGCGGAGGCATAGAGCACAACCAGGATAACGCCGAGCAGGAAGATGCCGACGGAGAGCTTGGCACCGGGCTTGAGGTGGTATTCCTGAGCGCCGACCGGAGCCTTCACGAGGCCCTTGGACAGACGGTCCTTATAAACAGGATCGCTGTCGAGGTCGAGGTTCTGGATCATGGTCATCACGAAGGCGGTCAGCATGCAGGCGACGAACGTCGTCGACATCCAGATGCCGAGCA
>OOAH01001608.1_pt1 | contig 19073 bp, 16 predicted proteins | sample 1671801 | NCBI WGS metagenome assembly OOAH01 (sample SAMN06348194, study PRJEB24527) | human gut metagenome | biome: human gut; feature: ankylosing spondylitis patient; material: feces | host: Homo sapiens | place: China | collected 2015-10 | reverse complement strand
TGGACGAGGGCAAGATCAACGATGCCCAGGGCCGCACCGTGGATTTCTCCAACACTGTCATCTGCATGACCTCCAATGCGGGCAGCAGCGACCAGACCACCGCAAGTCTGGGCTTCAACCGCAGCGAGGAGGAGCGAAACGAGGAGAAGAGCCGCAAGGCGCTGAGCCAGTTCCTCCGCCCCGAGTTTTTGGGCCGCGTGGATGAGGTCATCACCTTCAAGCCGCTGAGCGAGGAGACCCTGCAGGGCATTGCCGCCCTGATGCTGGACGAGTACAAGCCCAGCATGGAGGCCAAGGGCATTGCCTACAGCTATACCCCGGCGGCACTGGCAGCGCTGGTGCACAAGAGCCAGGGCGGCAAGTTTGGTGCCCGCGACCTGCGCCGGACCATTCGCAAGGCTGTGGAGGACCCCGCCGCTGAAAAGATCATCGACGGCACCCTTGTTTCCGGCTCCACCCTGACTGTGGATGCTGAGAACGATGAGATCGTGCTGAAATAAAGAGAAAACAGAAAGCCGCTGCACAGCGTAACAACTGTGCAGCGGCTTTTGTAGTGTAAGAACGCTCCGTCACCTGCGGTGAGGCTGATGGGGGGAGATCAGTCCACGCTGACCGGCTCCTCCGGCTTGTTGGTGGTACGGGCGCTCGTGCGGCCCTCGGGGATGATCTCGCCTGCGGCGGTCAGGCTGATCTTGGCCAGGGTCGGGCCGACCAGCTCGTACACCAGCACCGAGAAGAGCACCACGTTGCGCACCATGTGGCCGTCGGAAAGTTCCGCAGCTTCGGCGGCCATGCCCAGCGCCACACCGGCCTGCGGCAGCAGGGTGATGCCCAGATACTTCTGGATCTTCTCACTGCAGCGGGTGGCCTTGCAGCTGACATAGGAGCCGGAGATCTTGCCCAGAGAGCGGGAAGCGATATAGACGGCACCAATGAGCAGGACCATGGGGTTTGCGAGGATGTTCAGATCCAGCTCCGCGCCGGAGAGCACAAAGAACAGGATGTTCACCGGGCTTACCCAGCGGTCCAGGCGGTCCATCAGCTCATCGGAAGTGGGACAGATGTTGCAGAACACGGTGCCGGTCATCATGCAGACCAGCAGCAGCGAGAAGCTGCAGTGGATGGGGCCGACCTTAAAGCTGACCATGGAAAGGCCCACCGTCAGCAGCACAAAGGCCACCGAAAGGCTCATGCGCTTGGAGCGGGAGTGGAAGTAGACCTCCAGCTGGTTGAGCAGCAGACCTGCCAGCGCGCCCAGACCCAGGCTGAGCACGATCTCCACCAGAGGCTCCAGAAGGATGCTGATGGGGTCGATGCGGCCCTGCTCCAGCGCGTTTGCGATGCCGAAAGAGGCTGAGAAGAGCACCAGACCCACGGCATCGTCAATGGCGACCACCATCAGCAGCAGGCGGGTCAGGGGGCCGCTGGCCTTGTACTGCTTGACCACCATCAGGGTGGCGGCAGGGGCTGTGGCAGAGGCGATGGCACCCAGTGTGATGGCGGATGCCATTGAGATGACATCCGGCCGGGCAAAGTGCAGGGCAACCAGAGCGATATCCACCAGCACGGTGGTGATAACGGCCTGCAGGATGCCCACAGTGACCGCCTGCCTGCCCATGCTCTCCAGCGCGCTGAGCCGGAACTCGTTGCCGATGACAAAGGCGATGAAGCCAAGTGCCACCTGTGTGATGATGCCGTAGCTTTCGACCTGTGCAAGGCTTCCGAAACCGAAGCCCCAGCCGCTCAGGCCCAGCCGACCCAGAAAGAAGGGTCCCAGCAGAAGTCCTGCCACCAGATAAGAGGTGACGGCCGGCAGGCGGATCGCTTTCGCTGCACGGGATGCCAACAGGCCTGCAATGAGCGAAAGAGACATGCAGATGAGCAATTGCTCCATAAAATGAGATCCTCCTCAGAAATTAAGATACGTTAAAAAGTATATCTTATCTGAGGAGGAAAAGCAACATTTGTTAATTGAATTTAAAAATCTTCTGTGCAATGCGGTAGCCGCCCAGCACGAGCTTGTCGCCCTTGGAGATCTTCAGGTTGGTCACGCCGCCAAAGCCGTAGCGGATGGAGCGGTAGACCCCGGCGCTGGTGTGTGCCTTGAGGTAGGCCCACAGTTCGTTCTCCTTCTGCTTGGCGGCGGCGCTGCCGTCCAGCAGAAGGAAGATGTCGCTGATGGCCATCATCATGGAGAGGTAGTGCAGCATATAGCTGCGCAGCTTCTTCTGGCCCTTGAGGGCATCCAGGTCCTGGCAGTCGATCATGTGGCGGGTCACCCGCAGCTGCTGATCCACCCGTTTGACCATCACACTCTCGTTCACGCTCTGGTCGGCCCGGCCGATGAAGTAGCGGTACAGATCCAGATCCATATAGTACATGCTCTTGACAAAGGGCAGGGGCTGGTAGACAAAGATGTTGTCCACATAGAAGGTGTGCTTGGGCAGCACCATGCCGCAGTCCCGCAGCACCTGCGTGCGGTACATCACCGAGTGCATCAGCAGGTTCTGGTCGGGCCGGAAGTGGCCGACATGCGTCCAGCTGAACAGCCGGTTCTGGGGGAACACGTTGGTGTAGCGCACGGTGTGGCTGGTGTTGTCCTCCACATGCTCGTAGACATAGTTGCAGATCATCAGGTCAGGCGCGGTGCCACGGGCAGTCAGCGTGTTCAGCTTGGCCAGCACGGTCCTGAGGGCGGCTTCGTCCAGCCAGTCGTCGCTGTCCACTACCTTGTAATACAGGCCGGTGGCGTTGCGGATGCCCTGATTCACGCCCTCGCCGTGGCCGCCGTTCTCCTGATGGATGGCCTTGACGATGGTGGGATATTTGGCAGCGTACTCGTCGCAGATGGCGGGGGTGTCATCCTTGGTGGAACCATCGTCCACCAGGATGATCTCGGCCTGCTCCCCGGCGGAGAGCAGGGTCTCGATGCAGTGGCGCATATATGCCGCCGAGTTGTAGCACGGGACGGCGAAGGTGATCAATTTCTGAGCCATACAAAATACTCCTTTGCTCTTTTCCGGCAGATGCGCAAGGCAGGGGCCGGGATGGAGATATGTACCCATATTATAGCATTTTTGTGCAGGAAATGCTATCGAACGTGGGAAATGTCAGAGATGTTTTACAATTATCCGGGGAGTTGTGGTATACTGATTGGGTTATAAACCTCTCAGGCCGCTTTGCGTCCAGCTCCCCTAGTAGGGGAGCTGGCATTGCGAAGCAATGATGGAGCGGTTTTGTATGGATAGGAGGAACCATGGAAAGTCCGCATAGTATTCTGAAAAAAGTCTTTGGCTACGACAGCTTCCGCCCGGGGCAGGAGGAGATCGTCTCCCGCCTGCTGGCCGGGCAGGATGTGCTGGCTGTGATGCCCACAGGTGCGGGCAAGTCCATCTGCTATCAGGTGCCGGCCCTGCTGCTGCCGGGCATCACCATCGTGGTCTCGCCGCTGGTGAGCCTGATGAAGGATCAGGTGGGGGCGCTGGTACAGGCCGGTGTGGCGGCAGCTTTCCTGAACAACAGCCTGACGGACAACCAGAAGGCCCTGATGCTCCGCCGCGCCCGGGAGGGGTGGTATAAGATCATCTATGTGGCTCCGGAGCGGCTGGAGATGCCGGGCTTCCAGCGGTTTGCGCAGGAGCGGGAGATCAGCATGGTCACGGTGGACGAGGCCCACTGCATCAGCCAGTGGGGGCAGGACTTCCGCCCCAGCTACCTGCGCATCAAGGCGTTTGTGGACAGCCTGCCCAAGCGCCCGGTGGTGGGAGCCTTTACGGCCACCGCCACGGCCCATGTGCGGGAGGACATCCGCACCCATCTGGAACTCCACACCCCCTACGAGGTGACCACCAGCTTCGACCGACCCAACCTCTATTTTGCCACCCGCAGGGCCCTGCCCAGCGAGAAGCCAAAAGTTCTGCTCGACCTTGTGCTCAGGGAGCGGGACAATGCGGGCATCATCTATTGCAGCACCACCCGGCAGGTGGACGAGACCACCCGCCTGCTGCAGAGCCGGGGAATCCGTGCGGCAGCCTACCACGCCAAGCTGGATGCGGATACCCGGCGGCAGAATCAGGACGATTTCCTCTATGACCGGGTGCAGATCATGGTGGCGACCAATGCCTTCGGCATGGGCATCGATAAGCCAAACGTCCGGTTCGTCATCCATTATAATATGCCCAAGGATCTGGAGAGCTATTATCAGGAGGCGGGCCGCGCGGGCCGTGACGGGGAGCCAGCCCGCTGCACCCTGCTCTATTCCGGCACCGATGTGCGCACCATCCGGTTCTTCATCGACAAGGAGATGGAGGCTGACAACGGCCTGCCTGCGGATGTCAAGGCCGAAGCGGCACGCAAGGCAGAGGAACGGCTCAAGTACATGACCTTCTACTCCACCACGCCGCGCTGCCTGCGGGGGTATCTGCTGAGCTACTTCGGCGAGGCCGCACCCCAGAAGTGCGAGAACTGTTCCAACTGTCTGCTGGCAGCACAGGCTGCCGAACAGGTGGAGGAGCAGGCGGCACAAGCCCGCCAGCGCGCCGCGGCCAGTGCAAAGCGGCTGGCCTCGGCCTCCCGCCGCCGTGCCGACGAAGATGCCCTCAGCGAAGCGGACGAGAAGCTGCTGGCGGCCCTCTATGCCCTGCGCAAGCGGCTGGCCGCAAAGCAGAAGCTCCCTGCCTATATGGTGTTCAATGATTCCACCCTCCGCCAGATGGCGCTGAAAAAGCCCCTGAGCGTGGAGGAACTGCTCAATATCCCCGGTGTGGGCGAGAAAAAGGCCGCCCGCTACGGCCAGGAGTTCCTCAGTGTGATCGAAGAAACCGTTGGCACACGGTGAATTGGAGATAAAAGAACAAATAAAGCGTCCCGTTTTCCACGGCCAGTGCAGGCAGGGTGGAAAACGGGATGCTTTTTGTAAAAATAAAAGGGAACTGAATCGCTCCAGTTCCCTCAAGTATATGTCCCTGAGAACATATACCCCAATTAGTAAGAATATTATATCGCAGCTGTTGAAAAAATGCAACTGTTAAATATAATTTTTCAAAATTTCCATCCGTTTCGTCAGGTCGGGATGAATGACAATTGAAGCGACGGCAGGGTTAACTTCAGAGCGATAGGTTTCTGTGATATGCTCAAATTCTTCAATGAACTTAAGGATTTCGGAATTTGGCATCTGCAATAGCTTCAGATAATAGGACATCAGAATGACATAATCTCCGATGGTCTTGAAATTGACATACGGAAGCTGAATCGCAGAACGGAGACAGGCTTTCATTGCCTTTGTGGGGTCAAAATTGCGAAATCGGGTATCAAATACCACGGCATTGTGAGCAATAGCATTCCGGAGATCTTTCAAAGCATAGATGTAGCGAAATAAGAGCTCACAGGATGTATCGTTGGAAAGATCAAGGCCAATGCGGGTGGAAATATCTTTTCGGACAGGAAAAGTCAAACAAGAAAGCAAGTATCCAAAATCTCCCATGGTCATGATCTCGAAGAAAGCCCAAAGAGGAACACCGGAGTAAGTTGGATTATTGTAAAAATGTGTGATTTTTGGATTTCCTTTTGCATAGGCGTTTGCAAGGCTGGACTGGATGGAACGCTGAAGGTTCAATTTGTTTTGCTGGGCTCGCTTTTTCTGTTCAACGGTGAAATTGGCAGGGGAGTTGTTGTAACTGCAAACGACACGATCCAGAACATCCGAAATACTCTCGGATTGTGCGTTTTCAAGGATGCCCTGCAATGCGATGTTCTTGACAGCAGTTTCAATGAACATCATTTTTCCGTAAAACAGAGCTTTCAGGGCAGAATCATATTGGATGGTGGCATAGAGCTCCTGATAAGAAGAAAAAGGCAGGCGCGCACCGGCAGATTTGAAGAAACGATAGCCTTTATAGCCATGATAATATCCGGTTGTGACAAGCTGCTGTTTCTGTGTTTCGCCGGAGATGGCGATGCCGTTGTCACGCAGGTGCTGCATTAAGTCGTTTGTTGTTTTATAGCTCATGGGCATCCTCGATTTACATGCTATGGGTAGCAAACACCTGTTCGTCCTCCCACCAGACGGGGGACTTTGCGGCAAGGCTTTTGGGCACATCCAGAAGCCGCTGGTTGGAGCTGCCCCGGAAGCGCAGGGAGATATCGTGCTGGGCTTCCACAAAGCGGCCATCCACCAGAACATCCAGCAGACTCAGCAGCTCATCGGTGACCTCACAGCGGGCCGGGCAGGGAACACTGCCGGTCAGCTGCTCCCAGGTGTAACCGGAATAGCACCAGACGCTCTTATCCGGGTACAGCGCCCTGAAGTTGCGGACAAAGGGCAGCAGCTCCCGCTGATTCTCCGGCTCAAAAGGCTCACCGCCCAGCAGGGAGATGCCTGCAATATAGTCGGGCTGGCAGGATGCAAAGATCTCGTTGCGCACGGCCTTGTCAAAGGGCTGACCGTACCCGAAATCCCATGCCACCTCGTTGAAGCAGCCCGGGCAGTGGTGCCTGCAGCCCGAAACAAAGATGCTGGTGCGTACCCCCGGCCCATTGGCAATGTCGTAATACTTAATTGTTGCGTAATTCATAGATAAAACTCCATATAAAAAGCTCCCCCTCTCGGGGGAGCTGTCAATGCGAAGCGTTGACTGAGAGGGTTACAGATGCAGCACCCGATCCTTGATCTCCTGTGTCCGGCCCTGGTTCCAGAACTGGGTGCCGATATAACCGCAGGTGCGGCGGGCAACGTTCAGCTTGTTCTGGTCACGGTTGCCGCACTTGGGGCACTCCCACACCAGCTTGCCGTCATCCTCAACGATCTTGATCTCGCCGTCGTAGCCGCAGCACTGGCAGTAATCGGACTTGGTGTTCAGCTCGGCGTACATGATGTTATCATAGATGAACTGCAGCACGCTTATCACGGCCTCCAGATTGTCCTGCATGTTGGGCACTTCCACATAGCTGATGGCACCGCCCGGGGACAACTTCTGGAACTCGCTCTCAAACTTGAGCTTGGTGAAGGCATCAATGGGCTCCGAAACATGGACGTGGTAGCTGTTGGTGATATAGTTCTTATCGGTGATGCCGGGCACGATGCCGAACCGCTTCTGCAGGCACTTGGCAAACTTGTAGGTGGTGGACTCCAGCGGCGTGCCGTACAGGCTGAAATCGATGTTGTGCTGCTCTTTCCACTTGGTGCAGGCATCGTTCATGTGCTGCATTACGTGCAGGGCAAAGGGCTTGGCGGCGGGGTCGGTGTGGCTTTTGCCGGTCATATATTTGCAGCACTCATACAGGCCTGCGTAACCCAGGCTGATGGTGGAGTAACCGCCGTACAGCAGCTTGTCGATGGGTTCGCCCTTCTTCAGGCGGGCCAGGGCGCCGTACTGCCACAGGATGGGGGCGGCGTCGCTCAGGGTGCCCTTCAGGCGGTTGTGGCGGCACATCAGGGCCTTGTGGCACAGCTCCAGGCGCTCGTCAAAGATCTTCCAGAACTTATCAAAGTCGCCCCCGCTGGACAGGGCCACATCCACCAGGTTGATGGTGACAACGCCCTGGTTGAAGCGGCCGTAATACTTGGGCTTGCCGTTCTCGTCCACGTAGGGGGTCAGGAAGCTGCGGCAACCCATGCAGGTGAAGCAATGGCCCTCGCCGTTTTTGTCCACCTTGTACTCCAGCATCTTCTTTTCGCTGATGTAGTCAGGTACCATGCGCTTGGCGGTGCACTTGGCAGCCAGCTTGGTCAGGTAGTAGTAGGGCTGGCCCTCGTAGATATTGTCATCCTCCAGCACGTAGATCAGCTTGGGGAAGGCGGGGGTGATCCAGACACCGGCCTCGTTCTTGACGCCCTGGTAACGCTGGCGCAGCATTTCCTCAATGACGATGGCCAGGTCGGACTTCAGGCGCTGGTTGTCGCCGGCCTCGTTCAGGTACATGAACACGGTGATGAACGGGGCCTGGCCGTTGGTGGTCATCAGGGTGACGACCTGATACTGGATGGTCTGCACGCCGCGCTTGATCTCCTCACGCAGGCGCTTTTCCACGATCTCAGAAATTTTCTCCTCGCCGGGATCGATGCCCAGATCGCGCATCTCGGCCTCGACATCGCGGCGGATCTTCTTGCGGCTGACGTCCACGAAGGGGGCCAGGTGGGTCAGGCTGATGCTCTGACCGCCGTACTGGCTGGACGCCACCTGGGCGATGATCTGGGTGGCAATGTTGCAGGCGGTGGAGAAGGAATGGGGCTTCTCAATCAGCGTGCCGCTGATGACGGTGCCGTTCTGCAGCATGTCGTCCAGATTGACCAGGTCGCAGTTGTGCATGTGCTGGGCGTAGTAGTCGGCATCGTGGAAGTGGATGATGCCTTCCTCATGAGCCTTGACGATCTCCGGGGGCAGCAGCATACGCATGGTCAAGTCCTTGCTGACTTCGCCGGCCATGTAGTCGCGCTGCACGCTGTTGACGGTGGGGTTCTTGTTGGAGTTCTCCTGCTTGACTTCCTCGTTATTGCACTCGATGAGGGAGAGGATCTTGTCGTCCGTCGTGTTGTGGGTACGCTTCAGGCTCTGCACATAGCGGTAGGTGATATATTTACGGGCAACCTCAAAGGCGCCGGTCTGCATGATCTCATCCTCGACCAGGTCCTGGATCTCCTCCACGTTCATGGCGTGGCCGCGGGACAGGCAGCTGGTCTGCACATGGTCGCTGATCTCGATGATCTGCTCTTTGGTCAAACGCTGGCTTTCCGGCACAACATGGTTGGCCTTGGTAATGGCTGCAATAATTTTTGTAATGTCGAAGACGGCCTCACTGCCGTTGCGTTTGATGATTTTCATGCTGACACTCCTAACACTGATCTATCTGAAATATACAAACTGTATACAAGTTCCAAACGTACAAACTCCGTTTGGCGAGCAAATCTATCTTATCGCAGCGGGGGAAAAAAGTCAAGGGAGAAAACCACTATATATAGTGGTACTAAATTTCGACACGACAAAATATTGCATTTCGAACGTTCCAACGATGAAAATGCCGCGGCTACAACCGCGTAGAAAATAAGCCTGTTTTTTTGGCTATTTTGGGGAGATGTTGCCAATTGACAGGATTTGTGACGATGCAGCGCGAAATATTGCGCGCTCTGCGTCGGGGCGGGGCTTGCAGTGGGCGGCATAAGCTGGTATACTGTTAGCAGATATTGAATCACCCTGGCACAAAAACACAAGATGTTGAGACGATACTGCATGTGCCATTTATAAGGAGAGCCTTGCCCCATGAACTATGCAACCATCAAATACTGTGACATCGCCAACGGCGAGGGGGTGCGCACCAGCCTGTTTGTTTCGGGCTGCCGCCGCCACTGCCCCAATTGCTTTAACGCTGTGGCGTGGGATTTTAACTATGGCGAGCCTTTTACCAAAGAGGTCCGCAACAAAATTTTGGAAAGCCTGGCTCCGGGCTACATCAACGGCCTTTCGCTGCTGGGCGGCGAGCCGTTCGAGCCGGAAAACCAGCGGGAACTGCTGCCCTTCGTCAAAAACGTCAAAGCGCTGTACCCCAGCAAGACCATCTGGTGCTATACCGGCAACCATTTTGAGCAGGAAATTTTGCGGCCCGGCTGCGGCCGCTGCGAGGTGACCGACGAGTTCCTACAATATATAGATGTGCTCGTGGACGGCGACTTCGTGCAGGACAAGTATGACATCAGCCTGCGGTTCCGCGGCTCCAGCAATCAGCGCATCATTGATATGAACCGCACCCGCGCTGCCGGTCATGTGGTGCTGTGGCAGGATGATCCAATCTTCGCAGACCACAAGATGTAGTACATACAAGCCCGTATAGCAAACGGCCCCCGCCAGGAATCTATCCCGGCGGGGGCCGTTTTATGCGCAGATTAAGGCAACACCGCACAATTCCCGCCTTACGGCTTAAGCACCGCTTCGGCGGCTGCGGCACGGCATCTGCGTTGCCAAAATGCTCGATAATACACAAAGTATTATCTGCGCTTTTGGCTTAGCAGCTGCCGCACCTCGCTCGCCGTATCGGCACTTAGAATTGTGCGGTATTGCCTTTATGCTTTTTCTTTCAAGGCTTCCTCTTCATCCTGGATGAACATGAAGCACAGGCTCACCAGCAGCAGCGCACAGCTGAACCAGATGGTCTTGTTGCCAAATACGGCAACACAGTGGGCACCTACACCGGCACCAATGGCGAACAGCAAAATCACGCCAAAGTAGTGCAGTGCTTTGTGCAGCACCTTTTTGTCGTGCAGGTGGAAGTAGACCACCAACGATTCCATGCCGCTGCGCATGTTGCCAATGCACATGGTGCTGGCGAACGGGTAGCCGTGTACCTTGCGGAAAGCCTGCACCTGCATGGCGCAGGCGAAGGACACCAGTGCGTTGGCGGCCAGATCCAGCGTGTTGGGCAGGAACCCTACCCAGAACAGCAGCAGAATTTCCACCACCAGCACCAGCTGCCGCCAGTGCAGGCGCTTGGCCTCGCGGTAGCGGATATGGATGGCCTCGGCCGCTGCTACGCCCAGCGCAAAGGAGAGCAGCGGCACCAGATAGTGCAGCACCCGCGCCAGGTCCCCGTCAAAGGCAGCCTGGCTCATCAGCACGATGTTGCCGGTCTGGGCGTTGGCAAACACTTTGCCGCGCCCGATATAGGTGTAGGCATCCTGTAAGCCGCCGGATGCGGAAAGAAACATCACGGTGCGGAAAGCTTCGCTCATCTGCCCGTGGTGATGCCATACTTTGTGTGCCATGGATAACCCCTCTTATCCTTTTATATATACAACAGGTACGCTGCCCATTATAGCGCGGCGGCCGCGCAGTGTAAAGCCGCAAAAAACAAAATACACAAGCTGTACCAAAAAATAAACGGAAGGCAGGGAACTGCCCAACCGCTTGTCCACAGACGGCGATAACTTTTGTACAAAACGCAGAATCCTGAAAAAGGGTATTACACGGCGCGTACATTTGCGGTATACTTGCTTCACTTTCCAACGCAGTGAGACAACAGCCGCCAGGGCGTCGCAACGAGTTGAGCGACACCCCGGCGGCTGTTTTGCTTTTGGAAAAACCGTATCTTCTTTTTATAATAGAGGAGTAATCAAGTATGCCGCAAACGAAAAAACAGGAAATCGTCTACACCGTCATGATGGTCTGTGTCATGGTCTATGGCATGGTCTGCTACAATATCGCTTTGGATGTGGGCGGGATGCAGAACTTTATCTTTCTGGCTGCTTTCAGTGAACTGCCCATCATGGGGGTAATTGCCTTTTTGCTGGATACATTTCTGGTGGGCCCCGCAGCCATGCGCATTGCTACGGGCTGGTTCACCCCCGGCAAGGATAAGCAGGTGTTTCTGATCATGGCCATCTCCTGCCTGTCGGCCTGGATGATGTGCCCGCTGATGAGCTTTTTCGCCACGCTGCTGTTCAAGGACAGCCACAACGCCAACTTTGTGGCCATCTGGGTGCAGACCACCATGCTGAACTACCCCGCTGCGTTCCTGTGGCAGCTGGCAGCTGCCGGCCCGCTGGTGCGTACGGTGTTTGGCGCAGGATTGCGCTGCATAAAGAAAAAGTGAAACGCAGAGACACATTGTTAAATTTGTACTAATAAAACTGCACAAAAAAGACTTGCCATCTTTAGTGAAAGTGCTATAATACGGGACGAAACCCGGAAAAATCCCAATTCCAGAAATGAGGTGCATGGGATGAAAGATGTGAACGATCTGATGCAGGCGATCCTGGAGATGGACGCCGCCCAGCGTAAGGCCAGCGAGAAAGCCAAGGCCGAGCGCACGGCGCGGCTGGCCGCCCTGGATGCCCGCAAGCAGGCGATCGCTGCCGAGTGCGACGCCAAAGCCCAGACGGATGCCGAAGCTGCTGCCAAAGCAGCCGACGACGCCAACGCCGAGGCCCGCGCCGCCTTAGACAAAGAATGTGAACAGGCTGCCGCCGCCATGACGGCCGCCGCCAAACAGCATGAGGCCGAGTGGACGGCAGAACTGGTACGCCGCGCCCTGGCCCAGGAGGCTGCACAATGAACCACGCGAGCGGCAAAGCCAGCAATGCTGTGCTGGCAAAGGCCCGCGCCCTGTATGGCCGCCGCCTGCGCGCCGAGGATTACCGCCGCTTAACGGATTGCCACACAATGACAGAGCTGGCCAACGAGTTGAAAGCTCTGCCGCTGTACGCCAACACGCTGGCCGAGGTAAACCCTACCTACGCCCGCCGCGCCCAGCTGGAGAACCTGCTGCGGCAAAGCCAGTACGAACGCTTCGACAGCTTGTGCCGGTATGACCGCAGCGCAGGCAGCAGCGTGTACCAGTACTTAACGCTTTGCTGCGAGGTCGACGAGCTGACCGCCGCCCTGCGGTGCCTGGATGCAGGCCGCCCCGGCGATTACCTGTACCGCCTGCCGGACTTTTTGGAGCAGCGCTGCAGCATTGATCTGTACGCGCTGGCCAAAGCCACCGATCTGCAAAGCCTTTTGGCTGCGGTACAGGGTACGCCCTGGGCTAAGGTTCTGGCCCCGCTGGCCAACGCTAAGCCGGACCGCGGCCTGACCGCCCAGGCGGAACCTCTGATGCAGGAGTACCGCCACCGGGCGCTGGTCGCTATGGCACCCAAGCCCGCCAAGCAGGGCGAGCAGCCCGGCCTGCGGGAACTGATCGAGCTGGAGTGCGATACCTCGGCGGTGTCCAACGCCGCGCGGCTCATCCGCGTAGGGGCGCCTGCCACCACGGTGCGCAACGCCTGCCGCCGAGATTGCAGCGCCCTGACGGCCGCCGAGTGGGACTACCTGCTGGCCTCGCCGGATCTGCCTGCTTTCAAGCAGCGGTTTGCCCAAACCAGTTACGGCCCGCTGTTGGCTCACCACGATTACACCGTGCTGAAGGAAGGCTTCTTCCGCTACCGCACCGATTGGTGCCGCAAGTGGCTGCGGTTCTCCACCGAGCCCACGCTGGTCATGATGTGCTACATCTGGCTGGCCCAGTGCGAGGTGTGGAACCTGAACCACATCATCGAGGGCGTGCACTACAAGCTGCCCGCCGAAGAAGTCCTAGCCCTGCTGATCGGCTACGACGAACACGATTGAAAGGAGTGTGAACGGATTGGTTGAAAAGATGAAGCTGGTGCGGGTACAAGGCACCCTGCCCCAGCTGAACGATTTCCTGGATGCCTGCTGTATGGACGGCCGGTTTGACCTGGAACCTGCCACCCGTTATATGTCGGATTCGCTGGGATACGCCGCCCTCAACGAGGAAAACCCCTATCCCGCCACCCGCGACCAGATCGAGACTATGGCGAAAGAGGCTGGCATGGAACTGCATAAAGAGCAGCGCCACACCGACCCGCCGGACGAGGAAGCCAAAGCCTATTTGAGCGACCTGCTGGAGCAGATCGATGACCTGTGTGCCGAGCGCCAGGGCCTGCTGGACCAGCAGAAGCTCTGCGAGGACGGCATCGCCCAGTACAGCCACTTCCTGAACCTGAAAGTAAATGTGGATGAGATCCTGGATTGCCAGCACGTCAAGGTGCGGTTCGGCTTCCTGCCCACCGAAGGCTACAACAAGCTGATGAGCAACTACGCCGATGATCCCTATATCCTGTTTGTAGAGTGCACCCAGACCAAGACCGGCTACTGGGGCATCTACCTGACCCCCCGCGAGAAAGCGCTGGAGACCGACGGCATCTTCTCGATGCTGTATTTCGAGCCGGTGCGTGTGCCCGGTGCGGCCGGTTCCCCTGCCGAGATCATCGAGCATTTTAAAGAAAACCTGGAAGTTGTCAAAAAGTCGGTGGATGATGTCAACGCCCGCATCGCGGCTTTGTGGCATGACCACGAAGCCAAGGTGCAGATGCTGTACGACACGGTGCGCTACTACGCCGCTATGTACGACCTGCGCCGCATGGCTGCCGTGAAAGGTTCCCATTTCTTCTGCGTCGGCTGGGTCCCGGCGCCGGATGTGGAGGAGATCGCCGGCAAGGCGCGGGCCGTTAAAGACCTGCGCGTTACCGTGGACGGCCCCGAGGCCGCCGGTAAGATGACGCCCCCCACCAAACTGAAGAACCCCTGGTGGAGCCGCCCTTTTGAGTTTTTCGTCGAGATGTACGGTCTGCCCGCCTATGGCGAGACAGATGTCACCGGCTTCGTAGCGCTCACCTTCACCGTGCTGTTTGGCATGATGTTTGGTGATGTCGGGCAGGGCATCGTGCTGGCGCTGTTCAGCACCTTTATGTGGAAGGTCAAGCACAACGACCTGTTCCACCTGATGATCCCCTGCGGCATCTCCAGTACGATCTTCGGCCTGGTCTATGGTTCCTTCTTCGGCTATGAGGATGCCCTGGACCCGCTCTACCACGCCATTGGCATGGCAGGCAAGCCCGTTTCGGTCATGGATTCCATCACCGGCATCCTGATGGTCGCCGTTTACATCGGCGTTGTCCTGGTGCTGGCGGCCATGGTACTGAACATGTACACCCACGCCCGCCACAAGGAGTGGGGTGAGTTCATCTTCTCCCCCAACGGTCTGGTGGGTGTCATCACCTACCTGTGCGGTGTGGATCTGGCCAGCGCTTACATGGGCGCGTTCACCTTCCTGCCGCAGGTGTTGGCCGCCATCGGCATGGTAGCGGGCCTGGTCCTGTTGCTGTTCGCTGAGCTGCTGGCCCCCATGGTGGAAGGCAAGCCCTGGAAACCTGCCGGCGGCATGGGCAACTACCTGATGCAGAGCGTGTTTGAACTGTTGGAGACGGTGCTGAGTTACCTGTCCAACACAATCTCCTTCCTGCGTGTGGGCGCGTTTGTCATCGTGCATGCCAGCATGATGATGGTCGTCTTTACGCTGGCCGGTACGCCCAACAATATGCTGGTGGTCATCCTGGGCAACATCGTGGTCATCTGCCTCGAAGCGCTGCTCTCCGCCATCCAGGGCATCCGTCTGGAGTTCTACGAGATGTTCAGCCGTTGCTACAAAGGCGGCGGCCGCAAGTTTACCGCGTTTAATATCAAAAAGGCGTAAATATCCGCATTTGTCTGTAGGGGCGGATGCTTGCATCCGCCCGCGGGTCGATGCGAGCATCGATCCCTACATAGAGGGAATTTCACAAAATAAAAATCATGGAGGGTATTCTTATGAAAAGCAAATTCAACAAGCTGTTCGTTACCATTCTGCTGGTTGTGGCTGTGACCTGCTGCGGCGCTTTCGGCGTCCTGGCTGCTGACAACACCGACGAGGCCGCTGCCGCCGCTTCCACTACCGAGACCACCGAAACCAACACCGACAATGACCACAACTCCTCCCTGAGCATCGGCCTGGTGGCTGCTGCTTTGGCAACCGGTCTGGCCGGTATCGGCGGCGGCATGGCTGTTGCTTCCGCTGCCCCCGCTGCTATCGCTGCCAACAGCGAGAACGAAAAGACCTTCGGTAAGAGCCTGATCTTCGTGGCCCTGGGTGAATCCATCGCCCTGTACGGCCTGGTCATCTCCATCATGATCCTGAGCAAGCTGGTGTAAGGCCATGCGGTTCTTTCTCATCAGCGATAACTCTGACGCCATGAACGGTCTGCGTCTGGCCGGTATCGAGGGCACCGTGGCCCGCAGCGAAGCCGACCTGCGCCAGGCGCTGGAAAACGCCGCCAAGCAGCCCGACATCGCTGTGCTGCTGGTGACCGAAAAGATCGCCGAGACCTACACCGAGGTGCTGGACAGCGCCCGTGCCAAAGGTACGCCGCTGCTTATCACTGTGCCTTCCACCGGCGGCGGTGCTGCCGGTAAGGACCGCCTGACCCGCTATATCCGCGAGGCCATCGGTGTTAAAATCTAAGAGGTGTGACCATGAATGAATTAGATACCCGCGCCGAGCGGTTCCTGGAATCGATCCGCGCCGAGGGCGAAGCCGCCTGCGCCGCCATCCGCACCGAGACCGATGCCGAGATCGACCGCCAGCTGGACGAGGCACGCCAGGCCCAGCAGGCCAAGGCCGAGCATACGCTCCACTTTGAGACAGAGCGTGCCCGCACCCGCGCCAACCGTGAGTTGAGCGCCGCCCGCATGCAGGCCCGCGCCAAGCTGGCCGCTCAGCGCCAGCAGATCGCGGCCGATGCCTTCGCCGCCGCCCGCACCCAGCTGGCTGCCTTTGCCGCCGGCAGGGACTATGCCGCCTGGCTGGTCAAGAGTGCTGCCGCCCTGGCCGAGACCATGGGCGAGAGCGGCACCCTGTACGCCCGCACCGCCGACCTGCCCCTGCTGCAGGGCAAGCTGCCCGCCGGTGTGGCCCTGGCTGCCGATGACACCATCACCCTGGGCGGCCTGCGCGCTGCCAACCCCGCCACCGGCCTGGCTGCCGATGATACGCTGGAAGCCCGCCTGGACGCCCAGCACGACTGGTTCCTGCAGAACGCAGGGCTGGAGATCACGATTTGAGGGGCAAAGCTATGGAAAATAAAATTTACAGCATCAACGGCCCCGTTGTTACCATCAAGGGCAAAACCGACCTGGCTATGATGGAAATGGTCTATGTGGGCAAATCCCGCCTGGTAGGCGAGGTCATCCGCATGAACGATAAAGAGACCACCATCCAGGTTTACGAGGAGACCGGCGGCCTGAAAGCCGGCGAGCCTGTCGAAAGCACCGGCGGCCCGCTGTCCGTTACGCTGGGCCCCGGCATCCTGCGCAATATCTACGATGGCATCCAGCGCCCGCTGCCCGCCATCGAGAGCCATATGGGCAGCTTTATCGAGCGCGGCGCACACGAGCCTTCTCTGGATACCGCCGCCAAGTGGGATGTGACCGTCAACGTTAAAGCAGGGGATACCCTGACCGGCGGCCAGATCTACGCCACCTGCCCCGAGACCCCGGCCATCCAGCACCGCTGCATGGTCCCGCCGGAGGTTTGCGGTACCGTGACCTGGGTTGCCGAGAACGGCAGCTACACCGTCAACGACCCCATCGTCAAGCTGACCGACGCCAAGGGCAGGGAACACACCCTGACCCTGTGCCAGAAGTGGCCTATCCGTACCCCGCGCCCGGCGGCCGAGCGTATGACCTCGCCCCGCCCGCTGATCACCGGTCAGCGTGTTATTGATACCATGTTCCCGCTGGCCAAGGGCGGCGCCGCTGCCATCCCCGGCGGTTTCGGTACCGGCAAGACCATGACCCAGCACCAGATCGCAAAGTGGTGCGATGCCGACATCATCATCTACGTCGGCTGCGGCGAACGCGGCAACGAGATGACCCAGGCCTTGCAGGAGTTCAGCGAACTGGTGGACCCCCGCACCGGCAAGAGCCTGATGGACCGTACCGTGCTGATCGCCAACACGTCCAACATGCCTGTTGCTGCCCGTGAGGCTTCTATCTACACAGGTATCACGCTGGCCGAGTACTACCGCGACATGGGCTACCACACCGCCATGATGGCTGACTCCACCTCCCGTTGGGCCGAGGCTCTGCGTGAGATCAGCGGCCGTCTGGAGGAGATGCCCGCCGATGAAGGCTACCCCGCCTACCTGCCCAGCCGTCTGGCAGAGTTCTACGAGCGTGCCGGTTATGTCAAGACGCTGAACGGTGCCGAAGGTTCCGTCTCCGTCATCGGTGCTGTCAGCCCCCAGGGCAACGATTTCTCCGAGCCTGTCACCCAGAACACCAAGCGTTTCACCCGCTGCTTCTGGGCACTGGATAAGTCCCTGGCTTACGCCCGCCACTATCCGGCCATCAACTGGAACGATTCTTACAGTGAATACCTGGGCGACCTGGGCAGCTGGTACTACGATAACGTCGGCCATGACTTTATGTCCTGCCGTGAGCGCGTCGCCAACCTGCTGCTGCAGGAAAATAACCTGATGCAGATCGTCAAGCTGATCGGCTCGGACGTGCTGCCCGACGACCAGAAATTGACCATCGAGATCGCCCGTGTTATCCGCGTCGGCTTCCTGCAGCAGAACGCTTTCCACGCCGTGGATACCTACGTGCCGCTGGAAAAGCAGCTGAAGATGATGGAGACCATCCTGTACCTGTACGATAAGTGTGCAGCGCTGGTCGCCAAGCAGGTGCCGGTCAGCCGTCTGCTGGCCACCGGCCTGTTTGATGAGCTGGTCAAGATGAAGTACGAGGTGCCCAACGACGACTTCTCGAAGCTGGACGCCATGCAGAAAGACATCGATGCCAAACTGGCCGCTGTGGCCCAGGGCTGATGAGGAGGGAATAACATGATTTTAGAGCATATCGGACTTTCCCAAATCAACGGCAGTCTGGTCGTGCTGGACGGCGTAAAAGGCGTGCAGTATGACGAAATGGCCGAGCTGCATCTGGATGACGGCTCCACCCGCGTGGGCCGTGTGGTTGAGGTCGAAGGCGACCGCTGCATCATCCAGGTGTTCGAGGGCACCCGCGGCTTAAGCCTGGTCAACAACCGCACGGTGCTGACCGGCCATCCCATGATGATGGACCTCAGCCCCGAGCTGCCCGGCCGTGTGCTGGACGGCCTGGGCCGCCCCATCGACGGTCTGGGCGACATTTACCCCACCGCCCGCCGCGATGTCAACGGCGCACCCATCAACCCCGTCAGCCGTGTGTATCCGCGTAACTACATCCACACCGGCATTTCTTCCATCGACTGCCTGGCCACGCTGATCCGCGGCCAGAAGCTGCCCATCTTCTCCGGCTCCGGCATGAAGCACAACGAGCTGGCCGTCCAGATCGTCCGTCAGGCCAGCGTGGCCGATGGCTCGGACTTCGCCATCGTCTTTGCCGCTATGGGCGTCAAAAACGACGTTGCCGCCTACTTTCGGGAGTCTTTCGAGAGCTGCGGCGCGATGGAGCGCGTGGTCATGCTGCTGAACCTGGCCAACGACCCCATCATCGAGCGTATCATTACCCCGCGCGCCGCCCTGACGGTGGCCGAGTACCTGGCCTTTGACCTGAACAAGAACGTGCTGGTCATCTTGACCGATATGACCAGCTATTGCGAGGCTCTGCGCGAGTTCTCCTCCTCCAAGGGCGAGATCCCCGGCCGTAAGGGTTTCCCCGGCTACCTGTATTCTGACCTGGCCAGCCTGTACGAGCGCGCCGGTATCA
>OOAH01001605.1_pt1 | contig 19163 bp, 17 predicted proteins | sample 1671801 | NCBI WGS metagenome assembly OOAH01 (sample SAMN06348194, study PRJEB24527) | human gut metagenome | biome: human gut; feature: ankylosing spondylitis patient; material: feces | host: Homo sapiens | place: China | collected 2015-10 | reverse complement strand
TTGCGAAAATATCCCGCACCTGTGGCATATAATCCTCCGCCCTTACCAGAGACGGGGAAAAATGGGTCAGCCACAGTTCTTTAACTTCTGCACGCTTCGCCATATCTGCGGCCTCATAAAACGTCATATGTTTGTACTGTTTTGCCTTATTTAACTTTTCTTTTTCTGCATACATGCCTTCACAGATAAATAAATCCGATTCTTTTGCAGCGTTTACAATGGTATCCAGCGGACGGCTGTCTGTACAATACGTCACTTTCAGACCTTTTCTTGCCGGTCCGAGTACCATCTGCGGTTCATAGATCACACCATCCTGCTCGATGGTCTCCCCTTTCTGCAGGCGGCTCCATAATTTCATCGGAACATTCTGTTCTCTGGCACGCTCCACCGAAAAACGTCCCGCACGATGGATTTCCACCGAATATCCGTAACAAATGACATTGTGCTTTACACGGAACGCATGAATGTCATATCCCTGGATAGAAAAAGATTCTTCCGGCTGTGTCAGTTCTATACAATTGATCTCAAACGGAAGTTCCGGTGCAATTGTCCGCAGTGCCGTCACGACACGTGTGAGTCCTTTGGGTCCGATGATCGTAAGCGGTTCTGTCCGCTCCGCATTTCCCATCGTCAGAAGAAGCCCCGGAAGACCGCTGATATGATCCGCGTGAAAATGTGTCACGCAGAGAATATCGATCGGTTTAAAGCTAAGTCCCGCCTCTTTGATTGCAATCTGGGTTCCCTCACCGCAATCGATCAGCAAACTGCTCCCATTATATCTGAGCATAAGTGATGTCAGCCACCGGTACGGCAGCGGCATCATTCCTGCAGTTCCTAACAAACATACATCTAACATAATCGTTTCCACTCCATAATATCTGCATCCTCTCTGGGAAACTGATAAAAATTTTTTCGCACTCCAATTTTTTCAAATCCACATGTCCGGTATAAGTGTATCGCCGGCTCATTTCCGGAACGTACTTCAAGTACGATCCGGTCAATTCCATGTTTTTCGGCCCATTGCTGCATCCTAAGAAGAAGCTCTCTTCCACAGCCTTTTTTGCGCATTTTCCGTGTCACTGCCACATTAGTAATCTCTCCCTCCGGCGGCATCCGGTACATGCCAATATAACCTGCGATCTGAGGATCTTCCGCCACGAAAAATATGGCATCTTTCATTCCATCCAGGAATCCCTGTTCACTCCACGGCCGGGAAAAACATTCTTTTTCAATTTGTGCAACAGCCGGAATGTCTTCCGCGGTCATCTGCCGTATTCTCATATGCGAAAATCCCTTGCCTTTTCCTGGCGCTCTCTTTCCGCCTGCGACAGGCGCAGATAATCCGGCTTGTGTGCAGCTGCATCCTCAGCCTTTCCCTGACGGTATAAAATGCCGCCGAGTACCGCAACACATGCCGCACGCTGCTTATTGCAATGTGCGGGTGCAAACAGGTATGGTACCTGTAAATTTTCTTTCAGGTAATCGGCAAAAACCGGCACACCATCGCCCAAAAATACGGTTTTCTTTCCACTTTCATTGATCTTTGCGGTAATTTCATCGATTCCTACCGCACACTGCGGAAGAAGTGTCTGCATCTGCCCATCGGAGAAAGTATACAGTCCGGTATAGGCCTGCTGCCGGCGCGCATCCATAAGCGGACATACCTGATCCTCACATCCCCACAGATTATATGCCAGGGCATCCACCGTCGGCACGGAAACAATCTGTTTGTTCAGGGCAAGAGCGAGTCCCTTGGCCGTTGCAGAGCCGATCCTGAGTCCCGTAAAAGATCCAGGTCCTGCGGACACTGCAATCACATCAATCGTATTCAGATCAAGTTCTATCATTTTTGCTACTTCATCCAACATTGGAAGAAGTGTCTGTGAATGTGTTTTTTTATAATTGATGGTATATTCTCCCAGCAGATTGTCGTCTTCCGTGACCGCAACCCCTGCCACCAGTCCTGAACTGTCCAACGCTAGTATTTTCATATTCTGTCCTCTATCTGTCTAAAATTGTTATTTTTCTGTAGTCAAAACCTTTTTCCAGATCTTTTTCAATGGTGATCTCCCGGTAATGATCCGGCAATATCTCTTCAATCAGATTGGCCCACTCAATCATCGTCAGACCCTCACCGTAAAAATAGTCCTCATATCCGATCTCGTCCATCTCCTCAATATCCCCAATACGGTAGACATCAAAATGATAGAACGGCATACGCCCCTCCTCATATACCTGAACAATGGTAAATGTCGGGCTGCAGATCGGCTCTTCAATTCCAAGTCCCTGTGCGATTCCCTGTGTAAACACGGTTTTGCCAACACCGAGATCCCCAACCAGTGTATATACATCCCCAGGCTGTGCTTCTCTCCCGAATTTTCTTCCGAGTTCGAGCGTTTCTTCCGGGGAAAATGTTTCAAATTCCATACGATGTTTGTCCTGCATATCTATCCTACGCCTTCATTCTGAGTTTATATTTTTCCAGTTTCTGTTCTGCAAGTGTCCGGAACGCTGCATACTGATCTCCCATCTGCTCCATAGGAATAATATATGCGCTTTTCCGATTGCTGTAGATTAAAATCTGCTTTGCATTCGCTACAATCTTATAAATTGCCTGCCACTCCATATCCCCAGTTTCTTTTCCCTGGGATACATGAATATTTTTCTCTGTAATTTCATAATGCAGTGTGCCGGCAAGCACCTTGTTTGTCTTCAGGGTCTCCTTCGCACGAAACCACAGTGCAACCGGGATATAAAGAAGAAACAAAAATCCCACTGCAATATAGAGCAGGGTGTAAGATGTTTTTCCATTCTGAAAACTGATTCCAGCCATAACAAATCCAAGAATTCCAAGTGCAATGGAACTCCATCCCTGAAACCCGGTATACGTCTGGTACATATTAAACCGATACAGGTCTTTGGGTGATAATGTAACATCAAATGACGCTTTCATGCCTTCTTCTCCTATCCAAAATAAATGATAAGGCTTTCTGCGTATCACACAGAAAACCATTACGTTGTATCATATTATAACAATTTTCCAAACAAAAGAAAAGAGAAAAAAAAGGAGCACCCCACGGGTGCTCCCAAAACCATTTGCTGTCCAGCAATGTCATTTAGTTAAGTTACAGGGTTATAAGGAATCTTTCGCAGAATACCTTTCATTTCCCAAATCATGATAACCGTATTATTCCATGCATATTTTGGTATGACATTGCCACCCTTCTTTGTGCATCAGTCGTTCAAAATTCGGACTTTCTTATTCAGTCCCTTTGCATAAAACATCTTCTTGTATGCTTTATATTTACTTGCGGGAACTTTGACCACTATCTTTTTGCTGATACCTCTAAAGGCATATTTGGTTATAGATTTTGAAGTCAGTTTCTCTGATTGAATCGTAATCTTCTCTAACTTCCCGCAACCATAAAAAGCATTTTTTTCTATCTTTGTAACATTCTTTCCTACTACAATACTTGTTATATTTGTACACTTGGCAAACGCATTCTTTCCAATCGTAACAATGTTTGAGCCAATCACTACCCTGGTAATTTTCTTATTGTTCTTAAAGGCATTGTCCGCAATGGATGTTACTCTATAAGATACTCCATCAACCTTAACCATTGCCGGAATGGTAACCGTTCCTTTTGCAGTACTCTTTGGATCAGTATACTGTACTGTCGGTGTTTTGCCCTTGCCACTTGTAACTATGTAAGTCGAACCATCGTTGTCCTTTATCTTCGTACCTTTTTTCGGTACAGACGGCTTATCTTTTTTCTCATAGACTGCCTCCTCTCTTATAGCTGTGGATTAAACTGCTTTTGACTCACAGCCGTATGGCAGTTCGTGTATCCTATCATCTGCGTCTATCTTATATGTCATTGATAGAAAATTCTCTATCATATATTTAGAAATATTTTACTATACCCCCCATTTTATTCAAGGTTCTTGTGGCAATTTGTTCAATTTTCACATAAAATTTCTCATATAAAAATGCCATCTCACCACTTTTATGTGATGAAATGACATTTTTCACTCTATTTATGCAGTTCGTCACAGTATTTCTTCCTGCGTTAACAGGTAATTCTTCCATATCTGCGACAGCTCATCTTGTTTTTGTGCACAGTGTATCTCCTCCAACAATCGCTATATGCTCTTTTTATATAAGTTCCTTATCCAAAAGGAAATCAATCACATTGATATTTAAAATACCATTATCATCATACCAACGCTTTCCAATATCTTTCCTTACAACAATTTTAGGGAAAGAATCTCCTGTAAGCGTAAATGGTCTAAGTTCTACTTCTGCTTTTTCATCCGTAGGCATCGCATATGCGGACTGAATATAAGTTCGTTTTCCTCCTGAACTTACGACAAAATCAATTTCCCTTGGAGTGCGAATTGAATTGCCTTTTTCACTGAGTGTCCTTGCATAAACAACACCAACATCAACGGAAAACTGTCTGATATTTAACTCATTATATAGGATGCTCTCCATTATATGCGTCATTTCCTGCTGACGAAAACCTATTCTTGCATTTCTAAGTCCAATATCCTCGCAGTAATATTTATTTGGCGAATCAAAATAGGATTTCCCTTTTACATCATATCGCTTACTTTCTGAAAAAAGGAACGCATCCTCCAAATGCCCGATGTATGCCCGAATCGTATTGGCAGACACACCGCCCCCTTGTTTAGATTTCAGAGTATTCGCAATTTTAGTCGGATTTGTTAATGAACCTACCGATGAACAGAGCAAATCTAAAACCTGCTCCAGAACATCCTGCCTTTCGATTCTCTTTCGTTCAACAATGTCCTTAATATACACTTCTGAGAAAAGCGATTTCAAATAATTCATCTTAGCCGTATCATTAGGTCTTGACAGGATAAGTGGCATACCACCATAAAATGCGTATTCATCAAATGCTTCATTTTTATCCCCACCAACAGCAGAGTAATATTCCGCAAAACTAAGTGGATGTACTCTTATTTCATCACTTCGCCCTCTAAACTCAGTAAGGATGTCACTGGAAAGCATTTTTGAATTGCTCCCTGTCACATAAACATCTAAATTCGATAAACCTCTCAAATCATTAAGAGCATCGTAAAAAGTAATTTTCTTACCGTCCGGATTATATGGATTAGCCACCTCATCAGACATTTGAATTTCATCAACGAAAAGATAATACTCGTCTTTGCTCTTTTCCACTTTCTCTCTTACATAAGATGAAAGAATAAGCGGATTACGATATTTAATGTCTTTCGCAAGGTCAAGCTCAATCGTAATAATCTGTTCTTCTTTTACACCATTTTCAATTAAGTAATCCCGGTATATCTTTTTAAGAAGATAGGATTTTCCGCATCTCCTGATACCGGTAATTACTTTCACTAATCCATCAAAACGATATGAAATCAACTGCTCAAGGTAACTATCACGCTTAATTTCCATAAAGCCCACTCCATTTCACTGAAAATTTCTGCCTATTCAGGCTTTTTCATTCAATATTATATATGTTATCTATCAGACTTTCAAGTTGTCATTGAAAATTATAGCCTAAAAAGGCTAAAATATTCAATGAAAATATTATTATCTTTCTCTAAAAAATGCCATCCCACCACTTTTTTCGTGATGAAACGGCATTTTTAGTCCATTTATTCAGTTCGTCACCGCATTTATTCCTGCGTTAACAGGTAATCCTTCCATATCTGCGACAGCTCATCCTGTTTTTGTGCACAGTGTATCTCATCCAATGGGAATAACATGCATCCGCAGTGTCCCGGAAATGTCGGGAAACAGATAATCTTAAGTTCGGTGCCTATCTCCGGACTGTAAGCCATAATCTCAAGATGTTCTCCATGCAGCGTTGCCCGTTCGTAGGTACACAGCCATTTATCGTCCATATTGGAGAAGATACTGCCGAAGGTATTCCCGATCAGTCCGGTCAATGGTACATGCTCCACCTCTGCCAGCTTCTCATTGCCATAGCGGAAGATCCAGTCCACTGCATGCCTGTCCTCATTGAATACCATCTCGATATCCGTAAAGGCAAATGGCATCTGATCAAAGCTCCGATAAAACGCATGATACTCTTCCGGTGTCTTTGGTGTATTCGGCATGGCAAAGCCCTCAATCAGTTTTTTCTGCTTTTCCTGCAGCTGGGCAAGGATTTCTTTTTTCCTGCGGGTTGCGTAGTTTAACTCTTCTCCATTGATAAGTGTCAGCGTATCTTCCAATGCATGGATTGCCATGATACACACCAGATAGGTACGGTGTACTTTCAGAAAATACTCCCCGACCTGCGCCTCCATTGCCTCTAAGGTGCTTCTGGTCTTATATACGCTTCCGCTTGTCACATGAATGTAACAGTCATTCACCGATGCCTTGATATATAGGATATCTGTGACATCGATTACCCTACGCTTATGACCTGCCTTAATTTCCAGTGTTCTCTTAAACTGCATGATAACTGTTACTCCTTGTGTCTTACGGATTTGTTATTATTTTACTGTATATTGGGTGTTATGGCAATGAGGAGTTTTATCATGTTCTCTTTTAACTCTCCTTAACATTAAAAGTGGCCATGCTAATAAGCACAGCCACCATGAAGACTCACCAGAGGCGATGTCATTCACTTAAACGTCCCTTTAAAACTGGAGATAACGGTTTGTAAATCAGCATACAGATGACAACTGCAATCAGTCCTTTTACAATTGTAAATGGAAGATTAAAGCAGATCAGGCACTGCAGTACACTTTTCATGGATGGTGCAATCGCCTGATACATCTGCAGGATGGCTTCCTCTGCCATACCAGCCTTGTAATATACCGGGTAAACCACAAAATAATTGGAAAACACACTGACTATTCCCATGACCAATGCTGCAACCAGACCACTGACTACTGCACTCTTTTTGGTCTTTTTATGTTTGTAGATATTACCTGCAATTGCCACAAACACGGCTCCGAGAATAAAATTGGAAAGTTCTCCAACAAACATACTGTTTGAAAATGCCAGATGGAGAACGTTCTTGATCAGACAGATCAATACCCCACACACTGGTCCGAGCGCAAAGCTTCCAAGTAGTGCCGGCAGATCCGAAAAATCAAATTTGATAAATGATGGCATGATCGGAATGGCAATCTCCAGATACATAAGCACGAACGCTACGGCAGAAAGCATCGCTGTAACCGTAATATAGCGTACTTTTGTATTCATGCCTCCCTGTTTTACTGCTGTCTTTGTCTGTTCACTCATACGAACTCTCCTTTCAGAATCAATGGAATTCCAGAGGAGTGTTGCCTGCATATATGATCAGAAAATAAAAAACCGATAGATTTCTCTATCGGGGTTCTTTTTCTAGCATACAGTCAACAGTGCAAACATTAATTTGCACTTTTTCTTCTCTCATCCAGACTATACTGTCGGTACCGGAATCTCACCGGTTCGGCTGCAAAAAGCAGTTCACGGACTATACCGTCGGTCGGGAATATGCGTCATCCGCAGCACCCTGCCCCGAAGAATTCCTTCTTTATTTTTCATCGTTATTATATTCACATTGTCCGAAAATGTCAACACCGGCTGGACTTTTTCCCATTCATTTGCTAACATAATTTCCATGAAGATTTCAAATATATTACGCACGGACAAAACTTTAGATTTTTCTTTTTATATCATCGGCTGGGTATGTCTTATTCTCGCACTCGTGCTCGGACTTGCATGGAAAAGCGGTTATTTCCTGTGGATATTTCCTCCGGATGGCTGTGTCCTGCACAATCTGACCGGGTACTACTGTCCCGGATGCGGCGGCACACGCGCAATTCATGCCCTGCTGCACGGACATATTGTGCGCTCTTTCTTTTACCATCCGATTGTTGTGTATACCGCTGTCTTTTTCGGCTGGTTTATGCTGTCCCAGACCATAGAAAAAGCATCCCGCGGACGTTTTGCCATCGGGATGCATTATCGTGATATTTATCTGTGGATCGCGCTTGCCATTGTACTGCTCAACTGGCTGGTCAAAAATCTGTTTCTCGCCGTCTTTGGCATTGCACTTCTTGGATAAACATTCTATTTCTGATTTTTCAGTTCCTGTTCCAGCTCATGCGGACGCAGATCCACACCGCGAGATGCATCTCCTTCCGGGTCTTTTCCAAATGCATAATCATTTCCCGGCAGAATCGCATTGAGCACGATTCCGGCAATCGCTGCGATGGCAAGGGATGTCAGGGTAATGGAAGTGCTTCCGATCGTAAAGGTCAGTCCATCTGAGAATCCGAGACCGGAAACTAAGATCACACCTGCAATAATGAGGTTTCTGGACTTGGTGAAATCCACATGGTTTTCAACCACATTTCTTACACCGATAGCAGAAATCATACCGTAAAGAATAAAGCTGACACCGCCAATAATGGATGCCGGCATCGAAGCAATAATCTCTGCTACTTTCGGGATAAAACTTAAAACGATCGCATAACATGCCGCAAGACGGACAACCTTCGGATCATGTACACGGGACAACTCCAGAACGCCTGTGTTCTCTCCATAGGTTGTATTTGCGGGTCCTCCGATCATTGCAGAAATGGAAGTTGCAATTCCATCACCGATCAGGGTACGATGCAATCCCGGGTCCTCAATAAAGTTCTGTCCTACCGTTGCAGAAATCGCGGAAATATCTCCGATATGCTCCATCATGGTCGCAATGGCAATCGGTGCCATGATAAGAATCGCTGTAAGATTAAATTTCGGCAGGATAAACGGTGGAAGTCCGACAACAGCCGCCGAGGAAACGCCGGAAAAATTTAAAATAACAGATCCGTCCGGATTCGTAAAACCAAGTCCCTGCAGAACCAGTGCGAACACATACGAAATCACTACACCGAGAAGAATCGGAATAATCTTGAACATTCCTTTTCCCCAGATATTGAAAATAATGATGACCGCCAGTGCCACAATTGCAATGAGCCAGTTTGTGGATGCATTGCTGACCGCAGACGGTGCAAGGCTCAGTCCGATACAGATAATGATCGGGCCGGTTACCACCGGTGGAAGGAAACGCATCACACGTTTTACGCCAACGCACCGGATGATCAGTGCAAGGATCAGATACAACAATCCTGCCACAACAATTCCGCCACACGCATACTGCAGTTTTTCTTTATCTGCCATATTGGCAAATATCCCAGTATCCAGTGCCGCAACGCTGGAAAAGCCTCCCAGAAAAGCAAATGAAGATCCCAAAAAAGCAGGAACCTTAAATTTGGTACACAGATGGAAAAACAAGGTACCGAATCCTGCACAGAACAATGTCACCTGTACGGACAATACCTGTGAGGTACTCTGAAAATAGCTGTTTACCAGAATCGGTACAAGAATTGTCGCTCCGAACATAGCGAACATATGCTGCAGACCAAGCAGCAGCATTTTCGGCGTACCCAAAACCCTGGCATCTCTTATAATGTCTTTTTGTTGGTTCATTATGAAAAACTCCTCCTAATAATAGTATATTCTAATATCCGGCAATCAGCCGGAGCATTAGCTTATGTTTGATGGGATCTCCCCGACCACATCCAGATAAAAAATAACCAGTGTCTGTGACTGGTATGGATATACCCAGAGTGACCCGATGCCTAAAGACAGCAGACACAGTATCTGCAATCCGATAAAGCTCAGATAAATATAAAATAATCTTCCTTTATTTCCCTTCATGATCTGACGGCTGATCTTTAATGATTCGCGTGCCTTCATCTGCGGATGATCCAAAAGCAGATACAATGCCAGTGCATACCACATCTGCACGAAAACTGCCAGAATCGTGCTCACAATACCAAGTATCACCAGTACTGCAATCGCCGCAGGCGACTTGTCCAGGACAAAAAATAACACAGCACCTGTGATCACAGGAATACAGCTGATCAGCGTTGCAATAATCAAAAGCAGTCCTGCAATGATATAACGGTCCGGGTGATTTTTAAACCCATAAAATACCATGCCAAGTGTCATTTCTTTTTTCCGTGCAAGTGACAGATGAAGCTGAAGGATTCCGACAGACAATACCATGCTTAAAAGTGTGATCAGAAATTCCGCCACATAAAACATGATCGTCACCGGAAGCGGCTGTGCATCTTTCTGCAACATGGAAAATGGGAGTTCTACCGCCAAAGGAATCAGTGTGGCGGCAAGAAATGCTCCCATTGGTATTTTATAATTTCCATTTAAATTGTCTCTTGCGATTCGTTTTAATTCTTTGCAAGGTAGGTTCATTTGTTTATACTCCGTTTCTGTAACTGATTGCTTTTCTCATTATAGCATGGCTATGCAGATGCAACAATCTTTTTATTTTGCCATAAACTGCTTCATCAGTTCATTATAATCCATGCCCTGCATATCAGAATAGGCCTTTAAAAATCCATCGATACTTCCATACTGATGGATGGCATACCCCAGAACGGATGCATACAGTACAATTGTTGCAATTAATGCAATGATCCCCAGGATCATTCCGATCTGTGCTTTCGAAGTATAGGACATCATGCCTCCGCGGGAAAGTGTTGCAAAAATAACCGCCAGCGCCCCACACGGCACAGCAAGATACAGACAGGTGCAGCTTAGTAATGCAATTGATCCAAGTATCAGGGAAGCTGCCTCCATGCGTGCAGATCTCCGGCTGCGATACGGCTGATTCGGATTTGGTTGATAAGATGATCCATACATATCCATAATACGTTTTCCTTTCTTTTTAGGATTGCTTTTATTGTAACATTTCATATATAATAGGGAAAGTATTATTTGACAGGAAAGGACTATTAAGGGGAAAATTTATGGATATTAATACAAAAATTGCGGAAGAACTCGGCATACGCAGGGAACAGGCAGCCGCTGCTGTGAAACTCATTGATGAAGGATGCACGATTCCCTTTATCGCACGTTACCGGAAAGAAGCTACCGGTGCACTGAGTGATGAAATCTTGCGAAACCTTTATGACCGTCTGGTGTATCTGCGAAATCTGGAGGACAAAAAACAGACCGTACTGGCCTCCATTGAAGAACAGGGAAAACTGACGGAGGAACTGCGTGCACAGATTCTCGCGGCCGAAACACAGGTAGCCGTGGATGATCTATACCGCCCGTACCGTCCGAAGCGCCGTACCCGTGCAACGATCGCAAAGGAAAAAGGATTAGAGCCACTGGCCAACCTGATCCTTTTACAGAAAATGACAGAGACTCCTCTAGAAGAAGCCAAAAAATATATCAATCCGGAAAAAGAAGTCAACACCGCAGAAGATGCCTTAAACGGTGCAAAAGATATCCTTGCAGAGTCGGTCTCCGACAATGCCGATTTCCGTACCCATATCCGGGAACTGACTATGAAGCACGGACAGCTTTTATCCGCTGCAAAAGATCCCGAAGCCGAATCCGTCTATGAGATGTATTATGAATTCAGCGAAAGTCTTTCAAAGCTTGCCGGACACCGGATTCTTGCCATCAGCCGCGGAGAAAAAGAGAAATTCCTCACAGTAAAAATTGATGCACCCGTGGACCGGATTCTTTCCTATCTCGACCGTAAACTCATCACCGCACCTTCTGCTCCCACAGCAGCTGTACTGCATGAAGTTACAGAGGATGCTTACAACCGGCTGATTGCACCTGCCATTGAGCGCGAGATCCGAAGCGATCTGTTCGAAAAAGCCGAAGACGGTGCCATCCGTGTATTCGGCAAAAACTTAGAACAGCTTCTGATGCAGCCTCCAATCGCCGGTCAGGTTGTACTCGGCTGGGATCCGGCATTCCGTACCGGCTGTAAACTTGCGGTCGTTGATCCGACCGGAAAAGTGCTTGACACGACTGTGATCTACCCGACTGCTCCGCAGAATCGTGTAGAGGAAGCCAAGGCCGTATTAAAAAAGCTGATATCCAAATACCATATTACGTTAATCTCTTTAGGAAACGGTACTGCTTCCCGCGAATCCGAACAGATCATCGTACAGCTTCTCAAAGAGATTCCGGAACCGGTACAATACATCATCGTAAACGAAGCCGGTGCCTCCGTATACTCTGCCAGCAAGCTGGCGACCGAAGAGTTTCCGCAGTTTGATGTCGGACAGCGAAGTGCCGCATCCATGGCGCGCCGCCTACAGGACCCACTCGCAGAGCTGGTAAAAATCGACCCGAAATCCATTGGTGTCGGACAGTACCAGCATGACATGAACCAGAAGAAACTGACCGAAGCGCTGGATCATGTCGTGGAAGACTGCGTAAACCGTGTCGGTGTGGACTTAAATACCGCTTCTGCCTCCCTGCTGGAATATGTCTCCGGTGTGAGCAAAGCCATTGCCAAAAATATTGTCCTCTACCGCGAAGAAAACGGAAAATTTGCCTCCCGTTCCCAGCTTCTGAAAGTAGCCAAGCTTGGACCAAAAGCCTATGAACAGTGTGCCGGCTTCATGCGCATCAGTGACGGAAAAAACCCTCTGGATGCCACCGGTGTACACCCGGAATCCTACGCAGCCACGAAACAGCTGCTGGAAACACTCGGCTATACGCTTTCGGATGTGACAGACCGCAATGTTGCCGGGATCTCGAAAAAAGTCCGGGATTACAAAAAGCTTGCACAGGATCTGGAAATCGGCGAACTGACTCTCCGGGATATCGTAAAGGAACTGGAAACGCCTGCCCGTGATCCGCGTGAGGATATGCCAAAACCAATCCTGCGCAGTGACGTGCTCGAGATCAAAGATCTGACTCCGGGCATGGTATTGAAGGGAACCGTGCGAAATGTCATTGATTTCGGTGCCTTTGTTGATATCGGAGTCCATCAGGATGGTCTGGTACATATCTCGCAGATGTGTGACCGCTTTATCAAGCATCCGCTGGAAGTCGTCAGCGTCGGGGATATCGTGGAAGTGAAAGTTCTGAGTGTGGATGTGAAAAAGCAACGGATTCAGCTTACAATGAAGATCTAACGTTCTTGTTCCGTGTAAAAATCTGTCCACGGAATCAAATGGGACATATAGAAGAAAAAACAGGACATAATATACTACTTTTTTCTCATATGTCCCATTTCTCATACTTCATATCCCCAAAGTATAAATATTCTTCTTTCACCCACTGATGCGTCTTTTCCATTTTTTATCGGGAATCAGGAAAAATCATATTACACTTCACCTGTCAAGCATTCTATTTTATAAAACATTTGACTTCTATATGGAAATACGTTATTCTAATTTCAATAAACACATATAATTCCAAATCTGATGGGTTGTTCGCCCGTTTATCCACTGGAATTTTAATTGAATACAGGATCAAAAACGACTCTGTTTTCCCGTTTTTTTCGGTTGTAAAACTATGTTGTTTTGATATATACTAAAGGAAAGGCAGGATACTACATGGGGAACACTGACATTGTGACAGCTCCGCTGTCAGATGCCAACGAGAAAAACACTACAGAACACAGCACGATTTTTGATGATGTATTCCGGACAATCGCACAGAAAATGCCGCAGCTTCTTATTCCGCTGATTAACGAAGTTTTCCACACTTCCTACAGCGATGAGGATCATTTTGAACAGTTGCGGAACGAACATTATGAAAAATTTGGAACTGTGGTCACGGATTCCATTATCCGGATCGGCAACCATATTTATCATCTGGAGTGCCAGTCCTCAAAAGACAAAACGATGGTCATACGCATGTTTGAATATGATATTTCAATTGCTATTGAGCACGCTTCTTTTGAATCAAATGATATCTGGGAAATTGAATTTCCGCAGTCATGTGTACTTTATATCCGCAATCACCGTTCACTTCCGGATTTTCACGAAGCGATTGTGAAGTTTGCGGACGGTCAGAAAATTCGTTACCGCGTTCCGATCATACAGGCAAAGAAATACACGGTCGATCGGATTTTTGAAAAACGGCTGCTGATTTTACTTCCATATCATATCTTACGGTATGAACACTTTTTGAAGCACAACGGAACGGATTTAAAGAAAGTGCAGCATCTGCTCGACGATTTCCGGGAGATCAACCGAAAGCTGGAGGAAACATCTGAGAAGGAACAAAAGTCACATCTTTATATGGATATGATCGTTTTGATTGAGGAGATTGCGGATTATATTATTCCGGAGGATAATGAGATCAGGAAAGGATTGGGTGAAATTATGGGTGGTAAGATTTTGAAATTACGCTCTGAAGAGTTGTTAGAGCAGGGAAGAATTGATGCAATTCAAAATATGATTGATCTTGGTTTAACCAGAGAACAGATTTTAAGAAAATATTCTCCAGAGGAATATGAAGAGGCGATAAATTCTATGTCGGTAAAAGCATGACATAATCCGTCTATAACTGTATTTTTCTTATTTCTATGCTATGAGATGTATTTTAATTATATCTCATAGCATTCATGAAAGAACATTCGTTCAAATTACCATTATAATTACAATTTCATACGTTTGATCATAACTGCTTCTGTTTCTTACACTTTCCATATTGTAAAAACAGATGCTTATGATATATACTAAAGGAAAGGCAGGACATTACATGGGGAACACTGACATTTCGGTAAACACGTTACCAGATGCCAACACAGAAAACACGACAGAACACAGCACTATTTTTGATGATGTGTTCCGGACAATTGCACAAAAGATGCCACAGCTTCTTATCCCGCTGATCAATGAAGTTTTCCACACTTCCTACAGTGAGAAGGAACCCTTTGAACAGCTACGGAATGAACACTATGAAAAATTCGGAACCATGGTCACGGACTCCATTATCCGGATCGGCAGCCACATTTATCATCTGGAGTGCCAGTCCACCAAAGATGAAACGATGGTCATCCGGATGTTTGAGTACGACATTTCCATTGCGCTTGAGCATGCTTCTTTTGCGAAGCATGCGATCTGGGAAATTGAATTTCCGCAGTCGTGCGTACTTTACATCCGCAATCACCGTTCACTTCCGGATTTTCACGAAGCGATTGTGAAGTTTACGGACGGTCAGAAAATTCGTTACCGCGTTCCGATCATACAGGCAAAGAAATACACGGTCGATCGGATTTTTGAAAAACGGCTGCTGATTTTACTTCCATATCATATCTTACGGTATGAACACTTTTTGAAGCACAACGGAACGGATTTAAAGAAAGTGCAGCATCTGCTCGACGATTTCCGGGAGATCAACCGAAAGCTGGAGGAAACATCTGAGAAGGAACAAAAGTCACATCTTTATATGGATATGATCGTTTTGATTGAGGAGATTGCGGATTATATTATTCCGGAGGATAATGAGATCAGGAAAGGATTGGGTGAAATTATGGGTGGTAAGATTTTGAAATTACGCTCTGAAGAGTTGTTAGAGCAGGGAAGAATTGATGCAATTCAAAATATGATTGATCTTGGTTTAACCAGAGAACAGATTTTAAGAAAATATTCTCCAGAGGAATATGAAGAGGCATTAAATTCTATGTCTGAAAAAGTATAGAAATTATCTCAAAGTTTATATAAATCTCCAAACTGATGAAGATAAAACTACTCAGTTTGGAGATTTTGGCTCCTTTTGTCTAAACAAGACCCTTGCATAGCATAGATCTTTTTTGTTTTTAATCTGTACAACGAAGGGAAATTACAAACCAACATTTCCTTAACCAAAAATGGGTTGACTTATGTCTATCCAAATTACTTATATTTCAAATACTTCTTTGATAGCACATTCCTTTCGCTTTTCTTTTTCACTTTCAAATTTCAATCGTTTTTGCTCTTTTATTGAAATTGGAGGTACCGAAAAAGAATTCCACTCATTTCTTATTGGTTGAGCTTCCTTATCCATATCTTCCGCCGTTAATATACCAAAATTATTTTTATTCATAACTCTACCTTTCATTAAATATTGGCAAACATTATATCACCCATGTATATTTTTCTCAAGTCCTTTTTGCCGGAAATTTTTTAGTGAACGATTTAATTTGCCTATAGGTTTCTTTTTCATATGCATCATTTTCCTTGATGACAATTGAGAAAATATCGCTATCATTCTGTTGTTTAAAATGTGTATAAGCTATCCGAATGCTATCAATTACATCACTATCTGCTTTATTAAATCTATACTGTATTTTTCGCATACATTCTTCAGCATATTCACACAATTGTTTCTTTACCAAATCATACGAATACATTTGATCATAAACACTGTTATTTCCAGAGATCTCTAAGCCACGATTATTTACTTTAATTTCGCTGCCATTTTTCATAATGTGCGCCATAACATACTCTCTTATGCTTTGCTGACAATCAACATTTGTATTATCTATTTGCTTTTCTTCCGATATACTAAATGCATCTTGAAACTCTTCAAAAGGAAACTGCAAAATAGCATATGCAGATATATCCGAATAGATTTCTTTAAAAACACGAACTAAAGAACAAATCAGATTTTCTACTTCGACAGAATATCTTGCTTTCATACGGTTACTACTGAGGCAATTTCTTACTTCGAAGAAAATCTCTTCCCCGTCCATTCCGGGTTCAATTTCATCTATTTTTTTAATGATCGCATCCCAATCACTCAACGTTCCAAACACTTCTTCAAACAGCGGATCTTTACTATCTGCCATTATTATATTCCATGCAGCGCTCTGCAATGCTTTGGCAATATCCGACGCATAATAATCATTGCTACACTTCTTGTTTATCTTTCTAAGGTAAAATGCCTCGATTTTCTCTTGTACACTTGTAATATATGAGTCAATCTCTTTTTGTATACTTCCGTTTTCCTGTATGACTCCTTTGAATAAAAGTTTTACTGTAAGGAATGCCATCAATTCTACCATTTTATTTTTTCGAAGTATTCTTTGTCTGTATTCTTCTCCTATATAATGACTTAATTCATGGATCAAGACTATATGCAAAGATGGTTGGAACAACATTCTTTGTCCAAACTTCACTATTATAGTATGAATCACATTTTCGCTATCTTCTATTCTTTTTTCCTTCGTATACGGTTTTGTTTCCAGTTCTGGAACAAGCATCACATCATATTGATGTTTCTTTTCGCGATATATTTTTACAATTTTATATGCTAATTCTTGATAATATATAGTCAACTTAATTGGTAACCAAAATGATGTTCCACTATAACCTGGAATGGTCAAAAAATTCTGATCTGTATGAATAGATTGTGTCACTACTGAATTTATATACCCTATCATTTTTGTAATTTCCACATTCAATTCATCTATCTTTTCATCATTTTTTTCACGACTTAACTTGTCAAACTCCATTAAAAAGTTATTAAATGCCCGAAACACCAAATAATATACGTCTCTCGCCATACGAAAATGTTCAAATTGCGACAGGGCGTTCAAAATCAAAACAAGATTGTGCAAATATGTATTGTTTTCATTTTCTAAATATTTTTGAACAGTTTTTATATACATATCTGTGAGAAGCTCTGGCAAATCATCTGTCACCTGTGTGTCCTGTACTCTTTCTCCGTCCGCAATATCAAAATCATATAAGCAGTCTGTTTCAATATTATATATTGATGTCCCGAACAACTCATTTTCGTGCGATAATAATCCATTTGGCAAAAGCAAAAAAATCAAGAATTTAACAGGAATTTTTTTGAATTGAATAAAAACATTATGGTGTCCATGCATATACTTGAAGTCCGCTTCCTTAAAATATTTATTTATGTCAGTTTCCATAATACTTTTGCTTTCAATTATTGTCCTTATTTTCTTTGGATTTTCACATGCAATTTTCAGTGTCAATAACGGAATTTTTTTCTCAATATTGCAATCTCTTTCATTCCATTTCCATTCAATTTTCTTTTCTGAACAGATATTTAAATAAGATTGTGCCACACCAACAATCGTATACAGATATACAATTTGAGATATATTTTCAAGTTTCCTCAGACATTTCTCAAGTTCTCGCAAACAATTACTTTGAATTAATACAACTGCATCCATTGTATCAAATGTTTGCATAACAAGGATCTGTAATTCGTTCTGCTTCTGATTCTCTTCCTCAATCTTTTTTTGAAGCACATCATACTGTAATTTATCATTCATCATAACAAACCCTATTCCAAAATAAGGGTACTTTTTGCATTTATAATTTTCGATAAATTGTTCATATGTTTTGTTATATTGGTTTCTTAATAAGCCGATAATTTGAACTCCATAAAATCCTTGCAATTCCGTTATAATTTTTCTGCTTTCGGAATGCATCTTTGTCAATAAGCTAATCTCTTTTTTGTTCGCATATGTATAACTCACATCAGGTATTCGTATATCAAATCCATCATAATATCCCCACGAACTATAACTGCTATCCGGAAGGCTTTGCGTGTACTTGTTTCTATAATGTTGTTTATACAGAACAAGTGTGCAAAAACTCGTATCTTTTTTTACATCATCCATTTAATTCATTCCCCTGACTCAATGACTAATTTTTGTACAATTTTGAGAATTTCACTCTCCCGTTGCATTCGCCTGATATACCGGTCAATATCAAAAGCTTTTTGTTCGACCTTAACCCATTCATTTTCAATATATTGCTCTACCCATAAATACTGATAACTTTTTTCCCGAATTTCCGGGAAGAAATAATACAAAGCTAATGTCCACTTATACCATTCCCCGGGTTTTGTTGTCGTCACCAAAAGTTTTCGCAAATATCTTCTATCAATTGATAGCGTATTTTTTACCAGGCAATATATTACTGCCCTTTGCACAGCCTCTAAATCAAACTTTATCCCCTGTTTTTTTTGAAACAAAACCCCTTCTATAAATCTCCACCTTTTTTCTATCTTTTCATCTTTGAAAAATATATTTTCAAAGACGAATATATATATTCTTAATTCAATACTTTCTTTTTCCTTCCCACTTTTATTCAATTCTTGGACTTTCGTATGAATTATTTCTCCTGCTTTGCAAAACTCATTGCAAACCGTCTGTTCATCTTCATTATCATAATCAGCATTCTTCAGCACTTGATAAAACAACATTTTTTCCCAATTAACTATAATTTTTTCATCTTGTAATTTAATATGCAAATTTCTCTCAAGTTGTTTGCTTAAATCTCTTTCAAACGTTGTTTTCTTTATTAAATAGCTTGTGCATAATAAGATAAGTATTGCCAGTATAACCTGAACAATTGTACATATA
>OOAH01001601.1_pt1 | contig 19204 bp, 17 predicted proteins | sample 1671801 | NCBI WGS metagenome assembly OOAH01 (sample SAMN06348194, study PRJEB24527) | human gut metagenome | biome: human gut; feature: ankylosing spondylitis patient; material: feces | host: Homo sapiens | place: China | collected 2015-10 | reverse complement strand
CGCAGACCGCTTGGTTTTCGTCAATCAGTCGCTTCGAGATTTTGTGCAGCGCATCTGTGCGGGCATTGGCTACCCGCTTGTGCGCCTTTGCCAGCTGTTTGCGTGCTTTTTCACGCCGTCGGCTTCCTTTTGTCGTGCGCGAAAGCTTCTTGGCTTTACGCCTTAGATTCTTCTGTGCACGTTGGATGTGTTTCGGATTGGCTGTCTTTTTGCCGTCCGATTCTATGACCAGATAAGTAATGCCGACATCAATGCCTTCGATCTTGTCCTCGTAGATTTTCGTGATCTGTTCGGTCTCGGGCTTGCCATCTTCATAAAGAACGGCAGCGTAATACGCTCCCGTTGCATCAGCCGACAAGGTGATGCTCTTGACCTTGCCCTCAACCGGACGATGCGTCACGGCTTTGATCCGGCCAATCTTCGGAACCCGTATCCATCCGTCACCTGCAGACACACACGTGCAGTGATAGCTCGACTGCTCGCCTCTGCGGCTTTTCCACCGGGGAAAACCGGCTTCTTGCTTGAAGAATCGGTTGAATGCTCCGTCAAGATGTCGCACCGCTTCCTGCAAAGCAATGCTGTCGTAGAGTTTGAGCCAGGAATACTTTCTCGACTTCTTGGCAACGGCAAGCAGCGGCTTGAGATCATGGATCACCGATAGATTGGTGCCGTCACGCTTGTAAAATCGCTGCTTGAGAGCTAGCGCCTTGTTCCAGACAAAACGCACAGCTCCCCACTGTCCCCAGAGGAACTTTTCTTGTTCCTTTGTAGGATAGAGGCGGAATTTGGCAGCGTGAAGCATTTCTGCGGTCAATCTATTATTTGTTTGTACAATAAGGATTGTAGCAATAAATACTTAATGAGCGGTCACAATGTTTGAAGACTATGATCGGCGTCGCCACAGTGTTACGAAGCTATGTGTTCACCTGGTTTTTACAACCAAATACAGGCGAAAGGTGATGACTCCGGAGATTTTGGAAGAAATGAAAATTTCGCTTTCGCTGGCAGCTCAGAAAATAGGATGTCAGACGGTTGAAATCAACGGAGAAGCCGATCATATTCATCTGCTCCTGTTATTTCCGCCAACCCTCAGCATCTCATCCCTTGTCAATACATTGAAGGCTGTTTCTTCGCGCATGATCCGCGCGAGGTACCCCGGTATTCTGCAAGGAGGAAAAACAGGGCTGTTTTGGGCCCGCTCCTATTTCGCTGCGACTGCCGGTGGAGTCACACTTGACATCTTGAAGCAATACGTCGAAAAACAAGGGGCAAAGGATCAATAGCAGACCGCCTATCATCCCCGTCCTGTCGGGCGAGGGTTTCTCGGCGGATTTGGCTAAAGATGTAATTTTTCGGGCTCGAAGCGAAAAAGCACCAATTAACTGGCAAAATTCCGAAATCGGAGACGGCGTTCCCGCACGTTGGGAACGCCGTTTCGTTTGTGCGCCGAAGTCCAAGACAAAACTCGACGGAATCCCAAAACGGCGCCGATGCCCGACACTAGAATAGTTGGAAAGAGAGTTCTCATGCCGAGCACAGCAAAGAAGGCACCCATGTCCTCGAGTTACGTCCTGACTCCGTCAAAACTGCAGGTTCGAAACACCCGCAACGTCGATTCCGAAGAGTTCGTCGAGTTCGAGTCCATCAATCCGTTGGCTCAGGCGCTGCGCGACTACATCGTCAGCGGACCGGGGTTGATACCGGGGGTTTGTGCCGCCGGTTTGGCAATGCAGGCGCGCGCACACGCCGACACGCATTCATCCTCTACTTTTTACTACACGCTGCAGGAAGCGGTGCTTGCACTCAAAGCCGCTCGTCCGGGAAGTCTTTCGCTGACGCGCACGGTTATCACGCTTTCACGACTTGTCTCGAGCCTCGTAGCCTCAGGCCAGACACCGACCGAGTGCTGTGCAGCCTTTGATCGACTTCACAACATCATCTGCAATCGCATCGCTCTTGACGAGGCGCTGATCAGCCGCACGATTCTGGAAACACTGCCCAAGGAAGGCGCCGTGGCAGCCGTAGGCGGCTTCGGGTCCCTGCATTCGGTTTCGCACGGAACGCTTGTTCCCGCCGTCATCGGTCTGAAAAACGCCGGCAAAACAGCACCGAAGGTCTACTGTCCGACCGCTCTGCCTTTAACCGAAACCTTCTGCACCGTTCGCGAACTCAAAGCTGCGGGATGCGAAGCCCAGTTGGTGTCGGACGCGGGACTTGCGACGTTGCTGCTGCGCAAACCCATCGGTGCGGTCTACCTGATGGCCGTGCGCATCTGCGCCAACGGAGACATATTGACGCCGGCCGGTGCCACAGGGCTTGCCGCCGCAGCTAAACAAGTCGGCATCCCCGTCTACGCCGTAAGCTACTGCCATGTGTTCGACGCGGGCTATGCGTCGGCATCGGATGCCCCCGTTGAAGAGTACGAACCGCAGCCGGAAACGGATCCGGTTTTCCAACCCTATGTGAGCGTCGTACCGCGTGAATGGCTGACGGGGTACATCACGTCGACGGGCGTCGTACGCAGCGGTGATCCCGGTGTGCTGAAGCCATTTATGGACACCGCAGATTCGGTGCACACCGTCACTGTCGAAGCTCTCGCACCTGCGTGCTAGGACACCGAATCCGAAAAAATCAGCGCGGCTTTTCGCTTGGAATTGCCGCGCTTGTTTTTACATGCTAGAAGTTGTTAGCCTCGATCGGCTGAGGTGCCGGCGCCGGTCCGACTTTCACGCGTTTGGGCGGAACTGCCTTTACGCGCACCTTGGCCGTGAGACTGCGTGTAAGCGTCGTCATGCCCGGTTCAAAGACCGGCATCACCGGCGCCGCGCCCGCAGAGAGGGCCTTGGCCATCACCATATCGGCATTGGCACGATAGGTAACGGGACGCTCATAAGCCGAATTATGGAAGTCCACCGACTCATAAGAGATGCGCACGGACTTGCCCGCAATCGCCTCTCCAATGACTCGTGCCTGGTCCTTTAAATTTTGGACGGCATCGCGCACGAGCTGATCCTGCACCGCATCTCGCGACTTTGGACTAAGCTGGAAGCCCACTCGACTGAAGGCAAAGTACTTCTGAGCGCTCTGCACAAAGGGCGCTGCGTCCTTGACGTCGTTGAGCTTTGCCGAAACGCTCTGACGCACTTCCCAGCCAACGATCTGAGACGACTCCCCTTCCTTGGGCTTGCTGTAGCGCGGAGTGGAGGTAAGCATCTGGTTGGACAGCTCGGCATTCGGGTAAAGCGCCTTGAGCTGCTTCAAACCTTCGGCAGCGCGCTCAAGCGCCTTGGCCGTTGCAACAGTGATGTCTGCGTTTTGCTCAAGCACATAGAGTTCTACAACAGCCTGGTCATTTGCCACCTGGACGCTGGCCGTGACTGGTAAAGTCACAACGGTGCCGGGAACCGGGCGCGGAGGTTTGGCGGGGGCAGCCTGGACGGCAGCGGCGGCAAAAAAGGCGGCGCAGGCCGAAGCAATCAACAGGGTCTTGGCTCGTAGCATGGGAAATCCTTTTTGTAGTGGAAGTTGTTGTCGTCTGCGAGGATTCGTCGTCCTTGCTTCCTGACAACAATGATGGCAAAAACAACATTAAGCGTGGGTACGGTTACGGTTAACAAATGCTACGAATGCAACGAGACAAAAATTTCAATTGTGCCGTTATGCCAAAAAAGGCGTAACGCTTGCTCCATAAGCAAGAGTAGACTCGAAAGTGACCCCGATAAAAAACTCATCGAGAGCGTTCGTCAAAAGGCGTTTCCCAAGAGCTGAAAACTCCACGACCCAGGGAGAGCCGGCGACCTCTCAGAGGAGAACCACAATATGATCTCTAGACGTTCGTTCCTGCAGCATTCCGCTTGCCTGGGCACTGCAGCAGGTTTTTCCGTCTCGCCGGTAAGTCAGGCCGTCGCCGCCGCTGCGGCCGACATGGAAACCGTTACCTGGTCGGCTTGTTCCATTAACTGCGGCAGCCGCTGCATTCTTCGCTGCGTTTCCAAAAAAGGCCGCGTCATTCGCATCGAAACCGACAACACGGGCGATCCCAATGCCGGCGTAACCGGCAAGGACTTCCCGCAGGTGCGCGCCTGTCACCGCGGCCGTTCCATCCGTCAGCGTCTGTATGCGCCCGAGCGCCTGAAGTATCCGATGAAGCGCGTGGGCAAGCGCGGCGAGGGCAAATTCGAAAAGATCTCCTGGGATCAGGCTCTCGACGAAATTGCGGCCCGCTTGAAGGACACGATCGCCAAACACACAAACGAAGCGGTCATGATCATGCACGGTTCGGGCAACTACAGCCTCTTCAACAACCGCAACTGCACATTCCGCTTCTTTAACCTCATCGGCGGCAACATCGGTTGGTATTCCGACTATTCCGCGGCCTGCATCCAAAACATCTGGCCCTACATGTTCGGCGGCTTCAATTACGGTGCCGTGCGATCAAATAATCCGGGCGTGGGCTCCTACATGAGCCAGATCCGCAACGCCAAACTCTATGTCACCTTCGGCAACAACCCGGCCGTGACGCGCGCTTCGGGCGGCGGTCAGACCTGGGAACTGGCTGAGGCACTGCGGTTAGGCGGCGCACGCATGGTCGTGATCGATCCTATCCGCACGGATTCTTTAGCCGGGCGCGACGCCGAGTGGGTGCCGATTCGCCCGGGCACGGATGCGGCACTTGCCGCCGGCATGGCCTACGTGATGATCAAGGAAAATTTGGTCGATCAGAAATTCCTCGACACCTACTGCGTCGGCTACGACGAAAAGACGCTTCCGAAGTCCGCTCCCAAAGGCAGCGACTACAAGTCCTACATTTTGGGAGCCGGTCCCGACAAGACCGCCAAGACGCCGACCTGGGCTTCGCGCATCACCAATGTTCCGGTTGAAACGATCGAACGCCTGGCACGCGAAATCGCCACCACAAAACCCTGCTTCATCTCTCAAGGCTGGGGACCGCAGCGCCGCATGAACGGCGAAACGCAGTCGACTTCGATTGCCATGCTCGCTCTGCTCACCGGTCAAGTGGGTCTTCCCGGCACCAACACGGGCGCCCGCGAAGGCGACTCCTACGGCATCGAAACGGGTCTGCCTGTCGGCAAGAATCCCGTAAAAGCGTCATTCCCGATCTTCCTGTGGCCCAAAGCAATCACCGACGCCAAGTCGATGACCGCTAAAAACAGCGCAGTTCGCGGTGTTGATCATCTCACGCACAACATCAAGTTTATTTGGAACACGCAGGGCAACACGCTCATCAATCAGCACGGCGGCATCAATAAGCTGCGCAAGATTCTTGAAGACGAAAAGCTCGTCGAGACGATTGTCGTGGTCGACAACCAGATGACGCCGAGCGCGAAGTTCGCCGACTATCTGTTGCCCGACACAATGAATCAGGAAATCGACGAACTCGAAGCCGATTCCTACGCCGTGGGCGACTACAACTACCTCATTGCCTGCCCGAAGGCGGCTGACATCCTCTGGGATCAGCGCCCCAACTGGGAAATCATGCGCGAAATGGCCAAGCGCTTCGGCGTCGAAGACAAGTACACCGAAGGCCGCACCTATAAGGAATGGCTGCGCTGGGGCTACGAGCAAACACTCAAGAAGGCAAAAACCATTGCCGACGCCGACAAGTTCCCGAGCTTTGACAAGTTCTGGTCTCAGGGCTTCGTGAAATACCGCATGGGCAAGGATTCCGGCATCGTTCTGAAGGCCTTCCGCGAAGACCCCAAAAAGAATCCGCTTCCGACGCCCTCGGGCAAGATCGAAATCTACTCCGAGCGCTTGGCGGAAATCGCCAAGACCTGGGAGCTGCCCAAGGAAAAGGGCCAGGAAATTCACCCGATTCCGCAGTTCATTGCCACCAAGGAAATGTTGGGTCAGGGCGATCCGACCGAAAAGAAGTATCCGCTCGAAGCCTACGGCTATCACGGTGCAGGCCGCACGCACTCCACGTATCACAACGTGCCGTGGCTGCGTGCTGCGCACCCCGATCAGCTGATGATCAACCCGATCGACGCCAAGCCGCGCGGCATCAAGACGGGCGATCGCGTGCGCGTCTTCAACGACCGCGGCACGATCGAAATTCCGGCCTTCGTAACCAACCGCATCATTCCGCATTTGGTGGCGCTGCCTCAGGGTGCTTGGTATAAGCCCGACGCCGAAGGCGTCGACCAAGGCGCGTGCATCAACACGCTCACGATGCTCGATGCATCCCCCCTGGCAAAGGGAAACCCCTCTCACACCAACCTCGTTGAGGTTGCCAAGATTTAAGCGGGAGTAACGGATATGAAACAGTACGGATTCTATTTCGACGCCTCCCGCTGCACGGGATGCAAGGCCTGCCAGATTGCCTGTGCAGACAAAAACGGGCTTGAGGACGGACGCTTTTTCCGTCACATTTTGGGCTACGAAACCGGTTCCTGGCACCAGGACCGCGCCACGGGCGCCTGGCATCAGGACGTTCAACACGGGTACGTATCCGTGTCGTGCAACCATTGCGACGACCCGGCTTGCGTAAAGGTGTGCCCCACCAAAGCGCACGCCAAGCATCCGGAACTCGGCGGCCTCGTGCTCATCGACCGCAGCAAATGCATCGGGTGCGGCGCTTGCGCTATGGCTTGCCCCTACCATGCGCCTCAGCTCGATCAGAAAGCACGCAAGATGACGAAGTGCGATGCGTGCCTCGACCGCATTTCCAAGGGCGGCAAACCTGTTTGCGTCGAAGCCTGCACGCAGCGTGCGCTTGACTTCGGCTATGTGGACGAACTGCGTGCGAAGTACGGCAATGGTGCACATATCGCACCGCTTCCGTCTCCGGCTCAGACCAAACCCAATCTTGTTGTGAAGCCGGCGGCTCACGCCGAGATCGTCAAGTAACCGCTTGAGCTTGCGATCCACACATGAAACGGGCGGCGCATACCCGAAATTTCGGAAAGCGCCGCCTGTTTTTGTTCGGGCGTTTGTTTTGCCGTAACCTTGCGTTATTTCCAACCGCTCGCCCGCCGTCATGCCCGACAACCGCACACTGCTTGAAACTCTCAAAACCGACACAGACCTTTGGGTCGACACGCAAGCTTTTGCCGAAAAGTTGTTCCAAGACATTCGCAAGCTCTCGCGCCACGGCGCGGGTGTAACGCGTGAAGCCTACGGATCTGTGGAAACGGCGGCGATCGAGTACCTACGCACAGCAGGCAGCAAGTTGGGACTTGCTGCACGTTCGGACGCGGCAGGCAACCTCTGGCTCGACCAACCGGGAACCGATTCTGCGGCTGCAGCCGTGGTACTCGGAAGCCATGCCGACTCGGTTCCCGAAGGCGGAAACTACGACGGGCTTGCCGGAATTGTGGCGGGGCTCTGCGTGTCGCCCGCCCCGTTTCTGTACTCGCGTTGCGCGGCGAAGAAAACTCTTTCTACGGCAAGCCATACCTTGGGTCGCGAGCGCTTTTGGGGCTGCTCGAGCCCGAAGACATCCGCCTTGTCAACCGCGACGGCGTCACGACATTGGCAAAAGCCATGCGACGGTGCGGGCTGATCCCCGAAAAACTCGTAACAGGCAAACCGTTGATCGACCTCAAGTTCCTAGCCTGCTTCATCGAGTTACATATCGAGCAAGGCCCGATCCTTGACATGGAACCCGAAAAACGAACAGGCATTGTGACCGGCATTCGAGGCTTGTACTCGCACAAGGCGATTCGCTGCGAACGTGTGGATTGCACTGCCCCCTATGACGCCGTAGTCCGGGCGACCACGGAATTGCTTGTGCGCATGGAAGTTCTATGGCAATCAGAGCTCAACGCCGGGCGCGATCTCGTCGAAACCACCGGAATCATATCGATGTCCGAAGCCGTTGAAGACGAGGCACTCTTTCCAATCCCCCACCTCGACTTTTCCTTCGACATCCGAAGCCTTGATCACGAGGAATGCCTGCGTTTTCACGCGTTTTTGCAAAAGGAAGCGCTTGAAGTAGGCGTCAAGCGAGGCGTGCGCTTTGTTTTCGATCCGCTTCTGGAATCTCACCCGGCGCGCATGGACGAGGAGCTGCAGCACGTGCTGCACAAAGCCGCTGCCAAAGCCGGCGTTCCGGTAAGACCGATCGCTTCCGGTGCCGGTCACGACAGCGCGTACTTTGCCAACGCGGGCGTACCGACGGCCATGCTTTTCGTCGCCAATCAGAAAGGCTCTCACAATCCGCATGAAGACATGAAGATGGCGGACTTCATGGCGGGCGTCAAGGTGCTCGCTTACGCAGTGCCGCAGCTTGCCGGCTAGTGAGGTTGTTAGTGAGCTGCTACGCCGAACAGTTTCTTTCTACCAAACATTAGAAGAAAGACTTTGGTAGAAAACAAAAAGAAGCCGCCGCAGAAATCCGGAAAGATTCCGAACCGCTGCGACGGCATTTCATGCAGAGCTAAAGAAGCGCTTACGGGATCTGTTTGGTGATCACCACACGCACGCCCTGCGTGCCAACAGCCACCTTGCCGTCGGCTGCACCTTCAAGGTCGCCTGAGGCCGGCATGAAGTTGCCCGAGCGCGAGACGCGTGCTTCCACATAAGCCTCCTGCACATCGGCAAGCGTCTTCATGCCCATGCCCATCTGGCTTTGCGAATCCAGTCGGAACTTAATCGGCAGATCCTTGCCCTTGTAGCTCGCAAACGCCACCGGCATCTTGCTGCCTTCGATCGGACGTGCATACACGAAGACCGTATCTTCGGGACGGATCTTGGCCTTCATTTCGGGCGATACATCGACCTCACCCGTGATCACCGCGCCGGAGGCGGCCGCAGGCTGCTGAGCGCCAGAAACGGCACCAGCCTGAGGTTCGATCGAACCGATCGAGGGATCGGGCGGCAGACCGCCCGCACGACGAGCTTGTTCAATGTTTTCCATGATCTGGCGCCACTCTTCGCTGCCCTGCTCAACGCCGGCAAGCATGCGGCTCCAGTATTTCACGGCGCCCTGATAGTCGGCCTTGTTGAAGCACAGCGTTCCCATCAGCGCCAGAGCCTTCCAGTGCTGAGGATCGACGGCAAGCGCCTGCTCGATGAGTTCCTTCGGACGACCCTCGAGATTGCCCTGCTGAGCAGCCGCAAGCACATCGGCCCAGTCGGCCAGCACATCGGCGTTTTCGGGCACCAGTCGGTTGACCTGCTCAAAGGCCTGCGAGCTCTTGTTCCAATCCTTGAGAGCGGCGCTCGTGCGCGCAAGCATCATCCAGCCGTCGGGGTTGTCCGGATGCTCCTTCAAGCGTTCTTCAAGGAACTTCACCTGTTCGGTCAGTTCAGCCGCACTGTGCTGGCCCGCCACCTTCTGCATCTGCTCCTGCTGACGCGTGAAGTCGGGATCCATGGCGATCGGAGAGCCGATTTCCAGGTAAAGCAAAAAGGAGGTCACCGGAATAAGCACCACGAGTGCAAACGCAGCATAGATGCCTTGCTTGCCCTGTCGCAGCGGCACGGCGTCTTCGGGATCCTTAGACTCTTCGAGCACGCGGGTTTCGATTTCGCCGCGCGTTTCTTCGAATTCATCGTCGCTCACGCGGCCGGCCTTGTGCTCAGCCTCAAGCTCTTCGTACTGCTGGCGCAGGATGGCAAGGTTGTCGGCCTTGCGGCGCGAAACGCCGTCGTCGTAGTCGCGGCGCACAAGCGGCCACACCACCAGAGCGAGCGCAACGACAACGAGCGCGATGGCAATAGCGATAAAAATAGACAGCACTTGATCCTCTCTTTCCCGTTATTTGTCGCCGCGCAGCAACGCTTCGGCGCGACGCTTTTCGTCGGGCGTGAGCGTGCGTTCGCTCTGAGCCACCTGCGTCTTGCGACGGCGCAGATTGATGTAGAAGGCAATCAGCGCGCCGAAGAAAAGAACGGCGGGACCGGCCCACAAAATCACCGTGCTGGCCTTAAAAGGCGGGTTGTAGAGCACAAAGTCGCCGTAGCGGTCGACCATGTACTTGATGATTTCTTCGTCGGTGCGGCCGGCATTGATCTGCTCGATCACCTGATTGCGCAGATCGACGGCAAGTTCCGCATTGGAGTCGGCAATCGACTGATTCTGGCAAACGAGGCAGCGCAACTGCTCGGAAATCCCCAGAACGCGCTTGTGAGCAACCGGGTCATAGGCCGTCGGAACGGCTTCCTTGGACTGGTTGGCAACCTGTGAAATCGACGGAGCTGACTGAGCGGACGCAACGCCCGCAGCCGCAAGCATCGCAGCGCAGGAGGCGGTAAGACACAGTTTCTTAAGCATCATGTTCGTCTCCTGCTATTACTGCTTTTCGAGCATATCGACGATGGGCTTGACGTCCTTCGTCCAGATTTCTTCGGTCATCGGGCCCACCACCTTGTAGCGGATCACGCCCTTCTTGTCGATCACAAACGTTTCGGGAGCGCCGTAAACGCCGAAGTCGATCGAGGCCTTGCCGCTAGCGTCAACCAAAATCACGTCGTAGGGGTTGCCCAGCACCTGCAGCCACCGGGCGGCCTGCGCGGGCTTGTCTCGCATGTTGTAGCCCACGATCATGGTCTTGAGACCTTCGTTTTTGAGCTGCACGAAGTACGGATGCTCGTAGCGGCAGGCTTCACACCAGGAGGCCCAGACGTTTAAGAGGTAAACCTTTCCGAGAAGATCCTTCTTGGTGACGGTTTCGCCCTGCATGGTCGGCAAGGAGAACTCCGGAGCGGGCTTGTCGATCAGAGCCGACGGCACCTCGCGGGGATCCATGTAGAGGCCCTTAAAGAGAAAGCCGCACAAGAAGAGAAAAATCGCAAGCGGAATAAGATACTTCAGACGCATGATCATGCCTCCACGGCCGCAGCGTTGGTTGCGCGGCTCGTCTTTTTACGGGACGTACGATAGCGGCGGTCGAGAATCGCAATGAAGCCGCCGAGCGCCATCAAAATCGTGCCCCACCAAATCCAGGTCACGAAGGGTTTGCGGTAGGCGCGCACGATCCAGGCGCCGTCGCCTACGGGTTCACCCAAGCTCACATAAATGTCGCCGTCGATCGAATGCTTGATGGCAGCTTCGGTCATCGGCATGGAGCGAGAGCTGTAGTAATTGCGCTTTTCGGGATAGAGCTTGGCGATTTCCTTGCCGTCCTTGGTAACGGTAAAGGCGCCGCGCGTGGCGGTGTAGTTCGGACCGCGAACCTCTTCGGTGCCGTCAAAGACAAAGGTGTAGCCCGAAACGGTCACGTGTTCGCCCGCAACCATGCGCACGTCGCGTTCCGCCGGGTAGCCCTTCACAAGCGCTACGCCCACCACGAACATCGCAACGCCCAAGTGCGCCAGATGCATGCCCCAGAAGGCGCGCGGATGGCTGGCAAGCTTCTTGAAGAAGCCCACCTTCATGTTGCGGCCGCGCTCGCGGATGTTGTCGACGGCGCTGACGGCAACCCAGGCGGCAAGCGTGATGCCCACGAAGACCCAGGTGCTCCATCGTCCCATCAGAAGCGGCACGGCAACGCCGATCGCCACGGCAATGACGAGAATCACCCACAGGCGCTTGGTGAGCTGACCGAGATCGGCTTCCTTCCAGCGGGCAAAGGGCGCCACGCCGAGCAAGAAGAGCATCGGCAGCATCAGGGGGCCGAAGACCGCGTCAAAGTAGGGAGGTCCGACGGAAATCTTGCCCGCATTCAAGGCATCCAAGAAAAGCGGATAAAGCGTGCCGAGCAGCACCGCACCCATGGCAACGACCAAAAGCACGTTGTTGACCAAAAGCAGCGATTCGCGGCTGACCATCGAGAAGTTGCCGCCCAGGCCCACAGTCGGGGCACGCCAGGCAAAAAGCAGGAACGACAGACCGATCACAACGATCAGGAACGCCAGAATGAAGATGCCGCGTTCGGGGTCGGTCGCAAAGGCGTGCACGGACGTGAGAATGCCCGAGCGCACCAGGAAGGTGCCCAACAGAGACAGGCTGAAGGTGATGATAGCCAGAAGCACCGTCCAGATCTTGAAGCAGCCGCGTTTTTCGGTAACGGCCAAGCTGTGCAGCAGTGCCGTACCGGTGAGCCAGGGCATGAAGGACGAGTTTTCGACCGGATCCCAGAACCACCAACCGCCCCAGCCCAATTCGTAGTAGGACCAGTAGGAGCCGAGCGAAATGCCGAGCGTCAGAAGAATCCAAGCCAACGTCGTCCAGGGGCGCATCCAGCGCGCCCAGACCGCGTCAAGACGACCGGCAACGAGCGCGGCGATCGCAAAGGCAAACGGAACCGTGAAGCCCACATAACCCATGTAAAGCAGCGGCGGATGGAACACCATGCCCGGGTCCTGCAGCAGCGGATTGAGGTCGGCGCCTTCGGGCGCGGCCGGGAACAAGCGCAGGAACGGGTTCGAGGTAAACAGCATGAACGCCACGAAGCCAACCGTGATGAAGCCCATGACGCCCAAAACGCGCGCCACGGTTTCCTGCGGAAGCTTCTTGCTGGTAAGAGCCACGAAAAAGCCCCACCAACTGAGCATCAGAGACCAGAACAAAATCGAGCCTTCATGGCTGCCCCAAGTTGCGGCAACCTTGTAGAACCAAGGCAGCAGCGAATTGGAATTGCTCGCCACGTTCAGAAGCGTAAAGTCGCTGATGTAGAACGAATACGCCAGAGCGCCGAAGGCAATTGTCAGAAAAAGCGCATTGGCATAGGCCGCAGTACGCGCAAGCGCCATCCACGAACCGATGCCGCGCGCGGCACCCACGAGCGGCAGCACGCACTGCACGACCGAGAGCACAAGCGCGAGTATCAGCGCAAAGTGACCGATTTCAGCAATCACGGGAACGTCTCCCTAAGGTTATAAAAAATCGAAGTGGTAATCGATTGAAGAGCGCCGAAGAGCAAGAAGCTTCCGGCGCTCCGGATTTGTTGTATCAAGCCGCTCTTACTTCTTGGCGGCGTCGCGACTGCCCTTCTCGTCGAACGTCTTCATGGCGGCATGCGCCTTGTCGACGGCTTCCTGAGCTTCGGGCGGCATGTAGTTTTCATCGTGCTTGGCAAGCACTTCGCTCGCGACGAAAACGCCGCGGTCATCAAGTTTGCCCTGAGCAACGACGCCCTTGCCTTCCTTGAAAAGGTCGGGAAGGATACCCTTGTATTCGGTTTTGATGACGGCAGCGGTGTCGGTGATGCCGAAAGTGACCGTCACGCCGTCTTCAAGGCGCTTGACGGAGCCTTCTTCGACCATACCGCCCATGCGGAACGTGCGTCCCTGCGGCGCCTCCTTGGCGGCGACCTGCATGGGAGAGTAGAAGAACACCAGGTTGTCGTTGAACGCCGAGAGCATCAGGTAGACGCCGACGCCGACCACGGCCACGGCCCCACCGATCAGGGCGAGTCGTTTTGTTGCGGCATTAGCCATATCCGTTCCCTCCAAAAAAGCGTCTGCAGCCGTTGCAATCGGCCGACGCCGAATCAAAAGTCAGTGGTTGAAAAAATCAGATTTCGCGGGTGCTGCGCAAGGCGCGAGCTTCGCGCGTCAAACGCTGCGCGGCTTTGGCGCGGCGGTTGCGCAGACCGAAAAGTTCGATCAAAAGCAGCACGACCATCATGCCGTAGGCAGCCCAGACATAAGCGCCGTGGCCGTCCATGTGAAGGAAGTGAGTCAACGAAGTCCAGTCCATTTTTTGTTCCTTACTTTTTGAAACGGCAAATCTTAAATGTCACCCTTGAGCGCGGCTTCCTGAGCCCAGGCTTCGCGCCGTTCGCGCTCGAGAATGATCGTGCGGGTGCGGGCAAACGTGGCCGCAAGGCTGTAGATCCAGAAAGCAGCGACCATCAAAAGCAGCGTCACGAGCATGATCGTGGCAATCGAACTGCCGCGAGATGTGATCGAAGCGCCCTGATGCAGCGTGTTCCACCAACGCACGGAGAAATAGATGATCGGCACGTTCACCACGCCCACAAGCGCAATCAAAGCGCAGGCCTTGTCGGCGCGCTTGATGTCGGCAATCGAGCTTTGCAGCGCCAAAAAGCCGAGATACAGGAACAACAGAATCAGCTCACTTGTCAGGCGTGCATCCCACACCCAGTAGGCGCCCCATGTGGGACGGCCCCAGACCGCGCCCGAAAAGAGCGCCAGGAAGCACATGAGAGCCCCCGTCGGCGCCATCGCGGCCGCAAAAATCGAGCACATGCGGTTGTTGGTGGCAAGCGCACCCGCCGAGAAGACGGCCATCAGCACGTAGATCAACATGCTCATCCAGGCCGAAGAAACGTGAATGAAGATGATGCGGTAGGAGTTGCCCTGCGTGGCATCGATCGGGCAGACGAAAAAGCCCAGATAAAGCGCCACAGCCGCGAGAACGGCCGCGAGCACGAAAAGGGGCTTGACAGCCTTGCCGGCGAAGAAATAGAAGCCCTGCGGATCAAAAAGCGAACGCATTTATTCTCCCGTAACCTGTTATTGAATTGAAATGCGCAGGCTGGCTGCAATCGCAAACGGAGCAGCCGCAAGCGCCAAAAGCGACAAAGCTCCCGTCACCATCAGATAGGCAACGGGCGAGACGCTGATCGCAACCTGCACGGTCGCACCGGCGCCGAAAATCAAAACCGGAATGTAAAGCGGCAGCACCAAAAGGCTCGTAAGCACGCTGCCTGCGCGCAGGCCCAGCGTGAGCGCCGCGCCGATTGCGCCGACCAAGCTCAGAACAGGCGTGCCGAGCAAAAGCGAAGCCATCAGCACCAAGCATTGATCGAGCGGCAGATCGAACATCACGCCGAACAAAGCGGTAAAGACCGTAATGGGAATGCCCGTGGTGAGCCAATGTGCAAAGACCTTGGCAAGCACGATGACCGAAAGCGGCTCGGCCGAAATCACCATCTGCTCGAGCGTGCCGTCGGCATAGTCAAGCGCAAAAAGACGCGGCAGCGAAAGAAGAGCCGCCAGAAGCGCCGCCACCCAGACGACGCCCGGAGCCATCGTGCGCAGCAGATTCTGTTCGGCGCCCACGCCCAACGGCACGAGCGTAATCACCACGGCAAAGAAAAAGAGCGTCTGAATGATGTCGCTTTTCTGGCGCAGCGCAAGCATCAGGTCGCGGCGAACGACGGCAAGAAAAAGGTTAAGCATGGCTTGCCTCCTGCGTACGACACCGTCCCGGAGCAAAAGCCGAAACGTCGACGGTCTTCATCTGCTCGGGAGCCAGTCCCACATCGACTTCCTGATGCGTCGTATAGATCACGATGCCGCCCGCACGCACGTGCTCGGCAACCGTATCGGCAAGATTTGCAACGCTTGCGACGTCCAAGGCCGTAAAGGGTTCGTCGAGAATCCACACGGGCTTGCTTTTGCTCACAAAAAGGCGCGCCAAAGCCACGCGGCGGCGCTGGCCCTGCGATAGTTCACCCGTTGTGTGGTCGATGAAGTCGCCCAGTCCCACTTTTTCGAGCGCCGTCTCGAGCTCTTGATTTCCAGCGACGATGTTTCCCATGCGTGCGGCGATGCGTACGTTTTCGATCGCGGACAGGTCGTCCTTGACGCCGTTCATGTGGCCGATATAGACGAGATCCTTGTAGTAGTCCTCCTTGAGGCTGTGAATCGACTCATTCTTATAGAGGATGTCGCCTGCGTCGGGCTGCATGAGGCCGGTGAGAAGTCTCAGAAGCGAAGTTTTGCCCGTGCCGTTGGCGCCGGCCAGACGCACAAGGGTGCCTGCGGGGGCTTCAAAAGAGAGCCCTGTAAAAAGCTGCCTTTCGCCTCGCTCGAGCTCAAGCGCATCGGCCTTCAGGCACACCGCTTCGTTTGTTTCGGTCATGGGTTTGATTTGTCCAATTGGATTGAGGCTCTCGGTCAGACGTTTGACCCGAAGCGTTGATCGGACGCCGGGCGAGCAAAGCGGAGCTTTTTAGGGCGAACCGCTCGGCAGAACAACAGCCTGCTAGAGCACATTTTTGAGTCAGTCGCGAGTTTAATTTCAGCCGATTAACGCAGTCTTAGGAATCGCCGCCGCGAAACCAGCATGAAAGCTTTCCTCCTATTGCTCCCATAGTGCGGAAGCTTTTTGTCTCGAGATGAGCCGATTTCTAGGCAATCTTGCTTATTTCGAAGAAAAGCCCGTTGGACCTAGAATCAAGGAATCGCGGCCTGAAAGGCAAAATTTCGCCAGCAGGCTGCAGGGTTAACGGTTGAACCGGTCGTTGAACCCCCTTCCCTGATTTTTGCGGGAAAGCGTCCGGTCATAATAAGAAAGGAAAGCCATGAGAAGTGATCCGCTTACCAAAGGCATCAATGCCGCCCCTCAACGCAGCCTTTTGAAGGCGCTCGGCCTTTGCGACGCTGAAATCGGCAAGCCCCTGATCGGCATCGTCAGTTCCAAAAACGACATCGTGCCGGGCCACATGAATCTCGACAAGATCGTCGAAGCCGTCAAACAGGGCGTTGCACTCGCGGGCGGCGTTCCGATCGTCTTTCCGGCCATTGCCGTTTGCGACGGTCTGGCCATGGGCCACGTCGGCATGAAGTATTCGCTCGTCTCGCGAGAACTCATCTGCGACAGCACGGAAGCTATGTCGATTGCGCATCCCTTCGACGGCCTAGTGCTCGTCGCCGCCTGCGACAAGAACGTCCCCGGGCTTTTGATGGCTGCGGCGCGTTTGAACATCCCGTCCATCGTGGTTTCGGGCGGCGCCATGCTCGCGGGCCACTTCGAAGGCCGCAAGGTTTCCTACTCCAACATCAGCGAAGCGGTCAGCCAGTTCCGCACCGGCAAAATCACGCCGATTCAATTCGAAGATCTGGAAAACAAGGCCTGTCCTTCGTGCGGCTCCTGCTCGGGCATGTTTACGGCCAACTCCATGAATTGCCTTTCCGAAGTTCTCGGCATGGCGCTGCCGGGCAACGGCACGATTCCGGCCGTGTATTCGGCCCGCCTGCGTCTGGCAAAGGAAACCGGCATGAAGGTGATGGAACTCGTCAAGAACAACGTTCTGCCGCGCGACATCATGACGCGCGAAGCGTTCCTCAATGCACTTGCCGTCGACATGGCTTTGGGCTGCTCAACGAATTCCATGCTGCATCTGCCCGCCATTGCGCACGAATGCGGCATTGATCTCGACCTGTCGGTTGCCAACGAAATCAGCAAGAAGACGCCCAACCTCTGCCATCTTGCTCCCGCAGGCAACCACTACATCGAAGAGCTCGACGAAGCGGGCGGCATCCGCGCCGTCATGAACGAAGTCGCCAAGCTCGGCGTCATCCATCTCGACTGCAAGACCGTCACCGGCAAGACCGTGGGCGAAAACATCGTCGGCGCCAAGATTCTCGACCCGGAAATCATTCACACAGTCGAAAACCCGATCGCCCCTGAAGGCGGCATCGCTGTTTTGAAGGGCAACCTCGCGCCCGAAGGGTCGGTTGTCAAGCGCGCTGCGGTTGCTCCCGAAATGATGACGCACAGCGGCAAGGCACGCGTCTTCGACTGCGAAGAAGATGCTCTAAACGCTATCTACGGCGGTCAGATCAACGCCGGCGAAGTCGTCGTCATCCGCTACGAAGGCCCCAAGGGCGGCCCCGGCATGCGCGAAATGCTCAATCCCACCTCGGCCATCATGGGCTCGGGGCTGGGCCACTGCGTGGCTTTGATCACCGACGGCCGCTTCTCGGGCGCCACTCGCGGCGCCGCCATCGGCCACGTGTCTCCGGAAGCCGCCGTGGGCGGTCCGATCGCTCTCGTGCACGAAGGCGACATCATCACGATCGACATCCCGAACAACACGATCTCGGTCGACGTTTCCGACGAGGAAATGGCTCGCCGCCGCGCCGAATGGAAGCCCCGTCAGCCTCGCGTGACCACGGGCTACCTTGCCCGCTACGCCAAGCAGGTGAGTTCCGGCATGAAGGGCGCCGTTCTGAGCTAATCGGCTAACGCAACGCTCCTTGGAGTAAGCCTCTCGCGGCCAGTCTGCGGGAGGCTTTGATTCATCTTGGAGGTCGGATTTTTACGGATTTGCTGTTTCCTTGGCTCTCTTAGCCTTCATCCCGCGACCGGTGGCGTCCCAGCACAAAAGCGATCCGGCCACCACCAACGCAACACCGGACCAAAATCCGGAATCAAGCTCAGCGCCGATCCAGAAGGTGGCAAAAAGGCACGAGAGTACCGGCGTGAAGTACGAAGCCGCCGCAAGCACCGTGATGTTGCCTTTGCTTATGCCGAGCGTCCACACGGCATAGGCCATGCCTACAGCCAGCCCGCCGAAGATCACGCTCACCAAACCGTGCGCACTTGAGGCGGTCGGTACCGAACCGATTCCGAAAAACCACAGCAAACCGAATACGAGCGCATCGATGGCGAAAATAATCGTCGACGGATTCGTGTTGCCGCCCCAAGCGCGCGTCATGCTCGAGTATCCGGCCCAAGTAACAGCCGCAGTGAGCGCAAAAAGGTAAGAGACGGGATTTTCCGCAAACCGAGCAGCGAATTCGACAAGCGAAAAACCGCTGTCGCCGCTCAGAATCATCACGATGCCGGCAAAAGCCACGATAAGGCCCGGGTAGAGCCACCAACGCGTACGAATGCCGTTGAAAACGACGGCAAACAGAATCGTGAGCGACGGCCACAGGTAGTTCACCATTCCTACTTCCATCGTTTGCACGCCGCCCGAAGAAGTGAAGATCGCCAGGCAAAAGGAAAGTGAACTCAAGTTGGCCGTCGGAATGCCGATCCAGAGATAACGTTTGTTGATGCGGTGAAAGTCAGGCAAGCCTACCGCCAAAAAGACACTGACCGTCGCGACGCAATAAAGCAAAAACTGCCCCTGCGCCATTCCGAAGCCTTCGGCAATGCCGCGCACGAGACTTACGGACATTCCCCAGCAAATCGGCGCAAAAAGGCCGATCGCTGTCGCCTGACCGGCCGACAGGTTCCGTTTGGAAAACATGTTTTCGCCTTACGCTTTGTTCGGGTAGTGTCGTGCGCCGAAAATGGCGCTTCCGACGCGCACCATGGTGGCGCCCTCTTCCACAGCTTCGACCATGTCGGCACTCATACCCATGGAAAGCGTATCCCAACCGAATTCCTCTTTATATCGGTCGAAAAGCGCCTTCATTGCGCGCAGCGGCCGACGCTTTTTTTCATCATCGGATTCGGGTTCGGGAATGGCCATGAGCCCGCGCAGCTTCAGGCGCGGCAGCTTGGCGATTTCGCGTGCAAGCTCAGGGAGTTCCTCGGGTTTGACGCCGCTTTTGCTTTCTTCGCCGCTGATGTTGACTTCGATGAGGA
>OOAH01001600.1_pt1 | contig 19204 bp, 14 predicted proteins | sample 1671801 | NCBI WGS metagenome assembly OOAH01 (sample SAMN06348194, study PRJEB24527) | human gut metagenome | biome: human gut; feature: ankylosing spondylitis patient; material: feces | host: Homo sapiens | place: China | collected 2015-10 | reverse complement strand
TGAGCTTTTGCGCTTCATCGACCGCATCGGTCGTCCAGGCAAGTACGCCCAGCCCCATGGCGTGCGCCGCCGCAATCATCTCGGGCACGGCGAAGCGTTTTTCGGGGTGTACGGTCTGCACCTTGATTTCCCTTGCAATCGTCTTCCAGTCGACGTCCTCGGTTTCATAGAGAAACCCGCACGGCAGCTTCGGCTGCAGTCGGTGAAACTCTGCCAGACATTCGGCGCTGAAGCTCGAAACCAACACAAGAACATTGACGGCAAACGAATCGAATGCTGCGGCAGCGGCTTCCGCCAAAACGGATTCATGTCCCGACGCAGGCTTGAGCTCCACATTCATCATGAGGCCCAGGCGGCTGCAAAGCTGCACGGCTTCGTCGAAAAAGGCAACGCGAGCGGGCTTTTGTTCCGGCCGCTCGGGATTAATGACCGAAAGTCCCCGCAACTGCTCGGCCGTCATCTCGCAGACTCGCCCCTTACCTTGAACAACGCGGCCGAGGTACTCATCATGGCAAAGCACAAGCGCGCCGTCGGCCGTCGTCTGCACATCGAACTCGACAGCCGAACACCCCAGCCGCTCAGCCTCGATAAAGGCTTCAAGCGTATTTTCGGGTGCGTGAAATCCTCCGCCACGATGTACGACGACTCTGGGATAAGGCCATAACAGATGCGCGTTGGACACGATGCTCTCGATTACTGCAAAAGAAACGTCGTTAATTTAGTCCAAAGCGCGCTTGCTTGCACGCGTCTAAACTTCTCGCAAAAAGAGTCTCTTGGAAGACATCGTCATGGCCAAAATCGAAAACATCGAAATTCGCGGCGCGCGCGTCCACAATCTGAAAAACCTCAACGTAACGGTTCCTCTGCACGAAATCGTCGGCATTGCGGGCGTCTCCGGTTCGGGCAAATCGTCGCTTGCATTGGGCGTTCTCTACGCCGAAGGGTCTCGCCGCTACCTCGATTCTCTTTCAACATACACCCGGCGCCGCATGACACAGGCGGCCAAAGCGTCTGTAGACGAAGTGCTGCATGTGCCCGCCGCGCTTGCCTTGCGACAGAGGCCCGGCATTGCCGGAATCCGCAGCACGTTCGGCACCGGCACGGAGCTTTTAAACAGCCTGCGCCTGATGTTTTCGCGCCTGGGCGCTCACGTTTGCCCCAACGGACACCGCGTGCCGCCCTCGCTTTTGGTTGCCGCGGAAAAAGAGCTGGTTTGTCCGGTCTGCGGTGTTCGGTTTTACGGACCCTCGGCCGAAGATTTATCTTTCAACGGAGCCGGCGCCTGTCCGGACTGCAGCGGCACGGGCATCGTGCGCACCGTGGACCGCAGCACGCTCGTGCCCGACGAAAACCTCACCATCGAAGGCGGTGCCGTGGTGGTATGGGGCTCGCTCATGTGGTCGCTTATGGTCGACGTCTGCCGCGAAATGGGCGTTCGAACCGATGTTCCCTTCAAGGAGCTCACCGAAGAAGAACGGAGAATTGTTTTCGAGGGTCCCGCCGAGAAAAAACATATCCTCTATAAGGGCGGCAAAAATTCCAATCCGGTGTGGCTCGACTTTACCTACTACAACGCCGTACACACGGTGGAAAATGCGCTCGCCAAGGTAAAAGACGAGTCCGGCATGAAGCGCGTTGCAAAGTTTCTCAAGGAAGAAGCATGTCCGACCTGCGGCGGCACGCGCTTGTCCGAAAAAGCAAGAGCGCCGCTTGTGCGCGGCATCAATCTGGCTCAAGCCTGCGCGATGCCGCTCTCGGATCTCATCGAATGGGTCAAGGGCGTCCCCGGATCAGTGCCGCAAGACATGCGTCCGATGGCCGAGAGCATCTGCGAATCGTTTCTCGATAACGCTCGACGCCTTTGCGAGCTGGGCTTGAGCTACTTGTCGCTGGATCGTTCCGCTGCAACGCTTTCCACGGGCGAGCGACAGCGCATGCAGCTCGCTCGCGCCGTACGCAACCGCACCACCGGCGTTTTGTATGTGCTGGATGAACCCTCGATCGGGCTGCATCCGAGCAACATCGAAGGCCTGTTGTGCGTCATGAAGGATCTGGTCGCCGACGGCAATTCTGTTGTGTTCGTGGACCATGACGTGCAAATTTTGTCGGCAGCCGATCACCTGATCGAAATGGGCCCGGGCGCCGGCTCCGACGGCGGCCGCCTCATTGCTCAGGGAACTGTTGCCGAGCTCGCGCGCAGCAAATCTTCACGCATCGGACCGTTTCTTGCAGGCCGCGGCGTATCGGTGCGTAAGCCCGTGACCGCCGAAAGCGCGTTCGATTTGGGTGAAATCCGACTGACCACCAAAGCAATTCACACCGTCAAGCCCTTATCGGTGCGCATTCCCAAAGGAAGGCTTACGGTTGTCACGGGAGTTTCGGGCTCGGGCAAAACCACATTGGTTCTGGAAAGTCTCGTGCCCGCACTCTCGGCTTTAACTGCGGGCAAAGCGTTGCCCGAACATGTAGAAGCAATCGAAGCGCCCGGCATTGCCGCCGTCAAGCTCATCGACGCTTCGCCCATCGGCATCAATGTGCGCTCGACCGTTGCGACGTACGCCAACGTACACGACGAACTGCGAAAAGTTTTTGCCAAGACGCCGGACGCAAGGGATCTCGGCTACAAAGCGGGCGACTTTTCCTACAACACAGGCAAGCTGCGCTGTCCCACATGCGACGGAACAGGCGAAGTCAATCTCGACGTGCAGTTCCTGCCCGACGTCAACATCGACTGTCCCGACTGCCGAGGCAGCCGCTACAGCCTCTTTGCGCATAAGGTCGAGTTTGAAAACAAAAACGGGGAACTGCACTCGTTGCCCGAGCTGATGGCTATGGACATCGAGACGGCGCTTAAGGCTTGCGCAGGACTCACCACCGTCTGCAGACGGCTGGAGACGCTCGCATCCTTGGGACTCGGCTATCTCACGCTCGGAGAAGCCACTCCGAACCTTTCGGGCGGCGAAGCGCAGCGGCTAAAACTAGCCGGTGAAATGACGCGTGCGCAAAGCGATACGGTGTTCGTATTCGACGAACCGACCATCGGGCTGCACCCTCTGGATGTACAGACGCTTCTCACCGTCATCAACCGGCTCATTGAAAACGGCGCGACGGTCGTTGTCATCGAACACGATCTCGACGTCATCCGCAATGCCGACTGGATCATCGACATGGGGCCCGACGGAGGCGAAGCCGGAGGGCGCATCGTGGCCTCGGGCACGACTCAGACGATCAGAGCCTGCCCGGAAAGCCGTACCGGCCGCTACATCTAACCGAGTCTAGAAACCGGCTTTAGCGGTCATCCCGACGATCGGGTCTTCTCGGATCCGGTCGACGACGGTCGTCCCGGCGATCATCTCTGCGATCGTCCCTTCTCGGATCCGGGCGACGACCGTCCCTGCGGTCATCCCTGCGATCGTCCCGGCGTTCTTCGCGACGTTCGCGAGCGTCTCTGCGGGCCTCCTGGCGCTTGAACCTGCGGTAGTCCTTGCCGTACTTCTTGTCTTCCCAGGCGCGGCGCTTGGCATCTCGCCAGTCGCGGCCTTCATCTTCGGCCTTGGCGCGGCGCCTCAATTCGCGTTCCCATTCTTTTTTGCTGTAGCGGCGATTGTCGTATCTATCGTAGTAGTACTTGCCGTCCCAGCGGGCATCGTCGCGATACTTTTCGGCATAGCGGCGGCTTACGGCGTCGCTCAACCCGCTCAGCACATCTTCCAAAGCCGCCGAAGCCATCGGCGCAGCTGACATCAGAGAAACTGCAAAAGCTGCCGACAAAAATGCTCTTCTACTCGTCATACGCACTCTCTCCTGCAAAATAACCGTGCGACAGACGCCGCACGCAGCAAAACCGGCGCACCGACCGACGAAAAACAGCAACGGCCGCCTCGATCGTCAAGGCGCCTACGGCAGTTTTAGCAGAAAACTCAGCTCTCGTGCACGGGCTCACCTGTTTGGTGACCATACTGACGGCCTTGTCCCAAAAGCCAGCGGCCGCTCTTCATGCGCACGGCAAGAAGGCTTAGAAGCGAAACCCCCACCAGCGCCGCTCCGACATAGGAAACAGGCAGAAAGCCCGCGGCCTGCGAGACGCGGCTGCCGATGAAGGCGCCGCCGCCGATGCCCACGTTGAAGATGCCCGAATAAAGCGATGCCGCCACATCGGCAGCGTCGGGCGCCACCGTGAGAAGCACCGTCTGAAAGGCCAAACACACGGCCGTCATCGAAGCACCCCAGCACACGATGAGCACGGTCAAACTGACTGTTGTCTGTGCGCTGATCACCAAAAGGGCAAGCGAAATGCAGACAACGACCATCGCGCCGATCAGCGTTGCCTCACAGTGTCTGTCCACGGTTTTCGATGCCACTAGAGTGCCGATGATCCCCGCGATGCCGAAGGCAAACAACATCGAAACGATCATGCCCTCGTCAAGCCCTCCGGCTGTTGCCAGAATCGGGTTGAGGTAGGAATAGGCCGTAAATTGTCCGAGCACCGTAACAACCGTCAGGAAATAGAGCTGCTGCAACCCCGGCCGCTTCAGGATGATCGGCAAACTCTTTATAGAACCCGCATGCGTGGCTTCGCACAACGGCAGCACGAAGAAAATCACGACAAATACCAGGGCCGAACCGATGCCGATGATGAAAAACGACATGTGCCAGCCGAGGAGATGCCCGAGATTGGTGCCGATCGGTACGCCCAAAACGGTGGCCACGATCGTGCCGCCCATGACGGCAGCCAGTCCCACGGCTCGCTTTCCGTGCGGTGCGACGCGCGCGGCAAGCGGCGTCATGATCGACCAGAAGATCGAGTGTGTGAGTGCCACGCCCACACGCGCGGCAAAAAGCATCTCGAAGCTTTTCACCCACGGAACCACAAAGTGGCAGAGTGAAAAAATGAACAGCAGCGCAAGCAGCAGCTTGCGGCGCTCGAACTTGGCGGTGATGATGGTAAGCGGCAGCGACATCACCGCCACCACAAACGCGTAGCCCGTCAGAATCAGTCCCATGAAGGGAACTGTTTCGTGCAGACTTTCGGCCATATCGGGCAGCAGCCCTACCGGCAGAAATTCGCTCGTATTGAAAACAAACGCGGCAAACGCAAGCGCGATGATCGGAAGCCAAGCCCGAAAGCCTGTTTTGTGCAGAACCGGCGTCGACATGATGATCGGTGTGCAGACAACAAAAGCTGCAGGCGAAATCTCCTGCAGCATCAATAAATCGTGTGTTCTTGATTGGCCGTGCGGTCCTTGCGGTCCGCACGGGCGCGGATTAGAGCGCGGCGAAGTTTTCCTTCAAAAGCGCCTCAAAGCGGGCAAAATCGGCTTCGTGCGTGGGGTTCTTGATGACATCGTTGGCCATGAAAGACTTTCCGAGGCAGCTCATGCCGATAAACTGGAAGGCCTTGTGCACGGGCAAAAGCACGGATTCGATGCCTGCTCCGGCAAAAAACTGCGTCGGATCGGCAAAGGCATTCAAAGGCGCATTCCAAGTAATCGAGAGCATGTATTTCTTATCCTTGAGAATGCCGCCGCGGCCGTAGTTATGCGCCGGATCGGTACGGGTGCGACCGTCGCCTCCGACGGAAAGTCCCGCGCAGAACACTTCGTCGATGTAGCGCTTCACGGGCCAGGGGGTACCCATCCACCAAGCCGCGAAAGTCAGCAAAACGGCATCGGCCGCCTTGAACTTTGCCGCTTCTGCCTCGGCATTCCAGTCGTCTGCAACGCGGGTGATTTCCGCTTCGTGTCCCATGGCGGCAAACACCTTCTGCGCAAGCTGCGCGTACGCATGGTTGAGCGTGCCGCCCGCACCGTGAAACTGAACGCCTCCGTCCACAATCAAAATTTTGGCCATTTTGCTGTTCCTCTCTATTTTTGTTTTATCTGAAGGCGCCAGAATACCACCGGCGTGAGCCGGTGGATGAATGGCGCAAAACATTGTCACCCGCAAAGCGCGCGTCTCTGAGAATTCTTTGATACGATCGGGCACATGAAAATCAACTGTGCCTACAAATTTGAACTCCTCCTAAAGCCCGAGCAACGGGCCAAATGTGCACAGTTTGCCGGCAACTGCCGCTTCGTCTACAACAAGGCTGTTGATCTTCAGCTTCGACAGCTTGAGAGCGGTCAACCGTTTTTCACCTACAGCGAACTGGCTTCGCAACTGGTCTTTTGGAAAAGAAACACCGAGACGGTTTGGCTAACCGAATCGCCTTCTCAAACACTGCAACAAACACTGCGGGATCTGGATCAGGGTCTGAAGCGCTTCAGCCAGCACAAAGGCAACATGGTGTACTTCAAAGCCCGCGGCGACGGTGATTCGTTCCGTTTGCCGCAACTGCTTGAAGGAGACTTCGACGAAGCCAATGCCCGCATTCGGATACCGAAGATCGGTTTCGTACGGTATCGGAAGTCTCGCTGCATTCAGGGAAAAGTCAAGCACTTGACGATTTCGGTTGAGGCGGGGCGTTGGTATGTCTCGGTTTGCACCGAAATTGAAGATTTTCAGCCTCAGCCTACCCGCAACGGCGAGGTGGGTATTGATCTGGGTGTAGCCCGAACCGTTCAGCTGAGCGACGGCACGGTCTATCAGCTCGACGTTGACGAGATCAAGCGACTGGAGGAGCGGATTGCTGTTTACCAAAAGCAGCTTGATCACAACAAAATCGCTCGTCAGAAGTTGGCAAAGCTTGGCAAGGCGGATGATTTCGACAAAAAAATTCCGAGCCGCAAGCGCAGACGGCTGAAGGCAAGGATTTCAAGCCTGTATCGGCGCATTCGCAATATTCGCAAAGACTTCATGTTCAAAACCGCTCGAGCCATCGCGCAGAGGTTCGGCTGGGTGGCGATTGAGGACTTGAACGTCAAGAATATGACGAAGAGTGCCAAGGGAACGATCGAAGAACCGGGAAAGAACGTGAAGGCAAAGAGCGGATTGAACCGATCTTTGCAGCGAGTCTCGCCCGGCATGTTTCGACGCGTGCTCGAGTGGCAGGTTTTTAAGGCAGGAGGCTACGTTGACGCCGTAGCGCCTCAGTACACGAGTCAAACATGCCCGTGCTGCGGACATGTTGCTCGGGAAAATCGCCCGACGCAGGCCGTATTCACGTTCGTCATATGCGGCTACTCGTCCAATGCGGACGTGGTTGCCGCAGGCAACATTCTCAAGAAGAGCCGGGCTGGCTCGGATCGCCTGTGAAGTGAATCCCGTCAGGGATCAGCAACAGGAACCTACCGGAGGTGAGCTTGACTTACTATCCGGAATCCCCCGACGTAACTCGGAGGGAGGAGGTCAACCCGAGAAGTCTCCGAAGACAATGCGCTTTAACTGCCCCATCAGTCCCGAGAATGTCCCGTCGGACAGTTTTTCGGCGCCGGATAGTCTGCGGCGGCGCACGGTTTCGGTCAAAACACCCACCACAGTGGCATCCTGCGGGCTCACGAGCCCGATGCTCGCATCGCTTTGCATCAGCGGCATGCCGATGCGCACTGGCAAACCCAGCACGCTTTGCGCGAGTTCCGCAATTCCGGCCATTCTCGCAACGCCACCGGTGAGAACGATCCCGGCGGAGGCGCGCAAGTTCCAGTTATCCGGCGCCAGATAATTTCGGGCGATAACTTTAAACATTTCCGTGAGCCGCGACTCAACGGTCAGCACAATTTTTTCGCACGAGCACGTATCCGTTTCACCCGTCGCTTCACGCGTGTAGCGTACGGTTTCATACGCATCCTCGGCTCTGAGCGGCCAATGCCCGTAGGTGAGCTTGATGTCGTCGGCGTCGCTCATATTGCAGCCCAAAACAGCCGCGATATCGCGCTGAATCGTGTTTCCGCCCATCGCCGCCACGGCTGTAAATTCCACCTGGCCTTTTTCCCAGCAGGATATATCCGTGGTGCCGGCACCGATATCCAGAACCACCACGCCAAGTTCTTTATCGGTGGGCGTGAGCACGCCTGCAGCGCTCGCCCAGGGCTGCAGCACGAGTCCTTCGATGTCCAGCCCCGCTCGGCGAATGCACTTTACAAGGTTCTGAACGACGCTGTCCGAGCCGATGGCCAGATGCACGTGCGCCTTGATGACGCTTCCCACCATGCCGATCGGATCGTCGATCATGACGTCGTCGTTATCAAGCGTATAGCCCTTTACGACGTGAGAGACCAGACGATCGTCGTCGCTTTTGCCGTCGGTCTTGGGATCGAAGGCCATCGCCAGCCGCGTGACGCGCTTTACTGCCGCCACATCGACTTCTGCGTCGGGCAGCACCACTTGTCCGACCTTGTTGAGGCTGTGCAGATGTTTGCCCGTGAGCGCCTCCGAAACCGTCGTGATCTTTCTCCTTGAAGTCTGTTCGGCTTCGGCCACGGCCGAGCGAATCGAGTCGACGGCAAGCTCCACATCCTGCACGCTGCCGTGCTGGATGCCGAGCGAAGCGACCTTGCCGAACCCGAGCAGCGTGAGATCTCCAGAGTCGGATGCTTCGGCCACGGCCACCGAGATCTTTTCCGATCCGATGTCTAGCGCGACGACGGTTGAACTTTGCTGTACGGTTTCCATGGATTACTGCTGCGTCGTTATACGAGTTTGCTGTTTGGCTTTGCCGGCCTGTTTTTCCGCTGCGGCTGCGAAGGTCTTAGGCGGCAGTTGTGCGGCAAAGGCGTTTTTGTAGCGAGCATCGATTTTCTCGGGATAAGCCTTGAGCATCGACACCACCCGATCCATATTGTCCACCACCTGACGCATATGATTGACGGGACTGCCGCGGGTAAGCGCCCTGCCGAGTTCGATTTCCATCGATTCGAACTTTGCGGATTCCAGCACCACCGACCAGCTGCCGCGGTAGGTAATTTTGACGCCTTTGACGCGTGCGCCGATCGCCGAAGCCACTTCGTTGAAGCGAGGCAGATACTTGACGGCTTCGGGAGCGTACTGAGGATCGCCTGAGAAGGCCGGCAGCTGCAGCAGCCGCTCGATGGGCTCATCGTTGCTCACGTACAAAACGCCCGAGTCGCTCACGAGTCGTCCGTCCTCCCAGATGGCCACGGACTGATGCCGCTTGACTTCGATATAGAGCGAATCGGGCCACAGGCGCGATACGTACGCCGATTGGATCCAAGAGATGCCTTCGACGGCCCGCTTCACTTCGACGATATTGGCCGTGAGGATATTGCCCGAAAGCGTGTCCTCGACCGTGCGCGTCACTTCCTGCAGTCCTGCTGCTTCAACGGGACCGCGCACTTCGATCGTTTTGATCTCAAGCGCAGGAGCCGTCAGCAAAAACCACACAAGAACCCCTGCCGCTGCCAGAACCGGAACAGCGGCAAGCGTTTTGACAAACGCACGCGAAACCTTCACCTGAAGGCTCCTTTAGCGGCGTGCTGCGCCGTCAAGTGCGGCATGCGCCGCAAGCCACATGCAAAGTGCGCCGTAATCCATGCCTACGGCGCGGGCGGCCATGGGAACAAGACTATGCGGCGTCATGCCGGGGCTGGCATTGAATTCAAGCAAAATGAAGCTACCGTCGTCGCGCATCATGACGTCGATGCGGCCCCAGCCGCGGGCGCCGATGGCGGCAAAAGCCGCTTCGCAGGCAGTGCGGATCCTCTGTGCCGTCTCTTCGTCGATTTGCGCCGGGCACTCGTACTTCACCTCGTCGCCGTGGTACTTATTGACGAAGTTGTAGTCGCCGTCAGGCGCCTTAATTTCAATAATCGGCAACGCCTTGCCGCCAAGCACGGCAATCGTAAGCTCCCGCCCGAACCAGCGCTCTTCGACAAGCACCTTGGCGTCATAGCGCAGCGCGGCGGCCAAAGCCGCCTTGAGTTCCTCAACCGAAGCTCCCTTCAGGCGCGTGACGCCCACAGAAGAACCTTCGCCCGAAGGCTTGACAACCACGTCGGAACCGAGCACTTCGAGAATTTCCTGCGCCTGATCGGCGCTCGTAGCGACAAAGCCCTTGGCAACGGGAAGTCCCGACTGCGCCCACACGCGGCGCGTCGTATCCTTGTCCATTGTCAGAGCGCTTGCGCGAACACCAGCGCCCGTATACGGAATCTGCAGATATTCGAGCACGCCCTGCACGCAGCCGTCTTCGCCGAAGCGTCCGTGCAGAGAAATCACGGCGCGGTCAAATTTGCCTCGCATCGCCAGAAGATCGTCGACGGCAGGATCGACCATAACGGCGTCGCATCCGGCTTCCTGCAGAGCCTTTAAAACGCCCGAGCCGCTCGAAAGCGAAACCTCGCGTTCGCTGCTAAAGCCCCCCATCAACACCGCAATACGGCCCAAGGACTTGGGATCAATCGTTGCTGCAAAATCCATCGTTGTTTCCGTTTTCAAAGAAGTTCGTTAAATCGTTTTGCCCGAGAGCACCTGCGGCACGCGAGCTACGTTGCCCGCGCCCATCGTGATCACCACATCGCCGTCCTGTACGAGCGTGCGCACGGCCTGCGGCATTTCCGCCGCGCTTTCGCAGAAAAGAAGTCCGTCGCAGCCCGCAAGCCGCAGCGCTCGCGCCAGATCGCGGCCGCTGGCGCCCGGAATCGGATCTTCGCCGGCCGGATACACGTCGGCAAGCACCAGTCGGTCGGCCTGCGAGAGCACCTTGATGAAGTCTTCGAAGCAGTCGCGGGTGCGCGAATAACGATGCGGCTGAAACGCCAGCACAAGACGCTTTCCGGGCCATGCGCCGCGAGCTGCGGCAATCGTAGCGGCCATTTCATGCGGATGATGTCCGTAATCGTCCACTAGCTTGAAAGTGCCTTTTTCGGGGTGTTCGGGATCGACGGCAATGTCGCCGTACTGCGCAAAGCGCCGGCCCACGCCGGTGAATTCGGCAAGCGCTCGCACGATGGCTTCGTCGGAAACGCCCACGAGCGTTGCAATCGCAACCGCCGCAAGCGAATTCACCACATTGTGCACGCCCGGCAGATTGAGCACCACAGGCAGCGGCTCATGCCCCTTGCGCAAAATCGTATAACGCATCCGCGTACCTTCGCTGCGCACATCAATGGCGCGCACTTCGGCTTCCGGGTTGAGTCCGTAGGCCACCACGCGCCGGCTGATCATGGGCACGATCGAGCGCACGTTGGCGTCGTCGGTACAGAGCACCGCCACGCCGTAGAACGGAAGCCTTCCGATGAAATCGATAAAGGCCTTCTTCAGACGCACGAAATCGTGTCCGTAGGTCGCCATATGGTCCTGATCGATGTTGGTGACAGCGGCGATCACGGGCGACAAATTCAGAAAACTCGCGTCGGACTCATCGGCTTCGGCCACGATGTATTCGCCCGTTCCGAGGCGCGCATTGGCGCCGGAACTGTTGAGTCGCCCCCCGATCACATAGGTGGGATCGAGCCCGCCGGCGGCCAGCATGGAAGTCGTAAGCGATGTCGTGGTCGTTTTGCCGTGTGTGCCTGCGATAGCGATGCCGCGGCGCAGGCGCATGAGTTCGGCAAGCATCACCGCACGGGGCACCACCGGAATATTGGCCTTTCTGGCCGCTTCGACTTCGGGGTTGCCTTCGTGAATAGCCGAAGACACCACGAGGCAGTCGGCGCCCTCGATGTTTTCGGCTGCGTGTCCCCGATGGATCACGGCACCCAAATGCTGCAGCCGTTCGGTCACGGGGCTTTGAGACAAATCCGAACCGCTGACCGTGTAGCCGAGATTAAGCATGACTTCGGCAATGCCGCACATGCCGGTTCCGCCGATGCCCACGAAGTGAATGTGCTTGACAACAAACTTCATAAATTTTCTCCTTAGCGGGCCGCTTCTTCGATCATGTCGCAGACGGCGTTGGCGGCATTGGCGCGCGCAAGACTTCTCGCGTTGTGCGCGAGCTGCAAAATGCGATCGCGCTTTAAGCCCATCAAAACGCCGAAGAGATGTTCCTTGGTCAGTTGAGACTGCTCAAGAAGCACGGCAGCGTCGCGGCCGGCCATATAGCGGGCGTTGCCGAGCTGATGGTTCGTCGTCTTCACGACGAAGGGCACCAGAACGGAAGCCACGCCCGCAGCGCAGATTTCGCTTACAGTCATCGCACCCGAGCGGCAGATCACCACATCGCTTTCGGCGTAGGCCTTGTCCATTTCGTCGATGAATTCGACAACCTCGGCTTTGATGCCCAACTGCGCGTAGCGTGCCTTAACGGCTTCGACATTGCCCTTGCCCGTCTGATGCAGAACTGTGGGGCGCTTTTCTTCGTCAAACATCGCCAACGCTTCGGGAACCGTTTCGTTTAAGACCTTGGCGCCCAGGCTTCCCCCGAACACCAAGAGCTTCCAAGGACCTTCGCGGCCCGCGAGGCGCTCTTCGGGCGGAGGCAACGCCTCGATTTCGGCGCGCACGGGGTTGCCCGTGATGCGGCCCTTCTCCCGCGCGCAGCTGCGGGCGCTTCCGGCAAAGCCGCAGGCAACAAGCTTGGCTTTGTCGAGCACGATCTTGGAACTCATCAGAATGTCCGAGTCGCAATTCATCAGAACGATCGGCGTCTTGGTGCTTTCGGCGCCCTTGCATACCGGAACCGCAATGTAGCCGCCGGTGGTAAAAAGCACATCGGGGCGAACCTGCGCAAACGTTTTCTTTGCGGCAAAAGTGGATTTCACAAGCTTGACAGCGCCCGTGATCAGCCCCATCAGGCCGTGTCCGCGCATGCCGCGAAAATCCAGGCCGGTGAACTCAATGCCGTCGCGGGCGATGAGCTTGCCCTCCATGCCGTGCTGCGTGCCGATCCAGTGCACCTCCCAGCCGCGGCGGCGCATTTCGCGCGCAACGGCCAACCCCGGCATGACGTGTCCCCCGGTGCCTGCAGCCGCAATCATTAATTTCTTGCCGGACATATTTTCCATTCCTAAAAATCGTTCGGACGGTCCGCTCTCGGCAAACCGTCCCGTTTGAATCCCTAAACTTTACCGCCGCGCATCAGGATGCGGTTTTCCCGGTCCACGCGCAACAAGAGCCCCACGGCGGCCAGCGTAAACAAAAGCGACGAGCCGCCGTAGCTCATCAGCGGCAATGTGAGCCCCTTGGTGGGCAGAAGTCCCGTGGCCACGCCCGCGTTGATGATCACCTGAATGCCGATCCAGATGCCCACGCCTTCGGCAATCAACCCCGAAAACACGCGGTCGAGCTTAATGGCCTGTCGTCCGATTGCAAACGCACGGCGAACAAACCAGTAGTAGCAGAACAAAACGCCGGTGACACCGAGAAAGCCGAGCTCTTCGCCCAACACCGCCAAAATAAAGTCGGTGTGCGCTTCGGGCAGATAGTGAAGCTTTTCAACGGAAGCCCCGAGTCCCACGCCGAATAACTCGCCGCGACCGAAGGCAATCAGCGAATGGCTCAGCTGATAGGCCTTGTCAAGCGCGTAGTCGCTGCTCCAGGGATCGAGATAGGCCATCACGCGCTGCAAACGCCATGGCGAGTCGTAGATCATGAGCGTCACCACGGCAATAACGGCAATCGACACCACCACGAAGATGCGCATGTTGAGCCCGCCCAAAAAGAGCACGCCCATAGCGATGGCCACCGTCACCATGATGGCGCCCAGATCGGGCTGCATACTGATGAGGCCCGCCACAAGACACATCACGAGCGCCATGGGGCCGAGCCCCTTGCTGAAGGAGTGCATGTAGTCCTGACGGCGCACGGTAAAGGCGGCGGCGCCGAGCAAAATGGCAAACTTCGCAAACTCGGTGACCTGCAGGTTCAATATGCCCAGGTTGATCCAGCGGCGCGAGCCGTTTACCGACTTTCCGATGCCCGGCAACAGCACTAGAAAAAGCAGCAGTACGGCCGCTCCCATCAGCCACGGCGCAAGTTTGTACCAGACGCGCATCGGGATGCGGCACACGCCGTAGGCCGCAACCATGCCCACCGTAATGGAAGCCAGATGGCGCAGCAAAAAGTGATACTGGGTGGTGTTGTAGCGCGGGCTGTCGGCAAGCGAAATCGAAGCTGAATAGACCATCAGCGCGCCCATGGAAAGCAGCGCAAGCGTAAGCAGAACCACGGCCGTATCGTAGCCGTCGGCCCCCGAAACCGACGAACGTCCCTTTAGGACCGGCTCATCGGCCCAGGCACGATAGACAGGCGGCTGCGAAGCTCTTTTGCGGGAGAAAAAGCTCATCGGCCTTTTCCTCCGGCGTCCTTCGCGGCCTGAGCGATCTCATGGGCTTTTTTCACAAAGCGCGCACTGCGCTCGGCGTAGTTGGCAAACATGTCCCAGCTTGCGCATGCGGGCGACAACAGCACCACGCCGCCCGCGGCCGCATGATCGAAGGCCATCTGCACGGCCGCTTCAAAATCGGTTCCCGCGTGCTCGATCGCTATTGCGCTCGCACGTATGCCCGCTTCGATTTTGTCGGCGTCGCGCCCGATCAAAACGGCATAGGACGCATAAGCGGCCAAAGCATCCGAAAGCGGCGCAAAATCCTGCCCTTTTCCGTCGCCGCCCAGAATAATGCTCACTTTGCGGCCGGTTTTGCCCAGGCCTTCCAAGGCAGCTTTGACGGCGCCCACATTGGTGCCCTTGCTGTCGTCGATGAATTCGATGCCGTTGACTTCAAGCACAGGCTGCACGCGGTGTGCTTCGCCCGTATACGTTTTAAGCACTTGCAGGGCCGGCCCCAACGGCAGCCCCGCAGCCTGCACAAGCGCCAGAGCCGCCAACGCGTTCATCGCATTGTGCCGGCCTCGAATCTTGAGCGCATCCACGGGCATCAAAAGCTGCTCATCCTGCGGCTCGGCAAATAGAGCCGCCTTCTTTTCGGACTTCCAGACATGAGCGGGACGCTCGCGATAGGCGAGCCACTCGATGCCCTCGCTCTTGTCAAGCCCCCACTGTCCGGCCTCAACGGGAGCCGAGTCGCCGAACGTTACGGACAAGCCCGGTACAAAAGCGCGCATGCTTGCCGCGTCGTCGCGGTTTAACACGCGAATCGTGTTCTCGGAAAAGATGCGGGTCTTAGGCCGCCAACGACCCATGCCAGTCGACATGATCTTCGGTGAGGTTGAGAAAAGCCGCCGTCGTGCAGCGCAGACTTTCCGTCGTCTGCAGCTGAAAGCTCGAAAGCTCGAGCACCCAAACTTCGGGCAGCGTGTTGGCCTGCAGATGCCGATCGAGCGCCAAAAGCGCGCTCGGGCCGATGTTGCCTGCCACTTCCACGGATTTGGTTGCCCCGGCCATCTTGCCGGTCAAAACCGTCGTTGTCGTCTTGCCGTTTGTGCCGGTGATGCCAATCACGATCGGACGGTAGCCGCGATAGGATGCAAGGCGATTGAGTTCGCGGGCAAAAAGCTCGATTTCGCCAACCACGTCGGCGCCCAGAGCCCGAGCAGCCTTCACGAGCGGCGCCGCTTTGGAAAATTCCGGCGACAAGCCCGGACTCAAAACCAAAAGATCAAGTTTTTCGCCGACCAGCTGTTCGGTAAATTCGGTACAAACAAACTTCGGACGGCTTTCGGCTTCGTCGAAAAGCTTCAGGCCGGAAGGGTGTTCGGCCGTATCGACAATCGTCGTATCCCAACCGCGGGAGTGCAGAAACAAAGCGGCCGCGGCGCCCGACGTTCCGCATCCGAGCACCAAAGCCCTGAGTCCGTTTTCAATGCGAATATGCGACACGACCTTTCCTTTCTGACTCACATGTTGTCTGCGCAGCTTTGCGCAGACAACCTATTGAATTATCAGCGAATTTTAAGGGTAGAAAGCCCGACCAGAACCAAAACGAACGTAATGATCCAGAAGCGCACGACAACCTGCGTTTCCTTCCAGCCCTTGAGTTCGAAATGATGATGAATCGGCGCCATTAAAAAGACGCGCTTTCCGTGCGTGAGACGGAAGTACGTCGTCTGAATCATCACCGAGAGCGTTTCCACCACAAAGATGCCGCCCATGATCGCCAAAACGATTTCCTGACGGGTGATCACGGCAATCGTGCCGAGCGCGCCGCCCAGCGCCAACGCACCCACGTCGCCCATGAAGACCTGGGCCGGATAGCAGTTGAACCACAAAAACGCCAGACCGGCACCGGCAAGCGCCGCACACACCACGACCAATTCGCCCGCGCCGCGGATGTATTCGAAGTAGAGGTAATCGGCATAGTCGGGACGCCCCACCACGTAGGCAAAGATCCCCAAAGCCGAACCGACCATCACGCAGGGCAGAATCGCAAGACCGTCCAAACCGTCGGTGAGATTGACGGCGTTGGATGTACCGACAATCACGATGTAGGTAAAGATCACAAAACCGAAGACGCCGAAGGGGAAGGCAATCTGCTTGAAGAACGGCACAGTGAGCCAGAGTTTGCCGGGCGAACTGAACGTAAATCCGCTCTTGGCCCAGGCCCAAATGGCCGACCACACGCCCGTCTCTTCGGGCATCGAAAGCGTAAAGGCCAGATAGACGGCCGCAATCAAACCGATCGCACTTTGCCACGCGAACTTTTCGCGAGCGCTCATGCCTTCGGGATTGTGATGCACGACTTTGCGGTAGTCGTCGGTCCAGCCGATGGCGCCGTAGCCGAGCGTCACGAAGAGCACCACCCACACGAACCGATTCGAGAGATCCATCCACAGAAACGTGGAAATGCCGATCGCGACCAGAATCAAGGCGCCGCCCATTGTGGGCGTGCCGTCCTTGGCAAGGTGGCTCTTGGGACCGTAGGCGCGCACCGCCTGTCCGATTTTCATCGCCTTGAGCTTGGCAATGACCGCCGGGCCCGCCGCAAAGCCGATCGCCATGGCAGTAAGCGCCGCGAGCACCGCACGCAGACTCAAGTAATTGAACACCGAAAAGAAGCGGATGTCTTCGCTAAGCCACTGAAATATGTACAAAAGCATCGATTGAAACCTGTGCGGGGATTATCCATTGGCTGCCGCCCGCTTCGGCCGCAAAAGGTTGAATTTTAACGATCGCTCCTCAATCGGGAACGCCCCGCATCAATTGCCCTCTTGGTCCTTCTTCTCCGAAGAAGCCGCAGCAGGCACGGCCGTTCGTCCGACCTGCCCGGGGTCTTTGAGAAGACTTTCAACAAGCTGATCGAGATGCTGACTGTGGCTTGCCTTCACAAGAACGCTTGCGGGCGCCCTCACCGCTTCACGCACGGCACGCAAAAGCATATCCGTCGCTTCGTAGTGGCGGCCCGCGGCGCCGAACGCCTGCACGGCATACACCATGTCGGGACCGGTGGCCAAAAGCCGATCGATTCCCTTCTGCTTAGCGTAACGGCCGATTTCCGCGTGGAACTCGACACGCTTTTCACCGATTTCACCCATTTCACCGGCAACGAGAATGCGCGGAGCCGGCTGAGCGGCCAACAGATCGATGGCCGCACGCATGCTGTCGGGATTGGCGTTGTAGGACTCGTCGATCAGAAGTGCGCCGCCCGCGAGCTGATAACGCTTGCCGCGGCCGGCAAGCGCCTCAAAGCGAGCCAAGCCCTTAGCCACCGCTTCGGGTGTTACGCCCACCGCAAGCGTTGCGGCCGCCGCAGCCGCTGCATCGTGCTCGGCATGCGCACCCGCAATCGAAAGCGTCGTTTCGATCGCTTTGCCGCCGCAGCGAATTTCAAATTTGTCGCCCTTGCGCTGCACGGAAACGTCGGCTGCATTGCACTCGCCGCGGCAATAAAGGCTCACCTTGCAACCGCGTGCTCGAGCGTAGTCAAGCCAGATCGGCAGACAGGGATCCTTCTGAGGCAGCACCACGGTGCCCTTTGCGGAAAGCGCCACAATGGCAAAAGCGTTTTCACGGGCCGAAGCCTCGACGCCGTCCAAAAACTCCTGATGCTCGCGCTGCGCATTCGTGATGACCGTCACGGTCGGTCGAATCCAACTCACAAGACGCGCCATTTCTCCCGGGTGACTGATGCCGGCTTCGATCACGGCCACTTTCGTCACCTTGGGACCGTTTGTAAAGCGCAGAAGCGTCTGCGGCACGCCGATGTGGTTGTTGTAGTTCTTTTCGGTGGCAACAACGCAGTCTTCGCCGACATAGGTGCGCAGAATCGAGGCGATCATCTGCGTTGTCGTTGTTTTGCCGTTGCTGCCCGCCACGCAGATTACGGGCGCCGTAAACTGGCTGCGCCAGGCGCGGGCAAGCGCGCCGAGCGCCTCCTGCGTGTCGCTCACGATGATCTGCGGGCAGCTCGCGCCCGTGTCACGCTCGACGATCACGACCGACGCACCGTCGCGGGCTGCCTGCGCCGCATAATTGTGTCCGTCAAAGCGCTCGCCCTTCAAGGCGACAAAGACGCTGCCCTGACGCACCTGACGCGAATCGGTGCAGATCGGTCCCAGATCCGCTCCGGTCGTGCTGCCGTGCCGGGCTACCATGAGGCGCCCGAGCGCATGCTCAAGCGCCTTCATCGTCCAAGTATTCGTTCCAGCCATCTTCGTTTCTTACTGCTTCGCTAAGCGCACGCGCCGTTCGTTGAAGGCTTCGCGCGCCGTTTCCAAATCGTCGAAGTGGTGCTTGACGCCGGCCACTTCCTGATAATCCTCGTGTCCCTTGCCGGCAATGAGCACCACGTCGCAAGCGTCTGCCGAACAGATCGTCTCCACGATCGCACGACGCCGATCGAGTTCGGTCGTCACCGACGCCCGTCGATTCTCCGGCACGCCCTCGCCCACGGCCTGCGCAATCAAAGCCGGATCTTCAGAGCGCGGATTGTCGCTCGTGATGACAGCCGCATCGGCCATGCGTGAAGCCACTTCGCCCATGATCGGGCGCTTGCCTGCATCTCGATCGCCTCCGGCGCCGAAAACGCAAATCAATCGACCGTGCCGGCTCTCGGCCGTTTCGCGCAAAGCCGCAAGCACCTTTTCAAGCGCATCGGGCGTGTGCGCGTAATCGACCACCGCAAGCGGACAGCCGTAGGCCGTCACCGTTTGCAGGCGACCCGCCGGCGGCTGCAGTTCTTCGAGCGCCGCACACACTTGCTCGACATCAAAGCCCAGGCTCAGTGCCGCAGCCGCCGTCTCCAACAGGTTGCTCACGTTGAAGCGTCCGAAAACCTGTGTTCCGACCTCGTATTGCTTGCCGTGCCAGGAAAGCACAAAGCGCATGCCGCGTGCATCGTGACTGATGTCTTTCGCGACAAGCATTTCGCAGCCCGCGACCTCACAGTCCTCGTAAAGACTCGTAGCGATTGTGCGCACGCCGCGCTCAAGCGACTGTTCGATAAAGCGGCGGGCCGCCGCATCGGCAGCA
>OOAH01001557.1_pt1 | contig 19584 bp, 16 predicted proteins | sample 1671801 | NCBI WGS metagenome assembly OOAH01 (sample SAMN06348194, study PRJEB24527) | human gut metagenome | biome: human gut; feature: ankylosing spondylitis patient; material: feces | host: Homo sapiens | place: China | collected 2015-10 | reverse complement strand
TATGGAGGATCAGGTCCCGGATTTCAGCTGCAGCCGACCTGCGCAGGACCGTCTCCTCCGCAGGGGGAGACAGCCCCGGCGGGATATTGTCCTCTCCCGGCAGCAGGGTGTGGCGCTGATAGGCGCTCTGTAAGTAGTCCTTGGCCTTGTTGGTGGCCACGCGGCACAGCCACTGCCGCTCATAGCCGGGAGGGATGGCGTCCCGGTGGAGGTAGGCGGACAGGAAGGTCTCCTGGGTCAGGTCCTCGGCCGCGGCGGCGTCCCGCACCAGCTGGAAGCAGACCGTGTAGACCAGCCGCTCATACTGGACTACCAGCTGGGAAAAGGACGCGTTTGTCAGTTTGTTCACGCCGTGCCGCCACCTCCTTTTGTCGTCCGACATCTATCATACGGGACTGCGGGCCGGATTTCTTCAATATCTCCAAAAATTTTTTGACACGGTGGTGCGCCTCCCATTGTAGCTGCCATGCGGGAAAAATACAAGGGTGGGCGCAGGCGCTCTGCAAGGCGCGATGGACGCTGCGGAAGAAGTTGACAAGCGGGGGCGGAATGGGTATGCTGAAAGGGAGATCTGAAAATGGAGGAATGGAGAGAATGATGCGTGGGGAACTGCTGGTGGCCGTGGTGGACGGCCAGGGCGGCGGCATGGGCCGGGCCTTGGTGGAGCAGATCAAGCGGGAGTTCGGCCTTTAGTGTCCGGATACGCTGAAAAATCGGGGCGTCCGCGCAGGATGTCCCGATTTTTGTGCGAAAAGGACATACTAACCGGACGTTATTGTGCGTTTGTCCTTCGAAATTGAAATTTAAACGTACAGCTTATGTAATGAAGTTGCCTCTGATTAATAGAACCAAAACATTTAATTCATTATGAAAAAGGCATTTTTGATTTTAGGACTCGTAGCCGTGTCGGCCGCAGCCGGCGGACTTACGGCTTGGACGGTTTCCGCGGACCGCGGAGGTTCCGTCGCATACATCGAGCGCGAGGTGGAACGTACGCCCGCGCTGGGAACCCAGTTTACGTCTTACCAGGCCGAGCAGTATCCCGACCTCACCTACGCCGCCGAGAATGCGGTGAAGGCCGTCGTGAACATCGAGGCCATCCAGCAGGTCGAGATGCCCCAGCGCCGGGGCTACGATCCGTTTCTGGAGTTCTTCGGAATCCCGCAGGATTACGGCCGCGGCGACGGAGGTCCGCAGTACCGCGAGCAGCGGGCCGGCGGTTCGGGCGTGATTATTTCGGAGGACGGCTATATCGTGACGAACAACCACGTCGTGGACGGGGCTTCGAAACTCAAGGTGAAGCTCAACGACGGGCGTTCGTTCGACGCCAAACTCATCGGCAAGGATTCGGCGACGGACCTCGCGCTGCTGAAGGTCGAGGCCAAGGGGCTGCCTACGCTGGCTTTCGGATCGTCCGATGCGCTGCGTCTGGGCGAATGGGTGCTGGCGATCGGTTCGCCGTTCGACTTGCAGTCGACCATCACGGCCGGCATCGTGAGCGCCAAGGCGCGGCAGCTGGGAGCCATTCCCAACGATTTCAGGATCGAGTCGTTCATCCAGACCGACGCGGCGGTGAACCCCGGCAACTCGGGCGGCGCGCTGGTCAACACCCACGGCGAGCTGGTGGGCATCAACACGCTGATCAAGTCGCAGACGGGAAGCTACGTGGGCTATTCGTTCGCCATTCCCGAGTCGATCGTCCGCAAGGTGGTGGTCGATCTGAAGGAGTTCGGCGTCGTGCAGCGCGCCCTGCTGGGCGTACAGTTCCGCGTTGTGGATCAGGATTTCCTCGATACGGAGGGTAAAGAGTTGGGCATCAAGGATCTGGGCGGCGCCTACGTGGCCGCAGTTGTCGAGGGCGGAGCCGCTTCGGAGGCCGGAATCCGCAAGGGAGACGTGATTCTGGACATTGATGGCGTGAAAATTGTTGAGCCTTCGACGCTTCAGGAGCAGATCGCCAAACGCCGACCCAACGATACGGTTAAATTATCCGTAAAAAGAGACGGAAAGGTGAAACAATTTGACGTTACTTTGCGTAATAAAGCAGGTAAAACGGAATTGGTTACCAAGGAGGACGTCGACGTTGTCGATGCGCTCGGAGGTAAGTTCGCCGATGCGGGCGCCAAACTGTGCCGCGAACTTGACATCAAGGGCGGCGTGCAGGTGGTCGGCATCAAGGCCGACGGAATTCTGGCCCGCGCCCGTGTTAAACAGGGATTTGTGATCACTCACATCAACGACCGCCCGGTCTATTCGCTCGGCGACATGCAGCGGATGACGGAGAAGGTCCGTTCGATCGACGGCGTTTATCCCAACGGCCGTTCGGCAAGCTACACGCTGGTGGAGTAAATCGCAGCCCGGGCGGGTTTATGGATTGCAGTATTATTAGGATAGTTAGAAAAAAATATGCGTCAATTAAAGATTACAAAGTCCATCACCAACCGCGAAAGCGCCTCGCTGGACAAGTACTTGCAGGAAATCGGCAAGGAGGAGCTTATCACGGTCGAGGAGGAGGTGGAACTCGCCCAGCGAATTAAAAAAGGAGACCAGGAAGCGCTTGAGAAGCTCACCAAAGCCAACCTGCGTTTCGTGGTGTCCGTCGCCAAACAATACCAGAATCAGGGATTGAGCCTCCCGGACCTGATCAACGAGGGCAACCTCGGGCTGATCAAGGCCGCCGAGAAGTTCGACGAGACCCGCGGTTTCAAGTTCATCTCCTATGCCGTGTGGTGGATTCGTCAGTCGATTCTCCAGGCTTTGGCCGAGCAGTCGCGCATCGTGCGTCTGCCGCTCAACCAGGTGGGTTCGCTGAACAAGATCAATAAGGCGTTCGCACGCTTCGAGCAGGAGCACGAGCGCACGCCGTCGCCCGAAGAGCTGGCTACGGAACTGGAACTCCCGAAGGAGAAGGTCACCGACACGCTGCGTGTCGCCGGCCGCCACGTATCGGTCGACGCTCCGTTCGCCGACGGCGAGGACAACTCGCTGCTGGATGTGCTGGTGAATCCCGATTCGCCCAACGCCGACCGCGGGCTGATCAACGAGTCGCTGTCGACCGAGGTGGACCGTGCGCTGGAGACCCTCACGGAGCGTGAGCGCGACATCATCAAGTACTTTTTCGGCATCGGAACCTCGGAGATGACTCTCGAGGAGATCGGCGAGAAGTTCGACCTGACGCGCGAGCGCGTGCGTCAGATCAAAGAGAAGGCGATTCGCCGCCTCCGGCATTCGTCGCGGTCGAAACTCCTGAAATCCTATCTGGGATAGGGAATCCCGTGCAGTTCGTAAAAATCCCGGCCTTGCTTTCGGCAGGGCCGGGATTTTTCGTCTTTCGGGCGGGGAGGATTACCACACGATCGGCTCCTTGCCCACGGAGCGGAGGTATTCGTTGGCGCGCGAGAAGTGGCGGCAGCCGAAGAATCCCCGGTAGACCGACAGCGGCGAAGGGTGCACGGCTTTGAGGATCAGGTTGCGCTGCGGGTCGGCGATGGCGCCTTTCTTCTGGGCGTAGCTGCCCCAGAGCATGTAGACGATGCCCTCTTTGCGCTGGGCGATGGCGCGCACCACGGCGTCGGTGAAGGTCTCCCAGCCGCGGCCGGCGTGCGATGCGGCTTCGTGGGCGCGGACCGTGAGCACGGCGTTGAGCAGCAGCACTCCCTGTTCGGCCCAGCGGTCGAGGTTGCCCGTAGACGGTATGGGCGTGCCGGTGTCGTCGGAGACCTCCTTGAAGATGTTTTGCAGCGAGGGCGGGAAGGGAACTCCGTCCGCGACCGAGAAACAAAGCCCGTTGGCCTGTCCGGGACCGTGATAGGGGTCCTGGCCGATGACGACCACTTTCAGGCGGTCGAACGGGCATTTGTCGAAGGCGCGGAAGATGTTGCTGCCGCGCGGGAAAATGCGCCGCGAGGCGTATTCCTGCCGTACGAACTCCGTGAGCTGCGCGAAATAGGGTTTTTCGAACTCCGGGGCGAGGAGTTCCTTCCAGTCGGGGGCTATCTTTACATCCATGTTACGAGCGGTTAAAGTCGTGTAAATGTAGTAAAAAGTTCCCGGAATGCCGTGTTTTTGCGGCGGATTTCGGCGGGCAGGGCAAAAAACGGGCGGCATCCGCTGAACTTGGGGTGGACGCCGCCCGTCGCTGATGGTAAGAAGGGGGCTATTTTGAGGTTGCGCCGTAGCCCACGACGAGGATTCCGTCGAGACTGCCTTGGGGTTTTTCAGGCCGTTCGGAGAGCTTGTCCCCGCTGCCTTGGAGGTAAAAATCGACGGGCAGCGTATATTTCACGCGCACCTTCTCACCGCGCTGTTCGCCGGGCGTCCATGCTCCGGCGGGCGAGGAGGCGATCACGCGGCGGGCCTCGTCGGCAAGCAGTTTGTCGGGCGATTGCAATACCAGGATGTTGCTTGCCGAACCGTCCTTTTCGATGGTGAACGTCACGACCACGCGGCCCTGAATGTTCCGTTCCACGGCCTCGGCGGGGTATTGGAGGTGCTCCTGCACCCACGCGCGGAAGTCGTTGAGGTCGCCGCCGCGGAACGAAGGCATCTTTTCGACGATCAGAAACGGCATGTCTTCCGTGGACGCGGAGGCGATTTTGACCGATCCGGGTTTCTCGTTGAAAACGGCTTCGTCAGCCGCCGGTTTGGCTGCGCCTTTGGTGGTGATCACGATCACGCCGTTTTTACCCCGCGAACCGTACACTGCGGTGGAGGACTGATTTTTGAGGACGCTGATCCGTTCGATCGTATTGGGGGCGATGTCGTCGATGCTCGTCCGCTCGACGCCGTCGACGATATAGAGCGGTTTGGCTTTCCGCTCCTTTTCGGCTCCTGCGGCGCTTTGGGGCGCGGGCGTTTTTTGGTCGCCGGGGGTTACGCTGACGGGGTCGAGTTTGTTGCTCTCGGTCTCCAAGGTGATTTCAAAACTCTCTGCGCCGGATTTGTCGGAGACGCGGATTTTCCGGGTCTGGCAGCCGACGTAGGAGATGACAAGTTCATTGCCGGGAGCCGCTGAAATCTGCGCCGTGCCCTCCTTGCCGGTCACGGTTCCGACGTTCGATCCGCTGATCAGTACGATTGCGCCCGGAAGCGGCTGACCGTTCTGGAAGACGGTTACGGAGACTTTTTTCTTCGTTGCGTCCTGGGACGCCGTTTCGTCGGCCGGGGCCTTTTCGGTCTCTGCAATCCGGACCTCGGCGGCGCGCGTGGTCAGCGAGAAAGCGCACAGGAGTCCTATCACGGCGGGAAGCGTTCCCGCCAGCCGCAGCAGGGAGTGCCTGCCGGAAGTTTTCGTTGTCATCATTTTAAAGCGTTTTTTGGTTAAGGAATCCCGCAGCCCGTTGGCTATTTCCGGACTATAACCGAATAGCTGCCTGAATATGGTTTTCATGTAATGTTCGATGTCGTACCCTTCGGCCAGCACGTCGCTGTCGGCTTCGAACTCCTCGGCTTCGGTAAGCCGCCGTGCGGCGAGCCATACGAAAGGGTTCCACCACAGCGCGGCCTTCATGCATTCCATCGCCACGCGTTCGGCGGAGTGGCGGTGGGCGACGTGGCTCGCCTCATGGGCTACGATGGCCTGCAACTCTCCGGCCGGGATCTGGTCCCAGAGGTAGATCGAGCGGAAGAACGAGAACGACGCGATCCGCTGCGGGGTGCGCACGAGCGTGAAACGCTCCATGCGGGTGATCGCCGCGCCGCGCCGCAGCCTGCGGATGCGCACGACCTGCCACAGCATGACGCCCGCGACCAGCCCGACCCCGATCAGGTATACCGCCAAGCATACCGCCTCGGGCGTGACGGCCGGAGCCGCCTCTTCAACCACCTCGGCGGTCCATTCGGCCTCGGGCAGGGCGACCGTCGGGATGACCTCGACCGCTCCGCCCGGCCAGACGGGGATGCGCAGCAGCGGAATGACCGCCGCCAGGAGGGTCGATGCGAGCAGGTAGGCCCTGCACCAGCCGAACCGCACGTGCCGTTCGAGCAGGATGGCGTAGGCCGCCAGCAGCACGCCGCTGCAGGCCAGCACTTCGAGGGCGTAGATGGCGAGGGTTTTCACGGCGGTTATTTTTTGGCGTTGCGCATGATTTCGAGAATTTCATCCATCTCCCGGGCGGAGATGTTTTCATGGCGCGAGAAGAACGACACCAGCTGGGCCAGCGAGCCGTCGAAATAGCTGGAAAGCATCGACGACATGACGCCGCGGGCATACTCCTCGCGGCCGATCAGCGGAAAATAGCGGTGACTCTTGCCCTCGGCCGTATGGCTGACGAAGCCCTTGTTCTCCAGAATCTTGAGAAACGTGGCGACGGTGGTGTACTTGGGGTGGGGTTCGTCGGTCCGGGCGATGATGTCGTTGACCACCGCGTCGCCCAGACGCCAGAGAATCTGCATGATCTCCTCCTCGCCGCGAGTCAGTTCCGTAATCTTGGTATTCATAGGTCGTGTTGTTTCGGGTTTACGACTACAATATTACTACTAAATTTTTAGTAAAACAAATTTTCGATCTAAAAATTTAGTAGATAAGCCCGAAATAATTGATACCTATATTTATAAGAGAAGTGGAGAGGCCTGGTCGGAGTGGTCGGAACTGGGAGCGAGGCTATCGTAGCTGCCGTTCGGCCTCGTTGTCTTTCTCCTCCTTGTCGTCCTCCTCCCAGTCGAACCACGGGAATTCGTGCCGGCCGTCCAGCGCGAAGCGCGTGTAGGTGATCGGAAGTCCCATTTCGAGAAAGCGGGTTTCATAAGCCGTCTTGACCGAAAGCACCTCGTCGGCGAACCCCGAACCGTAGATGTCGGGTTCGGAGACCTCGCAAGTCAGCCCGTAATGGCGGATGACCTCGCCCGTGTAGGCGTAGAGGTGCTTGGAGTCGGTCTTGAGGTTGATCCACCCGTCGGGCCGGAGCAGGCGGGCGTAACAAGCCAGGTAGAGTGGCGAGGTGAGGCGTTTCTTGGCCCGCCGGGTCTTGAGCTGCGGATCGGGGAAGGTGATCCAGATTTCGGACACTTCGTTTTCGGCGAACAGCGCGTCGATGAACTCGATGCGTGTGCGCAGGAAGCCTACGTTGTGCATCCTGCGGTCCGTGGCGGTCTTCGCGCCGCGCCACATGCGTGCGCCCTTGATGTCGATGCCGATGTAGTTGCGCTGCGGGTCGCGCTGAGCCAGCGCGACGGTGTATTCGCCCTTGCCGCAGCCCAGTTCCAGTACGATGGGATTGTCGTTGCGGAAGAAATCACGGTTCCAGTTCCCTTTCAGCGGGTGGTCGCGGTGGAACACCTCATCGAATTCGGGTTGCACGAAACATTCGAAAGTCAGGTTCTCGCGGAACCTGCGGAGCTTGTCTTTGCCCATAGTGGTCTGTTGTTCCGCCGGACTGCGGGGCCGGCAGGACGGTAATGTGTTTTCGGTTATCTGCTTTGCTGCAGGTCGACGCCGACGGCTTCGACCCCGCGGACGGGGCGGACCGGCGTGACCGAGCAGCGGTAGTCGCCGTGCTGCGTGAGGCGGATTCGGCGGCGGTAGGGGATCGCTGCCTCGCGCATCAGGGCCGCGGGACCCTTCGGGTGCGGGATGACGAGCAGGAACCACTCCCCGAAGCGGAGCGAATCGGGGGTTACGGTGGCGATGCGGACTGTCAGCGTGTCCTCCGCGAAGCGGTCGTTGCAGCGCAGGAAGATCACGGCGTCGCGCAGCGACACGGTGTCTGCGTTCGGCAGGCGGATTTCGGCCCGCGAGTCCCACCGGGCGGGGTTGACGTCGGTGACCGCCGACTGGTGGGGCGAGACGCAGCTTCCGGCCAGAAGCGCGGCCGCCACGGCCGCGATATGCCCTGCCGAGCGTTTCACCGCGCTATTGGTTTTGATGCGTTCCGCCGTTATTGCCGCCTTCGCTGCCGCCTCCGTTGCCGTTATTGCCGGCCGGGGCGTTTCCGCTGTTGTTTCCGTTTCCGTTTCCGCGGCGGCGGTTGCGGTTGTTGCGGCTGCGGTTTCCGCCCTCGCGGCCGCCTCCGTTGTTTTCACGGGGTTCGCGGCCGTTGTTTTCACGGGGTTCACGGCTGTTGTTTTCGCCTCGGTTATTGTCGCCGCGGCCGTTGTGCGGACGCTCGCCGTTGCCGCCGTTGCCGCCGTTCTGACGCTCCCCTGCGTTGCCTCCGTTGCGCGGACGGTCGTTGCGGCGCGGCTGCCTGTCGGGACGGCCGGGCTGTCCTTCACGCGGCTGGCGGGTCTCTCCGCCGGACTCCTGCGGCGTCTGTCCGTTCTGCCCTGCGGGGCGTCCCTGCTCGCCGCGGCCCTTGTTGTTGCGGCCGCCGCGCTTGCGGCGTTTGGCCTGGTCGAAGCGGGTGATGCTGTCCTCCTCCGAACGGTAGGTCGGCTCCTCGATCTCCGGGCGGATGTCGTCGGCGTCCTGCAACCGTTCGACCTTCTTGCCCTGGCGGTTCAGCGCCATGATCTCCCGCACGCGCGAAACGGGCAGCGTGGTGACGTTGGCCATCGCCTCCTTCGACGAAGAGAAGGTCATCGTTCCGGCCAGCACGTCGCTCTTGACGCAGAACCATTCGCCTTCGGCGGCCTGGAGCGGTTCGCGCAGGCGCGGGAACTCCTTGCGGGCGTCGACATAGGTGTCGTATTCGTACATCATGCAGCACTTGAGCTTCGAGCACTGCCCGGCCAGCTTCTGGGGGTTGAGCGAAATGTCCTGTACGCGCGCGGCTCCGGTCGTGACGCTCGAAAAGCTCGACATCCACGACGCGCAGCACAGTTCGCGGCCGCAGGCGCCCAGTCCGCCGATGCGTCCGGCCTCCTGGCGGGCGCCGATCTGCTTCATCTCGATGCGGATGTGGAACCGTTCGGCGAAGACCTTGATCAGTTCGCGGAAGTCCACGCGCTCGTCGGCGATGTAGTAGAAGATGGCCTTGATCTTGTCGCCCTGATACTCCACGTCGCCGATTTTCATGTTCAGGCCCATGTCGGCGGCGATCTGCCGCGAGGCGATCATCGTCTCGTGCTCCAGCGCGATGGCCTCCTGCCACTTTTCGATGTCGTAGGGTTTGGCCTTGCGGTAGATCTTCTTGTATTCGCCGTTGTAGGGGTTGAATCCCGTGCGGCGCATCTGGCGCGCCACCAGGTCGCCCGTGAGCGACACGACGCCGATGTCGTGGCCCGGCGACGCTTCGACGGCTACGATGTCGCCCCGTTTGAGGTCGAGGTTGTTGACGTTCTGGTAGAACGAACGGCGGGTGTTCTTGAAACGCACCTCGACGATGTCGCTCGGCATGTTGACCGGGTATTCGTCGAGCCAGGCCGTTTCGTGGAGCTTGAAGCACCCGTCGCAGAGTTTGGCTTCCGGCTCCGAGCCGCAGTTGCAAAAGGCGCACCCGCGGCCCACTTCGGGTTTGCAGGCGCCCGTATGTCGTTTTTCGGTATCCATGATTGGGTATAATTTGCGTAAAGATACAAAATAATTCACAATTCAGAATTCAGAATTCACAATTTTGGCTTATTCGGGAACTATGCCTGCAAACTGAATTTATGAATTGCGAATTGTGGATTGTGAATTCCCGTTTGCATGCAAACGGCTGATGCTGCGGCGGATGCGCACGATCATCATCACGGCTGCGGCCGACAGTCCGAACGAGAAGCCCAGGAAAAGCCCCGAAGGACCCATGCCCATCGTGAAACCGAACAGGTAGCCCGCCGGGAGGTTCAGCAGCCAGTAGGAGACGAAGGCGATCGGCATGATGATCTTCACGTCCTGAATGCCCCGCAGGATACCCACCGAGACGTTCTGGATGCCGTCCGACAGTTGGTAGAGCGCAGCGAAGACCATCAGGTTCGAGGCGATGGCGATCACCTCGGCGTTGGTGGTGAAGAAGGTCGGGATCACGTTGCGCATCGTGATGAAAACCAGCGCTGCGAGGGCGTTCCACGCCAGCACGAGGTGGTACGACGCCTTGGCCGCGAGCGACAGCTGGCCGATGTCGCGCGCGCCGTAGCAGTGCGACACGCGGATGGTGGTGGCCGCGCCGATCGACATGACGATCATAAAGGCGCAGTTGCCGATGGTCGTGGCGATCTGGTTGGCGCTCATCGTCTCCTTGTTGAACCACCCCATCATAATTCCCGTGCCGACGAAGGCCGAGGCTTCGAGGAACATCTGCATCGAGATCGGCAGGCCCATGTGCAGCAGTTGTCTGACCGACGCCCACGAGTAGTTGCGCGGCGAAAAGCCTTCGAGATAGACGCGGTATTTGCTGCGGCTGTAAAAGTAGCCGATCATCAGCATCGGGGCGATGATGCGCGACATCAGCGTGCCCAGGCCCGCGCCCTCGGCGCCCATCTCGGGAAATCCGTAGCGGCCGTAGATGAACACCCAGTTGAAGCCGATGTTCGCGAGGTTGGCCGCGATCGTGACGAACATCTCGACCTTCGTGTTGCCCACGCCTTCTAGGAACTGCTTGAAGGTGAAGAACAGCATGATGAACGGCATGCTCCACACCAGCATCCTGTAATAGGGGATGGCCATGTCGACCACTTCGGCGGGCTGGCCGAGGTGGTACATCAGCGGAATGACGGCGTACTGCACGGCGGCCATCGCCACGCCCAGCAGTCCGTAGAAGAGAATGCCGTTCTGGAGCAGTCCCGACGATTTCTCGCGGTCGCCCTGCGCGTAGAGTTCGCCCACGAGGGGCGTCATGCCCAGTGCGATGCCGATGGCGGCGATGAAGAGGATGAAGAAGACGGCGCCGCCGAACGACACGGCGGCCAGCGGCGTGGGGTCGCTGCCTCCGTAGCGGCCGACCATCAGGTTGTCGGCGACCTGCGTGAGGATCTGCCCCAGCTGTGTCAGCACCACGGGCAGCGCCAGCCGCAGGTTGGCTTTGTATTGGTCTTTGTATGTTGCGAAACTGTACATTCGATTCGGGTATTGAGGTGCAAAGATAGCCATTTCCGCCGGGATTGCAATTCACAAACGCGGAAAAAGCGCCGGAAGAAGGGGCTGCGAAAGTGCCCGCGGTGCGGATCAGTAGGGCAGTTCGATGCGGATGCAGCAGCCCTCGCTGTATTCGGGGCAGACGCGGATGTCGCCCCCCCCCGAGGCGGGTGACGATCAGGCGGCAGAGGTAAAGCCCGATGCCCGAACCGGGTTTGAAGGGGTCGACCTTGGTGAAGTGTTCGAACACCCACTCCTGCTTTTCGGGCGGGATGCCGATGCCCGTGTCGCTGACGCTGATTTGCAACGTGCGCCGGGACTCGTCGTTGCGGCAACGGAGCGTGATGCGTCCTGCGGCGGTGAACTTGGCGGCGTTATGCAGCAGGTTGTCGACGACGCGCGTCAGGTAGAAGGCATTGGTGGGTATCTCGATCTCCGTTCCTGCTTCGTTGACGTATTCGACCGCCGGATTGTCGCCGAGCTGCTCTTGCAGCTCCAGCCGTTCGGCGCAGAGCAGGCGGATGTCGGTCTGGGCGACCGGGAGCGGGCTTTCGGAACTGACGAGCTGCGAGAGTTCGAGCATGTTCTCCAGCAGGGCGGTCAGGGCCGTGGTGCTCTTCCAGATCTCGGCCTGAAAAGCCTGCCGGGCCGCAGGCTCCTGTTCCGTGAGCAGCAGTTCGGAGAAGCCGTTGATGGCGTTCAGCGGCGTGCGTATCTCGTGGCACATCGAGTTGATGAAGGCGGTCTTCATTTTTTCGCTCTCCTGGGCGCGGCGGCTTTGGCGCTGCGCCTCTTCGCTGGCCGCCATGAACTGCGTGCGAGCCAGCTTCAGCCGCCGGACCATCGCCTGCTGGTAGGCGGCCCAGCCGGCGAGCAGCAGCAGCACGATGCCGCCGGCGACAAGCAGGAAGAGTTTGTTGCGGTCGGCCAGCCGGGACTTTTCGAGTTCGAGGCGGTTGACGTCGTAGAGCGCCTGCATCTCGGCCAGCTTGCTCTGCGCCTGGTCCATGCGGCTGTGGTAGCGGAAGTCGTTGCCTTTCCGCATGGCTTCGAGGGCTTTTGCGTAATCGCCCGCCTTTTCATACAGGTGCGACTGCGCTATGTAGATGGAGCCGAGATCCGCCTTTTTGCCGGTTTCGGCGTAGTGGGTCAGCAGCGAATTCATGTAGGCCGTGCTCCGCTCGTAGTCGCCCCTGTCCCGGTAATAACGGGCGCTGGTGTTGTATATCTCCTCGCGGTCGCCGCGCCCGCGCGCCAGCTCCATGCATTTGTCGTAGTAGCCGTCCACCTCCTCCCGGGTGAGGAGGCCGCCCAGGAAGACCATCTTGCCGTAGGACCGCATCAGGTATTCCGCCGAGTCGCGGCGGGGCGTTCGAAACGTTTGTCGGCCGCCACCCACGCGCGGTGCAGGTCGATGCACCGGCCGATCTGACCGGCGGCGCGCGGATCGTCGGCGTAGAGATAGATGTCTGCAAGTTCCTCGCGGCAGAGTTTTTCGAAGTGGACGCGTTCCTCCAGCGGGTATTTTTCGAACTTGGCGAGAGCCTGCTCCACATAGGGGATGGCCTGGGGAATGTTGCCGTAGGCTTCGGTGGCGATCGACGAATAGTCGATGGAGAGTCCCGTGAGGAATTCCCATTCGATCTCCTCCTCGGGGGTGAGGCTGCCCGGTTGCCGCTCGCGGAACTCCGCCAGCGCGCGGTCGATCGCCTCGAACGAGTTGGCCACCGACATCTGCTTCCAGAGCCAGAAGGCGTTGAGCGATGCACGGAACAGCGCGAAGCGGCGGTCGGGCAGGAGGCTGTCCGCAAGGCGGACGTACTCCAAAGCCCGTTCGGGCTGCTTCGCCGAGAATCCCTGCACGAGCCGGTCCAGCGCCTCCCGGCATCCGTAGTCGTCTCCGGCTCCGGCGGCTTCGGTGAGTGCGGCTTCCCAGTAGAGGGCGGCGAGCGCCGTGCTGTCGGCGCAGAGGTCGGCCAGCCGGACATAGGTCTGCTCCCGTTCGGCGGGCGTGCGCGCCCGGGACAGCGCTGCGGACAGGCTGTCGGCTTCAGTGGTTGCTGCGAACGCCGTCGTCGCGGCGCAGAGGGTTATAAACAAGGCCCCGGAGAGGGTTTTCAGAGAAATCGGACGCATTTGGTTTCTCTGAAGAGGTATGAAATATTCGCACAAATTTAGGAAAAATGGAAAATATCGCATCCTTTCCTGCCGGAAAAATGCGAAAAGGGGCCGGGAAACGATCCCGGTCCCTCTCTGCGAGCGGTCGGTTATGCCACGCGCAGTTTTACGCCGCGGCCCTTGTCCGACTCCACGATCACGGTGTCGCCCTCGTGGAGCTTGCCGTCGATGATCAGCGTCGAGAGCGGTTCCTCGACGTTGTCCATCAGCGTCCGCTTGAGCGAACGCACGCCGTAGCGCGACTCGTAGCCCATGGCCGCCAGCCGGCGTTTGGCCCCTTCGGTGATCTTCACCTTGTAGCCCAGCCTGCCCGTGCGGGCCATCAGCCCCTGCAATTCCAGGTCGACGATCCGTTCCACGTCGGCGATCTCCAGCGTGCGGAACAGCACGATGTCGTCGATGCGGTTGAGGAACTCCGGGGCGAAGGTGTGCTCCAGAGCCTTGCAGTACTCGCTCTGGGGCGTCCGGTCGGCCACGGCGCTCTTCGAGGTGGTGCTGTAACCCACCTGCACCGATTTCCGGACCACGGCCCGCGAACCCACGTTCGAGGTCATAATGATGATCGTGTTCCGGAAGTCGACCTTGCGTCCCGAGCCGTCGGTGAGGTGTCCTTCGTCGAAGATCTGCAACATGGCGTTGAAGACCTCGGGATGGGCCTTCTCGATCTCGTCGAAGAGCACCACGGCGTAGGGCTGACGACGCACGGCCTCCGTTAACTGGCCTCCTTCGCCGTAACCGACGTATCCCGGGGGCGAGCCGATCAGGCGCGCCACGTTGTGTTTTTCGCCGTATTCGCTCATGTCGATCCGGATCAGCCCGCGGCGCTCGTCGAACAGCCATTTCGACACCTCCTTGGCCAGCAGCGTCTTGCCGACGCCCGTGGGCCCGACGAAGAGGAAGACGCCGATGGGGCGGTTTTCGTCCTTCAGTCCGGCGCGCGAACGGCGGATGGTGCGCGAAATCTTCTCCACGGCCTCCTGCTGTCCCACGACGCGCTTGGCGAGGTGTTCGCGCAGGGTTTGCAGACGGATCATCTCGCCGTCCGAGACGCGCTCCGCAGGGATGCCCGTCATGGCGGTAATCACCTCCTGGATATGCCTTGCGGTGATCTCCACGGGATTGCTTTCGAGCGAGCGCTTCCATTCGGCGCGGCTCTCGCCCAGCTTCGAGTGCAGCGCGATTTCCCGCATGCGCGCCGAGGCGGCCTTCTCGTAGACCAGCGCTTCGACCGCTTCGCGGCGTTCGCGCCTGGCGTCGCTGAGCGCCGTCTTCATGGCCCGCAGCTCCTCCGGTTCGCGTGCCGATTGCAGGTGCGCCCGCGAGCCGGCCTCGTCCAGCGCGTCGATGGCCTTGTCGGGGAAATAGCGGTCGGTGACGTAACGCCCGGTGAGCGTCACGCAGGCCTGCAACGCCTCCTCGGTGTAGTGCACCTTGTGGTGGCGCTCGTAGTGGGGCGCGATGTTGCGCAGGATCTGGAGCGTCTGCTCGGGTGTCGTCGGCTCGATCACCACCTTCTGGAAGCGGCGTTCGAGGGCCGAGTCGGTCTCGATGTTCTCGCGGTACTCGTCGAGCGTCGTGGCGCCGATGGTCTGCAACTCGCCGCGCGCAAGCGCCGGTTTGAGGATATTGGCCGTGTCGAGACTTCCCTGAGTCGACCCCGCGCCGACGATGGTGTGGATCTCGTCGATGAAGATGATCGTGTCGTCGGCCTTGCGCAGCTCGTCGAGCAGTTGCTGCATCCGCTCCTCGAATTCGCCGCGGAACTTCGTGCCCGCCACGAGCGACGAGACGTCGAGCGAGAAGAGCGTCTTGTCGGCGATGGTGTAGGGCACTTCGCCGCGCGCGATGCGCAGCGCAAGCCCTTCGACGATGGCGCTCTTGCCCACGCCGGCCTCGCCGATCAGGATCGGGTTGTTTTTCTTGCGGCGCGAGAGGATCTGCACCACGCGTTCGATCTCCTGCTCGCGGCCTATGACCGGGTCGATCTTCCCCTCGCGGGCCAGCCGCGTGAGGTTCACGCCGAACTTGTCCAGCAGGTGGGCCGGGCCTTTCTCCTCGTTCCTGTTCTCCTCGCCGAAGTCGAGCATGTGAACCTGCACTTCGGTGCGGAAGTCGTCGCCCACGGCGAATTTTTGCAGGTCTCCCGACACGCTGTCGGCCGTCACGCCGTACATCTCCAGCACGCGCGCGGTCGCCGTCGAACGGTCGCTGATGATGGCCAGCAGCGCGTGGGCCGTCGACACGCTCCGGGCGACGCCCGGCATTACGAGCAGTTCCTCGGTGAAGTCGCGGTAATACTCCTCGGGCGACCGGGTCTCCTGCTGTTTGGCGCTGATTACCTCGCGTTCGATGCGCAGGCGCACCTGATAAAGCTCCCAGTCCTTGAGCCGGGAGGATAAAAGCTGGTAGGCGAGCGACCCCTCTTCGCGGAGCAGTTCCAGCGTGAGGAAGTCCTTGAGCGAATGCGTCATTCCCGCCTTCGTCGTGTTGAATGCCGAACGGGCGATGATGCCCTCCAACGTTTTCGAAATTTTTGGTTGCATGTTGCGTCGTCGTTATGAATTCGCCATACTAACGAGAGCGCGTATGTGATTATTATGCGGCCGTTTTTGTTTAGTGGATGAACTTTGGTGACTGACGCAGAGGCGTTTCCATCGGACGGGCATTTTCGGAGCAGCCCCAAGGCATCGGGTTTACCGGCTGACTTCCAATATCTTGCGGGCTTTATCGGAGTGTTTCCGAACGGAATTGTATAGAATCGGCTTTTTTATGGCGCGACTTGCCGGAATGTTCCGGATATTTCGCTGACGATCACCGAAATCCGCCCGGAATGCATTTCCGGCCTTTTGGGGTATAAAATTTTATTTCGGGTGATTTTGTGACGGAAAAGGCTCTCCCGGACAGTCGGTTTTAGCTCTCCGCCCGCCGGGTTTTCAGCTGCGGGGCCACTCGCCGACCTCCATGTCGCGCATCTCCGCGCCGTCGATCGTAAGGCGTACGGCCGTGCGGATCTTGTGGAAGCCGAACTCCCCGGCGGCTCCGGGGTTGACGTGGAGCAGGTCGTAGACGGGATCGTAGATGACTTTGAGGATGTGGGAATGCCCGGCGATGAAGAGTTTCGGGTGCACGGACTGGATTTTCTGCACGGCGCGCGGGTCGTAATGGCGGGGATAACCTCCGATGTGGGTCATCAGCACCTGCACCCGCTCGCACTCGAAGACCTGGAACGCGGGGTAGACGCGGCGGGTCATGCCGCCGTCGATGTTGCCGCTCACGGCGCGGAGCGGCTTGAATGCGGCGATCCGGTCGGCCAGCTCGATCGAGCCGATGTCGCCCGCATGCCAGATTTCGTCCACGTCTTTCAGAAATTCGCGGAGCGTGTCGTCGAAGGTTCCGTGGGTGTCGGATATAATGCCGATGCGTTTCATTGGTACTTCTCTTTCCACAGCTGCGCCATCCGTTCGGCGATTTTGGCCTCGGCGGCGTTCTGCGTGTCAGGTTCGTAGAACTTCGTGCCCGAAAGGCTCTCGGGCAGGAACTCCTGCTCGGCGAAGTGTCCGGCATAGTCGTGGGCGTATTTATAGCCCTTGCCGTAGCCCGCCTTGTCCATCAGGCGGGTCGGGGCGTTGCGCAGGTGCAGCGGTACGGGACGGTTCGTGGTGTCGCGCTCGACCAGCGACATCGCTTTGTTGATGGCCATGTAGGCCGAATTGCTCTTGGGGCTGGTGGCCAGGTAGATCGTCGTCTCGGCCAGTGTGATGCGCGCCTCGGGCATGCCGATCTTGTGCACCGTGTCGAAGCAGGCGTTGGCCAGCAGCAGGGCGTTGGGATTGGCCAGCCCGATGTCCTCCGAGGCCAGGATCACCAGACGCCGGGCCAGGAACCGCGGCTCCTCGCCCCCGGCCAGCATCCGCGCCAGGTAGTAGATCGCGGCGTTGGGGTCGCTGCCGCGGACCGATTTGATGAAGGCCGAAATGACATCGTAGTGCTGTTCGCCGTTCTTGTCGTAGAGGGCGATGTTCTGCTGGAGGCAGTCGGTGACGTACCGGTCGGTGATCGTCACCTTGCCGTCGGTGGCCCCGACGACGATTTCGAGGATGTTGAGCAGCTTGCGCGCGTCGCCGCCCGAGAAGCGGAACAGCGCGCCGGTTTCCGTGACCTCGATGTCGCGCTCTTTCAGCTCGGTGTCGGTCGTCAGGGCGCGGTCGAGCAACGTTTGCAGGTCCTTGTCTTCGAGCGACTTGAGGATGTAGACCTGACAGCGGCTCAAGAGCGGCGAGATCACCTCGAACGAGGGGTTTTCGGTCGTCGCGCCGATGAGCGTGAAGACGCCCTGCTCGACGGCCCCTAACAGCGAATCCTGCTGCGACTTGTTGAAACGGTGGATTTCGTCGATGAACAGCAGCGGGGCCTTCTGGTCGAAGAACCGCTGCTTGCGCGCCGACTCGATCACCTCGCGCACGTCCTTCACGCCCGACGTGACGGCCGAGAGGGTGAAGAACGGGCGTTCCAACTGTGTGGCGACGATCTTCGCCAGCGTGGTCTTGCCCACGCCCGGAGGCCCCCAGAGGATGAACGACGGGACATTTCCCGTCTCGAAGAATTTTCGGAACACCCCGTTTTTACCCACGAGATGTTCCTGCCCGATATATTCGTCTATCGTGCGGGGGCGCAGTCGTTCGGCTAAAGGAATGTTCGGCATGACTAATTCAATTTGTAAAAGCAAAGATAGGAATTGCTCTCGAAATTTCCTATCTTTGATAAAAATTCTGAAAAACGATTGCTATGCGTTTTGCTTTGGTTGACGATAAACGAGAAGAGGCCAGACCGGGGTTAGAGGGCTTATGTCCCTATTGCCGGCAAAAGGTCATAGCAAAATGCGGTGACTTGCGAATACACCATTGGGCACACTATAATAATCGGCGAAAATGCGATTGTTGGTGGGAGTCGGAAACAGAGTGGCATCGGTCGTGGAAGAATGAATTTCCCGAAGAATGGCAAGAGGTTGTTTTAATTGATGAAACATCCGGCGAGAGACATATTGCCGATGTACAAACGGAACATGGTGTCGTTATAGAATTTCAGCATTCGCATATTCAGCGGGCAGAACGTATTTCTCGTGAACAATTTTACAAAAATATGATTTGGGTTGTAGATGCGTCTCGCCTAAAACGTGATATGCTTCGTTTCCGTAAAGAATTTAAAGATAAAGCGGGAAAAACCAGTATGGAAGGTTTCTATTTTGTACGATTTCCCGCAACTTGCTTTCCAATGAATTGGATTGAGAACAATGTGCCTGTTGTTTTTGATTTTGGGGATACCTGCGTTGAAGATGATTTAACATCGTCCTTTTTATATTGCCTGTTACCCGAAAAATTCCATGGGCTAAGTATTATTCATCGGATGTCACGCCAAAATTTTATTGATAAGGTATATGGGTTGCTTAATGTGTCGTGCAGTGGGATAATGAAAACTTTTGAAGAAAGATTTATGAGTAAGCCTCTTGATATTAGGCGGTGTGTGGAGACCTATGCTAGACGTAACAGATTGGGACATTGTCCACCGGATTGGCTGGTTTAAAATAGAAAGCGCCGATAAATATTATTTATCGGCGCTTCTTGTTATTGAGATACAAAATTTTACTCCTCCGGCTTCCGCAGCTCCAGATACAGTTCGTCGAGCTGCGTCTGGTCGATGTAGCCCGGGGCGTCGAGCATCACGTCGCGGCCGGCGTTGTTCTTCGGGAAGGCGATGTAGTCGCGGATCGACTCCGAGCCGCCGAACAAAGAGCACAGACGGTCGAAACCGAACGCAAGGCCGCCGTGAGGGGGCGCGCCGTACTTGAAGGCGTTCATCAGGAAGCCGAAGCGCTTCTGCGCCTCCTCGGGCGTGAAGCCCAGCAGTTCGAACATCTTCTCCTGCAACTTCGAGTCGTGGATACGGATCGAACCGCCGCCGATCTCCGTGCCGTTGCAGACGAAGTCGTAGGCGTTGGCGCGCACGCGGCCCGGGTCGCTGTCGAGGTATTGCACATCCTCGAGCTTGGGCGAGGTGAAGGGGTGGTGCACGGCGTAGTAACGCTGCGTCTCGTCGTCCCACTCGAACAGCGGGAAGTCCACCACCCACAGCGGGGCGAACTTCTGCGGGTCGCGCAGCCCCAGCTGCTGGGCCACTTCGAGGCGCAGGGCGCACAGCTGCGTCAGCGTCTTGAACTTCTTGCCGCAGAGGATGAAGACCATGTCCCCGGCCACAGCGCCGCAGCGCTCGGCCATGGCGCGCACCTCCTCGGGGGAGTAGAACTTGTCGATCGACGACTTCACGCCGTCCTCCGCGACGCGAATCCAGACGAGGCCCTTGGCGCCGATCTGCTGCCGCTTGACGAACTCCGTCAGCGAGTCGATCTGCTTGCGGGTGTACGCGGCGCAGCCCGTGGCGGCGAATCCGGTGATGTATTCGGCCTCGTCGAATACGCTGAA
>OOAH01001550.1_pt1 | contig 19701 bp, 20 predicted proteins | sample 1671801 | NCBI WGS metagenome assembly OOAH01 (sample SAMN06348194, study PRJEB24527) | human gut metagenome | biome: human gut; feature: ankylosing spondylitis patient; material: feces | host: Homo sapiens | place: China | collected 2015-10 | reverse complement strand
CGAGGACTTTTGGTACGCCGTGAGGGATTCGAACCCCCGGCCTTCTGGTCCGTAGTCTAATAAGCGCGATTACGCTTGTTCACGTATGTTCACGCTGCATCCCTCTGAATCCCTTGTGTTACAAGGCTTTTAGGCATAGTGGAAGCGTCGGCGATTGAAAAATCAGAGTTTGAAAAAATCTGGTTCTGAAGAAAAATGTTAGAAGAGTGTTAGAAGAGCAGTTTGCTATTGTGGAATAGAAAGCTGGGGAAGTATGACCTTGGGAGAATATTCTTAACCAGCATTTTGAGTCATTAAAGTGTCAACTTCTTTTAAATATTAGGAGAAAAATTATGAGGGAAAGCACAGTAATATCTATTACAAATTCAAAAGGTGGTGTTGGGAAGACTACCACCGCATTAAATCTTGGTGCTGCACTTGCGGCAGCGAAGAAAAGAGTCTTGCTGATCGACAACGACCCGCAGGGCAACCTCACTGCTGCATTGGGCTATACGCCCGGGGAGCAGAAAAACACCTTGGCAAAACTCGTGCTCGTTCAAATTGACTCGCCAGAAGATTTAGACCTGCACCTTCCGCGCACCGTGATACATACCGAAACCGGTATTGACCTGATTCCTGCCAATAAGCGTCTTGCGGACGCTGCGGCCCGCTTGCAGGTCATGCAGCTTTCGCAATATAATGCCGCCGGTTTCTCCGATACCCTTTGCGAGAAGATAATGGACAAGCTGCTGGGTTCTCTCCGCGAACAGTATGACTACATTATTATTGACTGCGGGCTGAAACACGAGCTTTTGACCATCAACGCACTCGCCGCTGCTGATTATTGCATTATTCCAGTGCAGGCACATTTCCTTGCAAGTGAAGGAATTCCGGATGTGTTGGAAATGGTGAAAAATGTTCAGAACCGATTCAATCCTAATTTGAAGATTGCAGGCATTCTCTTGACTATGTATCAATCGCGCCCTCAACTCTGTCAGAGCGTTCGAAACAGTGTAAATGATATCTACGGCGAGAGTCTCCATGTTTTTGAGCGCCCGATCGAGCAGACAATCAAGGTCGCCGAGTGCCCTGCTGCAGGAATGAGCATTCTTGGTTATGCACCCAAGAATCCTGCCGCCGAATCATACCGCAGCCTTGCTCTGGAGGTGCTTCATCTTGCCTAAACGCGACATGAATGACCTGCTAAAAAAGCGTATGAGCGCCACACAGCAGGCTGCTGAAATTGTGGTGGGCGACGAGGCATATGAAACGCTGTTTAGAGGTGCACCAGCACCGGAGACATCGAGATTCTGTGATCTGCCGATAGACAGGCTTCGCCCATTTTTTACTGCCGACATCGGGTTCCATCCCTATCCGCCAGAGAAACTCAAAGCATTTTCACAGCAACTTGCCGAGCAGGGGATCTACGAGCGTGTTATCGTCCGCCCTATCTCGGGTAGCAACGATTATGAGATCCTCGCCGGTCACAACCGCACGAAGGCATGGCAGATGTCCGGGCATGACATGATCCCAGCCGAGGTGGTGAGTGCCGACGACGCAAGGGCTGTCTCTATTGCTGTTGCCACCAACCTCCTGCGGCGTCAAGACCTTACCATCATTGAGCGTGGCAAGGCATATCGTGCGCTGCTGCGCGAAAACAATCGGCACGGTCAGTGGGATGCAAATCACGCAGAAACAACTTTTGGCGATTCTCGCCAAAAGTTGCAAGAGGGCGATACGGACAGTACCTTTGGCGAGAATCGCCAAAGGTACAATGCCCGCAAACTCGTGGCGGATTTCTTTGGTGTGACCGAGTACGAGATCCGCAAAGCAATCAAGCTGGCGGGCCTGATTGGGCCGCTTGCAGGTATTTTGGAAGACACTCCACGCAAGCTGCCGATTGCCTGCGCTGAGTTGATTGCTGACTACGACATATCCACCCAGCAGGCATTTGTGGAGATGTGCTCTATCGAGGGCTACACGCTCAATAAGGTAACAGTGCAAAAAATCACCCGCGCCTGTCCGCCACCTTCTGCGGGAAAACAGAAGATTTACGCTGTATGGCGGCAGGCTCGCGCTGAGGAAGCCCAGCGCCGTACTGCACCTCCAAAGAAGATCAGCTTTGACCGCAGGAAGTTCGCTCCGTACCTTGAAAAGCTGGGCAGCGACAAGGAACTTGAAGAGTTGTTTTTGGCGTTCTTGCGGCAGCGGGTCGGCTGATGTATAATGAAAAAGAATAAAAGAAAGGATACCGAACGCTATGAGCGAACAGGAAAAAATCCAGCTTTTTGAAGATCAAAAGATTCGCACAGCTTGGGATGAAGATAAGGAAGAATGGTATTTCTCTGTTGTCGATGTGATTCGTGCGCTGACAGGCAGCGAGAATCCGCGACGATATTGGAGTGATTTGAAGCGAAAGCTGAAAGCAGAAGGTGCCGTTGAACTGTACGAAAAAATCGTACAGTTCAAAATGACTGCTCCAGATGGGAAAATGAGACTGACTGATGTGGCGAATACAGAACAGCTTCTTCGTATTATGCAGTCTGTCCCCTCGCCAAAAGCCGAACCCATACGAGCATGGCTTGCTCAGGTTGGCCGCGAGCGCATCGAGGAAACCATTGACCCGGAGCAGGCCATTGACCGCGCTTTAGAAACTTATCTCAAAAAGGGCTATGATCCGGACTGGGTTCACCAAAGGCTCCTTTCCATCCGTATCCGCAATGAGCTCACCGACGAATGACAGAGGCGTGGAGTGGGAAAAGGCAGGGAATTTGCTATCCTGACCGATGAGATTTCAAGGGCGTGGTCCGGTATGACGACCCGACAGTACAAAAATCTCAAGGGACTAAAAAAGAAAATCTGCGGGATAACATGAGCGATACTGAACTTGTGCTGACTATGCTGGCTGAGGCATCCACGCGGGATATTTCCAAGGCATCAAAACCCGTTGGGTTTGATGAGAGCGTAAAGGTTGCCAAGCGTGGAGGCAATGTCGCAAACGTTGCGCGGCAACAGCTTGAGGCGGAAACCGGTCAGCCTGTTATCACTTCGCAGAACGCTGCTCAGTTAAATGCGGTGGTCACAGAAATGATCGAAGCATCGGCGCAGGCGGTTGACCGCCAAGATGATTCAAAAAGCAAATAGAGTTTTCTTGATATGGAGTAAAAACAATGAAGGAGTATGCGCAATGAGCACATTGTCTGCAAAAGAGTATAAGTGCTTTGAAGATATCAAGCGAATCCGTCCAGATGGATCAGAATACTGGGCAGCAAGGGAGCTTGCTCCCGTGCTGGACTATGCAAAATGGGAGAACTTCTATAAGGTTATCAAGCGTGCCATGATTGCCTGCGAGAACAGTGGACGCAGTACCTCGGAATGTTTTCCTGAGGTCAGGAAAACATCTCCCATGCCGAATGGAGGAGTAAAAGACATCCTTGATTACGAGCTTTCGCGTTATGCCTGCTATCTGATCGTCCAGAATGGTGATCCGCGCAAAGAGGTGATTGCTCTTGGGCAGACATACTTTGCAATTCAAACCTACCGGCAGGAGGTTGCAGACCGCTTTAATCAGCTGGATGAGGATAGTCGCAGGCTTGTGGTTCGCGGTGATATCAAGCAGTGGAATCAGCTTTTGGCAGAGACCGCGCGAAACGCAGGCGTTATCACGGCGGAAGAATTTGCAATCTTTCAGAATGCCGGATATATGGGCTTGTATGGCGGAATGACGGTAGACGATATTCACCGCAGAAAGGGACTTGCCATCGGCCAAAAAATACTTGATTACATGGGGAGTACGGAGTTGATTGCTAACCTGTTTCGCATTTCGCAGACTGAGGAAAAGCTGCGCAAGGATCAAGTTTCGACTTCCGATGCTGCGACCGCTGTTCATTATGCTGTCGGGAATGAAGTAAGGGAGGCAATCCGAAAGATCGACGGCACTATGCCGGAGGATCTTCCAACACCTGAAAAGAGCATTGCGCAGTTAGAGCGCGAGCAGATGGAACGCCTGAAACAAAAAGCGATTAATGGACAGCTCATGCTGGATGAATAGGCCGCTTCCATGTAAGATCTTAAAATAATTGAATAATTTGCTGAAAGGCTCGACACCGTGAGGTGCCGGGCCTTTCCTTTTGAACGAGGTGAAAAATGAACAACCTATGGAACCGCAGCGTTGGCCCGTTTGATGAGGCGGCTGCACAGAGACACAGACACATGGGGCTGCTTGATTGCAACGGGGATGTGAACGCGGATGCAGTAAATTTCCTTGCCCATCTTTGCGCAGGCCTATTCTTTGACGCCCTTTGTGATTCTTATGTTGAAATGCAAACCGTTTCCAGGATATGTCAGGCTTTCTGTAAGTCTGAAAATGTAGAGGCGCAGAGAGTAGTCTTAATGATCTGCTCAGAGTATGACGCGATGAACCATCCTGTCCCAGAAGCTATCTGGTGGATCTCCGGCAGTAAATTATTGGTGCCGCCATTCATTGAAGGATTTCTCAGTTATCTGAGGGAATATTTAAAAGAGCTGGAGGTGATGTGATTTATGCGAGCAATTAAAGTCTACTGCCCGCCCGGAGTGGAACCTCCGCTTTACGCTTTCATTGATGCTCTGGACGGGAAACTCAAGGCTAAGCTCCTGTGGCAAATCTTTCGACTGAGAAATCTTTCTGCCTGCGAGCTAAAGGAGCCACATTTTAAGCACTTTTCACTGGAGAGATACAGTCAGATGTATGAACTGCGTGAAAAGGGCAAAGTCCTCATTCGAATCGTTTTCACGGTGCAGAATGAGGATGTTATTTTATTGACATCCTTTATCAAGCGGCAACCTCGGGATACGATGAAAGCTCTGGATCAATCTCTGTACATACTGTCGGACATCCAGCAGCATCCGGATCGTACAAGCAACTTCGATTTTCAAAGGGAGGCCACGGCGTGAAAAAGCTGATTTACCGCATTTCGGCCGCAATTGTTGTTGCCGGAATTATCATTATGAAACGGAGGACACAACGCACATGAAAAAAATCATTAGTACCTGTATCGCCCTGATGGTTTCCGCTGCATGCTCCATCAGTGCTTTTGCAATGGAAGTACCGACTAATACGACCATTCAGGACCTCAATGGTGTACGGCAGTATATTAAGATCTATACGGTTGCACCAGACACAGATCCGCAGTCGCTGATCGATGATGTTTTTGAATACCGTGACCTTCGGCAACGATAAGATGGGCTCTCTGCTCATTCTCAAAAAGGACGCCGTGACCGGCGCGCCTATTTCCGATGTGGAATTCTTTATCACCGATTCGGATGGCAGCGTGATCGGCACGGCCAACGGAAAGTATGTGACCGATAGCGCGGGAACCATCCGCATCGACAGCCTGACCCCCGGCATGACAGTCATCGCCTGCGAGGTGCGGGCAAAAGACGGCTACATTCTGGACGATACCCCGCAGAGCATCAAAATCAAGCGCAATTCCGTGATGACCCTGGAGTTCCGCAACCAGCCCAAGGGCGGTATTTTGGTGAAAAAGGTGGACGCCGTAACAAATGCGCCCATCTCCGATGTTGAGTTCCTTGTCACGGATTCGGACGGCAATCTCATCGGCAACGCCAACGGCAAGTTCGTGACGGACAGCGTGGGCACGTTCACCATTACCGACATCGCCCCCGGTACCACACTTGTCATCAAGGAAACCCGTGCGAAGGCGGGGTACATTCTTGACGATACCCCGCAGACGGTCAAGGTCAAATCCAACGAAGTTGTCACGGTGGAGTTCCGCAACGCACCCAAGGGCAATCTCATCATCGTAAAGCAGGACTCCGTTACAAAGGAGCCGCTGGAGGGCGTTCAGTTCAAAATCGTCTATGCCGACGGTTCCTATGTAGATGCCGAGGGCGGCGCGCTGTCCTCCGATGGTCTGTACTGGACAGACAAGGAAGGCAAGATCACCATTTCCGGTATTTCCGGCACCGTGGTGGTCTCAGAGGTTGAAACGATTCCCGGTTACACCATCGACGAGAACAGCCGCACGCAGACCGTGGTGGTCAATCCAAACGACACGCAGACGCTTTATTTTTATAACACTCCCGTGGGTGGCTTGCAGATCATCAAGAGCGACAAAGACAGCGGAAAGCGTATCGCCGGGGTCAAGTTCGAGATCTGCAAGATGAACGGTGAAATCATCGGCACCTATACAACGGACAGCAACGGTGTTATCTATCTCCCCGAAGCTGAAAGCGGCTGGTACACCGTGACGGAATTGGAGGCTGCGTCCGGATACCTGCTGGATACCACGCCCCACCGTATTGAGGTCAAGGACGGTCAGACGGCCACGCTGGAGATCGCCAATCACAAGGCCTGTTCCATCCTCATCCACAAGGTCGACGCCAACACCGGCGATGGCATCTATGGCGTTACCTTCGTTATCTACGATTCCGGCAGGAACCCCATCATGGAGGTCACAACGGATCAGGACGGATATGCCCATGTTGATAAAGAACTGGCCGCAGGAAAATACTATATCCGTGAACTGGAAGCGGCGGACGGTTATATCCTTGACAAGCAGTATAAAACCGTTTATGTGGAAGCTGGCAAAACCAGCACCATCGAGTGGGAGAATACTGCTGTTACTGGTCAAATTCAGATTACCAAGTTTGCTGCTGAGTCCAATGCTATTACCGGTCAGGCTGGTGGCGTTACGCTTAAAGGGGCAACCTTTGAAATTGTCCGCGAACGCAGCAGCAAGGTAGTAGATTATATTACCACCGATGCGAGAGGCGTTGCGGCTTCCAAACCGCTCCCATTAGGCCGTTATCTCATCCGAGAGGTATCTGCGCCAGCGTACTATCAGGTGTCTGCCGAAACCTTTGATGTAACGCTCGAATACGCGGGACAGATCATTAAGCTGGCGGCTTATAATAAGCCTGCTGAGCTGGGAGTTACACTGACGAAGGCCGGAATCAAAGAAGTACTGGCGGGTAGTAAAATGTCCTACCGCTTTACAATCGCTAACACCTCTAATGTGGATTTGCAGAATTTCTACTTCCATGACAAGATCCCTTATGATGTAACGACCGTGTCTGCTTTGACTACCGGAACCTATAATGCACGGCTCACTTACCGAATCCTTTATAAGACCAACTACAACGATTATCGCGTGTTGGCCAGCAATCTTCTCAGCACCAATAATTACTCCTTTGGCCTAAGCGGTTTGCAGCTTATGGCCGGCGAAGTCGTGACAGATATTTACTTCGACTTTGGAACTGTTCCTTCTGGTTTTCAGAGTGTGGCAAAGCCGACTCTCATGGTATCTGTTAACCCGAGAACAGCAAATAAATACTATGTGACAAACCGAGCTGATGCCGGTGGAAAATTTGGAGAGACCTGGCAGTCCGCTAATGCAAGTTGGATTACCATTGTACGCAATCTCACTCCCGTCAGAAAACCTATTCTTCCTAAAACCGGCTACTAAAAACGATAAAGGGCAGCGATAGTTTTTCTATCGCTGCCCTAACTAATTCGCTGATACAAGCGGTTCAAGAGGCGGTGGTTGCCTTGATAAGGACGCTTGTCAAAACACGCTGACTCTCTCTGCTACAGGAATCACAGAACTGATTCTTCATTGCAAATTCCATGGCATTCGCGATGCGCTTGAAGTCTTTTGCCTCTAAGGCATCTTCTGTGAGGTGACGATGTACCAGCAGATATGCGTCGCGAACGTCTGCGGAGACATTTGCTCCGGAGAAAAGAGTCTCGATTATGCCGTCAATCATTGCGATCTCTTCGCTCGTAAAAACCAAAATTCTCACCTCACATGGTGTCGATTATAGCAGACGGCGGTCGTGATTTCAAGAAAAGATGCAGGCGGCAAAAATGGCAGAGAGACATTACTCTTTCTTAGAGCATGAGGAGATGACCAATGAAACCAAACAAAGGATTTATTACTGTGCTCATGATGGTGCTTATCAGTATATCACTGTCCACTTTCTCGCGTGCCGCTTTCGACACCTTTTCTGATGTCCCGAATGATTCACCGTTCCATGAAAGCATATTCTATCTCGCCGAACGCGGCATCGTTTGCGGTGAAGGAAATGGTCGATACGTACCGGATGCACCTGTTACCGTGCGCCAGTGGGCAACGATGCTCTGCCGCGCATTGGGCGACGCTGACCCGCTTAATTATGATGATGACTGCATTCGGCAGGGCTACTCAGATGGATGGCTGGAGATGACAGCTATTACGGCACCGGATTCTGACCTTTGCCGCTATGCCATCTACAAAAGCGGCTTTGCCGCCTTTGGTGTTGACCTTTACAGTTTACAGCTTTACCCGAATGTGGGCAAGCTGTCCCAACAAAGCGAAGTTCTTCGCGCTGCTGCGGATTTTGGCCTGTGCGAAGAGACATGCGACGGGACAGAAATCATCACACGAGGAGAGGCTGCGGAGCTTCTTTATGCGCTGCTGACCAAGACGTTTGCTGTTGTGCCGCCGCCTATGTTAGATAACATACCTCTGGACAACAAAGCGGGCGTCGCTTTGAACAACTACTTGTTAGAGATTCAAAAAATTCCCGAATCAATGATGCAGTCATTTGCCGAAAAGGACTGGCGGTATGTTATCGATTTCGATTACCTTGCAAAGCTGAGCAAAGAATATGATCTTGGCTGCACCGGGGTGACCATCTATGAAGGCCGTAAAATCATCGTATCCTCAGCGGAATCCACTATTCACGAATTTGGACACTTCCTCGATGGGATGATGGGCTTTCCTTCCCGGACGAAGGGCATTTATCAAAGAGAGTCTGCATCGGCAGCATCGCTCCTCCGTACATATGCGCTTACTGACGCGCAGGAATATTTTGCGGATTGCTTTGTGTACTGGATCAAAAATCGCGGCGATGGCAAAAAGATGGCAATGCTGCAAGATGCTGCGCCTGAGACCTATTATTATTTCAAGATGCTCGAGGAAAATGACTGGAAACCCAGTTTATCGTCTTAGTTCCAAGGAGAACCTTATGAAAAGAATTTACCATTTCTATTTAACTTGTATGACCCTCACGTTGACTATGCCCATGATGATCGTCAGCGCCTTTGCCGTGGATGATATGTGGACAGTAGCTAACAAGATCATCGTAGATGTTTACGGAAAGATCGTTGGCGTCAGCACAGTTCTGGCTGGGCTGATGTCCGCCGTGGCGGTGATCGGCGCAAAGCTTTCCAATAACCAGCACAAAGTTGATCAGGCGTGGGACTGGCTCAAACGTATCTGGATCGCATGGGCAATCATTAACGGCATCGGTGCATTCATTGCATATGTTGCGCCGCTGTTCAACGGCCTTGCGACACTGACCCCGTAAAAGTAGAGATAGCTCCGGCAAAAGGAGGTGTCCACATTGCTTGAGCTGATTTTCCAGGGATTCATGGAGTGGGCTTATGGGCTTACGCTGGAATGCTGGGAATATTTTTCATCATCGCTGCTGAGTATTATGAGCATGGATTATGCGTACATGAAAAGCCATGTCCCCGTGATGGTCAGCATCGCACAGGTGCTTCTGGCCGTTGGCTGGGCGCTCCTGATAGGCAATCTTGTTTTTCAAGCCCTCAAAAGTATGGCAGTCGGCCTCGGCTTTGAAGGGGAAGACCCGAAATTGTTATTTACCAGAACCTTTGTGTTTGCCTTCCTGCTGATGGCGAGTCCGCAGATCTGCGAAGTGGGACTAAGCCTCACTGCAAGAATCATAGAGCTTTTAGAGATACCTGATGCCATCAACGTGACACTTGTGGACGAAGGAGTGTTCGGTTCTCTCGGTGCGGCTTGGCTGCTGGTGATCATCTTTGGCCTGATTATCATGCTTAAGGTATTCAGGCTTTTGCTGGAAATTGCGGAGAGATATGTGATCCTTGCAGTGCTTACGATGACAGCACCGCTGGCATTTGCAATGGGGGGCAGCAAAAGTACGTCAGAGATATTCGGGGGCTGGTGCCGGATGTTCGGGAGTATGTGTACGCTGATGGTGACGAATATCATCTTTTTTAAGATGCTGCTTTCCGTCTTGTCTAATGTACCAAGCGGCCTCGATATAATTCCGTGGATCGTTCTGGTTTTGACGATTGTAAAGGTTGCCAGGAAAGCGGATGCTATCATTACCCGTATCGGGCTGAACCCTGCCATCACCGGTGACTCTCTCGGTCGGGGCTTCCCCGGCACGTTGACCTATATGGTCATGCGTTCCGCTACATCTCATATTACCAAGACCATCGGCAAATCCACCGGAAAAGGTAACAGAGGAGCTGCGTCCGGCTCGACCACAGGAGGGCCGCGCATAGGCGGCGGCCCATCCGGAGCGCACAATGCTGCCGGTCACACTGCAAGTTATCAGACTTATCAAGCCACACAGCAACAGAATACTTCGCAGGGGGCGGAGGGACAAGGCTTTGTTTCTCAGCGTGAAAGCGTTCAATCAGGCGGAGCACAGACGGCCACGCAGGAACATTTCTCGAATTCGTCGATACAGAATACTTCTTCGATCCGGCAGACAGCATTTAGAGGAGCGGAAGCAAGAAAGAGCTCTGTGCCATCTGGGATGCGGAGAGCGCCTGCTTATGTGACCTCTGTAGATCGCGTTTCTCCGTCCAGTGCGCAAACACCCGCCGTTGGGCATGATACATCGGGTAACAAGACTACTTCGACGGTAAGAGAGCAGAGCAATGTGACGGCTTCTATCCGAACGGCTAATGCTACTCGGCAATCCTTATCAGGAAACGCCTCACAGCACGAGCCGGCAGGAAGATCACCTGCGCCTATGTCTACGCGTATGACTCAGGCAAATATGCAGGGTGTGCAAAGCAAGATGAATGGCCGCTCTGCACAACGGCCTGAACAGACGGAAAATGCAGCGGCGCAGTCCATTGATTACGCAGTTCCGGCCGCGGCGCAGAGACCGTCGCCCGGCGGCGCAGGAATCTCATCCTCGCCCGCAGTCAGCGGCCAGCACTCGTCACAGCCTTTCGGAATGGAAACACGTTACACGCAGCGTCCGTCTTCTCGAGGTGTCGGCGAGCAGAAACCGGAAGCAATTCGCCCCGGCTACGCAGGAACAGCGCCCACACAGCATGCACCGTCTTCCGTCGTTGAATCGGCACGCAGCTCAAGTGGACGAGCAGCGCATCATTCCTCATCCTCTCAAGGACATATCGCCGGTTCGCGGCCTGACAGGAATATCCCACAGGGCAGCAATGTTCCTCCTAATCAAACACGGAAGTCCAATAACAGCCCGGCCCGGCAGGAAGCGCGACCGATTGGGATTCGAAATAAGCCCTCGGCAAAAGGAATGTTTTCCGCTCAGCGCCCCGACCTCGCAGGAAATAGAGCGGATGTCTCTCAAGGGACGCTGACGCGGCCGACAACAGGAAATCGCGCCGTGGCATCAAAGAACGTCTTAATGCCTTCCACCCTTATTAAGGGCAGCGTAAAAAATAGCAAAGAGATATCCTCAAGTAGAAAACAGCGGAGGGAAAAGCATGAACGAAAATGATAAATCCCGCTCAGGACTTCAAACAGCGGTAGATTTTGCCCATGCTGCGAGGGCTGCCAAACGTATTATGCAGGCGGCTGCGGTATCCGGTGTGCATGGAGCCGCGGCTGCCACGGCCAGAGAAGCGTTTCCACTCCTCTTAAAAGTCCTGGTTGCTGCACTTGTCGTCTTCATTGTGATGCCTATGGTGATTTTTACGGCACTTCCCAATATTTTCTTTGGTTACAATTCCTCGGGCACTGATACCGTCATACAGATGACGCAGCAAGCCATGACACTTGGCGGCGTGTACATGACACTTGGCAATTTTGAGGGAGCGCAGATTGACTCCGTCGTGACAGGCATTGCCGCAGAGTACGAGAAAAACGGAACGACTATTGATCATATTGTAGTGACCAGTGCTATGACAGATGATGACCTTCTTTGGGTCATTGCTATCAACTCTGCCGCACATCAACAGGATCTCAATACTATGAGCGCTGATCTTATCCGCGACTTTTGCAAATCGAGCTTATCCTATACGCCTTCACTCAGCTTTATGGATAGCGGCGATGATGGCGTCGTAACGACCCTGCGAATAGAGGTCAAGCACCTTGACCCGGAAAAACTCATGGACGAGCTGGGCTTTGACAGTGAGGCACGGCAATGGGCAGGAGCGCTTTACGAAACACTCGAAGAGAGTGATGCCATCAACAAGTACAAGTCCTACTAGTCAGATAGAAGTCAGTCCGTCCGTTCTGAAACCCACACATGACGGACTGACGGACGAAGAAAGAGAGGATGATTTTCTGAACATTCTGGATGCCTGTGAGCTTACCGGCTTTGCGCCGGGAACAGCACTGGTGTTTGAAAATGCCATTGAGCGCCTTTATTACTCCGACAGCTACCGCATCGGGAACGCCACACTGCCGCAAAGCCGCGTGCGGGCGAAGCTGCGGCGGCTGGACGGTATGATCCTGCGGGAGGCAGAGCGAAAGCTCCATGAAAATCAGGAACAAAACGTGAAAAACAGCACGGCCTACACCATGGCCGTGCTGTTCAACTGTATTGCCGAAAGTGAGAGCGATTTACTGGTTGATCCATACCTCAATGCGCTTTCGTCAACGGCGTGAGAGGAGGTAAGCGAATGCTGCTGTCCAATCAGCAAAAATACATCATTTCAGTGCTCCGACAGATCAAATATATCCGCTCATGTCAGCTTTGCGCGCTTACAGCGCAGTATTACCGGCCACAGGGGATCGAGATCTCTCAGCACCGCATGGACGTTATGCTGCGCCAACTGCGAGCCGGAACAAATTTTGTGCGGCTTCAGGAAGACATAGTGTGCTACGGAAAGCGCACGGTAGATCCCCGGTACTTAGAGGCTATCGATGTCATGCTGGAACTAAGCGGCTATGCTCCGGCGTTCTTTTCATCAGAGCGGTTGGAAAGCCCTTTCCTGCTTCGGTTCACAGGCAGCGGCAAGGAGCTGTCCTATCTTTTTACGGTCGCATGGATGGACACGCCTGAGCGTATCCATGCGACATCACGCATGAAGGGAGAGCGGATCATCTGGATTTCTGACCGCCGCGATAGCCGCGGTATTGCGCTCCCACGCCATCATATCTTTGCCGTCCGTCAGGAGGATGGTACCCATCGCTTTTTTGGCTCACACGAGCCAGAAAAAATATAACAACAGGAGGATAATATTATGGCAAGAAAAAAGATCGTTCCCGAAGAGGAAGTTTCCAAGCCTGTTATGGCAGAGGAAATCACAGCGGGCAACGCGGACAATGCAGCACCCGCTGATCTGATGCCTGACAGCAATGCAGAAGAAAGTATCACTTCGGAAGCAGTTCCCACAGAGACTTTGCTTGAGGGCATTAACGAAAATGATGCCGAAGGCTCAGTGCAGACGGAGAAGCCGGAAAGTGTTTCTGCAGAGAAGGCCTCGGAGGAAGCAATGCTAGTAGAGGGTGTTTCTGTCTCTGAGGAGGAATTGCCCGCCGAAAGTGAACGTGCAGATGCAGCTATTGAGGAAGTGACTACTGAGCCGGAAAGTGCATCGGATGCCCTTAGTGAAGCAGCGATTCTGCACGATGCAGATGAAGACGGTAATAGCGCCTCGGACATGGTGCCCAGGGAAATTTCAGAACTGCACGACGAGGCAGATGAGACGGCGGAGTACAGTGTAGATATCTCTGAAGAACCGGAGACTGTGCCGCCAGAGAGCGCACCTATTTCCAGCACCGAAGAGAGTGACTGGGGTTTCCAGGAACCGAAGAAAGAGATTGCCGAAGAGAAAGAACTCGAGCCGCCGCTGGAGACGCCCGTGTCCGTTGAGGCTCCGAAGGCTGCACCTAAGAGCGATCGGCAGCTTTTCTACGAGCTGAAGTTCAATAATCTTGATCGCGGCCTGACCCCGGAGGAGCGGCAGGAATGGAACTCCATCTATGCCTCCTACCGTGGACGCAGCGCTATCACCGGTACGATTATCGGCGTAGACCCGCATTCTATCTATGTGTGGAACCCAGAGACAGAGAGACGAGAGAAGAAGACCATGTATTGCGCCATTGTGGTGCCCTACCGTGTACGCATTGTAATTCCAGCCTCGGAAATGTGGGAAGCAGGAAATGAGCGCCCTGACTATGTGCTGCAGAATATGGTCGGTGCGAGTATCGATCTTGTTATCATCAAGGTCGAACGTGAGGCGGGCTTTGCTATTGGATCTCGTCGCCTCGCAAGCCGCAGTCAACGATATTTCTTCGCTCACCGCGAGGATCTTCACCGTATCGGCAGCCGCGTAAAGTGTCGGATGCTGGCGGTCGGCCCTCGACGCTGCCTTGTTGACTGCTATGGACATGATCTTGACCTCACTCAGCGCGAAATGCGCTACGCTGCCATTCCTGATTTGCGGGATGAATATCATCCCGGCATGGAGTTAGAGAGCGTTGTCAAGGTTTATGATCCCGCTAAAGATGAACTGGTTGTCTCCATCAAGGAAACGGAAACGAATCCAATCCTTGGAGCGGAACAGCGTCATCCCGTAGGCTCGCGCCGCCTTGCAGTCATTTCAGGGAAGTATGGCGGGGGTGTTTTTTGCAATCTGCCGGATGGCGTAGTCTGTATGTGCAATTACTCCTTCCAGCACGAGGACTCCGACTTTATGGTGGGAGAAAATGTAATGTTGGTCGTGCAGCGTTACAACGAAGAAAAACTCCAGATGTTCGGGAAGATCCTGAGTAAGTGGTAAATGAAATGCTCCCTCTGCGTGAGATTTTGTGACAAAGCACTGTCAAACGTGGAGGGAGCAGGGGCCAGAATAATGCCAGAGGTCATAGAAAAATAACAATAAGGAAAATCAGTCGAGCAGCTAATCACTACTCGGCGATTCTCTATTCTACTCTTCGGCTACGCCTTTTTCCACTTCATCACAAACCATTCTAACGACAAAATTGGCATCTTGTTTGCATTTGGAAATGATATACTCTTTTGTTCCATCAGTAATCCCGTTCATTTTGTGAAGGTGCCGAATAATCAAGTTTTTGATATATACGCTATCGGAGTCAATAAGATTCACCAACTGATGGTTTACGATGCCGGAATTCTCTGGATTACGAGACATGGTAAGAAGAATGCGTGTGGCATTCCATCTAATATCTGTGTATTCAGAATGGAGCCACTGTAAAACATTCTGAAGAATAGCTGCTTCCACTCTGGCTGGAAGCATAACATCATCTGAATTCTCCAAGTATTCAACGATCAGGTTAGTTACTGCGATTGTTGTTGTAACATTGCCTTGAATATACGGCATCAACTCGAGTATATCAGCGTACACATCTTTGCCCATGGAAATATATAATAATTGCAATCCGATTTTTAAGGAAATACTATCGATATTAGAGGAAATAATCGAATTATCAGCAGCCTCAATAGCATTCTGCTGTGCAAACAGTTTTTCATATACACCCTGATTTCTTGTATAGTCTTCAGGATATTTTACTGCAAGGCAAATGAGAAGTGCTATCGCATCAAGTTTTGCAGAAATTCCTTCTTTGGAAATTAAAAGGGTATCTGCAACTACAGATACAAGCATGTCCATAGTATTCCCATCACACATGAGCCCTTTTTCTAGCAAAATGGATCTGACCGTTGCAATCTCACGTGCGCCATATCCAAAATAAACACCATCTTTTCCCTGCGTTTCATTGCTTTTTCGAATACGCTCTATGTATTCTTTTACGAATGCAGGCATGTCTCGATTTTTATTTTCGGTGGTTTCTAATTTATAGATACCTTCGTAATAGCCTGATAAGTATTTAGCTATCCTTTTATCCATTCCCTCTGTAAGGGCGCGATTTTGCTTTCTGAGGACACACAAAAAGGCAGGAGAATACTCTATTTGCACTCGTTCCTTTTCATTATCAAGCACGTAGTTAATATGTTCAACCAGTGCTTTAGCAGAAGAATCACTCATTTTTCGAAGATCAATGCGAGTAGCAATGAACTTAAACATATCCATATACCAGCGACTATAATGCCTATCGATGAATTGGCAGCATATTTCACTGAGTATATCCTGTGACATACGATAAGCTACCCCAGAAAGACACCTAAATATGTCTTGCCCTATAGCCACAACAGGAGTGTCACTATTCAGCCAAGATTTGATTTCGCTAACAATAGATTTTTCGTAAGATTCATAGTATTTATCATCCAGAAAATATCCTACCGAACCAAATGCCAGCAGTTGACTACTTAATCTCTTATATTTTATCGGATGATTTAGACAAAAATCCATAATAGACTTTGCTTCATCAGCAGTTAGGTTATTTAGAACCTCAGGGAAAGAGTCTTGTATTCCCTTAATTTCCTTTTCGTTTCCTGCAAAAATCGCAAGTTTGTACAGGTTGAGTCTAAGATTCCAGTCATCATATTTACAGCTCAGGTAGAACACAAAGTCCCGGACTTTTTCATAAATAAGCAAAATATGAGTTAATGAACCATTGTACATAGATACAATAAGTGAACTTGCAAGCATTTCACCATATGGATCTAAGTTATTGCCTATGGTAACAGAATAAGGTGATCCTATTTTCTTTTTATACAACCCCTCTATGTATTTTTCATGTAGCGATTCATGGATGCGGTCAAGAATCGGATAATAAAGTTCTTCGCTGCTTTCTGTTAATTCCTTTTGTGCCGGAGTATCAGAATACTCATTTCTTGCAGTACAACAAGTCCAGTGCACATTGCGCAGATCCACGAGAATATCTTTTATGACCCATGTTGGCTGATTAGTTTCTTTTGCGAGGCTTAACGCTGTTTCAAGATATTCTACACACTTTTTAATATCTTCAGCAAAATACGCTTGAATTGCTTGCCAGCGAATTTGAACGACTTGATAATGCCCATCATCTTGCTGCGCTTTTAAGGCATCCAAATACATTGCAGTATTGAAATATTTGATGGATTTACCTTCAAATAATATGGGGAGAAACTGGAGCCCCCAGTCATCAAATTCACTTGTATTTTCCATTTCACCTGGGTATCTGCCACGGGAATATCCAAGAACAAACTTTAAAAAGTAATCTCTACATTTATCAACATTTTTTAACGTGGACTTAGGGATTATAGGAAGTTGATACTTTTCTGTGCCAACAACATCTACTGCTTGAATTTCATCATTTTCACCAGAGTTCAAAACTATTCTTCCGGTACAATAGTAGTGGTATACAGCAACGATATCATCTATCAATGCCTGAGCCCCTTCTCGACTCAGTTCACTAAAACTGTGAACGGATTTACTCTTGGCAAAACGTGCACCCATCAAGCTTTGTTCCAGTGCCGTTTTTTCTTTTTGTGTTTCATCACAGAAATAGTACAAGGCCTTAATATTATGCTTTTTGACAGTGTCAATTTCTGCCTGTACACCCGCCTTGATTCCGTCTGCATTATCTATTAAGAAAATGCAAATGTCACTATCCTCTAGTGCCAGTATGTAATGATCACCTGCAGGCAGCGTAGACGCACCTCTACTCTCAAAAGTGTAAACATCAACTAATTGTGTGCGCTCAATAGCCTTTTTTAATTCAGCTCGTACTTTATCATATTTTTCTACACCACAAATCGAGCTAATGAATACTTTGATTTTTTGCCCGGGGGATATCGGCAGAGGGGCGGAGCGCTCCTCTGCTTTGGTATATTCCCATGAAACTCCACCCACAGGTGTGCTTATACCAGTTAATCTTACTCCCATTTTCTCCTCCATTCAGCCGTTTACCAAACTTTTTTATAACGTATTAACCGCTATACGTTGCCTATAACTTTTGCCATAATAAAAAGCTAAATTTCGACTTAAAACAATAGCCACAAAGTGATTGATACCGGTTCTCCAAAGCTACTACACTTTTGCGTAGAATCAGGAAATGATTATCCTACTTGTTTGCAATTCTCTGATTTCCATAAGAGAATTATACCATGAAACGAAGTGAAAAACCAACATCTTCAATGACTCTTGGATATTCTTCTTTGCTCACACTGCACTCGAGTCTGTCGCAGGGTGTTGTGCTTTCGATTGCTCAATCTGTAGCCCCTTTATGAGATAGCAGTATTGCTGTAGTGGCAAAGCCTCCACCTCAGATACTGAGCGCGGTCATTGATACGCGTTTTGCTCCAGTCATTTGTACAGTAGGATGAAGCCCTCTTTTTTCCCGGTACAAGCCCTTGATATGGTCCAGACGCCGTTCACAGAACAGAAACAACTCGTTAGGAAATGGATCCAACTCAAAGCATGCACCAACAGCTCGCTGCCGCGGCAATCTTGTATTCGTGCCGCCCACCCCTGCAGCTTCGTACGATGTTTCAGCTCTGCGCTTGTCATTCCGGCACCCCATTATGGCAGTAACGGAACGTTGTGCAACGTTCCGTTACTATTGTCTCATGCGTGTCTGTGCACGATTGTTTTTACGGTTATGAAACACCGCCTGCCCTAAGGCAAGCGGTGTTCCATGATTCTTAAGCCCGTTCAGCAGGGTTACGAAAAAGCTCTTATGGTAGAACCAAAGCCTTTAATAGAGATGAAGGTGCCTTCTGTATTACCCCACTGTAGACTGTAAATTGGTTGAGAGTGTTATCATAAGTTATAGTCTAAGTGATAGGCATAACTACTATAAGAGATCATAATTGCGTAACCGTCAAACCTAACCGCGCATAGACACACATGAGACAATAGTAGCTGAACGTTGCGAAAGGTTTCGCTACTGTTGTATTGTGGGATGTCAGAATGACAAGCGCAGAGTTGAAACATCGGGCGGAGCTACAAGAGTGGGCGGCACAAATCCAGGAATGCCGCAGCAGCGGTCTCTCCGTAAGCGAATGGTGCCGGCAGCAAGGTGTTACAACAACACTCCTGGCAAGTTTCTCAGGCATCCCTCTTTCTTTTGCGGAAGCTCAAATCCTGCCAAGTAAAAAAACCGTTAAAATGCTGCGCAGCGGATTGAAAAAATAAGCTGACGGGACTATTTTATACAAGGTGAGTGTGTAAAATCAAATTTTTAAGGGGGAGGCGGATAAAAATGCCGCACCGTAAGAAGATTTTACTCTCAGACAGTAATGAAGCCCTCAGCATGCTTCTGGCGGATTCCCTGCGTGAGCGCGGAAACTTCCATGTATTTCACGCAAAGGATGAGGACGAGACAACCAAGGCGCTCCACCGGCACCGACCTCACGTTCTTCTGCTGGATTTTCTGCTGCCGCACAAGGGCGGCTTTCACGTTATGCAGCATCTGCGCGAGGACGGGTACAAAATCTCGACGATTTTTATGACAGCTCTGCCGACGCACAAGGTCATAGAGGAGGCATACCGTCTGGGCGCAAGCTTTGTGCTCCCGAAGCCTTTTACGGCAAGGGCGTTGGTCGAACGGATACACGATGCACTGCACAGTGATCGGCCCTAATTTGCACACATCAAAAATAGTGACCGCCATCTCAAAGTGAGCTGCTGCTCACCGAGATGGCGGCCTTTTATTTATGAGGCATATAGCATTCTTTCGGGGCTCTCGCGGGAAGCAGCTTTTCAGCCCATGTTTCATCAGTTTCGCTCAGTTGCGGCGCGTTTTGCAGAACCCACAGCAGATAACGGTACGGATCAAGGCCATTCTCCTTCGCCGTTTCAATCAGGCTGTAGATCACGGCGCTGGCCTGCGCGCC
>OOAH01001547.1_pt1 | contig 19726 bp, 24 predicted proteins | sample 1671801 | NCBI WGS metagenome assembly OOAH01 (sample SAMN06348194, study PRJEB24527) | human gut metagenome | biome: human gut; feature: ankylosing spondylitis patient; material: feces | host: Homo sapiens | place: China | collected 2015-10 | reverse complement strand
TAAATCTCTGTAATCACTCAGACACAATCGCTTGCGTCCTGTATGAATTACTTGTTTGTTTGGAATTGTTTAACGTGATTTTCCATCACGATCAAGGTTCCACAAGTTTCAGTTTTGTTCAATTTTCAAGGTCCTGCTGTGCTGTCCTTACGGGGTGTCCCGCCGGACAGCTTGTATATAATACCACCGCCGCAAGCGTTTGTCAACACATTTTTTCAGATTTTTTTACAAAATTCCCGCCTGTGGATTTACAATAATAATGTCACTACTGACACCCCTGTATTACACGTTTTGAAAGGTAGGTTTTCTATGGAATGTTGCATTGTTGGTATCAAGTCGCTTATTGGGGTAAAATCCAGAAAGAACGGTAAAGAGCTGAACGCGTATATCCTGCATCTGGTTCGGGAGAACCCCCGCGACAAAGAGCTGAAAGGGCACGAGGTCTGCCAGCAGTTTGTCGATGCAGACCTCATGGCCGAGGAAGTCAAAAAGCTGGGCGGCTACTCTATGCTGGTTGGTAGCCGTATTGACATCCGTTACGACCCGGGCGGTTTCGTGGAATCTGTGGAAGTTCTTCCCAACGTCCCCGCCAACAAGTGAAGGTCACCCCATAAGATAAGTCGCTTGTAGCTGTGGAAGGATGTGGGTCGGTTTGGCTACACAAGTGAAAACGCTCCGTTTGCCCGAGGACGTGGTTGAAACCATCAACGACTTCCCCGGAAGTACATTTACTGAAAAGTTCGTCGCCGCTGCCCGCCTGCTGGGCCGCGACCGGGAGGAGCTCCAGCAGCAACTCCAGAACATGGAGCAGGAAAAACAGCGAAAGCTCCTGTACCTTGCGGATCTAGGGAAAATCACCCGCAAGAAGGAGAACATTCAGTGCACGCTGGATGAAATATTTTGGAAGATGTCTGAGGTGCAGCGCATGTGCAAAACCGTACAGGATGCAACCTCTACGCTGGTCGCGGATTCTTCACATAGCAAGTAAAGGATTATGGTTGGAAAGGAGGTCTGTTTCTATGCTGCAGTTCTTGGAAGTTTCGGCTGGCGCTGATGCTGCTTCCCTCGTTACTACTGTTACCAGTATGGCGGGCACTATGCTCTCTACTATGGCCAGTAACCCGATTCTGGGCATCTTTGTCGGTGTACCTATCGCCGGTGTTGTCATTGGTCTGGTTGGTCGCCTGATGCGCCGTCACTAAGATTTTCTCTTCCTCCTAGCTTAAAGGCGTTCGCCCTTACCCTACACCTCAGGGCGGGGCGGACGCCTTTCCTTATGTCAGAGTAGCTTAAAATGTGCTGCGGTAGAGCGCCACGCCATGCAAGGCGGTGTGGTGGTGCGGGTTCGACTCCCGCCTCTGGCACCATGTAATACACAATCAGCCCGCAGCTGCGCCGGATCCAAACCGGTTGCAACCACGGGCTGTATGACACGAGAAAAGCCGCCATTACTGGCGGCGGGATTCTTCATCTCTATATTGCTTGCGCCATTGATGGGCCATTTTGGCCTCGCGGAAATAACAGATAACCCGCTCAACGATCACCCAGCCGATAATGCATGTAATTGCACCTTGCATAATTGCCTGTAGCATCACTATCACCTCTGCGTTTATTATATAAGCTGTGTCATCAATCTTCAAGGGGGACTTATGAAAAAGCGTGTATTTTCGTTGTTCCTAGCGTTAGTAGTTACTTTTAGTATGGTTTGCCCCTTAGTATTTGCTGATGATAGCAGTACACATGTACATAATTGGACTAGCGGTGTCATCTCCGAATTCTCGGATACAGTCGAAGGTATTCCGGTTTCAGTTTCTGTGAAGAAATGTACCGAGTGTAATTTCTATAAGCATACGTATAAGTTTTTCGGCCTTAGCTTTGACTTTTACTCAGTTACTGCTTACACCGGAATTGTAGAGGACTTCCTGCTTGACGTTTCACTCCATATCATGAACTCACTGGGCAAAAATGCCAGCGCCAAGAAGTACGAAACCGGCGGCGGCTCCGCTGGTACTGGCGGCGTAAGCCGCCACCCCTCCGGCTACCAAGACAGTACCGGTACACCTAGCATCAATCTCGATGGCGTTTACATTTTTGCCCTGTCTCACGATTACACGTACGCCCGTATAAATGCAGCAAGTAAAACATCTAGTAGCACAGAAGATTCGAAATATTCTTTTCCTGTTTACCGTTATTGTGCTGATAGTACTCTTAAATCAACTTTTGACCAGGGAACAATAACCGAATCGGGCGATTCGGTTAAATATTCGGTCAAATTTGATGAATATAAATATAGCGGTTATTTTGGTGAGCGTTTCAAAGGCGTTGCCCCCTGCGATGGCCAATATTCTTTATACATCCGTCCGAAATACAGTATCAGCGGCTCTGTTTTTTCTTCTAGTTATAATGACTCTGTTTTTAGAAGTTCTTCTGGTGATTTGGGTCTATATGGTTTGGATTCGTATTATGTCGCTGGTTCAACCATTAGCATTTACTCTAATGTGAGCTTAAATTATATTGGTGGTTACTACCCCAAATCTGTAACATACCAATTTACCGGTGTGCCCTATCTTAAATGTAAGCCTACTGCGCCGTTGTATTCCAAGAAAACCAACATCACCATTAACAACAACACCTGGAACGGCAACATCTACCAGGACAACAGCACCAACCTGACCTACATTTACCCCCAGTACACCACCATCAACGAAAACAACGAAACCGTTACCAACATCAGCAATAACCCCATCATCTACAACAACGAAACCAAACAATACTACACCTACGATACCGTAACCAACAATTACTACTATATCACCTACGAAACGCCTACGCCGTCGCCCTCGCCTGACCCCGGCACAGATCCGACGCCCACGCCGGAACCGGGTGAAGATACCGGCGACACCTCCGGCATCATGAAGATCCTGCAGGAGATCAAGGCTGTGCTGGTCAGCGGCTTTGCGGGGATTACCGAAAAGCTTCAGAATATCGGCGTAGGTGGTTCCACACCGGAGACGGCCAAGCCCGGCAGCAGTTCCGGCAACAAGGGGCAAAGCTGGTGGGAGAAGCTGCTCGGCAAGATCGGCGACGCCATCGTGGACGGTCTGCTGGGTGCCATCAGCGCGGTGCTGAAGCTCATCTTTAAGCTGTTCACCACGATTCTGGGCTGGATCATCTGGCTTGTCTCGCAGGTGCTGACCCTGTTCCCGTTCCTGCCGCCCGGCCTTGGGGCGCTGCTCATCGGCGGCGTGGTTGTCTGCTTCATTATCGGCCTTATCAAATTTATTCGGGGGTGACAATATGCGTAATACACTTTTGCTGCAGCTGCCAGGCGTCCGGAAGATCTGTCTGTATTACATTGCCGCGCCGGTGCTGCTGCTCTGCCTGTTTCTCGGCACGGCCCTCCCGGCACACGCCGAGGAAATTGCAGATTCTTCTTCCAGCACGTCCGACAGTACTGATACAGATGGCGATCTGACCCTGGGCGGGGACATCACCGACGCCTACGACAAGTACGCGGGCGGTGTGGATTCTGGCCTGGATGACGTCAAGGATCAGTACGACGGCCTGGTCAACGATTCCGCGCTGGGCTTTGTGCAGGCCGTCACGTCCTGGATACCGACCGAGTTCTGGGTCATTGTAGGGCTGTCCATTGGTTCGCTGGTCGTGCTGGGCATCGTCAGCTGGTTAAAGGGGTGAGCGTATGGAACAGTTTGCCGCTGTATGTACTGCTGTGCTGGATCTGTTCCGGCACAAGTTCACGCTGTACGGCTTTACCATCAGCTATTGGGATGTCCTGATCTGGTCGCTGGTAGCCGGTATCGTAGTATCGTTTATAAAGGGGTTGTTGACCGGTGACGAATAAGTTTGCAACCGTCCTGTGCGCCTGCCTGATTGCCATCGCCGCCATGGCGCACACTGTACGTGCGGAGGAATACGAAGATGTACCTGTTGACCCGCCCATTAAGACGGTGGAAGAGACGCCTGCGCCGGAAGATCCGGTATCTGATGCGCAAGGTCCTGCGCGTGTACCTGTGGAGATCGACGCTGCTGCACTGGCCGAAGCTCTGACTGAGGCCCTGGCCACGCCCACGCCGGACCCGGATGCCGAGCCAACACCCGAACCCACGCCCCAGATCATCGTGATCCAGGCCACGCCGGAGACCGCACCCACACCCGAGCCGACCGAAGCCCCCACGATCTGGGACAAGCCGTTCAACGACTACACGCCCACCGAGGGCTTGCTGCTGCTCACATTCGTGGCGCTGTGCTTTCTGGCGCTGCTGATCTGGTTGAGGTGATACCATGGTAGAACAATTTCAAAATCTGCTGGCCTTTTTCGGTGTTACCGGCGTACCGCAGAACTTCGCCGAGTTGGTGCCCTGGCTGGTCACTGTGCTGGCCTGCCTGGCCATCTTCTGGGGCGCGCTTAAGCTGATGTTCGGCATCGTCCGCACAATGTCGCGGTGGAGGTAGTGCCATGTGGGGCTTGATTCTGACCGTTGGTGCGGTCATCGTGGTGGCGCTGTTCCCCGCCGTGCGCTGCGCCGTAACCCATCCGCTGCACGTCCTCTGGTATGGCGTACTGGACAGCTTTACCTATCTGCGCCATAAAGATTATAATTGCTGCCACACCGGTGACCTCGACATCTACTGCGGGTATTTCGGGTCCGGTAAAACACTGTCGCTGGTCCACAAGGTCACCGGCCTGTATGAACGTTACGACGGTAAGACCGTCTGGTGCCCGCGCCGGGGCAAGTTCGTCACCCAACGGGTGCTCATCCTCTCCAATGTGGCGCTGGCTGTGCCCTATCAAGAGCTGCGCAGCCTGGCGCAGGTCGTGGCCGCCAGCAAGGTCAACCAGGCCTACGATGATGAGCACGATACCCTGACCGTGACCATTGCCTGCGTGGACGAACTGGGCGTCCAGTTGAACAGCCGGTCTTTCCGGGACAACATCGACCCGACGTTTTTGTCTACGCTGCTGTGCTGCCGCCACTACTACATAAGCCTGTACGGCAGCGCCCAGAGGTTTGGCCATGTGGACAAGCTGATGCGCGATGTCACGTTGAACGTCATCCAATGCCGCAAGATCTGGCGCCTGCAATGCAACAGCTGGTACGATGCCTGGGAACTGGAGAACGTCACCAACCCCGAACTTGTCCGCCCGCTCCGGCGCGGCTGCTGGTTCGTGCGCAATAAGGACTACCGCGCCTACAATACACTGGCGGTGGTCGACACCCTGACGAAGCGGTTCGAGGAGAAGGACATGCTCTCCGAGGCCGAGATCCTGGCCGCCCGCGCCCCTGCCGCTCCCACACCGGATGCCGTGACGAATAAGAGCCGCAAGGCGCGGAAGATCACGCGGAACAAGTGACCCCGGCATGCGCTGCGGCGTGTAGGCTTTAGCCTACGCCGCAGCGCTGCCGTAATACATTTTCTACGCTGCCGGCACGCTGCAGCGTCCCGATCAGACCGTTCTACTGTATTACAAAGAGGTGTTTTGTATGAAATTTGCAGATTTTAAAGCCATGCTTGCGCCACAAACCCACATCTCGTTGTCGAGCTACCCACTCACCACCGACAACGACGTGCTTCTTTGGGCCGGGCAAATCAGGCAATGCAGCAGCCAATACAACGACTACATCGTCCACAGAGCCATCTGTATGCCTTCCATCGACGACTACTTTTCGGTTTACATAGAGAGTCCCCGGTAACGAGACCGAAGGCCCCGCCCGAGGTATTGGCAGCGCCTGCGCGGCGTTTTTCTTGCCATAACTGCCGCTTTTCCCGCGCAAGGGCAAGATGCGGGCCTTCCCACCGCCTGCAGTTTGTTTCTTTATCAGCTTTTCAAATGCGCCTACGGCGCATTTGTCCATTTTGCGGGGCCTCGCGTCCCGCCTGAACCCCCGTGATGTAGCACGGGGGTACAACTCACCGCGAACCTTGCCACAATCTGCCGTTTTTTCTTTCAGCAACGTCAATTTTGAGAGGTGCAAAATGTCGAAGCAAAGAACACAAAAATCCGGCCCCCATGATGCAACAAGAATCCTTGTTGACTACTTCTGTTTTACCGTTTCTGTCAGTGAGTTCTTCGACCATGACATCACCGATGAAAAGGCCGTCTACACTGCCGACCGCATCGAGCGCAAGTTTATGCTGCGCGGGCTGGAATTCCAGGAACGCAAGGGTATGTATGGCTACGCCTATGCCCGGTGGTATGATGGTATCGTCTACGCCTGGGGCGGCAACAATACCATCTACATCCAGATGTCCGGCACCGGCTGCCGCACCTGGGAGACCACGCACCCCGGCCTGGCCTGGGAACGGTGGATCATGCAGCTGCAATCCACTTACGCCACACTGCACATAAGCCGTATCGACATTGCTTGTGATACCTTCGGCATGCTCAAGCTCCGCACGGTCCAGGCGTTTACGCGCAAGCGCAACTACATAAGCCGCTGGAAGACCTACCTGATCCAGGAGGGCAGCTCCGAAATGGCCGTCATCTGGGGCAGCAGTAAGTCGGACTTCCGCCTGCGCATTTATGATAAGACCCTGGAACGTGAGGTCAAGGGCAGCGTCGACGCCGACAAAGTGCCTAAGAATTGGGTCCGCTGCGAGTTCCAGCTCCGCAATGATGCTGCAGCATCCTTCGTCCGCTCCTGGCAGGCAAGCAGAAGTATCGGCGATACTTTCATGGGCATCATGCGCAACCAACTGCTCTACGTAACCCAGTACGACGGCATTCACCGGGACCGAGCCACTACAGCCCCCTGGTGGGAGCGTCTGCTGGGGGACGCGGGACAGATCCACATGGCCTATGATGCCGGTAAAGATTACAACTTCGATTCTCTCTCCCGCTACATCTTCCATCAGGCCGGCAGCAGCATCAAGGCATACCTCACCATCATGGACGGTGACCTTGAACCGCTGCTGCAGGGTGTGCGGATGTCCTCGCTGAACGACCGGCAGACAGAGCTGGTCCGTTCGGCACAGGAAAAACGCCGGGAACGGCAGGAACGACAAATCGAATACGCGCAGATGTGAAAAAGGGTTGGTTTTTGGAATGGGTGGAAAGCATCTCACACGGGACGACCGGGTCAGGATCGAGGCAATGCTCAAGGCCAAGGTCAGTACAGTGCAAATTGCGGCGGTGATTGGGTGCAGCAAGCGCACCATCTACCGCGAAAAGCAGCGCGGCCTGTGTGAGCAGCTGAACCACCGAACCTCTAAAACCTATATGATCTACTCCGCCCAGAAATCGCAGAACCGGGCCGATCAGATGCGCGACCTACACAAGGGCCGCCCGGTCAAGCTCTGCCCGCAGCTGGCCGCCCATCTTGAGGACTACATAGGCAAGCGCCATTACAGTCCCGCCGCTGCGGTGCGGGAGATCCTGCTGCAAGGTATGGCATTACCGCAAATTTCCACCAACACGGCCTACCGATACATCTACCGGGGATACCTCCGCCTGTGCAGCCTGGACTTGCCGGTCGGCCGCTACCAGTTGAAGAAAAAGCAGAACGAGCAGTACATCGCCAAAAACCACAAGAACGACCGCAGCATAGAGGAACGCTCGGCCGAGGTGGAGACCCGCGAGGATGTCGGCTTCTGGGAGATGGACACGGTAGTCGGCAAAAGCGCCGGGCCGAGCCGCCGCCTGCTGGTGCTGACCGAGCGCAAGACCCGCTACGAGATCGTCCGCGTACTGGAAAGCAAAACTGCCCGCGAGGTACTGCGGGTGCTGCATACACTCCGGCATAATCTGGGCGAGGACTTCGGCAAGATCTTCCGCGCCATAACCTGCGACAACGGCTGCGAGTTCTCCGCCGCCAAGGAGATGGAGCAGCTGACCCCGATCTACTACTGCCATCCGTACAGCTGCTGGGAACGTGGCACCAACGAGAACCAGAACAAGCTGATTCGCCGGTTCTGCAAAAAAGGAAAAAGCATGGCCGGAATCACTCCCGACCATGCCGAGTATATAACTCTATGGATGAACAACTACCCGCGCCGCCTGTTAGGCTGGCAGCGCCCCGCCGACCTCATGGCCGCAGAATGTGCCGCCCTGGATGTAAAAATGCCTGTCTGATTTTGTGACATTTCACTTGACAATTTGCTCAAAATTCCCGCCTGCGGGGAGTCGCCACTCTAGGGCAGCCTTAGTTCTGCAATTGTTTTCGTTCTTCCTCGGTCAGTTCCCGGTACTCGCCGGGGGCAAGGGTCTCATCCAATGCAACGCCGCCGATGGAGAGGCGGTGGAGGGTGTTGACACCGGCGTCGTAGACGCCGAACATGCGCTTGATCTGGTGGTAGACGCCCTGGTGCAGGGTGACGCGCACGGTGCAGGGGTCGTCCCCGGCCGGTTCGGCCTCGGCGGGGGCCAGGTGTTCGCCGTCGGCCAGGGTGACGCCCGCCGCAAAACCGCGGCGCATCTCCTCGGTCAGCGGAGTGTCCAGCGTAACCAAATACTGCTTGTCCACATGGTGGGCCGGGGCCAGGATGTCATGGGCCAGGGCACCGTCATCGGTCAGCAGTACAAAGCCGGTGCTGGTCTTATCCAGGCGGCCCGCCGGGAACAACTCCCGCCGGGGGTAGTCCGCGGCCACCAGGTCCACCACAGTGGTATCCCGCTTGTCGCGGCTGGCGCTGACGACGCCCTCCGGCTTATTGAGCATGATATACACATACTTTTTATATTCGCCTGCCAACGGCGCGCCGTCCAGCGCGATCTGCGCGGCGGTCTCGTCCAACTGGGTATCCGCCTTGCGGCAGATCTTGCCCGCGACCATCACGCGCCCCTTGGTGATGGCCTTGCGGCTTTCGCTGCGGGTCATGCCGGTGCGCTCGGCCAGGTACTTATCCAGCCGCATCATGCCTGGTGCTCCTGGGTGATGGCCGCCGTTTTGCCGCGGGTCACCTTGATAAGATCGGCAGGGGCGCACTCCACCTGGGTGCCGATGCGGCCGCCGGAGACCATGATGGTGGGCTGGGCCAGACAGCTTTCATCGTAGACGGTGACAAACTGCTTTTTCATGCCCACAGGGCTGCAGCCGCCGCGGATATAACCGGTGACTTTATTGATGTCGGCCACGTGGATCATGGCCACGCTTTTGACGCCCGCGGCCTTGGCGGCCTTTTTCAGGTCCAGCCCGGCCAGCACGGGCACGACAAACACATAATAGTTATGGTCTGCCCCCTGGGTGACCAGCGTTTTAAAAACGCGGGCCGGGTCCTGGCCGGTCAGGCGGGCGACGTTGGCGCCGTCAACGGCCTGGCCTTCCTCGTGGGGGTATTCGTGGGCGGTATAGTTGACCTTGGCGCGCTCCAGCATGCGCATGGCGTTGGTTTTTGCTTCTTTTGCCATTTGAGATGACCTCTTTTATTATATAGTATAGGGTTCGGGCCGATGCAAGCATTGCGGGGTCGCGCAGCGACCAATGCCCCTGCGGGGCATTGATCCGCACGAGCGGGCCAGCTTTGCTGGCTGGCGGCCTTCGTTTTGGCCGTCAAGCGGGCCCCTACAAAGGTTTGTGCTTTTCCCTTTATATAAGATATGCCCATTATACGTCCCCTGCAAAATTTTGGCAAGAGGGGTTGACTTTAGCGATTTAAAGTGTTAGACTATCATCATTCGATAAAAAAACACGAACGCTGGCGACGATTGCGCCAGGAATCCAAAAGTTTAAGAAATAGAGAAATGGGAGACACATTATGATCATCGTATTAAAACAGCACGCCCCGGCCGAGCAGGTCGACTCCTTCTGCCACGAGCTGGAGGATATGGGCTACCAGATCAACGATTCCGTGGGCAGCGATACCCACATCCTGGGCCTGATCGGCGACACCAAGTCCCTGGCCGAAAGCTGGGTGCTGGCCAACCCGGTGGTGGAGACCTGCCGCCGCGTGACCGAGCCGTACAAGAAAGCCAACCGCAAGTTCCACCCGGACGACACCATCGTGGACGTGGGCGGGCACAAGATCGGCGGCGGGTACTTTGCCGTGATGTCCGGTCCCTGCAGCGTGGAAAGCAAGGAGCAGATCACCTATGTGGCCCAGCGCGTACAGGCCGCGGGTGCCAGCATCCTGCGCGGCGGCGCGTTCAAGCCCCGCACCAGCCCGTACAGCTTTCAGGGTTTGCGTGCCGAGGGCCTGGAGCTTTTGCAGGAGGCCCGCGCTGTGACCGGCCAGCCCATCGTGACCGAGCTGATGAACAACGAACACATCCACTTGTTTGAGGATGCCCACGTGGACATGATCCAGATCGGCGCACGCAATATGCAGAACTTTGAGCTGCTGAAAGCCGTGGGCCGCCTGAAGACCCCTGTGCTGCTGAAGCGCGGCCTGTCCTCCACCCTGGAGGAGCTGGTGATGAGCGCCGAGTACATCATGGCCGAGGGCAACCCTAACGTGGTGCTGTGCGAGCGCGGCATCCGCACCTTTGAGACCAGCATGCGCAACACGCTGGACATTTCCGCCGTGCCGATGCTGAAAAAGATGACCCATCTGCCTGTGGTCATCGACCCCAGCCACGCTGCCGGCATCGCCTTTATGGTGCCCGCGCTAGCCCAGGCTGCCGTGGCCGTGGGCGCGGACGGCCTGATGATCGAGACGCACAACAACCCGGCCAAGGCCAAGAGCGACGGCGCCCAGAGCCTGACGCCCGACCAGTTCGACGCCCTGATGAAGGTCATCAAGCCGGAGCTGGAATTCTTTGGAAAGAAGTTGAACTGATTATAGGTAAAAAGGCTCCCTCTGCGAGGGAGCTGGCTGCGCGAAGCGCAGACTGAGGGAGAGACAAGCAAATTAACTGCTACCAAATCTCAGGCTCTCTCCCCCACCCGCTTCGCGGGAGCCCCCTCCCAGAGGGGGCCATCCAGGAGGTGTCCCAGCGAGTGGGATGCCAGCTTATTTATAAAGTATATAAGGTCAGCAGCAGGGTCGGGAAAGCCCTGCTGCTTTTTTGCTGCCGATAGGGGTGCCGCAGCGCATGGATTTTGCGGCAGTCAAAGAACTACTTCCGGGTATTTCCACCCGGTATATATACTGCGGAACTCCGGAAGTACCCTGGTGTTTCCAACTACTTCCGGAGTTATGGAAGTACTTATAATTAACATATCTATGTAATTTATATAAGTACTTCCGTAGTTCCGCAGTTTTGATAAAGGGGTGGCTGTTTTTGCCAGAAACCACCGTCGCAAAAAAGATGCGCCCCGCCGGGCGTGGCGAAGCGCATGCTTATTGGCTTTATTGGCCCGGTTCGTCTTTGGCGGGCTTGGTGCTTTGGGGCGTGCTGATGCCGATCTCCCGGGCCGTTTGGATCGCCGAGGCGGCAGCCTCTTTGGCGGTCTGGGCCGCAGACTGCGCGGCATTGGCAGCCGTTTCTTTTGCCGTCTGGGCGGCGGCGGCAGCTGTACCCACGGCGGTCTGCGCGGTCTCCTTAGCGGTCTGGGCCATCTCTTTGGCAGCGGTCCTGGCGGCAGCGGCCAGCTCGTTCAGGCGGCGGACGCCGGCGCGGGTGGAGGCCAGCGTCTCGGCGTAGGTAAGGCTCTTCATATCCGGGAAGGCCCGCAGCAAGCGGCGGGTGCCTATCTTATCCACGCTGATGTCACGCAGCTTGGCGCGCATTTCGTTGGCGCGCAGCAGCATTTCCAGCTTCAACTCGGCGGCGTTCTCGCGGCCTTCCAGCTTGGCCAGGGCCAGCTGCAGCTTTTGCTCGTCCAAAATGGTATCGGCGGTCATGGCGCTGACGCCCAGCACGGTGGTCAGCTTGTCGCTGGTCACACGCAGGCGGGCGCGCACCTCGTCGATCTCCTTCAGCTTTTTGTTCAGGCCGGTGGCGGCGGCTGCGGAGACGATGAGGTCGACCACAAACAGCGCCAGCACGGCGGCTTCGGCAGGCACCAGCACCTTCATGGGCAGCGGGCTGCTGGCCTTGGCCAGCGCCGGGTGCACCACCTTGACCATGATGACACTGCCCAGGCCCCACAGCAGCGAGAACTGCGGGCAGATGTAGCCGCCGATGTTGAACTTCATGTTGGAGTAGTCCCACCAACGGATGTGGTAAATTTTGAACAGCGTCCAGCCGCCCACCAGCTCGATGGCGGTGGTGAGCACCATGCCCACAAAGAACACCGCCACGGTGCTGACGCTTTTCCCCTCGCCGGAGGGGGCCAGCGCGGCTACTGTCCAGTTCAGCACCACCATGCCGCAGCCGTAAATGGGGCAGATGGGGCCGCAGAGGAACCCGCGGTTGACGAGCCGCCGCTCCTTGATGGCGGCGTAAACGACCTCGACGCCCCAGCCGATACAGCCGTAGAGGAAGAACCAATACAGCGTTTGTACGACAAATGAAAAGATTTCTATCTGGGTCATTCGGCGTCCTCCTGCGGGGCGGGTGCTTCGGCGGCTTCCTCCTCTTCCTCGGCTTCCAGCTCTTTGGCCAGGGTCTTGGGCTCCACCCAGGTCACGGTGCTGTCGGGGCCTTTGCGGGCGATCAGCGCCTTGATGGGGATGCCCATCTCGGTAAACATACCCTCGTGTTCGGTGCGCAGGTTCCAATCCGGCTCGTTGGCGTGCAGGTCAAAGGTCTGCCAGGTGATCTCAAAGCCTGCCGCCGGGAAGTAATGCAAACTGTCCCGGAACAGGTCATCGTCGTCGGTCTTGAACCAGATCTCCGCGCCCTCATCCATCAGCTGGCGGTATTGCAGCAATTGGCGGGGATGGGTCAGGCGGTGCTTATTGCTGCCCGCGTTTTTGCTCCACGGATTGCAGAAGTTGATGTAGATGCGGTCCACCCGGTCGGCAGGGGTGAAGGCATTGCCCAGGCGCTCGATGTCGATGCTGGCGATCTTGACGTTATCAGGGGTCATGCCGCGCTCGGCATAGGCGGCCTCGACCTTGCGCTTGGCCAGGATCAGCACCTTGTCGGTGATGTCGATGCCCAGGTAGTTGATGTCCGGGTGCCGGGGGGCCAGCTGCGCCAGGAAACCGCCCTTGCCACAGCCCAGCTCCAGGTGCCAGGGCTGGTCGGGGCGGGCGTAGGTCTCGTGCCAGTGGCCGCCGTGGGTCAGCGGCTCGTGCACATGGAAGTCGCAGGCCAGCAGTTCAGGGCGGGCGTAGGGTTTAAAACGCATTCTCATGGGAGTGTCTCCTGTTATAATAATGTAGAAAGTTTCTCGCGGACGACATCGGGCGTAAGGCCGGGCTGAGCCAGGCTGCCCTGGCAGAAGGCAGGCTTGCCGCCGCCCCGGCCTGCAAAGGCTTCGTTCAGTGCCCTGCCCAGGGCGCGGGCGTCGGTGCCATCGGGGGCGGCCAGCGCGTAGGATAGGCCCTGCCCGCCGGGGGCGAGGGCGCAGGCGACCTGATTTGTGCCCGCGCAGACCGCCATGGCAATGCGGCGCAGGCCGTCGCCGTCGGCTCCCTCGGCCCACAGCACGGCGGGTCGGTCGGGCGCTGCAGCCTGCACGTAGGCATCCGCCAGGGCGTTTTGCAGCGCGGCAATACGCTGCTTTAGGACAGCTTCGCCGTTCTGGCGGTTCTCCACCGACGGGGTCAGGCTGCCCGCGGGGGCAGAGAGCACGCGCCCCGCGGCTTCGGCGTCGGCACAGATGGCGGCCACGGCGTCATAGGCGCGCTGCCCGCAGGCCACAGCCAGCCGCATGCCGGTCTTGTAGTGCTGGGCAGAGATGATTTTGATCAGCCCCACCTCGCCGGTGCGGGCCAGATGGGTGCCGCAGCAGGCGCAGCAGTCGCCGCCGGCTTCCACCAGCCGCACGGGGCCGTCCAGCTCCTTTTTGCTGCGGTACTCGATGGCGGCCAGGGTGGCGGCGTCGGGGATGTAGCAGTTCACGGGGGTGTCGGCCCGCACGGCGGCGTTGGCTTCGGCTTCGGCCCGGGCCAGCTGGGCGGCGGAAAGCGGGATGCTGGTGTCCATCCGCACGTAGGGGGTGCCGATGTGGAAGCCCACATTCTCGGCCCCGAACAGGCGGTGGAGGGTGCCGCTGAGGATATGCTCGCCGGTGTGCTGCTGCATGGCATCCAGGCGGCGGGGCCAATCGATGCGGCCGGTCACAGCGGTGCCCGGCTCCAGCGGAGCGTCCGTGGTATGGGTGATGGTGGCGCCGTCGGTATGCACGTCGGTCACCTTCGCGGTGCCCAGCGTGCCCAGGTCACAGGGCTGGCCGCCGCCCTCAGGGAAGAAGGCAGTCCTGTCCAGCACGACCGCATAGCCGCCCTTGGCCGGGGTGCAGGAGAGCACGGCTGCAGCAAATTCCTGCACATAAGCGTCTGTTTCGTATAACTTTTGCGTCACAGAAAGGAGACTCCTTTCAAAAAAATCAGATTTTTCTTATTATAACACAAAACAGGTGTGGAAAAAACCTTTCATTTCCTATATAATAAGAAATATATGGGCTGAAATTTAGGAGGGCTCGCCCTCTACAAGTAGGTCACTTCCCTGTTGTGCCCATCATTTCCTACCAGGAGAACTTCAAACCTATGCAAAAACAAATCACCCCGGCGGCGCTGGCGTTATCGGCGCTGCTGCTTACCGCCTGCGCGGCGGCCCCGGTGGAAAGCGTTGCCACGGTGGAGACGGCCCCCGAGCCTGCTCCTCAGGTGCTTACCGCCTATGCCGCTGACGGGCTGGCCCCCGCCCTGCAGGCTTATGCCGATGCCCAGGGCGTGGCCCTGAACTGGACGGACGATGCCAGCACCGCCAGCCTGCTGGCGCTGGACCACCAGCCGGACGGCACCACCCTGGATGTGACCAGCGATCCCCTGCTGGCCGCAGCCGCCGCCCGCGCCAATATTACCGGGAGTGCCGCCTCCCTGCCCGCAGGCCGCAGCCTGTACGGTTACTGGGTCAGCGGCAGTCTGCTGAACAGCCTGCTGGGTGATGGCGCTGCCGAAGCCCTGCAGAATGCCAGCTGGGACGAGTGGAGCGACTTTGTGGAAACCCTGCAGGACTGGCTGACCGAGCCGAAAGCCGCCACCGTCACCTTAAACGGCGCCGACCGCACCCTGCCGGAGGCCCGGCCCGAAGCCCTGACCGCCACCGGCGTATTTGCCCCGCCGCTGGACCGCACCAGCGGCTACACTGTGGCCGTGCTGGCGGCGGACGGCCAGTATACGGCCGACGCCCTGACCGGCCCGCTGAACGGCATCTACAGTGCCGTCTCGCTGGAATGGGACGCCATGGCCGACAGTGCCGAGGGCGGGTTGTTCCGCCGGGCCAGGCTGACCGACCTGCTGGCCGCCTACGGGGCCGACGCCTGCCAGGATTTGGTTTTGATCCCCTTCAAAACCAACCTGGAGGACAGCGATCTGACCACCGAGGAGTACAACCTCACCGGCCTGCTGGACTACCCCATCCTGGCCAATGCGGGCTGCTTCGCCCTTCAGGACACCGGCGATGCCGCCGCACTGAAATCCGCCGAGAGCGCCGTGCTCTGGCTGTACTCCAGCGGCGATGGCGAAAAAGCCCTGACCAACACGCTGGGCGTCATCACCCCGTGGAACACCGCGTCCGACACCACCACGCTGGGCGCGATGCAGGTGGAGCAGGTCAACACCGCCATCCTGCCGGGCATCGACCTGCCCACGGCGGCAGCGGCCCAGGCCCTTACGGCCAACGAGGAGGCCCTGCAGGGCGGCACACGCGGCAAGGCCGAGCGCACTGCCTTTACCCAGGCCGCTTTGGCAGCCCTGGGTGCAGAATAAAGAGTACATTAAAAATACTAGCGAAAGAGAAGAAGGATAGCAAATGGGTTTTGCACGTTGCAGCGGTATTCTTATGCCGCTTTCCAGCCTGCCGGGCGGTTATGGCATCGGCAGCATGGGCGCACCCGCCCGTAAGTTTGTGGATTTCCTGGCTGCCGCCGGGCAGACGATCTGGCAGATCCTGCCGGTCGGCCCCACCGGCTATGCCGACAGTCCCTACCAGAGCTGCTCCGCCTTTGCGGGCAACCCCTACTTTATTGATCTGGATCAGCTGGTCAAGGACGGCCTGCTGACCCACCGGGATTTTGCCAAGATCCACTGGGGCGGCGACGCGGCCCACATCGACTACGGCACCCTGTACGAGAAGCGCTTCGACGTGCTGCGCAAGGCCTACGCCAACTTTTTAAAGCAGCGCCCCGTGCCCGGCTACGACACCCCCTACCCCGATGACTGGTACCGCTTCCAGTTTTTGAGCTGCGAGTGGCTGCCCGACTACTGCCTGTACATGGCCATCAAGCGGGACAACGGCATGGTGGATTGGCAGCAGTGGCCCGAGGCCCTGCGCCTGCGCGACCCCGCCGCCCTGGCTGCTTTTAAAGAGGAACACGCCGAGGAGGTCGGCTTCTGGGCGTTTGTCCAGTACGAGTTCGACCGCCAGTGGCGCGCCCTGCACGCCTATGCCAAGAGCAAAGGCGTATCCATCATGGGCGATATTCCCATCTACGTTGCCGCCGACTCCGCCGATGCCTGGGCGGGCCGCGAACTGTTTGAGACCGACGCCGACGGCAAGCCCCGCCGCGTGGCAGGCTGCCCGCCGGACTACTTTGCCGCCGACGGCCAGCTGTGGGGCAACCCCCTGTATGATTGGGACTACCACCGCCGCACCGGCTACGCCTGGTGGATCCGCCGCATCCGCCACGCCCTGTTCATCTACGACATCCTGCGCATCGACCACTTCCGCGGCTTCGACACCTACTGGGCTATCCCGGCTGGGGAAAGCACCGCCCGCAACGGCCGCTGGGAGAACGGCCCCGGCATGGACCTGTTCCGCACCCTGCACAACGCCCTGGGCGAGCTGCCCATCGTGGCCGAGGATCTGGGCGAGATGTTTGACTCGGTCCGCCAGCTGCTGGCCGACAGCGGTTTCCCCGGCATGAAGGTGCTGCAGTTTGCCTTTACCGGCGAGGACAGCGTCGACCTGCCCCACAACTACCCCCGCAACTGCGTGGCCTACCCCGGCACCCACGATAACAACACGCTGGCCGGCTGGTTCGGCGAGGAGCTGACCCCCGAATACCGCCAGCAGGCCCGTGAATACTTTGCCCTGAATAAGGCCGAAGGCGAACTGCGCGGCATGCTGCGCGGCGTGATGGCCAGCACCGCCGCCCTGGCCATCATCCCGATGGCCGACTGGCTGGAGGAGCCGTCTGCCTCCCGCATGAACACCCCCGGCGTGGCCCAGGGCAACTGGCAGTGGCGCGTGGATGAGAAGAAGCTCACCCCCGCCCTGGCCAGGGAGATCAAGGCCATGACCGTGCGGTACTTCCGCGCACCGGCTACCCGGAAATAATCGCATAACAGCCCCGCATGGTCCCCGCGTATCCAGCCAGGGACCGTGCGGGGTGTTTTCTATAACGCAGCATCTGCTTTTTTTGTGAACCTAAACAATGTTTTGCGCTGTGGTGCGCAAATTCTTTGTGCAAGGCAGAACTATCCAGCAATCGTATTTTGTGATACAATAGTTTGGTATTTGAAGGTTATTTTCCTAACAGGGATCTTTTGTTTTAAAAATGAGGAACTGACATGAAATTTGAGTATACCCTCGCTGAACTGTCCACCGCGATCACCGCGCTGGAGCAGGTCTACGGCAAGGTCAGTGTACTGGACCCCTACCTGGGCACCGTGCTGGACCCCGCCACCCTGCAGCCCACCGATAAAGCCGAGGAACTGACCGCGCTGGATGAGACCGGCCGCGGCGTGCAGCTGGCCCAGGCCGATGACGGCCCGGAGCTGGTGCTGTACCAGGGCATCCAGGCGGACGCCCGCCCCTGCGTGTTGGCTTTCCACTGCTGCATGCCCCACAATCTGCAATCCTCTGCCGGGGCCGAGAATTCCTTTAACCGCGTGCTGGCCCAGATGCAGGAGGAGCTGCGCCGCGATTACCTGACCGGCGTGTACAATGCCCGCTATCTGGACACCGAGTACCGCCGCTACGCCGAGCCCCAGGCCCAGGCCGGCAAGCCCGTGGGCGTGGTGATGGCCCGCGTGAACGAGTATTGGAGCCTGCGCCAGAACGAGTCCGCCAATGCGGCCGACTGCTGCCTGAACATGGCCGCCGGTATCCTGCAGCTGTCTGTCGGCACCGACGACAAGGCCGCCGTGCTGGCCCGTTTGGAAGACGGCCTGTTCGCCGTGGTAACGGTGGGTACCCCCGCCGTCCAGGTGGCCCGCAAACTGCAGGACGCGCTGGACAACTCCCGCCGGGAGTTCAGCATCAGCCTGTCCCGCCGCGGCAGCTTTACCGTGCAGCTGGCCAGCGCCGAATGGGGCGAGACCCCGGCCTGGGACATGATGTTCTCTCTGGCTCAGCAGCGCCTGTGATCTTTGCATAAAAACATCCCCCTTGTGTACATACTATGGTTGACCGACCACCACGTACACAAGGGGGATTTTGTTATGCAAACCGATAATGAAAAAATGCTCCAGGAGATCGTGCAGAACACCGAGATGGGCAAAAACACGCTGGACGAGCTGATGGGCCTGACCCACGACCAGCGGTTGAAAGACGAGATGATGCGCCAGAAGCGGGAGTATCGGCGCATCAACCAGGCGGCCCACACCGCACTGGATGCCATCGGGGCCGAGGCCCAGGGCCAGAGCGCTGCCGCCCGCATGAGCGTGAGCATGGGCATCCGCACCCGCACCATGATGGACAAGTCCACCCGCAACCTGGCCACCATGCTGGCCGAAGGCAGCGGCCAGGGCGTGCTGGACTGCAAACGGGCCGAAAAAGACTATCCCTCCGCCAGCCCCGGTGCGAGGAAGCTTTGCCAGGAACTGGGCGAATTCCAATCGTCGGCCGAGGAGACCTGGCGGGAGTTTGTTTGAAGTTTGTTTGGATCATGTGCTGCCAGCCCGGCCCTGCCCACCCTGCGGCAGGGCCTTTTTATTACGGCATCCTGCCATTATAAAAGGGCGTCACCGCATGGTGGTGACGCCCGCAAGGCAGACCCTTAAAATAAAATATAGTACACCCCACCGCAAAAAGAAAGCGCCCTGCCACATAAAAGCCGCCAAAATGCTTGACGCACCCCGCCGCCGGTATTATAATAAGAGAGCCGGGTTCGTCCCGGCATACACACCGAGGTGTTGCGCAGTTGGTAGCGCGCGTGGTTTGGGACCACGAGGCCGCAGGTTCGAGTCCTGTCACCTCGACCAGCAAAATGCCGTAGATTCGTTAGAATCTACGGCATTTTCTTTTTCAAGTACACTTTAGTACACACTTGCCCATTTTCTCTGCAAGTTGTGTACTAAATCATTATACGCATCAAGCCGCGCTTCTTTCAGTGCATCCGTAAGGTCTATATTTGACACTGCCCGTAAAAAGTCACTGCCGCCAACAGCAGCCCTTACAGGAGTCTCTGCGGCTTCGTAGTAGCGCACAGGATCTTGTTCCATATTTTCGTGGTCCGTAAACTCCTTTATAAACCGTTCGCCCCTCTTGACGCGCGGGGGCAATTATAGCATACTGGAAGGGAAAAGCAGCTAAGCGGGGAAACAGCGGGTTGCTTTTCCTCTGCCCGCCTTTCCGCTATAATAAAAGCAACGGAGGTGACCCTGATGGAAACAAAAGATGTGATTTTACAGCTGCGCACCCAAAAAGGCTTGTCCCAGGACGAACTGGCCGAGCGCATCCTGGTGACCCGGCAGGCGGTATCCCGCTGGGAAAACGGAGTTTCCCATAGTTAAAGATACCACACCAAATATGATGAACCCACGCTTA
>OOAH01001545.1_pt1 | contig 19752 bp, 22 predicted proteins | sample 1671801 | NCBI WGS metagenome assembly OOAH01 (sample SAMN06348194, study PRJEB24527) | human gut metagenome | biome: human gut; feature: ankylosing spondylitis patient; material: feces | host: Homo sapiens | place: China | collected 2015-10 | reverse complement strand
CTATACTTCAAGTCCGCCTCTTCCCAATCTTGGTACTTTTGCCATTGGGTGAGGTTGCCCCAAATTGAGATAACCAAAGACAGAGCCAAGCCTCCAATGAAAAGAAGAACATACTTTGAAGTTGGCTCGAAGCGATGAGTCACTACTTTCTTCAGAGGTGTGTTATCCATTGAGTGAAGTTTGTCCTGCACATTTTTTGATGTGGCATTCAGCTCTTGTTTCACCTGATTAATGGTATCAAACAAGAGTTTGCTTCGCTGTTCATCTTTGCTTACTTCTTTCTTGGTAAGGTCGATATAGACGCATATCGCCTCTCTTAATTTTGCCAATTTTCCAATAGTTTCCTCTTCTCTTGCGGATACAGAAAGGATGGCTTTTTCAAGTTTGCTTGTATCAATACTTGCAGAGCTGAGAACTGTTTCCGCTCCTGCGTTCTTTGGTGAAGCAGAAAGTTCATCGACTTTCTGCTCCAATCTCTCAACTGTGCCGTAGATGGCTTCCAATAGTTCTTCTTTCATCTTTCTTTTGTTGTTTGAATGGTTTGTAACTTGCATCAAAGGCTAAAGCCTCTTCTGCGTTTCTTCTTTTTCTTCTTGGATGATTCATCCTCTGGGAATTGCTCAAAGGTCTGAGCATTGGCTGGAGCAAAAAGTCCAATGGAAGAAATACCGTCCCAAGGGTCCTGGCTGCTCTCCGATATGGATGGCACCTGCTCATTCTTACGACAGCCCTGCTCATATTGCTGAGCAGATTTGGCTCTTGCTGATAAAAGGTTCTCCGTTCCCTCAAATCTCGCATTCAGTTTGCCAAAGCTATAGTCTCGGCTAATCTGCGTACCCTTGAAGCTATATCCGTCCTTGCAGAATCGGATGCCTTGCACCTTGGTTCGCTCCTTGTCCTTATAGACTAACTCCAAGAGAACACCTCGCTTTGCAAGTTCATTCTTGAACTTCTGCCAACTATCAGCACCTTTCAAGGCCTCCTTGACTGCATTGTGAATCTCGTATTTGGCACGCTCAGCATTGCGCAATTTGCGAGTGTTAGTCTTGCTCTTGTCCGTTCCGTAGGTCAGTCCATACTTGGATTTTAGAGCCTTGGTCACTTGCTCATTACGCCTGTAATCGTGGGCGTCTGATATGAGCTTGCCCTCGTTATTGATGCGGTTATACACGATATGACAATGTGGATTGTCCGTGTTGTGATGCCTTACGATGATGAATTGGGTATCGGTGATACCCATCATCTGCATGTATTCAAGGGCTATCTTAGCCATGAACTCATCCGTCAAACGTGGCTTGTCCTCGGGTTTGAAGCTCAATGCAATGTGTCCCACAGGCTTCTTAATCCTTGGATTTAGCTGCCTCTGTAGCTCGAAACTTTGCGTTATCTCGGCATTCGTGCCGAGTAACACACCATCCGAGGCGATGATTTTCGCCTCGTCCTTGCCTGTAACATAGCGGATGCAACCACCAAATGAGCTGCCCTTCTTTAGCTTGCCTATCATGTGGTATCCTCCTTTCTGCCCATACTGCTTGGCTTCGGTTTATAACTTGCTTGGCGATACTCGCCAAGGATTTCTTTCAATCTTCTCAACAAGTCCACCACATATACATGGGTTTCATGGAAACCTCTCTGATGCGACAGCTTGGTAAGTTGGTTGAGGTTGTTCGCCATGCCAATGAGATTCTTGGCGATGGCTACCGTCTCTGCATTGTGTCCGCTGACCACCTCGCCGTTCAAGGCGGACTCACGGATGTACTCCGCCAACTTGCGGTTGGCTTTTCTCGCCCTCAGTCTCAATGCCTCGTAGCTTGGCTTCGAGAACTTCACCGTGACAGACTTCGACAGCTTGCGAACCCTGCCTGTGGGCGGTCTTCCGCCCTTTTTCCTGCTTTGTTCCTGTATGCTTGTCATTCGATATACTGTTTACAGTTGGTACACTCACTTTCTGCGACCGTCGGGAGCAAAATTCCTCCGCCCTCATGGTGGAGCGAGGCGTTTTGGGGTTCCCAAAACATAACCTCGCTCCCTCTCAGAACACGTTAGTTGGAACTACAGCCTTTCAGCTATCCACGTCCAAGGTCGCAGACCTTAATTCTCACAATTTGCGCCAAGCCTCGAAGTCCTCTTCATAAAGGCTTAGGTGGTGGCGCACGATGTTCTCGATGATGCCCGATACGCTCATGCGCCTTCCTCCGAGGATGCGGACGACACGATCAAGACGGTCTCGTACATCGGAACTGACGAAGACTGGCTTGCGGTCGTCAATCCTTGGAACCTGGAGGAAGGTCTGCTGATACTCCTCTAATGTCGCCTTGCGCTGCTTGCCGCTGATGCGCTTCAGCGGATTCGGTGGCGATTGAGCCTCATTCGGTGATGTTTCCTCTCTATAGGGAGTTGTTGCTGCAACTTTCTCTACAATTGCTCTCAACTCTGGGTTCTCTACATCATCATAGAGAGAATTACAACTACTTGGATTGTCTTTGTTGCCATACGTAGATGGTTTAACAAAATCCAAATACTCTTTTTCCATCAGCTCCTTTTGCTCAGGAGCCAAGACTACATCTTTTGTTCTTGCCATAGCTTATGCTGTTTTATTTGTTAGTATAGTGGTCACGGTTTGCACCATTGACCGATTGTCGGGTGCAAAGTAAGTGTACTGAGTGCAGCCATGCAACTGATTGGGTGTAACGTGGCAATTTAGTTGTGGCTTGCTTATTTGCATACCGAGATAGTTGTGAGAACTTCAACGTATTTCTCAACTCATCATTGTTCATGTATTCGTTGCAGTCGTGCAAGTTTTTCTTGTTGTTTTTGGCGTTGAAGTCGGCAAACCCCGGCAACATACTGCCACAGAAATTGAAAACGCTTGTTTTTAGATTGCCGTGCCTTATCTTTGCACTCACAAACGTGGAGCACAGCATATGCGTGGAGCTTTGCGACATATAACATAGTATTAACTTAGAAAAAGAAAAGTATGGGATTCATCGTATTCGAGGAAGAGGCATTCAACTATCTTGATGCCCAGTTGGAGAACTTCGTGAAGCGCATGGACAGAATCCGTGAGCGCAGTGAGGATAAGACCATGAACAAGTGGCTCGACACGCAGGACGTGTGTCAGACGCTCAACATCTGCCCACGGACAGTGCAGACGCTTCGGGACAACGGAACTTTGGCTTATACGCAAATCAGCCACAAGACCTACTACAAGCCGGAGGACGTGATGGCTATCGTAGCAGTAGTGGAGGACAAGAAAAAGGACATGCGCTTTCGCAAGCGCACAGGTTAGGCTGTCAATATACAACAGCCACTTAATCCAATGCAGCAAGTAAACCGAGTAACGTAAGTATCAACTATAAAACGAGACAACTATGAGCAATGAAGTAATGACAAGAAACAGCGAGTGGATGAACCACATCGTGAACCACCTCAACCGAATGGTTGACAATTTTGAACGTGCCGTGATGAACTACCGCCCCATGCTTGGCGGTGAGCGGTTCATGACGGACAAGGAGCTTTGCGCCAGACTGCAACTGAGCCGAAGAACCCTGCAGGACTACCGAAACAACGGTGTCATCCCGTATATCCAGCTTGGCGGAAAGATACTCTACCGCGAGTCCGACATTCAGAAGATTCTGATGGCTAACTATCGTGAGGCGTACCGGATGAAGGGCTTGTAGGAGAAATGCATGTCCTTGATGAGTGGGGTGAAATGAACAAGGCGACAACGTATAACTTACCGAGTATGGTTGTTATAGGTTGTCGCCTCGTTTTATTGGCTATACCGAGTTGTTCGTGTTTGCCGGGTATCATTTGTGTTACCTGTATAAATCTAATACCATGCTAAAACACACTGCGGTGGTTCGCCCAAGTGGCTGGAGGCGCAAAGCCTCCAAGGAACGTTGCTTTATGGCAGGGCTATGCCATTGCATTCTCTGTAAAGATACAGACCAGTTTAGTGCGGCTTGTCTGTCTGCCGATGACGGACTGCATGATGAACTCCCGAAAGGCTCTGCTCTCAATGCTGTCAATACGGAAGGCTACCGCAATGACGAGTTCAAGGCTATACACATCATAGCTGATGCGGTCGTTCTTCCTGACATGACGGCGTACACCCTGCTCTTTCAGAATGCCGTCCTTGAATACAGCCTTGACAGCCTTGCGCACATAGTAGCCGAATACATTATACATGTCGGCAATCTCCTGCATGGTCATCCATACAGTATCGGTCGGCATGGATACCGTTCCGCTCTCGCTGATAGTTATAACTCCTCTGTTCATTTCCCGTCCTCCTTATTTTTATTCTGGTCAGTTTCTTTTGTTTCTCTGCGCTGCATCAGCTTGTCCATGTCCTTGGATATCTTGTCATCGGTGATGACGGCATAGACCTGGGTGCTTCGCAGGTTGGAATGCCCCATCATCTTGGCGATGCTTTCCATTGATATGCCCGAAGTAACCATGTTTACTCCGAATGTATGTCTTGCAACGTGTGCGGTAAGGTTCTCATTTATACCCAAAGCCACACCGAGTGAATGAAATTCAAACCACATGGAATCACGTGAAGAAAGAGGGAAAACAGGTTTGCTATCATCCGCTGTATTGTATAGCGACATTATTTGTTCAGCTATCGGATGCAAGGGAATGAACGCTTCGTTGTTGGTCTTTGCTCTTTTCTCACGGATGTATTTTTTGCCGTCTGCCGTCATCCCGATATGGTGTGGATACAGGTTACGTAAATCGACATAAGCCAAACCTGTAAGGCTGGAGAAAACAAACATTCTGCGTGCCAACTCCAAAGCCTTATCTTCCATAGGAGTCTCCATAATGAGCAGCAAGTCATTTCTGGATATATGTCTACGCTTTGGTGAGCCTTTCTTTTCATATCCGACATCTTCCAATGGATTGAATTTCAGCAGACCTCTGTCAACAGCGATATAAACCAAGCGTTGCAGCCAACAAAGATTATGGTTCGTATTGGATGCACTATACCCTTTGCCAATCAAGAACAACTTATAAGATTTGCCAAATTCCTCAGTCAGATCTTCAAATGCAATGTCATTCATTCCTCGTAACCCGATGAACTCTCGCAAGTTGAGCTGCGATGTCTTAGATTGGCGATAAGAAGATGTTGAGTTAATACGGATAGAGCGCAGCCTAAGGCGTTCACGCTCCTCCTCGCCAGTGGCAAGCAATGTCATCGGGATAGTATTTGCATCAAGAATAACATTCTTCAGAATCTCGGCGGTAACGATGCCCTTTTCCTTTGTTGCCTGCTCGTAGGCTTCGTCAATTCTTAGTCTGAACGCTTGCAGTTGTCCGTTCACTCTTGCATTCTTGGCTTCACCTTTTTTCGTGTCCCATTCTTCGGGAGCACAGTAAAGACCTGTTGCTATGGCTGACACTTTGCCGTCAATCGTGATACGGCAAAATATAGATGTGGTTCCGTCTGCCTTTACTCTGCCACGGTTGATATAATAAAACTGCTTGTATGTACTTCTCATTGTTATGTTCCTTTCTTATTTTGTGATAATATTACAGGACAAACTTGAAGTCCTTGTTGGCTTCGATGAACTTGTCCATATCCTCAAATAGCTTTTTCGGGGTGACACGTGCATAGATTTGCGTGGTCTGAATGTTGTTGTGACCAAGCATTTTGCTGATAGTCTCTATCGGAACACCTTCTTCGAGCGTAACGAGCGATGCGAAACTGTGCCGTCCAACATGATAGACCAAATCCATACTTATGCCAGATAGTACTCGGAGACTTTTCATGTTACCTCTCAGCACTCGAAATTCCTGTGGTGGTAAAAGAGTAGGTCTTGTCGGGTCTTTGTATTTCTCCAACATGGCAAGCGCCTCTGGCAGTAACTTCACACGTGCAAGCATCTTGTTCTTCTTTCTGTGGTATTTCAGCCAAAGGCTGCCCTCCTCATCACGAAAGAGGTTTTCTTCCGTGATGGAAACCGTATCGGCATAAGCCGTGCCTGTATAGCAGGCGAAAAGAAAAAGGTCACGGGTCAAAGCCAACGATTTTCTTCGCTCTGGTATTTCGAGGTCACGAATTTTCAGAAAGTCCTCACGTGTCAATGCCTTTGGTGGATTCTCTTTCTTTTGAGGTAGCTTGAAGTGCATGAAATGATAACGCTCGGAGTGTCCTGCCTTGAAAGCTATTCGGCAGGTCTTCTTCAATATGGCGAGATAGTGGCGGACTGTATCAAGTGCAAGACCTCTCTCGTCCAAGCAAAAGTCCATGTACTCACGGATAAACTGCTTGTCAAGCTCACCGAATGCCACATCGTCAGTTCCATAACGCTTCTTGACGAACAATCCCAATGTCAGGCGAGTGTACTGGTAGTTTGGAAGCGTGCCTTTCTTGTAGTCGATGCCGATTCTTGACTCAATGTCCGCAATGATGGCGTCAAGCTGCTTCAACAAGGTCATCTGAGTGTCTGCACTGCATTGAAACAGATCCTTTATCGCCTTTGCGTCAAAATCCGTCTTGCGCTCCACAAGTGACTCGTAGGCTGAGTTTATTGCCAGCAACAGCTTGTCAATCTTGGCGTTCACTTCCACAGCCTCCTTGCTCTTGCCGTCAAGTCTGCTCTCACGTGGATTCCATAACTTTGGCGTACATGACAACTTGCAACCGAACTGCGCCATTGTTCGGTTGAGGGTGATGCGTCCCATGATGGGAGCCTTACCGTTCTTGTCCAATCCGCTCTTTTTGAGGTAGAGCAGCACCTTGAATTTTTCAACTTTCATCTGCTTACTTTTTTAGTTTGCAAAAATAATCAATCAGTAAGCATTCTCCGTCATTGAAAGTTGTGCAGAACAGTGCAACAAACACCGGTGACAAACTATTTGTTTTTCACCTCGTTAGCAGTGTTGGTTTCGGTAACTGACCGCTAACGGTTTGGTAACTGAAATAACTCAATATCCTGCTCGGATTTGCTTTGCAGCCAATTGGCAGAATTATGAAATATTGCTCATTCTCAACCACTTGCAGTTCATTTCTCTCATCTTCACTTTCCGTTGCTTTTGCTTAAATTGTGCATGTCTCTAGGCACAGCTACGCAACCCTGCAACTGGCTGGAGGAACTGATATTTATACGGTCAGCAAAATGTTGGGACATACAAATGTGCGAACAACACAGGTGTATGCAAAGGTTGTTGATGAAAAGAAAGAGAAAGCTACAGAAACTATTAAATTGGATTTATCTCAAACAAAATAACCATTATTATACTTTGTAAGTATAGCCATCTGCGTAAAATCTGCGTGGGTGGCTTTTTGTTTTTATCTATGGTCTTTTCTTCAGACCATCTTATGATTCCTTTATGATTGAAGACATTATCATAAAAATCTACTGCTGAATTCTCCACTATTCATGTTGATAATCAATGGGTAATCCTTATGATGATTATGTTTCGTTACTGCTTATTTATGTGATGTATTACACTATGAAATCAGTATGCGTAATCGCTGTTATTTTGCCGAAAAATCAAAAAACAAGTAGCAATATGAGTGAGAAGAACATTACATTTGAAGATTTACCCAAAGCAATGTCGTGGTTGATGGATAAATTGAATGAGCTGGATTCTAAAATAGATGGATTAAACAATCAGAATCAAAGCGTTCCAACCGAACAATGGATGAACCTTAAGGAATTGTGTGATTATATTCCCAGTCACCCGGCAGAGCAAACTGTATATGGCTGGACGAGTTGTCATCTAATCCCATTCCACAAAAGAGGGAAGCGTATCATGTTTCTAAAATCGGAAATTGACGAATGGCTCCATGCCGGCAAAATCAAATCTGATAAAAACTTGGAAGATGAAGCCGCCCAATTCATAAAGTCAAAAAGAAATACCAAATTCTAATGGATTCAACCAATTTATGCAATGCGCTCAGAATGGAATTTGAAGGAATCTTTGAAAACAAGATTCCTTTGGATGCTTTTCCTGCCAAAATTCAAGATATGATATTGGCTCTATCCCGACAAGAGAATTATTCCATAGAATATATGATGGCTTCTCTTTTGGTAGCAGTGTCAACCGCTATCGGCAACGCTGTCAATATTCGTATTCGTGGTGGATGGATTAGTAATCCTGCCCTTTATATGATATTGGTAGGTCGTCCCGGAATGGGCAAAACCCCACCTTTGGATTTTGCATTCCGTCCTATCCGAAAGCATGATGCCAAAATCATCAAACAATTTAAATTGGATATGGAGCATTATAATAGCTTGGTTGAAAACAATAAGGCTAAAAAAGACAAGTCCTCTTCATTGCCGGACAAACCAATTTTACGAAGAACCATCATATCCGATTTTACACCGGAAGCTTTAATGCGTGCGTTGGATGACAATCAGCGAGGTGTCGTGGTATATGTGGATGAAATTATGGGAATGTTTAATGCCGTGAATCAATATAGCAAAGGACAACTCATTGAGCAGCTATTGACAGCCTTTAGCGGAAAACCATTGGATATTTCAAGATGTAGCATCCCTGTACCTATTCATATAGAGCATCCTTTTATAAATATTGTCGGCACGATGCAAACGACACGTATGCACGAACTGATAGAGAAAGGATATAAAGACAATGGGCTGATAGACAGAATAATTTTTGTTTATCCATCGTCTCAGGAAATTTCAGATTGGGGGCTGGATGAAGAATCTTCCGTATCAACTTTTGGTAAATACTCATCAATGTGGGATTCTATTATAAATAAGGTAATTAGTTTGCCATTTATAGAGAATGAAGATGACAGAGCCATACATAATGTATTGGAATTTTCTTCGGAAGCCAAAGCCTATTTTACAAACTGGCGCAATAATGCAGTTCGGGCTGTTAATCAAATCCAAGATGATGGATTGGTGGATAGCAGAGTGATTAAAGCTCCCATGATTACGGCTCGTTTAGCTTTAGTCTTGCAAATCCTTCGTTGGGCTTGCGGTGAAGAACACAAGGATTTTGTGGATATTGACTCAACCAAATCTGCTATTGCATTGAGTGAATACTTTGAGAACTGTTATACCAACATTCAGAAATATATGTTGCGAGAGAGCGTTGAACCGCAAAAAAGAGAATTGCTTGATTGCCTTTCCGCAACTTTCACTACTGCCGATGCCATTCAAGCCGGAAAAGAAGTAGGGTTGTCGGAAAGGTCGGTAATGTATTCTTTGGTTAGCCTTGCTACGAATAAGGTTATCAAGAAAGTAAAGCGAGGTGAATATGAGAAGCTGCAATAAACGACACCTTTTGCAGTTTGCAGTTGTTGCAGTTTGCACTTTGCGCTGACATAGGATTTCTGCAAAACTGCAATAAGTGCAAACTGCACGGACTGCAATAACAAAATGAAGAAGTATGGCTGAATATAGATTTTCTCTTCAAAAATATAAGCGTGGGTCAAAACTTTCATGCCCGAAGTGTGGAAAGAAACAATGTTTTGTCAAGTACATAGATAGCCAAGGAGAAATAATTTTTCCTGATTATGTAGGCAGATGTGACCATGAGCAATCTTGCCAATACCATTACACTCCATCGGATTATTTTCATGATAACCCAATGGTAGTGGATTACAACAAAGATAACTTCATTGAAGCCGATAAGCCTAAGCCCAATTTACTGCCTCCAACCTCTTTTGTTGTCAATGAACTAATGAAACGTACTCTTACTAACTATGGTATGAATCCATTGTACATCTACCTGTCTGGGATGTTGGGTAAAGATGAGACTTCTCGGATATTCCAACTATATCATGTTGGCACATCAAAGAAGTGGGGCGGTTCTACTGTCTATTGGCAAATTGATTGGCAAGGTAATGTACGAACAGGGAAGATAATGTTGTATGATGCAGAAACAGGACATCGGACAAAAGAGCCAAGAAGTTATGTTAGTTGGGTACATACAGAACTGAATCTCCCAAACTACAATTTGAAGCAATGTTTGTTTGGCGAACATCTGTTATCTGAGAATCCGACCAAACCTGTTGCTATTGTGGAAAGCGAAAAATCCGCTTTGATAGCTACCCATTATATGCCGGAATTTATATGGTTGGCAACAGGTGGAATGCATGGATGCTTCAAGTCTGACGTGGTAAGTGTATTGAAAGGTCGGTCGGTTATGCTATGCCCGGATTTGGGTGCAAGAGAGGTTTGGCAAACCAAGATGGCTTTACTCACTTCCGTATGTTCTAAAGTTGTATTGAGTGATAGTTTGGAACAATGCGCCACAGACGAACAGCGCAAGAACGGACTTGATATTGCGGATTTCTTATTGATGACTGAAACACCTGCGATGATACTTCAAAAGATGATAAAGCGAAATCCAAACCTACAAACTTTGATTGACTGCTTGCATTTGGAACTGGTGGATTCCGGTTAGTGATGTGTTTATGGAGAAGCCAAACTAAGGGGAAAGTAAAACTATTGATTATCCAAATGGATATAGGTGACAATAGCCACTCTTAAAGTTGACAGACAAATGGCATAGTTCGGACAAAGACAATGCTTGCATTAAGGTATGTAATGCCCCATTTTTAATGGGTATTCTATGCAAGAAGTACCACCGTCCGACAAAATGGTTTCACTCATTTGTCGTCTTGGAGGCTTCTTGCATTACTCGCAGGCTCGCAATGGATAGAACATTTTATTAATAAATTCCAGTTATAAACGCTTATGGATATACAACAAAACAATGGAAAACAGGGTGTTCGTACTCGTCATATAGACATTCGTCTGACTGAAAATGAGTATGAAATGATAGTAGAAAAAGCTGCCGAATGTGGACTGACACTTAGTAACTACGGACGAAAATTATTGCAAAATCACCATCCAAACAAACGACTTTCAGACGAGGAAGTACAAGGATTGAACTCTTTATCGGATGCACGAGCCGACCTTATCCGCATTCAGAATGTACTCAAAGGTAAACCTGATGAGATTAAAAAACGATATTTCCGAGATGAGAATTATATGCGTGCTTGGATAGAGGCAGTAAATAGGCTTATTGTTCGATGGGGACAAATACGAGACAGTATAAATCAAATTTGAAATTATGATAGCACAAGGAAAGGCAATTTCTCATGGAGCAAGAGCCATTGAGTATTCTATGGAAAAAGATAAAGCCCAGCTCGTTAAGGTGCATGACTTGCCAGAAAATATAGAACCTTTGGCTATGTGGTCACGGATGATGCAACACCAGCATCAATGTATGAAAGACAGATATAATCCGAAGCCCATAAAGCTGAACGCACTGCGCTTTGAAATATCTCCAGCCAAAGAAGAATCGGCAGGATGGACAATGACGGATTGGCAGAATTTGGCGGATGAGTTTATTGCAGTACTTGACGGCATTGACCGAAGATGTGGCAAACCAGATAGTCATCTTAAACCGACCAATATCAAAAATAGCCAGTATGTTGTTTCGTTACACACCGACAGCAAAAGTGGCATCCCTCACTTGCATATTGTAGCTAACCGCATAGACAATATGGGCAAGACAAACGATGCGCATTATATTGGTGAACGTGCCGTTCATGCTGCCAACATCATCAATGAGAGACGTGGCTGGGTGCAATCCGTGCAACGTCGTGATGAGAATATTCAGCAAATCAGTGAAGACTGCATCGCAATATTGAAAGCTATGCCAGAATTTGATTGGGAAACTTATAGCCAAATGTTAAACGCTAAGGGGTACGATATTAAGTTGATAAAGGACGATAAGGAAGTGGTCAAAGGGTACGCTATACGAAAAGGGAACTCTATTTATAAATCCTCGATATTGGGTAAAAGTCGAAAATTGATGCCATCAAAAATTGAAGCGACTTGGGTGGGATTACATGCTTCTGATAAACAAACTGCAATTCAGTCAAAGGAAGTATGTACTCAAACGATGGCGCATAATAATAAAGAGGTGATGCCACAATCAAAGCCTTCTATTTACCACTATTCCATAACAGTGGATGGAGAACAACTCGAGGTTGATATACCAGATATGGTTAAGTCTGTCTTTGACGAAGAGTTTGGAAGCCTTGATGAAGAAGTCAAACAGACCAATTTATTCAAAGTTGCCGCCTTACTATTTGCCGGATATTTGGATGCAGCCACTTCTATGGCGGCTTCAAGCGGAGGTGGTGGCAGTCCCGGTAGCGGATGGGGTAAAGATAAGGACGATGATGAGCGTAACTGGGCTGTTCGTTGTGCAAAAATGGCAAAATGGCTCAGCAAACCGATTAAACGTAGCAGGGGTAGATAGTATTTCATTTATAATCACATATAACCATGCGTAAAAGTAAATATGACCAATCTTCTTTGCCTGTGCAGGATAGCAAGAGCATAGATAGTGATGATAACATTAGCAAAATTGAAAATCGTGTTGATTTTGAAACCGAGCTTGTAAATCTCACGAATCAGATTAAGGACATCAAAGATGTTATCCAAGAATTGAAACAGATAAAAGCATTTGTAGATGCTTCAGTGTTAACTTTTGAAGAATCAGCACAGGTTCTTAATGCTGCAGTGAAAACATCCGACAATATCCCTGATACTATTAGCCGTGCAATTATTCAGGCAGAGAATACTGTTGTAAATGTCAAACTTAGCGATGAAGACAAGTCTATTCTTACAGAATATCGCAATAAATTGATTGAAGAAGAAAAATCTTTATTTGAGAAGCAGATAACAGAATTGAAGACACTTCATACGAATCACTGGAAAGAAGTCCATAAATGTGTGAAATCTGAAACTTCGTTTTCTCTTAATGGCAAAATAGCCAAATGTGCCGTTGTCGGATTCTGGATATTGTATGCGTATTTCTGTTTGACATTGGGAGGATTGATAATCTATATGAAGTTCTTTTAAGGAATTGGAAGGATGGATTGACCAACCTTCCAAATACATCACCATGTTATGACCTTATCAACAATCTCTTGTTGTTCGGCACTGCTACGCCTCAAATAAATACGAGTTGTTTCAATACTTTCATGTCCCATCAGGTCAGCAAGTAGAGAAATATCGTTGAACTTCTCCAAGAAATTTTTAGCAAAGCGATGACGGAATGAATGGGGGTAAACCACTTTCTCATTCAATCCGTATTTGGCTGCGTAGTTTTTCAACTGTTGCGCAATCCCTCTTGTAGTGATACGCTCACCAAAGCGATTAAGAAAAAGATAGCCGGTGGTACGATTGACTTTGCTAAGCCATTCTGTGGCTTCCTTGCGCAAGGACTTCGGAATATAAATACGACGTATTTTGCCACCTTTGGTGTAGATGTCAAAATAACCCATCTGCACGTGTTCAGCCTTCATTTGGATTAGTTCACTGACTCTTGCTCCTGTTGCTGCGAGGAAACGAACTACGAAATACCATTCTTGGTTTTCCTCCTTTTTTAGTTTGTTTTTTAGAAAAGCGTAGTCGGCATTACTGATTACATTTTCCAAGTAACTCCGCTGCTGCACTTTGACGGATTTTAATCTCAAACGAGATTTTCCCATGCTATCAAGATACTTGTTCATTGCCTGAATACGAAGATTCACTGTCTTAGGCTTGAATTTCTCAATGAGATAGGTTTTATACACAAGCAAATTGCGCTTGTTCAATTCTTTGTGCCGGGAATAATACTCTTTTACGGCATAGAGATAAGCTGCAATTGTGTTCTCCGCCATATTCCCTTGACGAAGATACGTTTCAAAATTTTCAATGTTCATGTCAGATACATTATTAGTTAAACAATTCGTTATCATAATAATGTATGGTATTGCCTAATTCATTGAGTTCCTATTATGAGAAGTTTCTCGCTACGGGAGAGGTGAAGTGCATTGATGACGAGATTCCGTTTGAGATTCCTAAAGGGTGGGAATGGTGCAGATTGAAGCATATGTGTTCTATGCAGGCTGGGAAAAATATATCAGCTTCAGAAATTTATGATAAAAAGTCAGTTCTTCACCCATATAGATGTGTCGGTGGAAATGGACTACGAGGGTTTACAAACACATTCAATGCAGAAGGACATTTTGCTATTATTGGCAGGCAAGGAGCATTATGTGGATGCCTTAATATAGAAAGTGGGAAATTCTATGCCACAGAACACGCTGTAGTTGTGAATGGCTTTGGTATAATTCCATCGTTGTTCATCTATTACTTTTTTACGGCATTGAACTTAAATCAATATGCAACCGCAACAGCTCAACCCGGTTTGGCTGTATCCAATATAGTTGAAGTATTTATACCTTTACCTCCGCTTCCTGAGCAACTACGCATAGTCTCAAAAATAGAAAAACTACTTCCGTTAGTCAAAACTTATGAACAAGCACAGAATGGACTTAACGAACTTAATGCCTCACTTAACGAGCAATTACGTAAATCGATTCTGCAAGAAGCAATACAAGGTAAACTTGTACCTCAATGTTCAGACGAAGGTACAGCCCAAGAATTGCTCGAACAGATAAAATTAGAGAAGCAGAAACTCATCAAAGATGGCAAATTAAAAAAGTCTGCCTTAACTGATTCTGTCATCTTCAAAGGTGACGATAACAAGTATTATGAGAGGATAAATGAGCAAATCGTTGAAGTTGAACTTCCTTTTGAATATCCCAATAGCTGGATTGTGTTACGCTTGAAAGATATATGCCAACTAACAGACGGTGAAAAAAGAAACGGAAAGGGCATTTGCCTTGATGCAAAGTTCCTACGTGGAAAATCATCTGCAACCATTATAGAAAAAGGCAGATTTGTCTATGCTGGAGATAATATCATTCTTGTGGATGGTGAAAATTCAGGTGAAGTTTTTTCTATTCCACAAGATGGATATATGGGAAGCACATTCAAACAGCTATGGCTTTCTTCGGTTATGTGGAAGCCTTGTATTTTGGCTTTCATCTTGTTCTATAAAGAGGCATTGAGAAATTCAAAAAGAGGTGCAGCAATTCCGCACCTCAATAAGGATTTATTCTACAAGCTACCAATCGGTATTCCGCCATTGTCTGAACAGCAACGTATAACTTGTCAAATAAATAATTTATTTCAACTTATCAAATAATAATTCTATCATAGCCACTATTCGCCCTTGTTCATTAAGAGGCGGAAGTGGTAATAAAAGATTGTTCAAACTCTTAGAATTTAGTGTTTTACCTTTTATGGCATCTTTGGTATCTCCAAGATTAGATATAATCGGCAAAATGTGAAACAGAAAATTCCTTGCTTGATAATTTTTATCTACAAAAGGATATATGGATATAATTGCTTCATTATGATATGCCGAAGTATTTAGAAGAGAAGTCCTGCCTACCGTTAACTTAAAACTCATTATTAAAGTTCCGACAGGAGATATTTCTCCAAATAAACTTTTGGCATATTCTGAAACAGATTCTTTTGTCGTTGTAACCAATCCATAATCAGACATATCTGAAATAGAAACCCAAGGATATTTACCATTTGCCCAATACTTGGTTTCCCCTCGCGGTGGTGTCTTTCCGATAGACATTCTTACGTATTGACCAAATCTAACCCAAGTCCAGTTTTCAGGTAAATCAAAAGGTATTTCTTCTGTTATATCAATGTTCTCATTGCCTACCTGCTCATAATACTTGTTACAGTTTTAATCTTTTCAACAATTCGAGTTTGTTCCTTTAAAGGGGGAACAGGGATTAAGTATCTGTTCAATCGCACCATTGTCAAGGTTGCTACTGTAGTTCCATCAGACTCTGATAAATATTGGTTTGCAAAAGCAGACGATTCAAAAAATAATTTCAAATAATACGGATTCAAGCGAAAAGGATTACCTATACATAAAACACTACCGTCCTTGTAATAGAAAGGATTGTTTGTTTCAACAACATAAGTTTTACCAAGTGTCCCAACTGCCGTCATCATTAGGTCTCCAATTTGCGGAACTCCGCTTTTAGAGAACTCATCGTATAATGATTGTTCTATAAACAAATCGTTATCAACATGACCCCAATCAGCCATTTTACCAATTTCTCTTGCTCGATAAAATGGAATTCCAGAAGAACGCCAATCTCTTTCGTGTACTCTTCGAGCAGACCAAATATTTAAGACACTTCCTATTCTACACCATTTCCAATCATCAGGTATTTCAAATGGTATTTCATCAGTAATATCCTGCTCTGTTTTACCAACCTTCTCGAAGTACTTGTTATCGTCACCACGGAAGATAATGGAATCGGTTAAAGCAGACTTTTTAAGTTTGCCTTCTTTGACAAGTTGCAATTTCTCTTGCCGTATTTGTTCAAGTAATTCTTGGGCTGTACCTTCCTCTGCAATCTGTGAAACTAATTTACCTTGTATTGCCTCTTGAAGAATGGACTTTTTTAAACTATGCCATATTTCTTTATTTATTTGGTTGAGTCTATTTTGACTATTTCCATATTGATAAATATATGGGTATAACTGATTTAATTTTGTAACAATGCGAAGTTGTTCTTCTTGTGGTGGAATAGGTAACAAGCAGTGCTTAATAATGAGTTGATTTATGTTGGGATCTTTTCTTGAACCTGCTGCAAAATCCACCAATTACTCCAGATGTGTAAAACCATAGGAAAACATATCTAACGTAATCTGCCAAATAGCACTGATTTATAGTTAATTATGAATAGAGGCCGTTTTTTGATTGGATAGTTATATTTGCCTAATTTGGGATATAAAAGCACGCTTTTTGTCCCGTTTTTGTCCCGCCGTGAATTATCTTTGTTGCGCTTGCAAGTGACTGATATACAATATAGTAACAAATCCAAGAATCGGATAGCACAGAAAAGAAAATGGGACGAAAGAAGAAAGAAATCAAAATCAAGGAGCCTGTCCGCATACGAGAAAAGAGGCTCAACGATGGCAATGTAAGCCTGTATCTCGACATGTACTATCGTGGCGCAAGGAAGAAAGAGGGTCTGAAACTCTACCTCGTGCCTGAAACGGATGCCGCCGCCAAGTTGCAGAACAGGAACACGCGCAAGCTGGCCGAGCAAATCAAGGCGCAACGCATCCTCGACATTCAGGAAAAGGGTCTTGTGAACTGGGAGGACGTGAAAAAGGCACGGATGACGCTCAGCGCATGGGTGGCGAAGTACACCGCCGAGGAAAATGGGCTAAGTCCGGCCAGCATGAGGTCGAAGCGGAACGCACAGGCAAGGGTGGAAGAATACCTATTATATATAGGCAAGCCGACCCTCGCCCTAAAAGAGGTTGACAAGGATTTCTGCAAGGGCTTCATCGCCTTTCTGAAAACCTGCACGTTCAACCAAGGCAAAAAGACGTTGAGCAGTACGACCTGCCGCATCTTTATGAACCGCCTTGCCGCTGCGCTGAACAAGGCCGTAAGCGAGGGAATGTTAGACCGCAATCCTTTCAAACTGTTGGAAACAAAGGAGAAGCCGCAGAAGCTGAGCGCCATGCGTGAGTTCCTGACCATTGAGGAACTTCGTCAACTGATGGCCACGCCGTGCCGCTACGACATTGTGAAAAAGGCATTTCTGTTTTCCTGTTTCACCGGGTTACGGTACAGCGACATGATGACCTTGAAATGGAGCGAGATACACACGGCGGCGGACGGGAAGACGCTCTACATCGAGCATCAGCAGGTGAAAACCAAGAACACGGTGACGATACCGCTCTCCAATGAAGCCTTGAAATGGATGCCCCGAAAGTCAAAGGATGACGACCGGGTTTTCCATCAGTTGCGCATCACCTCTACCACGGTGGAAGTAGTGTTGGGCGAATGGATGCAGGAGGCCGGAATACAGAAGCACATCACCTACCATTGTAGCAGGCATACGGCGGCGACCCTGTTGCTGACCCTCGGCGCAGACCTCTACACGGTGAGCAAGATACTCGGACACCGAAGCATCCGCATGACCGAAGTCTATGCCAAGATAGTGGATAAGAAGAAAATCGAGACTATGAACCTCGTGAACAATATGTTTGTATAACAAAAATCGAAAGGAAGAATTTTATGAAAGTGGAAATCAAAGTGAGAATGTTGACTGCCGGAAACCGCAGCCTGTATCTGGAATACTACGAAACGGGCTTCCGCAAAAGAGAAAACCTGCACCTGTACCTTGTACCCGATGATGCGCCCAATGCAAGGAAACTCAACGAGCAGACCTACCGAAAGGCGCAGGAGATACAGGCGCAGCGCATCCTTACCCCTCCGTCATTCGAGAAGAAGCAAAAGACGGAAGAAAACGAAGCGGCCAAGACCATGACCTGGCTCCAGTGGTGTGACGACTATGTGCGTTGCGCCATGCTGGACGGGAACTGCCCAAAGATGATACAGCACAAGGACGTTGTGCGCAGACGGATTGAGACTTATTTGAAACGAGCCAAGAAAACGGATGTCCTGCTGAAAGACGTGGATAGGGATTTGGTAAGCGGCCTATTCGGGTATATGCGCAATTACCGCAACCGTAAACAGATAAAGGCAAATGGCGGCAGACTGGCGGCTTACACCCTCGTACTGTTTGAGGAAACGGTAAAGGCCATCTTCAACAAGGCCGTGCGTGACGGACTGATGGCTTCCAATCCCGTTCAGGAACTTACAAGGGAGGAGCGTTTCCATGCGCCGGACAAGCACCGCGAATACCTGACGGCTGACGAACTGAAACGCTTTCTTGCCGTAGAGCCGCAAACCTATATGGAAGAAGTCGTGCAAAGGGCTTTCGGCTTCTCGTGCATGACGGGGCTTAGGCTCGGCGACATGCAACGGCTGCGGTGGAGCGACATCAAGGACGTAAACGGCGTACAAACGGTGTCGGTCATCCAGCACAAGACCAAGCGGCCAGTTGCCGTACCGCTCAATGCGTTGGCTCTATCGTTGCTTCCTCCACGCCCCGAAAACGGAGAGGACGGCATCATCTTCCCGTTGGTGAAGAAGCCCGACAACGTGGCAAAGTACGTGCGCCGCATCAAGGACAAGGCAGGGATAGAAAAGGATTTCACCTATCACAGCAGCCGCCATTCGGCGGCAACGCTGGCGATAACGGCAGGTGCGGAACTCTACTCAGTCAGCAAGATTTTGGGGCATGGCAGCATCGCGTCAACGCAGGTTTACGCAAAGGTGAAAATGGAAAAGAAAGTTGAAGCAATGAACCTGACAAACGGTGTGTTCTAACTTGAATGATAGCCCAAACAGGGGGTTGTTGAAATGACATCCCCCTATATTTGAAGTAGAAGTTGTTTAGGGGGTCGCTAAATCAACGACTCCCTATAATGTTTCATATTTATGGAGAAGAAATCATTTTTGTAAAAACACAACTCGTTGGTTGTGTTTTCTCGAATAATTGTATTACCTTTGCATCCAGACAAGATAAGGTAATCTTTCAATGAATACAACGACAGATAAAATGCCTTGTATGGCTTTGGAAGCCGTAAAGCAGGAAACTGGTGTGAAACAGGATAAAAAGGATTGGGCGGAATATTCACAGTTGATTGCCGCCGCCATGTCAAAACGGATGACGGAACTCGGCTTGACGCAACAGATGCTTGCCGAAAAGATGGATTGTCGAGCGCACTTTCTCATGGCTCGAGAACTTCAGGAGACTGACCATTGACTATGAATACAGGGCCGATACGCACGAAGCCATGCTGCATATCGCTGCCATAAAATTATTTTTGAATAAAATTTAAACAGCTTCTTAGTCTATTGAAGTTAAATTAGATGCTAAAAATTTGTAATTAAGAAGGAGTGATTACATGAACAAAAATATAAAATATTCTCAAAACTTTTTAACGAGTGAAAAAG